>Ga0099797_100760_pt1 | contig 19512 bp, 24 predicted proteins | sample Uncmet_Sort48C_1_FD_89871 | JGI IMG/M metagenome (GOLD analysis project Ga0099797, IMG submission 89871) | Marine eukaryotic communities from CALCOFI LINE 67, Pacific Ocean - C012_Sort48C_1 | ecosystem: Environmental > Aquatic > Marine > Oceanic | place: Pacific Ocean: Monterey Bay | collected...
CGCAAGAACGATTGACAGCACGTGAGTGTGCACAGCATGCATTTCTGGTTGCATCATCAGACAAATGCAAATCCAAAAAATAAAACGGAAATTATTAATGGATGTTGTTCACCATCTTTTTGATGATAACATTGAGTTTGTAGATATACACGTGTGTGATACTGAAGGGTCACTTTACGATGCAATCTGGAATCTATTTCTGCAAAGCATAGTACACCTTATTGGCCAAAATAACTCGTTTATTCTTTCACATGTTGATGAAGAAGTCCTCTCAAAAGTCATTGTGGCGTTTCGGAAGTTACACATTGAAATTCAGGTCACTGAATGCGATGCAGCCTTCAAAAGTGTACCAGGCATGATTGAATGTGACCTTAGCACTCATATAAAAATGATCCCTTCCATTAACAGAAAAATAAGGTTTGTTTTTTACCATGGCCCTGGAAACATGCGGCAATACATGCGGTGTGGTTTGTAACCTTTCAGCAAAGTAACATACCACGGAAAGGTTCACTGTAGACGTACATGTACCTCGTTGGACACCCCCTGATCGACTGAATCTGAACCTGTAGTTCCTCTTTCAATATAACCTGTGTTTCATGTGAAAGTTTGCTGAACCTCTGAAAGGCGTAACTCACTTGCCTTTGTGTAAGTACATGTCGGAGGAAGAACTGCTTGAAGTAAAGGTACTCCTTCGAAATCTGAATTTTTGCATGTGGGATAATTTCATGAAGTTGCTTTGACACAGCCCTCAATGTCTTCGTACTCTCAGCTGTTTGCAGCTTGTCCACAATACATTCAATTGCAAGTGCAGGTAGTTTGTCAAAGAAGTTCACAAAGGGTGTGCAGTTTCGATGAACATAGCAAAACAATGATTTGGTTTCATTCTTACAGAAACGCGTCTTGAGCCATGCACGGCATCTCATAATGAAAAAGCAAAAAACATTATTGCGCAGTTTAATTTCTGACTATTTTCGGACAACTAAACTTGCTGATGAGAATGACAAATACAGGTAATTTGGCTATATTGTACATTCAAAAGCAGAAATTACAACCTAATTGTCTTTTTGTCTTCGTATAAGTCTGCGAGATCAGCATCGAACTGAGCATAAGCTCGTGAAATACAATCGGATGTGAGTGCTTTGTCTTGAGCTTCATCGAGTTTTGCGTTCGCGAATGACTTGAAGGCCTGGATGACCTCCGACTTCTCCCGGACGGAAATTGGAACTCTTTGGCGAGGCAACCATTTAATGTGAAACTCGACATCACGCAGTCGGTGGCATCCTTCCAAACAGCGGAGGCCCTCAATGGAGATGAAATCGCATTCCGACATCCCGCGTGTCAACAAGCTGTGAAGAGGATCAAGCAAAAGTGCCTCCTCATAAGATCCCAAGTCAAGGCGTATCAGGTACGGAAAGTGTGGAACGATGGATGCCAGCAAGGGGTCATTTGGATCTGAGAATTTCAACCATGACAATTTCGGACAACTCATTCCCACAGTGATCAGGAAGTCTGCTGAGATTATGCACCAAAGAACATCGAGAGTACGCAGGTCACGAAAAAGTGCAATGTGTTCTGCACACTTGTCAGTAATCAATGGAAACATGGAAATATCGTGGTCATCAAAGCACTCAATTGAGGCACCCATCATGTGAAGCACAGAGATATTCTTGCATGCAGTGGCAAGGCATTTAAAACCCTCATCTGTAACCAATGTATTGTCGACGTCAAGGAACCACAACTTCGGGCATTGAGCAAGTGATCTTAACGAATCATCAGTGATATCGGTTGCGCCAATTGCCAGATATTCCAATTCGCAATGTTCAGCCAATGCGGATACAGCAGCATTGCCTATACGTGTGTTGTAAAGACGGGCCTTGGTGATCTTGCGGCATTTCTTTGCAATGTTGATGATAACATCATCAGACACTTCCGACATCTCAAAGCTGATACTGGTCAAATTGGTGAACAAAGCGAGGACTGGCGTGAGGGCGCACCAAGCAAACGGAAACTCACGTATTTCGTCTTTCGTTTCATAAGCCACCTCAATGTGACCAATCGATGGAAATCTTCGGCGCATCAACTTCATCTTGTCCAGGAGGTGCAATGCAATTTTCATGTGAAACGACACATAATGTTCCTCGCAACGTAAACCATGATGGCTGCTTTCCTTCAGGCGATACACAGCATCAGTAAGATCTCGCATACACAGGCGCACACTGACGCAAACGAATCGACACGCATCGCGCCATGTCTTGGACACCATTCTGTGCAGTAACTTGTGAAGTTTGCCCTTGTACGTACACAACGAAGCAGTGACAATGATGACGATCGCGTCACAAGGGAGATCCACAGGAGGCTGTATGATCTGATCCATCAGGCGAGTCAAGTTAAGCGCGATCTCAGGGGCGCGCGGTCTCGGTTTTTAGTGTCGCCTGTTTTTTGGGCTCATTTTGGTTATCGTCGATATAAATACAAACGCGATTGCGTGCCCTGAATCTGCATGCATGCTTTGGACACTGAGCCTTAGGCGAGTATCGTTCTCTGGACACCCCGATCGTGTCACCGCCGCTGTCGGTGCAGCTGTGGTACAGGGGCGCGCGTATGAGGTACCGATGGATCGTAAAGCAACATCTCACGAAGCAATGGAACACATACGTTACACGTTCCGCATCTCGCGTAAATACCAGCTCGCGACATATGTCGGGCTTGACCTTTACGAGCTCGCGCCTTATGCGCTTTTCCCTCCGCGTTGCTTCACACCATGGCACCGTGACACTGATGGCACGGCCGTCGCACCCACTCTCGTTCGCGTACATATCGAGATAGACACGGTACGCTAACAGCGCGTGCATCGCATACACATTGACAGTAGTAACATGTTTATAGATATCTATATTGCACTTTGCATAGGAATACCGTGAGTATCTGCGGGTCCTGCTGGTGTATTTCCTGCTGGCATTGCGTTATCGTCAATACGAGCAGTTTCCAGAATGCATTCGGAAGATGATATGGATGTGGCTATGGCAATAGACATGAGATTGCGAGGCTGGACACTGCCGACTCAATACACAATGGACATTGGGGAACAAAAATAATGGGGGGGGGGCAAATTGATCCCCATGCGCGATCTAGGGAATTGTGAGTGTGCCCTGTTTTTTTGCAAACTTGATTGCACGTGATCGCGCAGAACCTCAGGAAGTGTGGAACGATGGATGCTATCTGGAAGGATGTGATGGTAATGCTGTGCGTACGATTTTATTCTTAACAACACCACCCATGTCAATTCATTTTGGTATGATTGCATAGGTAAAAAACCATTCAGTTCGTTTAGAAGGTGTGTGCACACAAGGAGAAGAGAAATGTCATAAGATACAACAAAGATCAAGATACCGTTACTTGTATTTCCCAAGAGGATCTTTCAGAAACCTTATATCTACAATCCCATTTTTCCGTGTTTGAGCTCTGCAAGCCCAAGGGTATTTGCGAAGAAGTGCTTCAGCACTCTCCCTTTGGACCTCAATGCGTTTGTCAAAATTGTAGTGATCTTGAATCCCACCTTTATTTGTCCAGTAGTTTGTTTTTATTCCATACATAGTACGTTTGAGGATGGGTAGACCCAACTTGTAAAAGAGAATACATCGCTCAAAATCTTCTTTTTCAGTCACAGTTAACTTCACGCGCTTATCATTCTTGTATCCAAGACAGGAGTTTATGATTGAGTAAAGACCATATTTATCTGTTCCAGTGGCAAAAAAGCTATTTGTGTTCGCGTTAAATCCAAACAAACCACCTTCAGAAATCATACGAAATGACTTGTTGAATAATGTCTTCAGGTTCTTCACAGATTGGTTCTTTTCACCTTTAACTGTAACTTGCACATCTTCAACATCATCATCCATTTCAATAATGTTTTGACTTTCATCAAAATATTTGATGATATTATTCCGTGTCTTCAGTATTGTCGTGTTTTTACCACCGACCAATTGAAACCCCCAATTTTTCTCAATTTCCTTATAGGAACTATGTGATTGCGGTGACACAAACACATAAACCTGATTCATTGGTATTTTGTGCTTCTTTAACAATTTCAGTGTCTTGCATTGCAGAATCTGTGGACGTTCATGTGAAGCTATTGCAATTACAGCATTGAGTTCAGCCATTTTTTTAACTGAACGTAACCATTTTTTTATCAGTTCTTAAACAACTCAATCGCTTCAGGATACATACGGAGAGATTGTTTGCCATATGGCCCATCTGTGTTCAGATACTCCTTAACAACCCCTCCTTCATACTGAAAGTAGACTTGGGCAATGCAACTTTGCAATGCCAAGCCACAACGGTGGAATGTTTCATATGGTGTTTGTTTGGTAATCACTATTGTAGCAGGTAACTGTGAACAAAAGCAACGCCCAACACCACCACATCCAGGCTTAAATGCATAACTGTCAGATTGCCGAATGTAAGACATGACCTTTAAAGAGTCTGCATAACATTGACTTGAATCCAAACAGAGCAATATGCCAATTGAGCTATGCACTGGAATCCATGTCAGTATTCCGCTTGGTTTTGTATGTTCTGAAAAACATTTTAAGTGACTGCAACTGGACCAGAACACCATTAAACAAACAAACACATTTTTTCTATTTCAGTTTGGTACCCAATGGGAATGTGTGTTACATGGGCATTTGGCACACTACAAGCAGCTTTTGATCAACTGATAATTTGCTTGGATAAAAAAATATGTCCAGACTCAAAATGACCGAACATGTACTGCACATGCCTTACAGTGACCCCAGTGAATATGATTTTGATATTGCCGATATGCTTGCAACAACACGCAAAGCAGAGCACGCTATGGCCCGAACAGGCGAAGGAGATGTAGTGGACTGCTGCGATGGTGAGAAAGAGTGCATCATTTGTACTGGACCATTCATCCCTGGTCAAAGTTTCTTGCAATGCATGGGGTGCTTAGAATGCTTTCATGTCACCTGTGTAAATGGCTACTTCAAAGATGTAATAAATGCACACAGGAAATTCACAGCTGCCGAAGATGCATTCAATGAAACCCGCAATTACAAAACAGAAGCAGGTCAGTTAATGCTGAGAAATGTTCGCAAGATCACTGCTTATTTGCGCGAATGCTTAGCTGAACTAAGGCGAAAATGCCGAGAAGCAGAGCACCTTTGCACAAGTTCGCATCTTGTTCCGCACCATGAGAAATTCAAATTAATTGAGGAAATTTACATGCTTCAAAATGAAATTTGTTTAATTCTGTCCCCTGCAGTCAAACAAAAAATCCTAAGTGACACTTGGTATGGTGTGCGCGACTTTCTACCATGGCGTGATTATTCTGATCAACATGAATTAATTAATGAGGAACTGTGGAAGCACGTACCTGACAGGCAGGGATTCATAACAAAAATTCATGATGTGTTCAGTTTTGTCCACACAGACCCTAGTTTAATGTGCGTGCAGGACTTAATATCGAAGTCTGGGTTTGCCATAAACCGCAACAGAGAGTTCATCTTAAAACATAACAGATACAAAGAGCGAAACTTAACAACAATGGAATTGTTGCGTCTTCTCTTCTTAAGATCATATTTTAAGCAAGCAAAGGAAGAACGACAAAGATACAATACACTGTGCCAGGAACGCGATGGAATTGTTCCACACCACAATGCAGTAACTCACCGTGAAACACCAGCAAGCTTAAACACGTTTCAAAGGGCCAGTATTTGTCCAAAATGCAGGCGCGATTGGAGTGTGCATCCACCATACAGGGGCTCGTGCCCTGACAAGCTGTTTGAGCATTTTCAGCGGCGACCTAAGCAGAGCCTCCTCGAATCTGAGGTCTCACCTCAAGATGTGAGAAAAGAGATTCGCAAACTGGAGAAACAAAGGGCTTTGCCTCCACAATGGTATGTTTCCAGGGACCACAATGAGGCAAGATCCAGCAGACCAGGACCAGAAGAGCAAGGGGATGTGGATTTGGTAAGCAGAGCTCCTGGACAAATCACCCACACAAGATACTTTTCTTATCCACCTGACTCAGGTGAGAAGGATTATGTTCTCGATTATGAGACTGACTTTGTGGACACCCACTTTATTGATGAATAGTCAACCCAAAGGGGACTTACCGCCCATTAAGGGGAGCATAAAGGTAAGTCAAAAATCTGCATGCATTTCGAAAGTGCGATCTGTATCACGAACACAGCTATATTCACTCACACGTGACTCAAAAAAGTTGGTTTTGGTATTAAGGCTTATCATATCCATAAACTCCAGTGGATTTGTTAAATTATATATTTTGCTGCATCCCAGCATAACTGCCCATCCATCAGCAACAAATTTAACATAAGTTGCCATCATATCAGCATTAAACCCTAAGATTGGAGAAGACATGGTGTCATGAACAAAGGCAATCTCATGGTCAACTGCACTTTCAAGTATCTGATGGATCTCTTTCTCTGGTAGCTCTCGCAGGTGTTTGTCTGCAACAAGTGTCTTGTACAAAATACAGCTAAACTCGGCATGCATTGACTCATCACGCGAGATTAGTTCATTTGAGAATGTTAAACCTGGCATAAGACCACGTTTTTTGAAGTAGTATATGCACGCAAACGATGAACAAAAGAAAATTCCCTCTACTGCAGTATATGCCACAAGTCTACGTGAGTTGCAGACATCCTTGTGCATGTACTCAGAGCAGAATTGTGCCTTATTTTTGATGTGAATGTTGTTTTCAATCCCATTAAAAAGATCACTATTGGAACCAAAGTAACGTTCAATAAGAACATTATAAACTACAGTATGTATAGATTCAATGCCCATTTGGAATGCATAAAATTGCTGCGCCTCAGCATAAACACAATTCTGGAAGAGATTCTGCATTATATTTTCATTTACAATGATGTCGCTTGCAGCAAAGAAGCTCAGGATGTTTGCAAGCATTTTCTTTTCTCCAGGTGACAATTTGTTCAAATCCATCACATCACTCTCCAAGTCAACTTCGTTCACAGTCCAGAACGATGCCACAGCCTTCTCATACATGCGGTACAATTGCACCTGTTTAATTGGAAACAGAGGCTGGAACATTTTATTATAGCAATAGATTTTTTTTTGGCAATACAATTACCTTATGAGAGTGCCTCAATGTTCGGCAGACTGGACATAAACTTCATAGCATCGTCATCATTGCTGTCATTATCGCCTTCCGAATAGATTTCACATTGGGAAATTGAAAAGGAATTGGCCGTGACTTGTAGCTGTATTGGAGGGGTGGTGATTGCGATGACATCACATTCGCTCACGAAAAATGGCATCACCTTGTCATACCCAAACTTATGACGAACACCTCGGAGAAGAGTCTGAGACAGACATAGTCCCATGTACCTTGCTGGTGCGTGAATTACACGGTCCCCTCGCAGCAAAGACAACAGAACGTACTGGACTATGTCCGAAGTGTTCTGTGCATGAAGAGGTGTCATGAACTGTTCCAGAACCCTTGGGACGAAGTACGTCCGCGCGAATCGCAACAAGGTCTCGGTTTCATATAGACCAAGTTCACGGATTGGGGACAGCATCTGTGCATAATTGGCAAACATTCCGGGATACGGTGACCGTATAGGCCCACTTGGCGCATTGTTTTCGGAATTGGATATGCGCCGGACGAAGACGCGGATCTGTGCTGCACTGTTGCGATCAGCACCCATGTGCAGGCGAATGTACTGGTCACAGGAGAGACGCGCGAAAACTGACAAACATAAAAAACCCATAATATAACCAATCCAACAGAGGCGATTCTATTTAACTCCACGATCATATGGTTGTACGAACCTACGTTAAGTGCGGCCATGGGCGTTCGCGCCCGTGGCCATTTAATCACTGGGACTAGGTTCTTTTGGACCTTTTGGAAGTTATGAATTGCACTGCGCATTAAGCACAACATTTGGTTCTTGACATTCTTTGGTTCTTGACATTCTTTGGTTCTTGACATTGACCCACACCTGACTCTTTGGTCGTTCTTCACAGCCACAAAGCAGCCGCAAAAGGTCGGGACCCGATGGGTCCGCCTGGTTTTTGACTCACAGCCGCAAATGCTCGCCCCGACACCGCGCATTGACTCACATCCGCACCTACTGTCTTGAAATATCTCTTACCTGGTACCCGCCGACGTTCGTGTGCACTTCCGACGCGCGTCGATGCTTACGATCATTATCATCTGTGACTGTGTTGATGAAAGTAAGCTTAACGCCATGCATTTCTGATGGACACACCACTGTCTGCACATGCCGCCAATCCACATGTTTGCATGGGTCTGAAAATGTATCGGTAGGTGCGCTGCTTGACATGGGGGAACCATTGTCAGAGCTTCCTCTGGCCGAAGATGTCACCATCCATGAACGAGCAGATGTCATTCGACAGAACACGGCGCAAGTGATGTGGCCATCGACGGATGAAAAAGCGAGTCCAAACACGCCAAAATCAGTGCGAACGTGCGACATGCCTGCCATGGTGTGATGCCAAGCAGACACATTCTGACACTGGGTCCGCGTGTATGCTGTATCACCACCTCCACACAGCTGACTCGCTAAACAATTATTCATCTCTGGGAGCTATGTATCAGTCGCTGCCTGCACCCACATCACAATTTCAATACATTAGTTGTAGGCCCTGTGCTCTTTCTTCCCCTTGTTTGCCTCGAATTTTGCAAGCAAACCAAATGACAATTCACAGTATGACCTTGATGATCATTGATTTGAAATAATATAAACATATAAGTTAAAATGTGTACGCAATCAGAAATTATTAAGATCGAAATATGCTATGGGCTACTGAAAATGCACTACGATACAAGACTTAATGCAATATATGAAGCCAACATGTCTGATAACTATGCTCCTCATACAAATGAAGATAAAGAGAGAATTAAGGCAAAGACAACAGATGGCAATCTGGAGACCATTGGTGCTATCATGATGGAGATTGAAGAAAATCGTGAAAAGCCGAGCATTGATGCGCTGGCGAAAATTCCTGCATGGTCAGGTGTGCATGAAAATGCCAACAGCATTATTGCTCATATTGGAAATGCCTCCTCATAAGCATCAAGATTGGCCCCAATCAAGCACAGAATCCGCATTGAAATTCATTAAGCAACCACACAGTGAAAGAAAAACGATGCTGTAAAACACATGTCAAAACAGAAAAAACGCAAGAGGAATGATAAACTACTGCACTATGTCTGGGTATGATCACAATAACCGAGTGTATTCGTACCAAAACCTGAATAGCCAAATGAATTCTTTTCTGTGTGGGTATGTTAATGCAGGCTCGTCTGGAAGAGGCGGAGCTGAAAGCTGGTGTTATTGTACGTCAATCTTTCAGTAACACAACTGATCATACCAAGGCAATTCAAGATCTCATGTATATTCTGTGCCCAGGTACAACAGAGCCATTTCAGATACTAATAAGTCCTAGTTCCGATATTCCATGGAAACAACACCAGCAGCTCTTTCAGTGCTTCCTGAAATTCATACTCCACACAATGCAAGATGCTCATCATGTCGTGCCTTTCAATGCCTTCAGAATTTCCAAAAACATCGTCACAGCACTACATCATGAGGACCTGGGTTTGTGTTCTTTCCGGGCATTTGGTCCTTTCACAGGTGGTGAGTTGCAGATCAACACAGAGTACTACATCACACAAGACAGAACAATTTTCTTTATGACATCTGAACTCCATGCACACCGCTGGTTCCGGGGAACAAAGTACGCAGTCACGACAATGCAAATGCATGCAGATGAAGAAGACCAAAAATTACTGTGTGCTATGGGCTTTCCGCAAACACATGTGCCTTTGTCTATTCCATATCAGTTAAGAATATCCATTATTTCTAAGGACCTAGGTTCATTCAACACATATGTAACATCCACTGCAATACGTCTAGAGTTGCCTTACAAACGACAGGGCGTGTGGGCATTGCATTTAAATGATGATTTGACAATAAGTGAAAAGGACCTTATCGACACATACTTCAACTGCAACTCATTTGAAATGAAAAAATGGGATCATACTATATACATGGTTTCTGACACAGCATGTGCTGCAAGTCGCCCACTGCCTGTTTCATTTTATGAGAAGATATTTGCTGCAGGTTTGCGGTTACCTCGAATAGACTACCGAACACCATTCTTATTTTTCATTTCCAAAAAATGGGGTAATGTCGCAATGATTGGTGATAGACGACTGCCGTTTATGGCCTCACTGTATTTCAATGGCTCATACATGAAAGCATGTTCATCTTGCTCATTGCACAATGACTACCAGGAACTTGATTTTGAATAAATCTTCATTTTTTTTTCTTTTTAGTAATATTAAATGAATTGTGCAAACTGCAAAAATCACACTTTGGCAGGAAATGATCAAATGGACTCAATGGACTCAACATTAACAACCTTTGACACTGTATTTCCACATGCCCGAAAGAACAAAGGCCCGCAGTATAGCTTCGGTGCATATCAGAACACAAACAACCTTGACTCACCTCTCACAACTTTCGACACAACATTCCCCCATGCCCCGAAGAATAAGCGCCCGCAGTATAGCTTCGGTGCATATCAGAACACAAACAACCTTGACTCACCCCTAACAACTTTCGACACAACATTCCCACACGCCCCAAAGAACAAACGCCCACAGTATAGCTTCGGTGCATATCAGAACACAAACAACCTTGACTCACCTCTAACAACTTTCGACACAGCATTCCCACACGCCCCGAAGAATAAGCGCCCCCAATACAGCTTTGGTGCATATCAGAACACAAACAACCTTGACTCACCTCTAACAACTTTCGACACTTCGTTTCCGCACACCCCAAAGAACAAATACGATTTTTCTATTTAAGAAAAAGCTGAACTGCAGAAATCAGATGTACATGTGATTGTCGGGTGGTACATTTTCACATGGTACCTTGCTTATTGCCTTTTTAATTGTATTTGCTGTAATATTCTTCTTGTGACATTTGTCAATGCATACTGCTTTACAGTGCACAAGCAAGAGTTTATTGATGAATGAAACCACATCTGCTGCACCATAACTTGGCTTACTGGCAATAAAGTTACGCACAAGCGAAATGTCTTCAAATTGGAACTTGGGTAATTTATACAGAAAAATATCAAGCAACTCTGACGCTCCATATTTCTCTAGAGTGAACTGCCATGGAAATCGCCGTTGTAGTCCTGGGTTCATCGAAAAAAAACATTCATTTGTTTCGTCTTTGTATCCAGCAATAACCATTGCACATGTGTTCATATTTTCACTAAGATAACCACAGATTGTATCTACAGCTTCCTTTGAAAATGAGTCATGTTCAGAAGTACCACTTCCAAGGGAGTACACCTCATCAATGAAAATACACCTACGACGGAATTTGGCTAGGCATTGCTTTGTTTTAATTGCTGTCTCTCCAAGTACCCTCCCTACAAGATCGGCCCGCCCCAGAACTGGCACACTGTGCACTGTCCCGAAAAGAATATACTGCAAGAGTGATGCAATGCGTAAACACACCTCAGTTTTACCACTGCCAGGGACACCAGTTATACAGATGTTTGGGAACATACAATTACATGGAACCTTGGCTGCATGGTAGTAAAACACTTCAGTTACAAAAGCTTTCAACTTGTACAAACCAATCATCTCGTCAATATGCCTTAATTTCTTGATCAGAATCAATGAACAACGATCCTTCATTATTACTGTTCCTGCGTGAAGCAGGTCAATTAGTGTACCAATATCACTCCTATCACCTTGCTGTGTTGCAATTGGTGTATTGCCGGTATCTTCGCCTTCTTCGACACTGTCCTGGTCTGGAACTGTCAACCTGGGCTTTTTGTGAATGCGGTCCCTGTTGTTTCGCATTTATTCTTAAGACACCAAAAAAAATATAGGCAACATAACGCTCAACAATCAAATGCTGATGCTGTGTCATGTTCTTCCTCTTCGTTTAATTTCGTAAAAATTTCATCACACACCCTCTCAGAATCTACACACCTAAACAACTTTCTACAAACTACGGATGCAAGGGGACCCTCAGGACAAATCAGTGCCCCAGCAAATGAAATGTCAACATCAAAGCTGTATGTCATGGGAGCACCCTCATTGTCTTGTCCCTCTATAATGTCACGAATGCACTTTTCCTCTTGCTCAATATTCTTCTTTGTTGTAATTTCGTGCCTTTCATACAGTACTTTATTTTTGTCTCTTTCGTCTGATTTGGCATTTTCATGAATCATAAAATTACCTGTTTTAGCTAGGCGACATTTTATACTTGTACCAGTGAAGAAGTGCTGAAGGGGGTCAAATGGTGTGAATCCTTCCACATTGGCAGCATACTCCTCCTGCAACTTCACTCGGAGATTGTCAATAATAAGTTCCGTGGAATCTTCATCAGCATTTGGTGTAACACAAATCCAGTGGTTGAGGTACTGATCTCGGCCTGAATATTGTACTGTCGTGTTCTTTATGTGTACATCGATAAGATCGTCCTTGTCAACCTTGTAACGAGTGGCCTCCACATGGGTATGAGTTGGACCAGCATGTTTCTGTCCCATCATCCGTTTTTTTACACTACAAAAATGTATTTATACCAAACAATTTTCCGAGAAATGATTTCCTATAAGTGTCTAGAATGTATTTGCAACAGTGCCCAGAAGCTTGTACATGATCAGCGGATCTGTACAAATGATGAGCTGTGGATTTATTATTACGATGTCAACAGGATTGTTCTGCAACATGAAGGGAATGAAAGTATACTGCGAAAATGCATAGAACAACATGTTCAATCGTACTATGGCAATTCCGAAGCAGACTTCCAGACAATTCCTGTATTGGTGGTGATTATTATTACTGCCACTTTGCTTTGTGTGCTTTAACCTTTGTTATCTAACGTACAGGTTATACTGCGACATACCCCAGCTTGCAGGCACCATCTCTGTCTTGATGAACTTCAGATTGGTTGTGGATGGAAGTGCCCTCATTGACACAACATATCGCAAGTACTTACATTTAGAGAGCAGTTCATCCTCAATTTTTTCAAACGTTTTGTGACTGAACATGATCGAATCCATGAACACAACAGTAGCATCTGAAATGTCCTCATGCATGAAATTCCCATGAATAAATAAAAGCTGTCGCTCGCCATGTGTACATGCCAGCTCAAGTGATTTCATATACTGCTCCTTGACATATTCGATTCCCACACATTTCTTCACAGGTGTGGTCCAGAAGACCCTATCACAAACATTCCCAACACCAGATCCAAGATCATAAAATACATCGTGTCTGTTCAGACTCATATCACCAACAAATCTATCAATACCTGCATCAGATATAGTACCATATGTGAGGTAAACATGCTCATCCAAAGGCACATTCCAAGGAGTCCCAAAGGATAACCTGCATCCTGTCGTCTTTGAAAACAGTAACCACAAGATAAGCAGCACAAATAACACAACAGACAGCAAGATTACAGGCATTGCGACAGACATTGAAGCTTTTTTTGGAGATTGCGTCATTTTTTGTTTTCCGATTGAGAATTTTAATTGCATGCTATTAATTCATCAAGCAGTGATGCATCTTTCAATCTCACAAATGCCCTGTTAAAACCAAATTCCAATAAGCAAGTGCCGGCAGGGACAAAGCACATACATGCATCTTCAGGAGAGATCTGGCTACGTTCGAATCTTCCATCCTTTGTTGGGTTACACAGAAGCACAAGTGCTTGATTCAATGCGTAAGGATAAAGGCTTGTGTTGATGAACCTGATCTGCCTTGATTCGTGCACATAATTGCTCCACTTATTACTGACAGTGTGAGCGTCTGCAATTTCATGGAAATTGGTGCAATGTTTCTTCCATCTTAACACACAAGCAACCTCTGAGTCAAAAAGACCATCTGTGGCATGCACAATTTCCGAAAGTTGCATTTTATTCTATTGTTCGGAGATTTTTTGTGTTCACCGCGTTCACGCCGTGTTTACGCCGCGTATTTAACCAGTTTTCTTGCGCGTCGCCGTGTCCATGGTTTTCGCAAAGAATTTGTGAGTTCTGAAAAGTGGCACATATACAGCCGCAATTTCAATTAAGTGACCTTTCGGAAGTGCATATTTTCAAGTGGACGGGGCGGAAGCGTGATTCCATGGATGGCCACACAGGCGGAGATCGGAAGTGTAATTGTATTCATGGCGACAAAGGTGTGACTGTGGTGCGACAAAGGTGTGACTGTGGTAAATTCTTGCACAATGGATGATCATCACGACCTGCGTAAGTCACGCCACAAGCCAGCGCCGCTCGTGCCTCCTCCCCCACCGCCGACTCCACCTACCCGACAGCACGGAACATCCAAACAGCACTGACAAACGTTTTGTGCAGACTGAATGAATCCAATGTTCTCATCTTTACGCTTTTGGTCGATTTAGAAACAATTGATCCTGTCGATGAACACGTGCCTGTACAACCTTCGCCTCACTGCATGCTGGTAGATTTGAACTAATTGAATCAGTTCCTTGCATTCAATGGGACTGCCCTTCTAGCTCAGATGGTAGAGCGCATGGCTTTTAACCATGTGGTCGTGGGTTCGATCCCCTCGGGGGGCGTGCATTTTACAATGAAGTACTGCATATTAGTTTTTGGCTATTTTAATTTTGAGTTTCTCCTTGCCCTGGCAATCATTTGGCAATGCCAGTGACTGCAACTGCGAAAGAAACTCCTCATAAACCACAGTGACAGAATAAATATTCTCATAAAAAATGTGACGGTACCAGAAAATTGCAAACATGCCCGACGTGTTGCCATACATGACCTTTGATCAGTCATTTGCTCATGAAAATAAGGAGTTGGAGGCGTATGTTGAGTTCGAATCACGGCTGCATGAGTTCGTTGAATTATGCAGGTCATATGTGAGACACCAGCATGATATACAGGCGCTGCCTCATAAGATTCGCCTGCAAAAGTTACTCCTGAATGATACTGACAATGTTGCTGTAATTGGTGATATCCATGGTGGAATATGTGATTTGCAATCGTTCTTGTTACGATTGAGACAGCACCACTTTTTTCGTGAACGAATGAAGCCAGATGGCCAGTATGCACAAGGCAGTATGTACGATAATGAAACCGACTATATATTGAGACAAGGCAAATACATTGTTTGCTTGGGAGATTTTGTTGATAATGGCAACAGCAGTCTCCCTGTTGCACATCTTTTGTTTGCATTGAAAATGATACCTGGTAACCGTGAAAATGTCATTATATTAAATGGAAACCATGAAGATTATAGTACCTATACCAGACCGAGATCGGGATGGATGCCTCAACTCATACCATTTGTACAAAATGAGTGGAAGATACAGCAGAGGCATGGGCCACATGGTCCGCGGTGGGTTGTGCAGTCCCAGTACCGACATCTTGTCATGGCAAAAATAGCCAACTACCTTCTTCAAGAAGGAGTCATACTCATGGACCATAGAACAGGGCCATATTTGCAAGCATTCGAATATTTACCATCGGCTCTGTTTGTAAGATATAAAAGTAACACTGCTTGGGTACAGATGTGCCATGGTGGGATTGATCACAACCTAGTAACAAGTATTAATGAATTTCTGCATGCAGACACAGAACACTACACTGTTCCTTCCAACACTGCACACTCTTACAGTAACTCTGGCCTGAAATGGTCTGACTTTGATGATATATATGTGGATATGGATGGTGAAGAGAAGTCTGCACAATGTGGGAGGCATGCACTTAAGGTGAATGATTGGAATGGTGCTTGTGCAAGAAGCAACGTGAGAGATGAACACCAAGGTACAATCAAGACATACGGTATCAAGTGCACATTGAGCTACTTGAATCACACAAACATAAGCACAATCATACGAGGACACGAAGATACAGTGAGAGGGTTTATGTCAATTCCGGTTCATAGTAGTACACCCAAACCAAATGCTGGTATGGACATCACTGTGTATGTGTTTCCTGTTGCAAGATCACAAATTGTGGACACACACAATGGTGTGCAAAAAGAACGGTCAATGCGGTCATGTGTAAGGCCAAATGAAATACTACCATTGCCAAACCCACAGGAAATCCGCACCAATGATCATGCTGGAGCACATATGTGGCAACGTCCTTCACACTGCACTGATACAAACGCACGGAGTTACTTCACACATGGTATTGGTTCAGAAGAGATTTTTGAGCAACAATACAAGCACTGTGTACCAAACAATCGGTGCACAAAATTTGCACAAGGGAAGCCATTTGCATACAAGCTCCCATCTAAAGACCATGCAGTTGTTACAACTTCATCATGCAGCCAAGGGTTGAAAAAAGCTCAGCAGGCATTCATAATAATTACAAAACGGAATCTGCATGCCAATGCACATGCTGGGAAAGCCGCACAGCATTTGGCTAGGGCCCGATAATTCCTAATTATAAAATATGTTTCCTACTAAAAAATGCGAAAGAAACAGGGCCGTGCCAAAATGACAAGAACACGAAACTCTGTTCATCCTAGTCTGAAATCTATTGTCCAATTCTCGTTTGGTAAGAAGAGACAAAAGAAGAAAGCAAAGAAAGCGCACAAAAAACGATCGACAAACCACAAAGGCCCCAACCACACACACCGATACCCCACACGATCATGGATTGCCTCTGTGCAAAAAGCACGAGCCCAAATGGGTGTCAAAGGGTTTCTTGCAGTTGGAGGCAAAACTCAGAAGGGACAGCAACTACTCAAGCTGGCACGTCAGATATACAGCAAGTGAGCGACCAACCACTGACATCGTTCATGACAAAAGCATAAAAAACAAAAACAAATAAGAATGAAAAGTGTTACAAAACACTCTATTGAACAAAAACATGTTACTAAATGTGTCGCTCAATTACTGACACCAATACAGATGAACTTCCAAAACACACCATCTTACAAAGCAGCTCTTTACGGAAATTACACAACAATGTTCATCGAACTGAAATTGTCAGGTTCATTGCCACATATGGAGGCAATGAAGCTGAGAATACGGTCTCTCAAGCACACAGCAAGATACCGTATGATAAAGCAGGCCATAAAGCAGTATGACACCTACAAATTACTCAGGCAGGTGATTGTACCTACACGTGAATTTATGCGTATTGTAACTGTTAAGGACAATATATTCGACACAACAAACTCATTCACATGGGTCAACATTGATTTTTTGCGAACATGTATACAGTGCTTGACTCATCAGTTGAAGTTCCTCAATCTATATCACTCGAAAGTTGTTTTTGAGTATCCTGTGCAATCTTCATCATTGCGAGGTTATGCGGACATTTACGACCATGCATCGCGATCCGTTGTTGAAATTAAGACATGCCGTTACTTGAAAAAGGAACATTTTGCACAGGCGAAAGCCTACCAGTCACTTTTGCATGCCAAGCACTGCTACCTCATAAACGCAGTAGATGGTGGCATATGGCAATTATAGCTCATGGTGCACCAGGTGCAAGTCCTGAACGTGGCCCATGCTTTGCTAAATATTCCGCTCTATTCCAGAGGTAGCTTACATGATTAGCTTGAGTGGTGTAGTTGAAGTTTTCAGAGAACCAAAAATAGTACCCTTGGCCTGGTTGAAGCTCCTTGAATGTCAGTGTGTTTGTGGTGGCATTGAATTCATACCTTGACATCAACACTCGAACAAATCTGACAAGCTCACGCTGCCTCTGCCCAATATGTAAATTATCGTGGGTACCTAAGTTCCCATAGTACCTCCTCATCCAATCTGGGTCGTTATGTGGACTCCTGTTTTTGTACTCATCTTCTGCATATCTCATATCCCACACACCACTATATTTATGATGATACAACCCATAAACCTGGATGGGATATTCAGAATTAGGGATACCCTCATACACTCCATACCAAAACGGATGCTTTTCATCTCTGATCAGCTGCTGATTCAAGCTCTGCCTTAAAGATGGTACTTTATCTTCACTTAAATTCTCCTGATGTACGCTCTCGTACTTCATATCTGAATTGACCCCATTGAAAAAACATACGAAGTTTCGATTCACTTCTGCTCTGTTGTCGTTTCCTGGACTGATGTACATATATAACCCAATTACCATCAGTTCATTCGGTGCAAACTTTTCAGAGGGAAATTGAAATTCTGCACTTTGCCAATGAGTAAGGCTCTTGAATTCTAACCTGTTGGTGTGTAAATAAACATCATAGCGCTTGTGTATGGTGAAAATCATCTTTCTCTTTGATGCTGGTCTTGTTGCAGAGGTCAATATCAACCTGGCACCCTTTGAATAGTTGAAGCTAAAGCTGGAATATGTGCTTGGTTTTTCTAATACCCAAGTCACCCCACCATGGCTTCTGTTGAATTGTACTCTTGGTACTGTCACATCTTGGTGCTTGTGTGGAAATGTCATCTGAGGGAACCCTCTCGTCTGTTGTGCAATGTGTTCTTTGTGTTCAGCAACAGTCATCGTTTCGAAGTCATCTGAATATTTAACCATGACATGAGCTTGCGCACCTGCCCTTGTCATGCCATATTCCGTAACCAACCATGTTGCATTGCTTTCAGCGTTACATCGGTGATCACGTCCTTCTTTTTTACCAAAGTTGTCATAATTATCTTGGGCTCTTTGATCAGTGATCGGCTTTTGTAAGCCTTGCTGAAGGTCCAGGTGCTGCTTCACGTAACATCCCCAGTTAACTTTTTCACCAAGTGGGATTGTGCCGTCCCACTTCTTGTACTGAGCTGCTTCCTTCAAAGCTTTCTCAAATTCTGGTAAGATTTTCTTAAAAGCATTTTTGTCCTTCTTTGTCTCCCTGTAACTCTCAATCATTGCCATGGCATTTGTTTGTGCTGCTTTTCTTTTGGCTTCTTCTTTTGCTGCTGCTGCTGCTGCTGCTGCTGCTACTGCTGCTGCTGCTTCTGCTGCTGCTTCTGCTGCTGCTGCTTCTGCTGCTGCTGCTTCTGCTTCTTTCCTTGCTGCTTCTGCTTCTGCTGCTTTGCTTGCTGCTTCTGCCCTCTTCTTTTCCTGTATCTCTGGCCATTCATTTGCTCTTTTTTTATCCCATTTGTTGTAATACCATGTATTGAGCTGGCCATAATGATTCACGTCATGAAAACTCCATGAGGGTTGGAAACCCTGGCCATGAGTTGGAAAGGTATCACCCTTAATCGTCACATCACGTGGCGTGGTTCCCTTGTCTGTATAATCACCCTCATTGCTGAACAAATGGTGCACTGGATCCTCGCCTGCATTCACAAGCTGCTTCCTGAGTGCATCTGCACTGAGTGCTGCTCTGAATATTTTCATGTCTTTGTACCTGGCAGCTGCCCACCCACATGCCAAATTATCTGGCCGGAAAAGTGAAGCTTCATGAGTTGATGGAATTTCGTTCCTCAAAGTGCATCTTACCCAGGAGTATGAATCTACTTTGAGGTCACCGTCAGA
>Ga0099797_100761_pt1 | contig 19505 bp, 12 predicted proteins | sample Uncmet_Sort48C_1_FD_89871 | JGI IMG/M metagenome (GOLD analysis project Ga0099797, IMG submission 89871) | Marine eukaryotic communities from CALCOFI LINE 67, Pacific Ocean - C012_Sort48C_1 | ecosystem: Environmental > Aquatic > Marine > Oceanic | place: Pacific Ocean: Monterey Bay | collected...
TATATATTATATCTATATAAATATACCACGATTTTTGAAATATGTCAAGTATTTTATAAATATATAATATTGGATAAAATACTCGTATAAAATATATGTTCTATTATATCTTGTTCTCTGCTGTTTTATTATATACTCCTGTGTATAACAAATTACAAACGAACCCCATCGTTTTGTAAAGTATGATTCAGCCAAACAGTACCTAGATCTTTGCAGTTCGATATTCCTTTCGTTTTAAAGCAATTCAAAACTACATCGTATTTATCAACACCTGTTAAATCTTGGACATTGTAATAGATTATTTCTACACGATTGGAGCGTGTATCAATAAACGGAATACCAAAATTACCACATCCTTCCATTCCCTGCCCTGCCACCATAAAACCTTTATCTTTTTCGACAACTTTATTGCAATGAGTGTGCCCCATAACATACTTCAGCGAGTTTGTTTGGTCTAGTTGTTTGCAACCATCCATACTTTTAATTTCATTGTACACCGCAGGAACATCCATCTGATCGCTACATCCAAGCCCCGCATCATTCCAATGTCCCAGAATAAATGCTACATCCGGTTTTGAGGTTTTGAAATATTCACAGCCTTCAAGAAAATATTTTTTTGTATCTTGATACGTATATCCACCACTATATAATAAGAAGCCAGCATTTCCTATTTTAAAATACGAAAAAAAATTTTCCATAGCTGCCATACGATGCCCAGTTTCTGCTACATCAGGATTTACTGTAAAGTTTAAGAACTCAACATTATTATTTTTAGATGCAATAGAGTCCATTGAATAAAACTGCATATGTCCATTTCCAAATTGATCTTGCTTTGATGACAAGATCGGAGTTCCAACAGACCAGTAATCGTGGTTACCTGCCACAGTTGCAAATAATTTAGATTTTAATTCTAATGTGATTTGATCGTACCAAATGGACGATAAATTTCCAAAACGGTCATAAAAATTATCCCCTAATATCATGTAATAGTCAATATCTTTCGCACCTGCATTCAATAACGCCGTGCTACGCTCAAAGGTTTGAAACTTCCCACCAAAGGAGCATCCCATATACGCACCATGAAAACATGGATCAGCAATGATAATTCCACGAACACCCGCACCCTCAAGAGGGTAGTTAACAGTAACGCTTGTTCCATTAATGTTGAATTTTTTCGTATTACTATTTTTGTTTGTTATAATATCCTGAAACGTTGAGTGTAAAAACTTATCTTTCCACCTATATTGAAACGGCTTATTGTAGGAAAAAAACTCATTATCATTCTTCAATACATTTGCTGCATTTGTGATCACGGATATACGTGCCGAACCATATTTTTTAGACCCTAGTCCCGGAGTTACCCTTAAATCAATTGGAGACGCTGGATTTGAACTAGTAGTCCCCCTTTCTTTGATAACACGCTCAACAAGGTCACTTAAAATCTTATTATTTTCACTATTTGAAGTACCAGCCACAAAAACAACAATAATACTAGACAAAGCGAGCAATAGAACACACATCGGACGATTTTGAAATTTCATTTTTTGACCAAACAATATCGTGTTTATAACACAAAGTCAATTGTACAGATTGAGTCGTATATTGATGTTTGTTAGTACCGTTCATGTTTTCTTGGTTTGATCGTTGTAAAGATAGCTGGGGGATGATGATATATCATATAATTGTTGTTTTTGCTCTGTGTTGTGCACTATACTATGAGGTGCCTATTCGTATAGTGTATTAATAATTATTAAAAATTAACTCATCATATTATGGTAGTATATTAATAATATAAATAATATACTAAGAAAAAAAGAGTTAGTAAGAAAGTAAGTAAGAGTAAATAATACTAAGAAAAAAAGAGCAATAATAATCCATTATTATTATTATATATTATTATTGTTTATTTATTACGCGTAAAGTACATAAATTAATAATATTCCATATTGTTTTTTTGTTTTTTCATTTTATTATTATTATTCCGATTATTATTATTATTATTTAAATAATTATTTTCATACTATACTACTAATAATTAATAATAATAATATACTTGTAATTTTCAGTGATAATATATACGTAGTACAGTAGTAGTATACTATTATTGTAATATCTTTCAAATCGTCGATAAAAAAAATTACATTTCTTTTATGACATAATAAAAGAATTGAAGTATTCCTATATATATTGTAAATGAATATACAAAATTCCACTGCTACACTGCATCCATCAAATTCTTCATCGACCGCCACTTGTTGCGACTTTTGTTATTTGCATTTCATAGTGTGCTAATTTACTATATGTGTCCTGAGGTAGTTTGTGTTTCAACCATGCAGTAAATGACATAATTGCTTCAGCTTTTGATCGTATTAAATTTATTTGTTGCTCATACGCTTTTTCATTTTGGAAATTGGTACCATTACTATTTTGAAATTGATTTCTAACACTATTGCCGCTGTTACTACCGTTATTGCGTCCACCAATCGTCATATTACGGTTTGTTACCGCTTGCTGTTGCATGCGTACTAAGCACATCATATAGTCTTCTAATACCTTGTGAAAATTTTTTGTAATTGGTTCACCAAGTTCATTAAATCTTGCACGTTTTGCTTGACGTTCATACTCACTACTATCGTTTGGTAATAAATCAACATTTTTTCGTTGAATTAATTGCAATGCCCGTCCGTAGTCTTTCTTTTCATGAACTAAAACGAAAAATTGATCTAGCTGCAATAATATATATAACGTATCACGTTCTTTATCTGAAACATTACGCGCTGTACCATTTTTTATCATGCCAGCAAGATCACGCGCACGTTTTAAAGTTTTTGGTTGCCGTGTTTTGTTGTTACTATTGCCTGTGCCAAATGATGATGGAACAATTACTTGGCCTAATTGTAAATTAACTAAATGCAATACACGGTCAAACAATTTGGCTCTCCAATACAAACTGATAGCCCGTTCCAAATTATTCTTTCCTTCCGCATTTCTAGCTGCCGCCGATATGATACGTTGTACATCTGTATTATCTGAAATAATTTTCCGTAAATATCCTGTACTACTACCATCTTGGGCACCAAGTAATTGGTCTAACTGTTTTTCATGCGCATTAAATAATAATTTCGTTAAAAATCTATCTCGTTCCAATTGATTTGCATTGCCAAGATTTCCACTTGGCTTATGTAACACACATAAATAATCTGCAGCAACAGTAATATCAGCACCAGATACCCGTTCAATATAGTCATTTACCATTTGGCCCAACACAAAGTTTCCGTCTTCATCAATACAGACACCAGGATTAATTTTTTTATTACGCGATGGTGTTTGACTGTTAGAAATGGATGAATCATTCCCAAAGCCACTTTTACGCCTTGGTTGATTTTGAATACCTTGCTCCCCACTTCGTTTTAAAATTCCATAATGATCTAATGCAATGGCGAAATGTACTGCATCTTCCGGTCGGCCAGCATTCACTGCTAAATATGTTAATGCTCGTTCAAATTGTAAGCAATACAATAGTAACATGAAATAACGGAATGAATCCGTATTATCTGGTGAAAAGTGATCTGGCCCATATACTTTCATAATCACATCTGATAAATTTTCCATTGTAAAATTGTTAAAGCTATCATTTGTATTAGCAATCGCCGCGACTCCAGTAGACGTAACAACAATTGATAATTGATGCCACATAAAGTCTTCAATAGTGCTTGATACATCCAGACCTTCTAATTGATGCACAATATGTTGGGATCCTTCCCCGGCTCTTCCTTCCCCTACCATTTGTGCTAATAATGTTAATACGGCACGTTTATACATTGCATTTGGACTTGTATTCTTAAATGTTGTCTTTACATATGCTTTCCAATCCATCGATGTATCTTTACTATTGCTTTTACCACCATTGCCACTTGAAGAATTGTCAAAGCAGTTTCTCCAACACTCTAAACCATGTACAATATTTTCTGGCTCATTCGCCCTATTTGTACCACTCCAATCGTAATTATGTGACCTACTAATAACTTGATGAAACACATTAATTGCATCATCATACGCACCACAACGTAAGCAATAATACACAATAGCCCACGGGTTTCTATCTGCACCTTCATCATCTGTAGCTCGTAAATATGCTTTAATTAAACCAATTGATTCTGACATATTAGTGCTATACTCCCCCGTGCCAGCTGTCTCCTCTTCCATCGTACGTCTCCATTGATCTTGTAAATATTTAATTCCACCATTCACAAAACGCATTTGATAATGTTTTTGCACAGATGGATCTCGTGATAAACGTTCTTGTCTATATTGGGCTTGCGCAGGGCCATTGTATTGGTGCACATCCGATTCATGACGTGCCTCGCCAATCATTGTTCGCAATAAATCCCAACTAACTTCTCGCTGCACACCATCAACACCATCCTCTGATGCACATGCTTTTTGAAAATGGGTTAACAATGGCCAACGAACCTCACGCCCAACACGTCTTAATTCATTTAAACTTTTGATACATTCATGGTATAGCTCTTGTAAACGTGATAAACGCACACGCCCACTGAAATAGGCATTTCGTTGCTGTTGCTGCTGCGAGAACCCAGAGTCAGGCCCCAACCCATTGCTGCCACCATTCTGCAGATACCGTTGTTGTGTATTGTCGTTATTCATATTTTCTAACTGTTGTGTTCTTGAAAAACTCAAATCTTGTAGGCCACTAGTATTGTGGTTGCCATAGTTATCGCCAGTGTTCCACAACATCACATCTTGTCCACCCCGTTGCCCAACAGATGATAGTATTTCTACTTGTGCCCGCCTCCAGTCGTTTTCTAATTGATGACTAACACGCCTTTCAAATTCTACAGCAGTTGTTTCCATACAATCGTGTAAAGCGTGCAATATAATTTCATCATGATAAATTTTTAAATGGTTATCAATATCTGTATCTTCCACATATGTATTTAACGGAACTGAATTCTCTTGCAAGTCCAATAAATCATGTGCTTTGCGATGCCCTTCAGTATCAATTGAACGCTGAGACAACAAACGCAACGCTTTCATATCAGCGCCAGGATCAACATTATTATCAACAAATTGTTTTGCAGCAACTTCTAGCTGTGTTAAAGTACGATCTAATAAATCAGGTGCTTGTGCTTCATCTGCATCTAATAACTCATTTGTTTTATTTGCTAGTTCTTGTAGTTGTACGGATGTAGGTCGGTACATTATTTACTTCTTTTTTTTAGAAAAAAAATGTATATATCTGTGGTTTCGTTTTTCCTCATACACATGTAATATTTGGTGTCGCCCACAAAAATGCGTTTGGTGCCAAGCAACATTTGCCATTCGAATATCAGTTATTAAATTTAAATTTAAATCATGTATGGCAGCACTATGTGTTATTATTATTTTTTTATTATTATTATATTATTATTCTTGTTGTAGTAGTAGTATGTATTATAATTAATAATAATAATAATAATAATATTCTTATTGTATGTATGTTGTATTTATTATTATTGTTGTTATTATTTATTATTATTATTATTAATATTTTTTTTATGCTATCCACCAAGCTAGGGCAAGCTACCACCATGGTATTATTATTATTATTATTACGCTTATTAATTATTATAATACTATTTTAAGTTGTTATTATATTATTATTATTGAATATTAATGCTACTATTTTTTATTATTTTTTGTCGTGTTGTGGTGGGGATTTTATAACTATCTGTGTTAATTAAATAATTGAAATTTTATTCGTCGTCTTGTAATATTATTATTACCAATTATAATGCTATCAAAATTCAAATAATCTAAAAACAAAGGCCAGCCACAGGAGGAGGTGCTCCAACCAGAGGTGTGTCTATTGTACCACCAGTGGTATGAATGCTAATGCTTGCTACGATGCTGTGATATGCACTGCAATGCTATGTAGTGCTGTTGATGGCACGACGCACAAGCACAGAGCACTTGGTACTGCCTGTACTGTAGCACTTGTTTCCGTCGTCGATATTATTATATTACAGTATATTATATTATTACATATTCTTTTATTATAATTCTGTCTTTCATCCATCATCACCTATTCTTCGAGCTTGCCTGGCTAGCTACCCCGTAGCACGGAATAGCATTGGAACCAAAGGATGAAACGAGTCGCCAAGGCAACTAATATGAACACATCATTACCAATTGCAATGGTTATAAACGTTGTTTGGAAACGTTATGTGGTGAAAATATCACTTGATGATTTAACAGGACGATAGTATTAGCAAAGAAAGAAATCTAAGAAACCAATGTCGCGCAATGTGAGTTTTTTTTAGAAATACAATGCAACTAGCATTGCAAATACCATTAAATACACAATGTAACTAATCCCTTTGTAATCCCATTGTAACTACTGATATATATTATTAGATGGTTTTTATGGAAGATATGTGGGGAATACTATTAGCATACTAAATTCTTTTTTCTAATAAATTATATTACATTATTATAGTAAACAACACACAACAATTATTAAGACTGAACAGAATAAGGAACGCACTCACATATACTCAGAGGTACGCCACAGCATCTTTCGGTTGCAGTGACGAACATTTCATTTACAATATAACAATATTTTACCACCACATTAAGCGAATAAACGGCTAGATATTTGATTTCTAATTTTTCAATCAATCAATCAATCAATCTATCTATATATATACACACGCGCGCGTACAAAGGCTAATTAAACAAACCAATCAACGAAACATTATGACGACAATTATTGATAGTACTATTGCTACAGCAACAGATATGAAAAGAGAAGTTACAGTAGCACCTGCACTACCAACTATCTCCACTGCTATCAAATCTACCAATGCTTCTACCGTTAAAAGTAACAGCAAAGTAGTACAAAAAAACAAGCAAGAGAAACCACCACCGCCACCTCCTATGACTGAAGAAGAGATTAGTATGTTGGAGTCACCATCAAAAGAGTCTGTACGTTGGACCCCAGAGGAAGACGAAATGTTACGCGCAGCTGTTGCACTATACAAAGGTAAAAATTGGAAGAAAATTGCTGACTGTTTTGGTGCAAAGAAGACAGAAGTTCAGTGCTTACAGCATTGGCGTAACGTTTTGAACCCATGCGTCGTGAAAGGAAAAGGTTCGTGGACACCAGGCGAAGATTACAAGTTAAGACAATTAGTACAAAAGTATGGTAAGACAAAATGGTCTTACATTGGAAAATTTTTGCCAGGTCGTATTGGAAAGCAGTGTCGTGAAAGATGGCACAATCATTTAAACCCTGATTTAACTAAAAAGGCATGGACAAAAGAGGAAGAAGATGTTATTATAGAAGTAAGAGCTAAATTAGGGAATCGTTGGGCGAAAATTGCAAGAATGTTACCTGGTAGAAGTGATAATGATGTTAAAAATAGGTGGTATGCATCATTACGAAAAAAGGTGGAAGGGCCTACAGAATCTGAGAAAAGAAAGGCACAAGAGAAAAAAGAAAGAAAAAACAAAGCTGCAAAAAAAGAAAGCAGCTGCAAGAGCACAACAGCAAATTAATAATAGTAATAAATCAGCAAATAGCAAAAAAAACAACAAAAATACCAATCGTCGTAACAACAACAGCAACGATAGTCTTATGCAATTAGAACAATTTGTTAGTAGTCATGAAGACTCGTTGATGAAAACTGTTGGTCGTAAACGTAAAAATGCAAAGGGGAGAAAAGGTAGGATAAAAAAATCATCACCAACTTCAGTATCGAACACACCAGATGCTATGGAAAAACATTTACCGCCACGTAAACGTTCACGTATGATAAAAGCTAATTTAATTAATCATATAACAAATGGCACTACACCTACACGATATGCAAAAGTATGGGATAGGCCAACAATCCCAGGGTTAGAAAGCATTTGGACAAGTCCAGATGGTGGCGCAAAAGATATGGACGCAGCGTTTTTATTGGCACAATTAGGTGCTTGCCCAAGTCCGCGATTAGGCGATGTAGGTGGAGAGAGTAAAATAGGCACCCCAACATCAAAAAAGGCATTTTTAAAGGGCGAAATCAAAAATTTTGGCATGCAACAGGAAGACGTTGAATCAGAAGCAGAAGAATTAGGAGCTTTTCCACCATCTTGTAGTTAGTTTTTATCTGCAACAAACTCAAAATTATGCAAACTGCAGATACATTTGATATTATGCAAATTTTCAAAATGGTTGTTTGGTTGCACTTTTTAAAAATACATACAAAAATGCAAAATCATTAGAAAGTAATATATAATATACAAGGTCACGGTATCGAAGAGCAAGAAGCATAAACTAATACTCATCATTAAATAAACAAAAAATGGACTTAAAAAAGTTAACTTTAAAAAAATGAAAAATCATTTTTTTACGTAATATGATATTTTTATATTTTTACCACGCTCTTTTTTTTACGTTGTAATATATAATTAATTCTTACTCATTTATTTAATAAAATTTTATTCCCTGTAAATATATATATATATATATACTGAATGAAAAGGAATGACAGAAGAATAAACCATAAATCAGATGGTGATGACGATGACAACACCAGCTACGAATACTAGACTTTGAGAGAGAAAGTGTGATGGAAGGAATGAGAGAATGAATGTCATTTATATACATATATATTATTTACAGGGAGTAAAATTTTATTAAATTAATGAGTAAGAATTAAGTATATATACTCAATGAGTAAGAATTAAGTATATATACTCGTGAGTAAGAATGAAGTATATATACTCGTATAAGTGATGTTCGTTCTCTCGTTCCGTCAGTTATACTTTCTTTCTTAAAGTCTAGTATTCGTAGCTGTTGTTTTCATCTTCATCATCATCTAATTGTTGGTTTCTTCTTCTTTTCATTCGTGATGCTATTGAGTCTCCTTCTTCATCTGTTAAAACGCTATCATTACTTCTCTCACTTTCACTTTCTCTCGCATTGTTCCTTCTCTCTTTTCTTTCCATTTTGTTTCCGCTTTTATAATATATATATAATTAATTCTTACTCATTTATTTAATAAAATTTTATTCCCTGTAAATATATATATAAAAATATTATTATTATATTAATAATATATATGTAATTAATTCTTACTCATTTATTTTAATAAAATTTTATTCCTGTAAATATATATATCATATAATTTTACTAAATAAATGAGTAAGAATTAATTACAAATATATATAAGCTTATATCATATGCATATATATATATATCTACAGGGAGTAAAATTTTATTAAATAAATGAGTAAGAATTAATTATATATATCTAGACTACACGTCTTCTTCTGAGTCATTTTCATATGAATATTAACCCCAAAGGTAGTAAGTTTACTATATAGATGTAGATCTGGTCGAAGTAGATAATAGTATATATGAATATCAATCACAAGGTATATATATATATTTAAATTAATAAGGAAGAGCATATATATTATATATTATAATGAGTAAGAGCTCTTATTATATATATTTTTATTATAATTTAAAAATGTAAACGTTTAAATAAAAATGCGTTTAATAAATTTAGCACTACGCTTTAATATAAATAAAATATTTTGAGTAAATTTTTAATCCCTTTTTTACATAACTTACCGAGAAGATTTATTGTTTAAAACACGTTTAGTTTATTTGTAAAATATTCACTTGGACGTATATCTCATGATGGTATGTACATATTTTTACTTATGAGTAAGAAGAGATAATATACATATGTTCTAACAATTGTTTTATAAACCATTTAAATCTCCATTACCTAGGCCAACCCACTCCCCATCTTTGTCAAAACAGTTAGATTTGCAATTGTATTGTTTTAAAAGGTTTACAATGTCGAATTTTTGGAGAATGCAACCTTGACCGTACTTTCTACTGTATGCATGGTCTAATGGTGTAAACCCGTCTTTATCCTTTTTGTTCATCACTTCTTTTCGACCAGTTTCGTGCATATAACCAGGAGGCTTCCGATTTAAAATCAATTTTAATATTTTTAATGATTTTTTGTTGTACCGAGCAGCGTAATGTAATGCGGACCATCCATCATAGTGTCCTCCTGTTATAGACACATCAGTCGCTCTTTGCCCAACCAAATATTCTACAGTCTCAACTTTTTCGTGCAATGCCGCCATCATTAACCCAGTCTTGAAGTCTTCATTCATTACGTTAACATCAATTCCATCGTCGATACATTTCTTTACAAACGTGAGATTATTTATTCTACAAGCACTTACAAATTCATTGTAATATCTTGTTTGTTTTTTCAATTGTTTCTCTTTTCGCAATATCTCTTTTGCGTTGTCCATTACTATACATTTTAAGAGACCATATACGTCGTATTAATTCTAGATTATGCGTTCATCAAGATCTATAAGAGGAGGGGTTGAGTGTGTAACGAGAAGTATGAGGTGTACATATACACGTATATGTTTTAACAATACATAAAATAATAAAGTAAATAATAATAATAATAATTATAATATAATAATATACTACCACCACAGTATGTCATACAACACAGGAGTATATTATACTGTATTATTATTTATTATTATTTTAAAATGTGTTTTTCGGACTTGCGGTAATACGCAATACACCAGCACAGCATCACAGCACCACATTAATGGCCTTTATTATCATAGCTATAGTTATATTTATCATTATTTATTTTTTATTATATATTAAATAATTTTATATCTTATAATGTGTAGTAGTAACAGTACATCTGTATTTTTTTTCCCTAGTTGTAGTGTAGTCCCGTACGTAATAAGAATTTAATAATTATAATTAAGTTAGTGGTATTATGTTAGGTGTTACATTCCACCTACTCAATGAAATAGATCTTCAATTTCTAATAAACAACTTCCAACCATTTCACAGAACTGATGGCTATTTGTATCAATTTTATATTCTTTTGTTTCTCTTATAATACCACCAAAACCATCACCAGCATTATTAAAAACTTGAGTGAAATTAGATGCAGTTAGATTAATAGTATCATTTAATATTCCATAAGCAATGCCATAGCCATTTGGAACTACAGCACCAAACCCAACAAATCTAATCATTTCAGATGTTACATTGCTCGTACTAATCACCGACGTATTTGATACTTCCCATGCTTTGTCTGTATAAAAAGCCGGAGTTTTATGAGTACGTAGCTGAGAAATTTTAAATAAAGAAAAAAGGTGACGATCAACACCTTTCCCATTGGCAGAACGATTTGCATTTTTGCGATGCTCACTACATGCATTTTGTAATAGCTTAATCGCTATTTCTTCGTCAATATTGTTTTGATTTTGCACCATATAAGTCACAAACTTAGTACTAGATTTCGTAGATGCTCTAACAACTTCAGTTCGGCCACACAGAAATCTTTTTGTTGATGCAGGTTCATAACAAAACCCAGGCAATTTATTATGCAGCCTATAATATGCCCATTGTAAACAAACTTGAACAAGACCATCTGGGCTACACTTAAATGTCTTAATTTTGTTTTTTCCAAACGTCACAAAATCTAAAACTGATACACTTACACTATTTGTATTTCTGTCATTAAAAATGGTTGCCGCATGAATATCTTCTAAAACATTAGGTGAAAAATGCCAATTTAATTTACTTGGGTTATTCCAACAATTCAAGTTACTAGACCATTTCCACTTAAATTTAGGACGCCCGGTATCCATTCCCCTCATCATTAACCAAGTTTCGTCAAGTAACCGCCTTATTGCAGCGCCATCATACATACTGTGTTCAAAATTCACACTTGCTGATGCATTTGGGGCTACACTCAAGTTAAATGTTTTGTCATACCAACGATGTTGACCACTGCCGTGCAACGCAATATTGCATTGTGTATCAAGTGATTTTCCGGGATTGATGTAATCTAAACATAAAACAAATAGGGCAGTGTCAACTAAATCTAAATTATCTGCATTTGTAATAGCAATTTTTGATCTTGTTAGCGCCCATTCATTACGTGACCATGCACACAAATTTCCTAACAACAACGGATTTTCCCTGTTTCTATCCATAGTACTCATAATTAATGTGCCTAAAATTTGAGATAATTTGTTTTCTGGAATTACCCCATCATCAGCAATAATTTTCATCGCATAAATATCTTCTCCACGAAGAATAACAATATGGTCACTATTACTACTTACTCTCCATTGATCTTTGCCACTCATTGGAATGCGTGAGCAGGCAAACAATCGGCTATATTCATCCATACATTGCAACTGCGTACCGGCAATATCAGGAGGCAACCGATTTTCTCTCATGGCAAAATAAAATTGTGTAAATGCACAAACTAATGAAGCAGCACGCTTTGCCTGAGTTGTATTCCTAACATCCCACTCTAAAACGAAAAAAGGATTTGAGTTAATGGGAGTAGGATATCTACCGCACAAGTACATATCGTTCCAAAATGGTCTAACATAGCTGGTGTTCTGGTTTGATAATATTGATTGCCTATTACGTTCCAATAATTCAGCATGAAGTATTTCGCCTTCATGCGATAGGAAATTATTTGCAATTCTTTCTGTTGTTACATATTCCTCTGGCGTCAATAAATGTTTAACACTTCTTAGATATCCTTGTATAGTTTCCTTCAATGGTGGTATGGGTAGATATGGTAATAGTTTTTGATGCTCAGACCAACTATACCTATCACTCTGAATCAAACGAACTCTGGACATGTAATTAGAAGGATCTTCTCTTTGTGGTCTTCAATACGTTGATATGAAGTATGAAAAATTATAGCTTTGGAGTGATTAACAATAATGTTACCGAGGAAAAATAATGATGTGATTGATGGACAATGTATATGGACAAGATAATTAATAAATAAATAAAAAAAAAAAAAAAATAATATAAAAAAAATAATAATAAATATATAATATATTATAGGTATATTATATAATAATAAAGAGAGAGGAGTAGAAGAAGAAGAAGAAGAAGAAGAAAAAAAAAAATTTATTAATAATTTTTTTTTTTTTTTTATATTATTATTATATTATTATTGCACCATTCTATTATTATATGGTATCTTCATAGGATAATAGTAGTAGTAGTTTTATTAAGTATTAGTAGTAGTTTATTCCTATATATATATTTTATCAATTATTATATTACTACTACATGTATAGTGCTATAATAATATAAAATAAAAAAAATAGTATTATATTTTAATTCAGAGTGCACATCTCATACACACCAACATCATGTGTTTTACTGATGCATATCAGGCTTTAACAGCTCCCAACTAAACTTCACGTTTTCATGACCAATCAATGCACTATATTCATAGCCAATGTCAGGATGAAAATACGTTTGTACGTCATTAATTTGTTCAACACTTTCCCCAGGACCATTTGTTGGATTCATTAATGTTTCTGCTGAACAACGTAGTAACTTTGTGTCTTCCTTGCTGTCAACCACCGTTAAAAATGCTAATTCCTCCATGGCACACTTACCTCCTTCACAATAACTCATTGTATCAGCTGCACTGGCACATTTGCTATGGCCTAAAAATGGCGTTTCAGGTACAATCATCGTTAAAGGCAACGCCGTTTGTTTCCTTCGATCTAATTCTTGACTTGATACTACTAATATTTTTTTAGCGTCACTAGTATTTTTTAACATTTGAAGCCCCTTTGCAATTAATTTATCATCTTTACTAGAATTGGACATTTTGGTTTGGCGTAAAACTTCTTCTTTTATTCTAGATGCTGTAAATTCTTGGTTATTTCTTTTCAGCCTCAACTCTGCATTTTCTTTCGCACTTTTTTCTGCAACCAATCTGTCCCATCCGTGCAATTGTAAATTACGGCTTGCTATGTAATTACGATGTATATTTAAATGCTTTTTTTCATAAAAATATGCTGCCAACATTAAACGCCCACATGCTGAAACGGATGAACCAACAATGGGCATATCAACCTTATTTCGCTGTAAATTACTCCCCGCCTCACTAGTTGGTGATGCAGAATCGATTTCATTTGGCGATGGATCAATGTCATTCAGCGCCATTTCCCCATCTTTTTTCGTAAATGCAATATTAACGATACGTTTTTGTAAATACCCAGGGATTCTATTTTCAATTGCACCATATGGACTTTTACTTACATTTGCATGTGAAATGGGGGTGTTTTTGTTACTGTACGTGCTCCTCCAATTGTGCGCTGGGCTCAAATGATACGCAATAGGGAAAACAACACGCTGGTATTGCCCAACATTCTTGGCCACAGTCATTATCAAAGAAATGGGTATATTTGATGTATGACCATCTAAAAGCATAACAGGTTCATTTTCATTATCAATTTGAGCCAAACCAGACTGTAGCCCCCGAAACCACCAATCCCATGCATCACCATATCGTTGAGTTTCTACAATTATTAACGGGTGTTTTTTGTTTGCATTATTACGCGCAAATAACGCACCCTCACTATCGTCTAATAAGTCAGATTTACTTTTGCATTTATCGAATGGACATAAAACAAGTATCAAACGAACTTTTAGGGGGCTTATCATTTGATTAAATTTAGTGGATGAAATCTGTTTGTATAGCTTTGCTATGGAATTACTACTGACGGAACTGTGTAGCATTAAAACGATTGAAATAATTTTTTTCTCATCGTCTTTTTTAGTGTCTTTTCGATTGTCATTATATTCCTCACCATCCCTTTCTTCTTCTTCTGTTGGTCCACCGTTATCATGTGTGATATATTTATGAACAAAATTAGATGCTTGCGTTTTAAATATTCTTTTAAATCGATCAAACGATTTTTTAAAATCAATTGATGTATCAACGTCTTTTGCATTAAAATTTGACCATGGCCGACGATAACATTCTTTTCGGTATGCAAATATCTTTTCCCCCTCAAGTTTCCCCTTTTTAACATTGCCATTGTCATTTTCACTTAAAATTAATGGCACCCTCACCTTGTAAAAAGCGCCTAACCATGGATGTACTAATATAGCAGCATCATGAAATGCATTCAATGGGATATTATTTGTTAATTTTTTAGGTAAATTAAAATGTTGCTCGTTGAATCGGCTGCTTAAATGATGATGACCAGACGATTTGTCTGATATATGATTGAATACATATGAGGTTAAACGTTTAGATATTGTATGACCTTCAAATATAGAAACTTGGAAATACTTCGAATTGTTATAATCAAATGGCAATTTTGATACAACGCCTTCACTACCTAGACACATGCCTTCCTTGTATGGATAACCACGCTTTCCCGTTTTGGCTGCTAATGCTTTTAATTCACGATCTTCTAAAGAGCATAAATAGTTCAATAAATTTTTACTAGCATCAAGGCGTCTTCTACTTTCTAATGCGACTTGATGCAGTGATATTTTTTTCATCTAAGCTTTCGCGATGTTTGAGAAGGGATTCTCTAATATGTTTCGCCATTTCCTGTTTTTCTCTGTCTATTTTTTTTTTATTTTCTTCCTCTTTTTCATAAAGTTGAAATTTTTGTCGGTTTTTCAACTCATTTACTTCATTTATTTTATCAGGCGTGCCATTTTCCTCTTCCGATAAATCCTTCAAACCAACTTTATTATTTTCATTTTGCTTTATTTTTTGCCCTGCTTTCTCATAACGTTGCGACCATTTCTTATGTTGTATTTTAAATTGCTCTAAATCTTCTTCTAGTTGGTCCTCCATATCATGTATTAATGACGACATTTCAGCTTGTTTTACAGCCTCTTTTTCTATTTGAACAATAACAATTCTATTTTCTACTGGAACTTGTCGCCTTAAATTGGCGCGTTTAATTTGTGCCTTTATTTTACTTGGTTGAAATATTGCTTCTGCCGAAGAAACCTGGAAGACAATTAATACTGGAAACAGACATATTATACAGATAATTATTGGCAACGCTATGCGCAAAGGCGCATTCCAAATACAAGAAATACATACATTTGTATTAGTATTCTCTCTGTGTGTTTTCCTCTTCCTTTCTTGATATGTATTTGGACCATGTGAAATTGGGGTATGACGTACCATTATGTTGTGTGTATTTTTAACCTACGCTCGTTTCGTAAATCGTATCATATTTGTACAATCCAACATTCATTGATCCGAGTGAGTGTGGTTCACTAAGAAGAAGGTTATTATTGGAGTAATAATGTAATAGTAATATTATTATATAATAATAAAATAATTGAAATAATATAGTAATGGTGCTAATCGACGATTATTAAAATTAGTATTATAAAATTATTAGAAATAGAAAGAATATTTTAAAAAAAAAAATTTAAAACAAATAATATTACAACAATAATTACAATTTCGTTCAACAATAATTCCAATAATTATTGTGCAATTTGAAATAATAATAAATTAAAATTAATAATAATAAAAAAAACACAGGCAAAGTTTCTTCTCGTCAGTTGTATTAATACAGTAGTAGTACCATTAATATATATTTGCTTCCATTTAACATGCTGGAATTCAAAAACTGAAAAAACTTATAAAAAACTTAAAACTAACTACTATAATTTCAAATTAGCTATGCTGCCATAACATCGTGATAGGGACTACAATTGAGTACCAACTTGTGTATTGTTATACAGCATACGAAACATTTAATATTATTATTATTATTATTATTATTATTATTATTATTATTATGCTCGTATTATTATTAATAATTGTTGACTTATTATGTGAATTATAATATGTGCCCATCATCTATTTATTATTGTTATTGGTACGATCATAGACACAACACACATCATGCAGTAATCATAATATTATTACTACTTACTATTGTTATAGTATGTCATCATTTATACACTAATAACTATCTATAGCTAGCAGTATTATCAACACGTGTACAACAGCGAGCAGTGTGGACAGTGGTGCTACTATATAAAAAAATAATATAATAATAATAATAAAATAATTATATCATCAATATTAATAAATAAATTAATAATAATAAATACTACATAATAAATTGAAATAATATAATAATAATATAAATAATATAATAGTAGTGCAATAATAATAATAATAATTGATGAAATAATAATAATAGACTAATAATAATAAAAAAAAATAATAATAAAAAAATGGAATATAATAATATATAATAATAATAAATAATTTTAAAATCATTATTAACAACTTACAAAAACAAGCGAAGAAGAAGGTGAGTTTCCACGTTTCCCTCTGTACATGAAAGTGATAAACGTATATGTATATATACATTCATAAATACCCAATTCACCATACTTCCCGGTTCAATTAAGCTGTTGAACCTTGTTGTATCCACCTGTCAATAATATAAAATAAGAATGGAGTTAACAGTAGATGATATTGAACAAGATTTTCAACAAATTATTGAAGCATCATCAAGTGAAACAAAAAATGGAGATAAGGAGTGTTTAATATATCAGGATGATGTTCTTAAGAGCTTAAATATCATTTACCAGTACATAAATGAAAATATAGTTTCAGAAGAGAAAAGTAACGGCAGTGATAGACTTCAGGAATCAGATAAAGAATACCAAGCAGAAGAAATATTAGATATCTTTCAAACATTTATTGTAAATAAAAGTATATTGAGTGCCATGAAAAATCGTGCAATTGTTGAAGAAACGGAGTGTTGTGATAGCATCATGAACCTTGAAAATCGAATGGCCAAAGAGTTCAATTATTCTAATAATAGGGATATTACCACCAACCCGTCATCGCCTTTTACATCACCCACCAATATCGTGGATCCAGATATTTTAAACGAAACAAAAATTCGATACAATATACTATGTAAAGAATTGGATAATACAACTGGTAAATTTGGCACAAGGTTAACAGAAGACGATGTAGTAGAACAATACGAAATTGAAAATAAAGTAATGGAAGCATTGACTCAGGAGGAAGCAAATAGTAGCAAGAATCATAGTGATTATTGGGAGAAAGTGAATCAACATAAAGAATTACTTTTAAATTCAACAAATAAAAAAGAATATGTTAACCAGCTAAAGAATATGTTACAACAAAGCAATCAGTTCGTCGTTCCATTAAACTCATTTAAGCAGAAAGATGATATATTGAGTAACCCGGACGTGTCAACTATGCATCAAATGGCGAAAGATATTGAACGCGACGTTGTATTAATAAATAGCAAGAATTTATTGCATGGCTCTGAATTCGGTTACGATGGTATTTGTAATGTCATTGAAGAGGAAATAAACTATATTCGTCAATTTCAATGCACATCATCAACAAATCGAGATGTCTTATTACCAACATTTGAAACTATTGATCAGGATGTACTAAATAATTTTGTCGGGAACATACTATTTGCATGTAATCGCACTCAAAGTGGTGGCGACACTTTTGATTTATTGAATCAAATTTTTTTTCACAGTGAATTAGCCATTTTAGCACCAGATAGTGATAACATTCCACCGTTAGAAATTCTTATTGATTGTGGACCATATAAAGAACATGCTAATTTTAGAAATGAGTTTGGTACATATTGTTGGGCAGTGCGGGCAACGGTAAAAGCAAAGATGATATTTAATATATGCGATATGTCACCAATGGATGAAGATAGTGCGGTTTGGGGTAAAGTTAGTGGATGTTTCGAGCGCCTGCTTGTTATGCCAGTAAAACGTTTAAGCCATAAAACTTATTATTATGATAGAGGATTAACCGATCGGGGTGTAGTAACGATCCAATTAAGTAATTTAATCGATGCAAGTGGGAATATAACGAATGATAGCTTGCAAAATCAATCTGGGAAAGTTGATTTAAATAGTATTAATGACGCGAGCGACAAAAATGACAACAATAATAGAGATAATGATGAAGATTTTTTAGATAACGTTAACTCGTTCATTAAAGATGATAGTATTGTTGCAGAGGATTTAGATACAAAAGATGAAAATGTAGATGTCTTACTTGAAGCAACAAGAAACGAGCATTTAGTGGATAAGAATGCTACTGTTGATGATGCAAATGAAAATGGATGGGAAGATGAAGATAAAAATGGGTGGGAGGACGTAGACATCGATGAACATGCTTTAGATCCAATTTATGAAGTCGTAGAGAAGAATGAAGGCGAAGAATACGACGAAAAAAATAATGTCATGGTACAAAATGAAAGGAGGATTCAACCAGAAATAGTGGAAGATCAAGATGATTTCATAAAGCAACAACAACATCAAGAAGCAGATAATGATGGTGATAATGACAGTGGATGGGGGGATGATGACGACGTATTCGATGACTTGGCTTAAAAATGGAGTGAAGACTTAACTTAAATATAACTTTTGAGAGGAAATATCTAAGATTACGCATAATTTACTTCGTATTATACATATATTTTTAATTTATTCACACAACAATAATTCCTTTAAGTTACTCGTAACTCTTCAAAAAGAATAAATGTAAAATATTAAAATGCGCAATAAATATCATATATTATTATTATTATGATATGATAAG
>Ga0099797_100762_pt1 | contig 19494 bp, 13 predicted proteins | sample Uncmet_Sort48C_1_FD_89871 | JGI IMG/M metagenome (GOLD analysis project Ga0099797, IMG submission 89871) | Marine eukaryotic communities from CALCOFI LINE 67, Pacific Ocean - C012_Sort48C_1 | ecosystem: Environmental > Aquatic > Marine > Oceanic | place: Pacific Ocean: Monterey Bay | collected...
ACTTCGGTTTCACTTCGATATAACTTCGATGTCACTTCGATGTCACTTCGGTATCACTTTGATTTTACTTCGACTTCACTTCGTTCTTACTTCGAATTCACTTCGACTTCACTTTGAGTTAACTTCGAGTTCACTTCGATTTCATGTCGATGTCACTTCGATGTCCCTTCGGATTCACTTCGATTTCACTTCGGTGTCACTTCGATGTCACTTCGATTTAACTTCGATGTCACTCCGATGTCCCTTCGGTTTCACTTCGATTTCCCTTCGGTTTCACTTCGGTTTCACTTCGATGTCACTTCGATTTCACTTCGATGTCACTTCGATTTCACTTCGTGTTCACTTCGATTTCACTTCGATGTCTCTGCGAGGTCACTTCGATGTCACCTCGTTTTCACTTCGATGTCACTTCGATTTCACTTCGAGTTTTCGAGTTCACTTCGGATTGGCTTCGAGTTCACTTCGGTTTCACTTCGATGTCACTTCGGTTTCACTTCGAGTTCACTTGGCTTTCACTTCGATGTCACTTCGGTCTCACTTCGATGTCACTTTGGTTTCACTTCGGTTTCACTTCGATGTCAATTCGATTTAACTTCGGTTTCACTTCGATTTCACTTCGAATTCTCTTCGATGCCACTTCGATTTCAGCTCGATGTCCCTTCGGTTTCATTTCGAGTTCAATTCGCTTTCACTTTGATGTCACTTCGATCTCACTTCGATTTCACGTCGGTGTCACTTCGATTTCAATTTGATTTCACTTTGAGTTCACTTCGATTTCACTTCGATGCCCCTTCGATTTCACTTCGATATCACTTCGAGCTCCCTTCGGTCCCACTTTGATTTTCTTTCGATTTCGCTTCGACTTCACTTTGAACTCACTTCGACTACACTTGAAATTCTGGTCGAATTCACTTTGGTTTCACTTCGATTTCATTTCGGTTTCACTTCACTTCGATTTCACTTCGATTATATTTCGGTTTCACTTCGATTTCACTCCGATTTCACTTGGATTTCACTTCGATTTCACTTCGGTTCAGTTCGATTTCACTGTGGTGTCACTTCGATTTCACTTCGATTTCACTTTGAGTTCACTTCGGTTTCACTTCGAGTTCATTTCGATGTCACTTCGATTTCACTTCTATGTCACTTCGATTTCACCTCGGTTTCACTTCGACATCACTTCGATTTCACTTCGACTTTACTTTTATTTCACTTCGATGTCACTTCGAGTTCACTTCGGTTTCAGTTCGATTTCACTTCTATTTCACTTCGATGTCCTTCGAATTCACTTCGATTTCACTTCGGAGTCACTTCGATTTCACTTTGATTTCACTTCGATTTCACTTCGATGTCACTTCGGTTTCACTTCGATGTCACTTCGATGTCACTTTGGTTTCAATTCGGTTTCACTTCGATTTGACTTCGATGTCACTTCGATTTCGCTTCGCAAGGAAAAGGGAAACATGGCCTATCAAGGGAAAAGGGAACACCCACTGGGGGCAAAGGGAAAAGGGAAAGGGCGACGCTTACGAAAACACCGTATTTCCACCTTACAACCAGACCGCGTGCACGCAAGCACGAACCGAAACCGAAATCGATTTCCCGTTTGTCGAACCGAAACCGCACCACCCAACCTCCGATTAAAGAAACGTTCTCTGTGTGTTTTCCAAATCCCCAATGTCGTCAATCTGAGAATAATCAACGCAGATTTGAAATTAAGAGTATTTCAAACCATACAAACCAAACGAGGCTGGGCTCGCAACACACAACTTTGTATATATGAACTCCCTACAATAAGATGTACTTGTGGTGGGTTTGTGGCCATACTGCTGAATTCTGAAGTCTTGGGCTGCGGTTTCTGTGGTGGTTTGAGAGTAACTGGATGCTGCCACACCCGGTGTGGCAAGACACCTCGGAGGGTGAAGAAAGTCATGTGGATGGGGGTGGGGCCATAGCCAAGAGCTCAGTTGATCTCAACCAGTTGCAAGGGAGCTTACGGTGGCAGAAGAAGAGGACCAAGAGAGCTCCACGCCCGCAAATTATTTCCCTGTGCTGAATGTAGGAAGCTCAAAATACCATATGAATCCACTCTGTGTGTGCCTATGAATCTCTGAGCTGAAACCAAATATGTGAGAAATCATATAGCTACACGTCTCAAAAAAATCGCACTGACTGGGCGAACACCTGCAGATTCACAAATCCCAGAGCCTGTAAAAAAAACACCATCAAACTTCTCTCAATATACCCGATGTTGCACTTTTGTCGTCAACATATGGATACGCTCGGACATTGCATGAAAATGAAGCCTTGGACTATGTAAAATAAAACCATGTTGTCGAATTTATTCTTGTAGCTCATTTGAAACAGAAAGTCCAAAACCACATGGTCTTCATCATTGGGGGCTCAGCTTTAGCTGTTGGCCTTGGCCTCCAGCCTCACCTTTCAACTCGCAACCCAGAGCCGAGCCATGGAAAAGTCACACCGCCTCAATAGGGGCATGAAGTCCCCCCCTCTTACGATCTGCCCAAGGAGTCATGGGCTTGCGGCCAAATACACAGCCTTTGAATTTGTCTTTATTTTGATACTCCGAGTTGGAACAATACAAGAAACACGACCGAGATACTCGAACAAACTAGAACTATTTTGACTCCGCGGTTTCAGAAAATACTAAGTGCCCGGTGGAAAACACTTGCAATGAGAAGGCGAAGATATTGAAAGGAAGAACCGCAAGGTTTCACACACAAACTCCAAAGGACTTGCACAAATCTGCTAGTTGGTGGGCCCGAAATCATGTTGGGCATCTACGAAAAACAAAATGACACCACAAGCATCCCCGATGTTTCCGAATGGTCCACAATCGGATCCTGATTATTCAAGAGCCACCCGACAACCGCAACACTTGAGCCACTGCTTCGCAGCAATTTCTCTAAGTGCGGGGTACTCATGTAGGTGTGTGCTTCTGTTTTCCATGTATGACCATTACAAATCGCCCTGGCAAATGAAGAAGAAAACGCTTGGTGTGCATGTTTGTTTTGTTTGTACCCGTTTGCTACCTTGGTGTGCGGATGGCTTCATCGGCACACGAATTGCTGCTGAGCAAGCCGACGTGCGAGTTCCATGAAGTGTCTGTAGCACTCTAGGTCCGGAACACCGATCATGATGCGGTTCCAGCGCTGACATATTCGGGTTGCATGGCTTAAACTGATCGACTTCGATATACAAAAAACTAATATGTTGTGCGAAGAGGAACGGAAACCCGATGGTAATGGGGTTCCATCAGCAATGGCAATTGTGTAATATTTATCTGAAATTTATGTCTTGTTCGCAACTGGCACTGCCAATAGCATGTTGCACAACAACTGCTGAATTCATGCAGCACAGTGCGGCCTGAATCGGTGATTTCGCCCACTTCGCCGACAAACTCACCGAGTTCAGGTATTTCACCATCTGGGACTCGGCCCTGGAGCCTTGTGCAATGGCTGTCAATTCCGTAGGACATACAACTAGGTCCAAGCACAAGAATTCAAGATGTCACCATGTGAGTGCCACAGCAAGATCGTTCAAAAAGACATGTGACCATCATCATCAACCATTATCATAGTCATGTCACTGCTATTATGCACAGAGAATTGAACACAAAGCAGCAATGTGATAACAAGTCTGACAAATACCACATACACTCATGTGCGACAAACAGCTGTGCAAAAGGTATGAAAGCCATATGCAACAACATGTGAAGATGCATCATTAAACGAAGAGGGCATCCCCCACCCCACCCCACCCTCACCCATACCTACTAAAAACAACACAGCGGCAACAAAGTGGGTCGAGCTCGGTAGTAGGGCTGCCCTGAAGCAATGAAAATCATTGTAAACAAGGTTGTGACGGCTCACCACAACGCAACTATTAATCCATATAGTTGGCCACATGTCACACTGTACTCACTTATGTGTTGCATACAATGGGAACGAGACCTCAGAGGCCCCGGCAGTAACACGGAAAAACCCAAATGGTCTTCCTCTGGTCAAGACCATTGCTACATACAGAATGAAGAAATGTTATGAGCGAGAGCCAGTGGTAGACAAGGTCCCAATCTGGTGCAGGGACTCGGCACAAGACCAAGCCAAGACCAATGTGAGAGCCTCGGCATGGTCCCCGGATGTTTTGTTACTTATTGCACCTGGAAACACCACCTGTTCATAGAAAATGTTCGAAACCTGCTTGCCTCAAGGACAACAGACCATCTAAAAATGCATTGTTTGGCATCAGACATCCACCAACATGTTGGCACATAGTGATGGCTCAATGCACAGAGCAATTACGAATGCACAAACTATGGTATAGGGAATGTGCTTGAAATCTAATCAGTACTTTACTTGTCATCTTCGCATCTTAATAATGATGATGTACTTGTAACATACGTGTTTCTGATTTGTTATATGGATGTTTTATATACTTTGAACACATTCCCTGCAAAGCAAAGTGAACAATAGACCCTCGGCTTGAGAGAACATTTACCCAATCCATGGCCAGACACAAGATCTTCCGGAAATATGAGCTTGATAGTGATCTATTCTCTATATAGGCAAATCATTTTAAGCGATTACTTTGGAGCAAGATCGATTTTGAAGCACGATCAGGCCATCTGGGGTACCCCCAACCCCACCCCACAAGAACTTCAGAATTCCTCCATGCACAATCCGCAGCCCTTGAAACAATTGCCCATCCTTCCAGCTCAGGTTGGGGTGTGGCTCTGCGTGCAAATGAATCTGATTCCTGTTGCTTGACCTGTGTTTTCGATGGGCAGCACAAGCTGTCAATCTAGATATTTCGATAGGCCCTCGCCCCAGTCATGACCTGCGACTGGGAAGAACCAGACCCAAAATAGAAACTACAACTACCATCTGTGAAGACGTGAAACTCTTGTAGTACCTGCCAAGATGTTGCAAAGAACGGTGACACCGAATGGTTACCCAAATTCACACTGATCTCTTCATGCATGGCACTCTGGCGCAAAGCGAATTAATAGCATGTGCTGTGCACACATGCCTTTTCACAGCTGTTTGGCATGAAGTACCAATGTTCACCTATAGCTAATATGAATGCTTCCGCAGCCCGTGGGTGGCCAGGGCTGTGTTTTTTTAACGCAAGGCAATCTTGGAACCTTCTGATTGGATTTGAAAACCATCCGAACATGATGCGCAGAACAACTGCAACTCATGTGGAAAATGTCTGCCACATGGTCCTAAACCATGTGAGAGAAGGCGGCATCTCTAAAACCACCAAATGCTAGATACATTCAGTATGCGAATGCAAAATACGCATTGCCACTCACCCTTTACTTGTGTGTTGCATGATTGCTCACATTATATTTACGCATATGCTGCAACTTTGTATTGCCTAATTGGGGATGGTTTGAGGTGCCTGCCCAAAGGCACCTGCAATGGCAACAAGACCAAATCGTGATGGCCCAACAAAACGAAAGGCAAGAAACAAAATATGCCATGTGCGATGCATGCAAGTATGACAATGCGAAGCGAGACGCGATAATGGCATATAGAATTTGGCTAGTCCTGACAAAGCATGCTAGGTGGGACACTATACGCCCTTGAGGTAAGTGCATATGCTCATCGCCAACGATGCTTCCACCGAGCCTCCACACCGGAATGCAAGCTTCGGGCTTTTTACCTTTTGTACCTTAGTGCATGAATGAAAACACCAGTGGTTTGATGGTCTGGCTAAAAACACCAGGGTCCGCATGGGGCATCGATGCGGACAGTCCTGCCCCCATGGGCCCTGGTCCATGTGCTGTGTTGGCACGCCAATCCGATGTCCTCTTGGATTCCCTGTTGTGCGACGGGTCTGACTCACAAAATTAACAAGTGCAAGGATGAAACCTCATGCGCTTATGTGTCCCCCCGCCCCACCCCATCCCCCACCCCGCCCAACGGTGCTCACTGGAAATCTTGCACGATACATGAAGTAGATACACCTAATGTACATATACACAAATATAAATACATATACTTAATTTGGCCCGGCCGGATTTCCTACAAAGCCATTTCCCAAATCCCTATGCTCCCTTAGGGGTCCCTATGGGGATACACACATGTCATGCGACTTTTGGGGCCAACGGGGGTGAAGCAGTTGCCGTCGCCTATCTCCCCCGGCAGCGCTTCACAGTGTGGCCCTTCTTCTGGAGGTTGGCTCGGCCTCGGACCCGGCCGCTACTTCTTCTTTGCTCCTGGCACCATGGCCTGGGGAACCTGGGTGGTGGGTCAGGCCACCCAGGCCACAATGGTTTCCCATTGCTACTACTACTTCTGATCCCGCGGTGAGGCCCCACCCCCACCGCGCAAGGCAAAGTCCAGAGGCTCGACCGTTTTCGTCTCATCACCTCTGGAAACCATGGCCAGGCAGGTTACATGGCTCGACCGTTTCCGTCTCATTGCCATGTAACCGAGGTACCGGGCTCGACCGTTTTCGTCTCATTGCCCATGGTGGTACCCCACTCCTCCCCTAAGGAGCTTATGCATCCCATCTGCGGCGCCACCCGACAGCTGGCAGGCTCCCCCGTTTTCGGATCCTCGCCTGATCTTCTATGCCCAGTGGAGGTGATGAGGCTCCACCCAACGCGGCTTTTGCGAACCAATGCGAAAACTACTGCTTGGAATTCTTTGACTCGTGTTGTTCGCAAACCTACTTCTGTGGACATGTTTGTGCTTCTTCTACTTTTTTTTGGACCTTCTTGGCATAAACCTCCAAAAATGTGTTTGGGAACTTCTTGGCAAACTGTGTTTGGGAACTCTTTACACAGCTGTGTTTGGGAACTTCTTGATTTGTCAGCTTCAATGTTTGGGAAAATTCCTGGCAGAAACCCCAAAACTGTAACATGGACTTCTTTGACAACATGTGTTTCCCAAAAAGCTTAGTACTACTTCGTGCTTCGAAAATTCGCAAGTGAAACATGTTGTTCAGCAACTGCTGCTTCTATTTATTCGTTACGAAAACATGTTTCATATATATCCCTTATTATTGCCTTCTTATAGGGACGAAGGCCTACTACTGCCACGTGCCTTTCCATAGGGATATTGCAATTGTTTTCCCCACTGCTGCTACTAAACCCCAGGGACCCAAAAGGGAGCGAAGCGGGGAGGGAGGGCCAAACTTTTGGGCCACTATCGGGCCCGAGTAAGGTCAAGATTGGGGGGAAACCCGCCCACCTCCCTCCGTGCCAAGTGGCTTGGGCCAAATGGCTACGGCAAACAAATGAGTTAACCCTTACTTGTTAGGTTAAGTAATGGGGTGGGGCAAAGGGGTTTCGAACTTGGCTTACTTATGAAATGTCTGTGGGGGCATGGCCGGGGATAGCCATGCCCCCACTGCCGGGAAATCCTCCCGGGCCAAATTAAATCACCATATCGTGCCGATATATATTAACTTAATTTGGCCCGGCCGGATTTCCTACAAAGCCATTTCCCAAATCCCTACGCTCCCTTAGGGGTCCCTATGGGGATACACACATGTCATGCGACTTTTGGGGCCAACGGGGGTGAAGCAGTTGCCGTCGCCTATCTCCCTACTTCAAAACTTCCGCCGGCAACATGCCACTCGGGAAGACAGGCTCAACAACTACCGCACCCAACATCCTCAACACACTGCTCAGCTCCATCCTTGACGGACTGTCCGCGATGTTGCAGATCGTGGGTACCCGAGCGTACCAAGAACTGCACTCATTGTGGAAGTCCCAGGCGGAGCATTCCATTACCAGCTTCAGCGAGGCAAGAATGGGGCTGTAAGCGCGGATTAGCGCGATCTTCGCGCTTTCGTTGTCAATAAAGTAGATCACGCGCTTGCCTCGAAAGTATTCCGCCCACGTCAGCTTGGCAACTAATATCGGGAAGATCTCGGCTTGCCCGATCACCTGTTTTTGGTCACTCTTGGACCGCCAGTCCGAAATGTCCCCCTCGCGCAATACACAACCGAAGGTCTCTGGCGCACATCCTGGAACGAAGACGACTCCGCCAATCGACGTGCGGTCTTCACAAGCTCCGTCTGTGAAAACCACGATCGGGGGCTCCTCGGACTTGGGCCTAATGACCCTCGGGCCTGCGCTCTTCAAATGCGCCACTGCAAATCTGAGCCCGTATTCTAGGTCCTCTGAGATTTTTCTCGCTCCCATGTAGGAGGACCATTCCGACAGCCTTCTGGCGACGAAGGCGGTCAGGCGGCAGTGGGTCTGCCCCTCTGAAAACGCCACTTTTCCCCTCAGGGACAACGCGTCTTTAAAGCCCAACTTCTTCTCTGGGGTTTTCAAAATTGCTTCCACCTGCGCTTGGATGGCCTCTACCCGGCCCGGTTTGTTTTCGAGTAGGAGCTTTCTGTCAACCATCTGGGAGAAATTTACCTGGACCCCGAGCGACACGAAGACCTGGGCGAAGGGCTTTCTTTTCTCCTCCGAAGTCGACAACTCCCAACCCAACAACTCCAGGAGGCCTTCCATTGCGTCTTGTGCCGATTGCGCAGAGTCTTCCGGCTCCACCTGCGTGAAGTCATCGAAAAACTCGATCAGCACGAGAGCCAGCAACGAAGTCCCCAGAGCCGCTATAGCACGGCTGAAGCGTAGGAAGCCATACACTGCGTCTGCAGTGCGTCTGCCAGAAGGCTACCTTGCCTCTGAGTGACAATGCTTCTTTGAAGTTCATTGTTTTGGGGGGTGGGACTGTAACAAACAAGACACTTGCTTCTCAATGGCTTCAGCTCTGCCCGGCTTGTTTTCCAACAGAGTCATTCGTTCGCTCGTCCTCGTAAAATTTACCTGCACACCGAGCGAGACGAATATTTCCGAGAAGGGTTTCCTCTTCTCGTCCGACTTGGAAAGCTCCCACCCCAAAGATCCAACAGTCCTTCAATTGCTTCCTGGGCCGAGGCAGCCGACGCCGCCGGCTCGACCTGAGTGAAGTCATCGAAGAACTCGATCAAAATTAAGGACAAGAGGCTGGTGGCCAGCGCTGCAATGGCTCTGTTAAAGCGCAAGAATACATAGTCAGCCGCCGCCTTGAAAAGTTTCTTCTCGCCCGAAGGGCACTTCCCAACTGCTGCTTCAATTTGTCCTCTTGAGCTTCTAATTTGAAGCTTTCTGGATTTCCAAAATTCTGAAGCCTTCTCCCGTTTGTTCTTAACGCCTTCTGGGCCGAGCTTGGCTATGGTCGCCATAGCTTTGGCCACGGCGGGAGGAACCTTGATGGTTCGGTCAAATGGGTGTTCACACGACTAGGCAAGCTCTGTGAACTCACCCGTACTCCAAGGGACTGCTATTACGATTCGGCTTAGCCCTGATCGCGTATATATATATATATATATATATATATTTGGCCATTTTGGCTCAAGGCGGAAACCTTGAGCCAAAGTGGACGCCTTTGCTTCTTAAACCGACGTGTTCTTTAAGGTGCTTCGGTTATTTAGCTTTCTATTACAAAACCTTAACGCCTGTCATGAGCAACTCTACTACTGCCATGTCGTCGTAGTTGATGCTCTGCAACATTTCTGCAAATAATAGAATGGCCTTCGGCTTAATCACCCTCGCTACTTCAGGATCTAACTTTTTCTTTTGCTCGTCTTCTTGTTCCGATAACTCTACCAATCGCTTGCCCCATTGGTCCAAAGTGTCGTGTCTTCCCTTCCTGAGGTTAATCGGACCCAGCTTGGCTATATAGGCCATGGCCTTTGCAACCGCTGGCGGGAGCTTTACATCTTTATCGAATGGGTGTACACATGTCATCGCCAAGCTGGTAAACTCTTCAGTGGACCCTGGGAATCCGAGTTCGACCTGGATCCTGGGAACCCGAGTTCGACCCTGCTTAGCCCGGACCTCCCATGTTTAATAACGCTAAGTAGGGCAAAGCCCTTGCCGATCGGTGTGTCTTGCCAAGTCAAACCTGGCTTCCTCGTCTTTTGCCATTCCTGTAACTCGATGACGGCATCGGGGGACACATCGGCCAAGGTCTTAATTTCCGTGTACTCGGAAATTTGCGCCTTGTGTGACCGTCGGGGTTGAGCCTCCATGTGCTCAATTTTGTCGGTGGTCGCAGTGTGCTTCGGCAACGGCTTTGCATTTGCTGCGACAGCTGCCCTTTTTGCCCCTGATTGCAGAGCAACTGTGGGTAGTTTCTTTCTCAAGCGGTCGCAAAGGCTAACCCGTTCTCATTGGCTAGGCCCCAGGGGAGAAGTTCCTCTGGGCTGTGGTTGCACTCTGTTTCTAACGTACTTAAGTCTATGGCACCACCGTAGAGGAACGACGTCTTCTCCGGCCTTCTCCCTCCATGCATACACATGGGGAGATGCACCCAGTTTGCATGGTAAGGGTTTTCCTCATCTGAACCATTTTGTGCACCACAAAAGGCTATTTTTTTTTATTCTCCACTGAAAATGACATGCCCATGTATTGCAATTTAACAATAGCCATGGCAACGAATTTGCATAATTATTGCTACTTCGACTCTAACCTTGTCGGTGCCCTGGAGGTTTGGCAGACCTCTGGGACTCGGCGGATCTAAGTGGTTTAGGATCAATAAAGCGACGCCGAATGTTCATGGCCTCCGAGACCGTTCCACACGGCGGCGCAAAGTGAACATACTGAACTTTGCCACTACTGATATGATCCCAAAACTCCATTTGGCCTTCGCGCGTGGTCAAGTCCAACCAAATAGTTTTGCAAAGCGGCTTGTCTTTGCACACTTTAACATCGATGCCGAGTACATTTAATCCTATCTTCTTAAGTTCGGCACCAAGCATACCGAGGCCGTTGAATACATCAATCGCCATTGGTGGTTCGGCCACCGAACCCGTAGGTAGCGTTCGAGAAGCCGCCGAAGCAGCATCCTGACCGTTACAACGCCCCGCGACAGAAGCCGCCGAAGCAGCATCCGCCTGCGATCCGCTGGGCGAAGGTGACACCGACCTTGTTGCGGAACTGCTCTCCGAATCTGAGGGTACGTCTAATATTATGTGCTTCGGCATCTTATTGACTTGGGGCACGAGTTCTTGCTTATGATGAGGTCGTGCACTGAGGTTTGCTTTGCTTCTTCTAATTTCCTTTTTGAGTGTGAGTTGTGCGCTTTCCGTAAAATTTATAGGCTTCTCGACCAGCGCTGTGTCGCCGGGAGCCGCCACAAAATCTGCCCAAAGCTACTGGCTTCCATTGGACCAGCCTCGGCGTTTGTCGATGTCGCCGATGTGCTAAGTAGCCTAGTTACTTTTTGCGTTTCGAAGCTGGATGTGACCCTCCGCGTCCTTTTTCGCGCAAATGTGTTTTCCGCTCTTGCACCCACCGTGCTCAAATTGGTTATGACAGCCCGACTGCGTGTTATAACCGTAGCATATCGGTGCTCCGTTATACTTGCTTCCCGAGCTTCACAACTCTCTCTTCTCTTCTTCGGCGTTCTTTATCTGTATCAATGAGATCTTTGCGTAGCCAGGGATAGGGGGCCTGGCATACTCTCGGAGAAACATCCTTAGCATGTTGTACGCCATTAATTGGGCAAGTTCTAACACCATGCCCCTCCTTGTAAGGTCGTTTGCCAGCTTCAAGACGGAGCCCGCGTCGGCCGCTTGCTCGGCTAAGGGTTCCTGAAACTCGAGGTGTTTGCCGGCCATCTTGAAATATGGGTCCCTCTTTGGCTCGCCCCGTATTTCTGTGTTTCCCACTCCGTGAGTTCGTCCCACTGCAAGTATTTCAAAACTCCCTTTTTTTGCGTGGTCACCAATTTGTTGACCAGCAAATCTGCAGGTTCCGTTTCCTCGGCAATCTCAAAGCCCACGCCAGTTTTGTCTTGAGTGCTGCAAGGCGGGATGCCGTTTCCTCCTTTGGGAGCTGCCTGGGCTTGTCCGCCTCCGTGTCTGTGGCCATGCTCCGGTGCATTTTACCCGCCGCGCCTGGACAGGATTCCCAATACAGACGTCTTACTGCGTTGATTTCTGGATTGCAGCCTCCCTCTGCAATGTCTGGGAAGAGTTTCTTGAACACCACATTGTGTAGGTGTTCTTATGAGGGCCCCTGCCCTGGCTGAAACTCCATAGAAGGCGAAATTCGCCATAGTTGCACACCCAAACTCCTTAAACTTCGCAATGTGCTGGTCGAGGCTCATAGACGCCATACGCGCATAGCGAACCGACGAGCTGTCCAAAAGATGCCATTGCGAAGGGTTTTATTTTCCTAGTCTTTTGAAGGTCTACGCGGACTCTCTAAATTTCTTACCGCTGTTACCTAATTTCCTTATCCTATACAGCTGTAAGTTGCTTGATCAAACTGTAAACGAAGGTGCGCATGCACTTTATTATGTGTGTATGGCCATTAGCACGATTCGATGAATACTGGTATGTTGACCCAAGTTTCCTAAATTTGAGTTTCCTGATTCGTCTCCTAATTGCTTTGATTTGCCTGTAAATGCAGGTCTAATCTGCTGTATCCCCTACTTCGGATTTCTCCTAATGTAATATCTCAACTTTACACGAGTATGTGCAGGATTTTCCCCGAAATGCTGTTCTTTATTTTGTGTTCGCAGGACAGTTGTCCATATTCTTAGCCTGCTGGCTTCGCACCATCTAGGACAGAGCCAAGGCACCACACGGCATTCACCACATTTCCTCATTGTCCCAAGTTTGATGCGAGCCACAATGGTAGCCGAAGCCAGCTTCACTCTGAAGCTTCAATCTCACCAGTCATGAACACTAGTAGAAAACAGCACGGCTAGCTCAGTGGTCAGAGCAGCTGTCCAAGGCCTCGCATGCGCAGGGCGTGGGCTCGAACCCCTTTGGCCGCAATACAAAGATCATGAAACCAAAGCGGTGCCTCACACTAAACAAACGAAATATTGCAGGTACCGCGCGCTAAACAAGAAGAATCTTGCAAATAATCCACACTAAACAAGAAGAATCTTGCTGGTACGTCTGCTCTGTGATTCCTGTTGATTTACCCCATGATTCTGGTATGAGCCCATACTGGGGGGCGCCTCAGCACGAGAGATTCTGCAACTAGGGGGCTCACCACCGCCCGTGCTAGGGGCATCTTTATGGAAAGCCACCGTGCAGAATCTTCCCTGTTACCCCAACACGCTCCTGCTCACGCGGTTCAGTCAGGCAACTGCGACAGCAGGCCAGCCGAACCTGGGTGCTAAGCACTGAGATAAAGGCTCATATATGCGGCTTATTCTGAAAGCACAAGATGAAAGTCCGCAACGGCCGAAAACCTATCTTGAGAACACAAGATGAAAGTGCGCAATGGCCAAAAACGTCACAAACTATGCAGCCGGCTCAATTCAGAAACTCTTTGCTTTGCCGGCTAGCAAAGCGGTAGATATAGCAGTCATTGCTCCCAAGCACTGCGAAGATATCGTGGAAGCACAAGATGAAAGTCCGCAACGGCCGAAAAACTATCTTGAGAACACAAGATGAAAGTGCGCAATGGCCAAAAACGTCAAAAACTATGCAGCCGGCTCAATTCAGAAACTCTTTGCCTTCGCCGGCTAGCAAAGTGTTAGATATAGCAGTCATTGCTTCCAAGCCCTGCGAATATATCTTGGAAGCACAAGATGAAAGTCCGCAACGGCCAAAAAACTGTCTTGAAAACACAAGATGAAAGTCCGCAATGGCCGAAAACTCGGAAAAATGAAAAATGTCCCTTTTCTTTTACATCGGATTTTCTCCTGCAGCAAATTTCGATGAAATTGCGCATGCTTTAGCGCCTGCCACGCGTCGCCGCTCGTCTCTTCCGTCGGCCTGTACCTGCGCGCAAACCTCTTATGGGGTTTTAGGGCTTGGGTACCAATTTACTTTTTGCACGTGCAAGGGCACTGCCCCTCCCTAAAACAACCCAAGGCGCCTGGGCCGGGGCCGAGCCTTCGAACACTGTATCACTTTTGCCTTCGAAATCTCTCCGCAGGACCCAACACCGAAACCCCCGAAAAAGAACCCACAACAAAAAAACAAAAAAAATCCCATGTCAAGCTGTGCACTGTTTTGGGGCTGGGCGTTATAGGGAATTTATCGCCCCCCTCTGGCTTAGTAAAAATTTGTTTGTCTATTTTGTTCTTCTTGTTTAACAATTTACTGTGAATTTTCTTTACAACATTTCCCCGAGAAATGATTCTTCGTGTCGAACAATTTACTGTCATTTAATATCCGGGGATATTAAATTCCAGTAGATCTTCCGACACGATGACACCCAAACCAATTTTATTTCGAATCATTTTCGGAAATACTTCTTCTTTGCCACCCCGGGGCCCTGCTCTATTTTGGCAGAGGCTTGGTCCTCGGGGGGTCATTTCTACTACTTCTTGTTTGTTAAACTTCTTCTTCTTCAAATGAGGGCCAAGGGGTTTTTGGGATTTACCCCTTGGCCCATTTTCAACTTCTTTGATTTCGGGCCAAGGGGGATTTTGGTTTCCCCCTTGGCCCTTCACTACTACTTCTTATTCCTGAGCTGTTACAGCTGCAGGATTTCTGGAGCCTCTTATGAAAGCTAGCGCTGTTCACTGGGGCTCATTGACGAACTCTTTGAGGAAGTCGTCACCCATCCACTAGGGATTGGCAGCACTGGTGTGTCTTCTCAACGAAATCCTTCTGCAGCCAACTTTGACCAATGTGCTCTTCTTCTCCTTCCCAATCTGCTCGTGGCGGGACTGTGATGGCTTGCGACGCCACGATCTTGAGAAGTCCCTATGTCCAGGTGCATCTATGATGGTATAGTGCTACTTCTGGGTTTCTGCTTCCGCTTCCCCATTTCATCATAGCGGGAATGCCTTAGCTTGCGACGCTGCACTCCAACTTGTAGACGCCGCTGCAGCTCGAAAGGGGTAGCAGCCTCGTTCGTCCTGGATCTCTCCTGCCTCGAGGTCTCAATCCTTCAGCTTCTCCAACTCGCACTCTGGGAGTCCACCGTGGCAGATAAGCCTCCCAGCGGTAGCGATCTTCCCACTGTCGACATGGCTGCGGCGACAATGGGGACTACTTCCGCCGCCCGAAAACTATACCGCTGGCGACTCCATGGGGGGTGGAACGAAGGTCACTTGTTCCAACCCCCATGGCCGGAAGTGCGGTACCCAATCGGCCTCCCTAAGGGGGGCCTTGGATACCGCACTTCCGGGAGCCAGCGGCTATCTATTCAAAACCGTTTCCGGGCGATATCACCCCCCAATCTTGCCAAACTTTTGGGCCACTATCGGGCCCGAGTAAGCTCAAGATTGGGGGGAAACCCGCCCACCTCCCTCCGTGCCAAGTGGCTTGGGCCAAATGGCTACGGCAAACAAATGAGTTAACCCTTACTTGTTAGGTTAAGTAATGGGGTGGGGCAAAGGGGTTTCGAACTTGGCTTACTTATGAAATGTCTGTGGGGGCATGGCCGGGGATAGCCATGCCCCCACTGCCGGGAAATCCTCCCGGGCCAAATTAAATCACCATATCGTGCCGATATATATATTAACATATACATATAAACCTGGTCCATATACATATGCCTCATCTGGAACTGGCAACCACCAACTAGCAGCACTGGAACGGAGGCCACCGACTGGCAACGCTGGTGCCTACTTCAGGAAGATCCTAGAATCCATTCTCCAATTCATGCGGATGACCAAAGCTATTAGTGCAGCCATGGACTCACATCAAAGCCTGGCCGTGGAGGTGACCTGCACCGAAATAAATGCTTGACAAAGGGCATTACAGTGTTACCTGCTGCTGTTAGATACTATCGACCAGGATCAACTAACACCAACCAACTGTAACTTCATACACCACCTGGAACATCGCTTGAGTGGTGAACCAGCACCAAGCAAGGGCGATCTACTTGATGTTTGATACTGCCGCCCGGGCACAACATTTGACAGCGAGCTGAGCCTCGTGCCTCAGCCCGAGCAGCCTGCATGGCAAGCAGCCAGCTGCATTTCAGGGTTACCTTGCCAGCCGGCAGTCAGCCACACACGCAGCCAACAACCAGCGAACCAGCAGAGCCCTGGAGCTGGGGCACCGGTTGCAAGGGCCAGCATTTTTTGATCCACTGCCCCCTTCGATACGCCAAGGGTGCTGAGAACGCTCACGACTCGTTATGCTGACCCTGACTGAATCCGAAGTTTCAGAGCTTACACGGGCCGGTGGCCCCTGCCCAAAATCCTTGCCAATCGCATCCTTTTTTATTTGATTTTGATTTGACACTATGATGCCATTTCGTATTGCACAACCGTGTCAACGTGGGTCTCAAGTGCACCCGCGACTGGTGTGCACAATGATTGGAATTATGGGGTCCTCCAACAATGGGAATTTGGCTCCAGCCAGAACGAAATTGGCTTTGATAGTTTTTGATATCCCACGGTCGGTCCCAAACGTTGCGTGGCCTCAAGGACGTATAGGTGGTGACCCTCACTTCGCTAAAACTAACCAGGATGGTCGTCTGTATCTTTGTTTTGCGAAATCTCTGATAATGTTTCACGAGGTGTCATGCCTTGTCAAGTTGAGCGTGTTTTCTTTAAGATACTTACTCAATAAACGTACACTCTCACTCATCCACTTAAGGGAGCTACCGAGCATGTTGCATTGCAATGACATGCACAAAACTGCCCTAAGTCCGTGGCCGACCCGTACGGAGCAAGCCACCTCAGCGGGCCATGCATGTGGGAGGATGGCAACAAACAACAACCGCCAAGGCCTCCACGGCAAGAGCACATACAATAGACGCTCCCGGAGAAGGCCATATATATTTTTGTTTTTGTTGAACTGCGCCGTCCCGCCTTCCATGGGCAAGTATACGAATCCAAAAGCATCAGTAAACTGCACACACTGCGTAACTACCATCACTCGAAACTATACTCACTCAGAAATTGACCATCCAGCCATCAAAACTGCAGGTGATCCAATGGCCACCCATGGCATCCAAAGAGCAAAGCTCCAGACCAAAAACAAAAAACGTCTGCTACTAACCATCCGGCTACGACAACTGCAGGCGATCCGATGGCCCCCCATGGCTCCCAGTGAGCAATGGTTCCACTTAGGCGAAACATCCAGTAGAGAGTCAAACACAAATTGACATTGTTTTGTCAATGAAGGGAAAACATGTATCCCAAACGACGAATGCAAGGCAATGAACCCGACTGAGACAAGCTCTCAACATGAGTCTCAAGCGCCCAGGCTCTAACGAACACACACACACACAAAAAAAAAAGGCAAACCCAGCACTATGCCCTTTGACCGAGAAGCTCATTGGCACCTACAGCCAGCGATGCTGCAAGACACTGCCGCATCAAATGGCCCACCTGCAGGTCGACCTCCTTCTCATTTAGATCCTCTTACTCAGCAAGCTCAGCCACGTGCTCGCAGCAATAGCTGACAATGGAATGCATATGTTCCATCTCCGACGCGATGTCCTCGATGGCAATTGGGCCATACAAGTCCTCCCTGGTGGCTGCGCGCCATCGGTCACCCTTGGGATTTGTCTCCAACTTCAGGACCTCCTAAAAAATTGTACTTATTGTGATGTTTCCCCAACATGATTAAATTGTGCAATTTATATGGGAATCGTAAAAATATGTGGATACGAATATATTGAAAATAATTTGAAATGATTTGAATATGATTGGCAATGGGCATATTGTGGTCATAAGTTCAGGCATTTTCAATGTGCACTTCACATATTTTAGTAGGCTCTCCTATATTTGTCCTAAGGTATACAGGGATAGGTATCCTACGGTAATATAGGGTCCCTTGCCATACCACGCTTTACAACAACATGTGCTGATCATCAACCCTTGCACCATTGCACAACACTATTCAGATTCTGCGTCATTGTTCCATTATGAAGTGAGGTGTTTCGTTGCATCTCGCTCCCTACGAGCTCAAAGGCGAAGCCCTTGTCAAATAGTAAAGTATAGTGAAAGATTAGATGTATAGAGAAGTACCAGTACAAAACATGATATATGATACTTCGGATATCAAACCAACTATGCAAAACAATAGTGCTTAATAAATGAATGGCAAGCACACACATGTGTTTCACTACAAGTTGGCATATTGTGTTCACTACCGATTTCGATATCCCAACATGCCAACTCCAAAGATACAACACCGCTCCCACAAGGGTGTCGGTCGCAACGTTCTAATGGGACAGAGCCCAAATCCCAAAAGGGGATTGACTGGAACGGATAAACGCTGGGAACAAAAACAAGGTTCAGTACCAGAGTGAGTACAAGGTCATGCTGTGAGCACATGCGAATGTGCTTGTTGTCATAACAATCGATGCCTGCGATCAAGCAGATTGCATACGAATCATCTTTTCAGTATGTAATTTGTTTAGTGTCTCCCCTAAACTGCATGGTCTTCCCATAGTAGCATGTGACAAGCACTCATAAAGATTATATATATATATATATATACATATACGCCACCGTGCCCCGGCACGAGCTGGAGTGACTGCGAGGAGTTTTAGTACTTGCAAGTCTCAATTGAATTGTTTTAAAGGACTACACAAGCTCGGAGCATGATTCTTCTATTTTAAGAATGATTTTTTCGGACACGTTTGGTATTGTACAAATTGGAGGTTCGTCACAAAAGTCTGGTAAACGAATTTATGTGAAGTGCATTTAGACCCACAAATATGCATACGAACGCGATGTCGCGTTTTTTGATGAAAAATAAACGTTTTTTAGACTGGTCCATTTGGACCAACAAATAATGGGTCCAACTCACAATTGGGACGCTTTATTGTGTGTTTTTTCTTCCAAAAATAATCCAACAAATTACAAACGTCTTCAAACGTCCTTAAATTCTCAACAAGTGAAAAGTTGAGTCCAAAATTGAATTCCGATGACGCCCAAAGGCGTCCCAATGAACCCCCGAAGGCAACAAATGGAGCCCAAGGACGCCCCAGAGGCGCCCCAATGAACCCCCGAAGGTGACAAATGGAGCCCCTATGGCCATCCAAAGGCAGCCAAGGCAGCCCAAGGGTCCCCAAAGACCACCGAAGACAGGCCAAAAGAGCCCAATGAAACTTAAAACTCAAAAAATTGCCATAAGGAAATCAATACCCTCATTTTTATGTACCAAGCGGCATTTCAAACATAAACTTCAAAACATCGCGCTAGTGACGCCCATTAGGCTGCAATATTATGGTAGTGCCACTTATTTCAATGTACCGAGAAGCTGTCCGCATGTCAACGTCACATGTATGCGTGATTTGTTCGTTGCTTGTCTACTGTACTCCTGCACGAATGTCCCAAACAACAAACCTTAAACAACAAAAAATAAACAACAAACAACAAACAACAAAAGCCTTAACCCTTAATCCTTGCACATCGAGCCAATACATGTGCATCTTCAATGTGTCTTCTATACTATCCAGAACCCCAATTGAAATCCGCATGTCAACGTCACATGTGTGTATACGTGCGAGTGGCTGTACTCCGGCACAACCTCAAAAAAAAACGGGATAGTGGTCGCTTGTAGTATAGAATA
>Ga0099797_100763_pt1 | contig 19474 bp, 21 predicted proteins | sample Uncmet_Sort48C_1_FD_89871 | JGI IMG/M metagenome (GOLD analysis project Ga0099797, IMG submission 89871) | Marine eukaryotic communities from CALCOFI LINE 67, Pacific Ocean - C012_Sort48C_1 | ecosystem: Environmental > Aquatic > Marine > Oceanic | place: Pacific Ocean: Monterey Bay | collected...
CTTGCCGGCAAAGCAATTGCATTGCGTCGGCATGGCAGGCATTCGCGCTGAAGACTCGAGCAAGAACGAGTTCGGCAGCAAGGCTCTTCTGCAGATCCCGGCACGAGCAAGGATGCTCCGTTCGGTGCGTTGCAGCTCAGGCGACAGCACCGTGTTCGGCCAAGGAAGCATGCCTGCGGGAGGCATGTCAATATTCAAGAAGACAAGGAAGGCTGGCAGTCCCGGTGTCGGCAGCTCAGATCGCAGCGCGAGGAGCAGGCGTCCGGGTGGCACTGGCGGCTCTCAGCGCGGGGGTGAGGCATACTGCCGACACTCTCGGATCTGCAGCGCACAGCAGCACCTGCGTGCAGGCTCGCTGCTGAAGGAGGCGTGCCGACAGTCGGCGTGCCATCGCGCGCAGAGGCGAGGCAAGCTCTGCGGCGCACAGCAGCACCTGCGTGCAGGCTCGCTGCTGAAGGAGGTATGCCGGCGTGCGTCGTTGGCGTGCCGTGGCACGCAAGTGCCAACTCGCTCTGACAGAGCGCACAGCCGGCGGGCGCTGCAGATGCTGCAGCAAGAGGGCTCGCGGCGCACGGCGTTCAGCCGGCGGGCGCTGCAGATGGTGCAGCAAGGAGGCTCGCAGCGCACGGCTTTGCTGTTCGGTCGGAGCTCGCAGAGCTCGGCACGCAGAGTGCCAATTCGCTCTGGCAGGGCGTGCCGACAGTCGGCATGCCATCGCGCGCAGAGGCGATTCAAGCTCTGCAGCGCACAGCAGCGCCTGCGTGCAGGCCGTCTGCTCAAGGAGGCGTGCCAGCATTTGGCATGCCGTGGCGCGCAGCGACATCTCTGGCGGCTGCGCAGCTTGGCGCAATGCAGCACACAGCAGCGACCTGGCGGAGGCCGGCTGCTCAAGAAGGTGCACCGACATTTGGCATGCCGTGGCACGCGAGTGCCAACTCGCTCTGACAGAGCGCACAGCCGGCGAGCGCTGCAGATGCTGCAGCAAGAGGGCTCGCGGCGCACGGCTTTTAGCCGGCGAGCGCTGCAGATGGTGCAGCAAGAGGGCTCGCAGCGCACGGCTTTGCTGCTCGGTCGGAGCTCGCAACAGCTCGGTGCCCACACAGGCCGTTGTTGCCGGCTGCGCAGATCGCAGCTCAAGATTGCTGGCGGCTGCTCAGCTCGGCGCACGATTCGGGCAATGCCCCGTGCCAGCTGCACACCGACACCGACACCGACACCGACGCCGATACTCAAGGAGCGGCAAGGCGATTGGAAGTCTTGTGCTTGCAGCTCGGCGACTTGCAGCTCAGGCGTGCCGACGCTCTAGGAGCAGCAGGGCGATTGGAGTTCTCGGACTTGCGGCTCGGCGACTTACAGCTCGGGCGTGCCGACGCTTCAGGAACAGCACAGCGCGACAGAAGTTTGTCAAGAAGGCGCTCGGCACTCAGCAACACAGAGGCAGGTCAGCAGCAGCAGCAGCAGGCAGCGCGGCAGAAGAGACACAGCACAGAGAGACACAGCAGCAGGCGCAGGCACAGCACAGAAAGACACAGCACAGAGAGTCAACAAGAACAGAGTCGGCGTGTCTCAGTCAACAAGAAAAGAGTCGGCGTGTCTCAGTCAACAAGAGAAGAGTCGGCGTGTCTAAGACAGTCAAAGAAAAGAGGCAGATTCATGGCACAACAGTTAGTCAAAAGAAAAGACTTGTGTCACTGGGCAGTCAAAAGACTTGTGTCACAGCCAGTCCAAGAGAAGTGTCGGCGTGTCACAGCCAGTCCAGAAAAGTCGGCGTGTCACAGGCAAGAAAACAGTCAGTGTCACAGCCAGACAAAAGAAGGGTCGGACAGGGCCCGAGTCGGCTTGCCAACTGTCTCAGATGTCGGCGTCTCAGGGTCAAGTCAAAGACTTGTCAAAAGACTCAGAATTAGTCAAAAGAAAAGCAGAGTCGGCGTCTCAGTTCAGTCTAGAAAAGACTTGTCGGCGTGTCAGGTGGTCAAAAGACTCCGGTTTGTCACAGTCAGGCAAGAGAAACATCAGTTAGTGTCACAGTCAGTCAAGAGAAAAGTCAACAGCAGCGGTCTGGTCGGCGGCAAGGAGGCGCTCAACTCAGAACCGAAGGTTTGAGCGACAGCGGGCGTTCACACCGGCGGGGCGCTCAGCGGTCAAGATTGTGGCAGAAGAAGAAGGCTCAAGTAGCTCAAGAAGATTGCAGTAAGGCGCGCATGCAACAAGAAGGCCAAGGAAAGCAGCGAAGTAGCTCAAGAAGATTGCAGTAAGGCGCGCATGCAAGAAGAAGACTGTGGCAGCATTCAAGATTGAAGCAGCTTGTAGCAGCTTGCAGCAGCGGGTCAAGCAGAAGGCCAAGGAAGCAGCTTGTAGGCTTGCTTGCAGGAAGAAGAAGAAGGCTCAGGTGGCTGAAGAAGGAGGCTAGCGCGGCAGAAGTGTGTCAACAAGGAGGCGCTCAGCACTCGGCACCGAAGAATTTGGATTCAACAGCGCGGCAGAGGTATGCCAAGAAGGAGGCGCACAACCCGGCCCAGACGGTTCGGACAAGTCGGCACCGACAACTCAGGCAGGAGCGGCTTGCGGTTAGTCGGCACCCAGAAGGAAAGCAACGAAGTAGCTCAAGAAGATTGCAGTAAGGCGCGCGAGAAGAGAAGAAGGCCAAGGAGGCAGCAACAGCGAAGTAGCATTCAAGATTGCAGTAAGGCGCGCATGCAAGAAGAAGGCCTTGATTTGGAGGCTTGGACATGGAGTCTCGACATGGAGGCTTAGTCACGGAGGCTTCTCGACGGCGGATGTAATGCCAACAAGGGGGGGCTTGTAGTTCGGCGCGCATGAGAGAAAACTCAACACGGGTCTATTGCTATCGCGGGTCCTCACGGATTCCGATCGAATGGCATCAGAGACAAGGCAGCGCGACAGTTTTTTGTCAAGGAGGCGCTGGCGGTAGCGGATCGAATTATTCGCCCGCACAACTCGGCAACCGAGCAGGATTCAGCAAGGGACGGCAGTTCAGACCGGCGCATGCACAGGCGGCTCTTCAAGTCCCAGGCGATTGGAGGCGACTTGGCCGGCGGCTTGCTCAGCTCAAGGAGGAGAGTTATTCAAGGAGGCGACGGCGTCCACGTGGCGTTTTAGCCAACTGCTCGACTAGGACGGGTTCAAGGAGTAGGTTGCTTTGTCAACGGCTTGTACATGACAGCGCAGGACTTGCAGCTTACAGAAGATCGAAGACAGAAGATCGGAGACAGAAGATCGAAGACAGAAGATCAAGACAGAAGATTCAAGAGGGAAGAAGAAGGATTCGGAGGGCGTGTTGGTGATGGCTGGCTTGCATTCGATTTGCTCGGGGAGTACAGACTTGTCCACCTCACCGAGGTACACGGCGTCCGAGGAGGCGTTCAGCAAATGGGTACTTCTGCAAGGCCAGGTGATACCCCCCTCTGATCACAGGAACAAAGTGTTGGTCCTAGGATTCACAAGGTTGGTTCGGGTGCAATGTGGACTTTCGGGACCAGCAATTTGCGGCCACAAATCATTGGTATTCGGGAGTGAAAATCAGGCCACAAACACTCTGTAAAAGGGCCCTTCGGCAAATCAGCATTGGTTCATCTCCGGCGAGACAACGTGAGGCGGTTAGCAGTGCCGGAGGGTTCACATCAGCACAGTGCCGAAGCTGGGCTCAGGGTGCAAGTATTCGACTTCACACAGCTGGCGACCGACAGAGAGCTGCGGTCAGCGGTGCGGATCGGATCCCCGATGGGTCAATTCAGCGTAGGAGCAATCCTCGCGGCATTGTGTTCACAGCTCTGCTTGTACGGCAGCAGGGGCAGGCGGCGGCGACTCCGGCACGCCACGTGCAACAAGCTGGCGGATACATTCGGCCCAAGGACAATGGGCTCACTGCTCTGCTCGCTGCTGGCCAGTAAGCGCACCACACAACTGGGAGGTACAACCGGTGTCATCACGGGGCGCGTACGCAGCAGCATCGGTAGCAAGGACTTGAAATTAGCTGAATGTGTTAGCAACAGAGTAAAGTGTCAGCACGAGAATCATGGAGTGACATTATTCAGGCTACTGTGCTCTATCCGGGCACGGTCTCGCACTTCCCCGCACATCCGTGCACCCCTTCCCTTACACTGCTTGTGTGACAGCGGACGCGCTGTTTCAATGGGCTGTGGGCAACAGACCTCAAGTGACCGCCAGCAGGGCTGCGTCTGGAGGTGCCCAGGGGGGCAAGCTGCTGCAGTGCGCAGCGAGGGCAACACGGACATTGGGGCAACAGATCCTGCGGCTTCACCACAGGGGGGTATGCCATGTCAGCAACTTCCGGGGCTTCACCGCAGGGGGGTATACCATGCGAGGGGAAAACTACTCCAAAGTTGTAGCCTGTGGCCCAGTTTTCCAGGTGGGGTGGGACGATTGTATCATGTGCGACGATTGTACTACACATGGGGGTTCTTCTAAACATGTAAGGTGGTGCTAAATTTTTTCAACAACCCCTGGTGTGAAGAGCGCACTTGTGCGTGCTGGGCTAGTGAAGAAGCCGCCCCTGTACGCGAAAAAAAAAACGCTCTTCCAGAAACAAAAAATGTTTCTCAACAAAAAGGTTTGTGTTCTTGCGGGAATCGATCATACACCAGCATGTTACATACGTACATACGAACGTACATACGACCACGCGAAAAAATGATCGGTCGGGTGCGGTCTCGATCCCGCGACGTCCCCGCTACATGCGACAGTCTAGCCTGCTAAGCTATGTCACCCTCGTGACATGACCCAAAGGCGCAAACTGTTACTAGTAAAAAATAAGCCTTGTCAGCTTCTGCTCTGCAAGCATGCACTGTGGGCGGATGTGTGCGTGCCTGGCGACGAGATTCTTACGACTTGCCCTCTGGCCTCGGAACTTGCCCCCCAAAAGGCGAGTTGGTACAACTTTGGTTAAGAATGGGTATTGGTTAGGGGGGCCCCTGCGTGCTCAACTGAGGGCCGGCGCACCGCACCTAGCACCCGCGGGGGGTGCATTCCTTTTTTCTGAGCAAGCCAGGGGTCCAAGTTAAGGTCCCAAGTGAGCCCTTTTGGTGTAAACTATTGATCCCCGGTGATTACTCCGCGCACTTTCATCTCGGCCGGCCGTGGTGCTCTATAAATAGACCAAAATGTGTTGTTTTTTTAAAAGTTTGGTCTATTTATAGAACACCACGGCCGGCCGAGGTGAAAGTGCGCGGGGTAATCACCGGGGATCGATAGTTTATACCGAAACCTGCCAGTAGAGCACCCCATTAGGGCTTCGGGGCCGCACACAAAAAAGGAATGGAGGCCTGGGGGTGGGGTCGCTGGGCCCAGATCCAGGGGGGGCTTGGCCTTGTACCTGAGGGACTGGGGGGTTAACGCGAGAAAGAGGGCACAAAAAGGGACACAAAAGGGACACAAAAGGGACATGAAAGGCCATCTGCTAACAGCAGGCGCGCTCGGGATTGGCACGGGAGTCGTCGGATCCAGGGCCGGTCGAACAGGTCCTGAAGAACGCACGCGCCCCGACATGACGCAAGCACACGCGCTCTTCAAAATTAGTTAGATTTCTTCAAATAAAATGGCGGCTAGAGCCACCGTGTAGTCAGAACAGACCGTCCGAAGCCAGGACACACCCTACCGGTACCGGCATGCATTTCAGAGGGGGCCAGCTTCTGATCACTCAGGGCGCCCTATGGGGAAGGAACCAACTCGCATCGGAACAACCCGAAAAACACTAACCCCGGCCCTCAATAACCCCCACATACATACTCCGGGCATGCTATCATATAGTTCCAGCACTGCTGGCCATGCCCATGCGACTAGCATGCACCGAATGGTAACGGTGTACCATTCTACCGTACCGAGACGCTGTACACACATGCTCGCATGCTGGGGTCATGCTAACGATACTCAACTCATGCAGCCCTATCATGGTAAATATTGTAGAGTTTGCACCGCCTACGTGGGCGCTATATCTATCTACAACTACGACCCTGACGTGCCGTTCTGAGCGCATGGCCAGAGCTTACGCACCTGTGCGAAATGAGGCGCTACAGCCCAAGCCGTAGCACTGCATCGACGATGAGTTCCTCCTGTAGCGGTGCCAAGCAGCATCCGACAACGCTGTGCGCGTCAGATCACGTGCCAACGCCCAAAGCAAATCTCAGGCCTCTGTGAGACGCGGTGAGAGAATGATCGCGAATCCTTCCTCCGGAGTGCTCAATGATGATCACTGAACACTCACCCAGGAGGAAACGCACACATTCTCTCGCCTCATCTCGCATCCGGCCAGATTGGCTGAGGCATCGCCAGTTTGGCTCCGAGAAAAAACTAAAATTATCGAATTGCCAACACTTCAACTCGGGCTGGAAAATCACATCTGAAAAGTGCTAGGTGCGGTGCGGGGGGGTGGATCTATGCCCATATTTGCTGTCGGTCCACGCCGAAATCAGGTGTACACACAGGCCCGCGTGCCCGCCTTATACTGCTGCTTGCACCCAGAAACATCTCCCGCCGCCAAGTGCTGGCCTGAGTACGTTGCGGTGCTCCCCGGTCTTAAGCATTTGACCACCAAAACCCTTGAAACAACCAACTATGCATGTACCCCACCTTCCCATGGAAAGTTGGTCGGGAATAAACCAAGTGACTGAACCTCCGGCGGTGATGTTACTTGAGAGTGACAGGGAACTCGCCCCCAGCCAGTGGCAGGGGGGGGGGGGCTGCTGTGTGGCCGACGAATGGCATGTTTGTGTCACCACATGAAGCACCCCCCCCCCCCCCCCCCCCGCCAGCTACCGACTGAGCAGCCGGGAGGGTAGTAGGTGCCCTTGGGAGCACACCCCCAGGGCCCGTCCTTATGCAAAAAAACCGACAGAAAATGTTTTCCACCCACCAGCATCATCCTCTGCTCAAAAAAATTTCAAACTGAACCAGAGCCACAAACCCCGCACTTTTTGTTTTCGCACCCTAAGCGTACAAAAAGCCCAACGCACTTCGTTTTCGAAGTTCGAGGAGATCGCCACCACTCACGAACCCGACAATATGTTCGCTGCATGTGACGCCTGAGTCGCCGTCGCGTCATGAACCAAACCTTCACAGCTGGCATACGAACCCAGAGAAATCTTACGTCCATCGCGCTAGCCTATCGCCGTCAGGTGCTTTCATGCTCCCGTTCTTTTTTGCTTCTGTGCTTAATTTCTGTCCGTGCTTTCGTGCGTGCTTTCGTGCGTGCCTTCTGTGCTTGCTTTTGTGCGTGCTTGCTTTCAATTCTGTGCTTGCATGCTTTTGTGCGTGCTTTAAATTCTGTGCTCGTGTTGTCAAATTCGAAATCGGCCGTTGGTGTGTGCTTTTGTGTGTGCCTTTTCTGCTGGTCAGCTTTTCTGCCTTCGTGCGTGCTTTCGTGCGTGCTTTCGTGCGCGCTTGCCTAGCTTCTGTACTCGTGCTTTCGTGTTTCTTCCGATCGATTCGTGCTTAATTCCGATCGATTCGTGCTTCCGATCGATTCGTGCTTTCGTGCTTTGTGCTGCCTGTGCTTCGTGCTGTTCTGCTTTTCTGCTTTCGTGCGTGCTTGCTTTCTGTACATGTGTTCTGTGCTTTTGATCTTTCGATCGATTCGTGCTTTCGATCGATTCATGCTTTCGTGCTTTGTGCTGCCTGTGCTTCGTGCTGTTCTGCTTCTCTGCGTTCGTGCGTGCTTTCGTGCGTGCTCGCTTTCTGTGCTCGTGTTTTCGAATTCGAATTAAATGGGCCGTTGGTTTGTGCAGGCACTGACGACACAGCAGCACCAGCGCCAACTCGCACCGCCCATTCCACCAACACGGACCGCGCCTGATAAATCTCGAATGAATCCACAAGCACGAACACGCGCTGTCTCTGTGTTATTTCCCTTTCCTGCCGAATCTTGAAATTGGGGGAATGTCGTTAACCCCTTCGGCCTCCAAAACGCTCCAAAGAAAAATGCTACTCTTGAATGCAAGCTTGCTGGCTCCCTGTAACTTCCCAGTAACTTGAATTTTGGGATTTCCAGTTACAAATTTGGGCCTGTTTTTGTGCTCCCAAGGGCACCTACTACCGCCGGGAGTGAGCTGGGCTGCTTGTTTTGATATGCGGTTTTTTGGAGCTGGTTGTTCACAGGGAAATGCCCCGGAAGATTTTCTTGTATTCCACAAATTTTTTTTTGACGCGCTGGGGCCCATTTAGTACTACAGACCCCCAAGCGACCCCAATTTTTTGTATGATTTTTTTGCATCGATACCCCCAAATTTTGTCCTGACATCCAGGGGGGGCTTCTCGGCTTTGAAAAACGCCAGGGTTGGGTTCTCTGGCTGCTGCAGTTCCCTGGAAAAGCACACCTCAGCAGCGGACCCCCACTCAGAATTTTGTGAGCCCCACCAAACCGTACTTTTCGGGGTGGGTTCTTGGAGCCAATTCTTTGGGGCAAAGCATGCTACTTTTCGTCTGGCGTACGATTTCACCCAAACATCCCGCTTGGATTTGCAGAGCGGCCGCTGCACGGGCAGCTCCGCATGTGGGAGGGAGGGGGCCTTGGGCCCTCGGCCTGAGGCCCAGAAACTGGGCCGGCCGGCTGAAAACTGGGCCGGGCCGCGGCCCGGCCCAAAGCGGCCCAAAAAAAACTGGGCCGGGCCGCGGCCCGGGGCCTCCGGCCCACGACTCTATAATACCATTAGTATACAGGGGAAGGGGAAGGGGGTTTATTGCCCGTGAGGGGATTGAACAGTCTCAAAACAGACAGCCGCAGCCACTGCATCCCCTGCCACGCAGACGTGGAAGAGGATCTAGTCGGGCGCGTCGCGGCACCTGCGGCTAAGACTACGTTCTACTGGGTTTATTTTCCTTATTTTTCCTGATCGTAACTTCCTTTCTTCCTGTTTTTCTTCTGGGTATTCCTGCTCTTGTTGTTCTCTTGTTCTTTTTGTTGTTGTAGTTTTCAGTTTTTTTGTACGCTTATCTTCTTCCTCCTCTCTTTCTTTCCTTTTTTTCGTCTCCTCTGCAATTCTTTTATCCATGTCCTCTTCTCGTTTTTTTAGTTCCTGTTCTATCTCTTTTCCCCCTGATTCCTCTTCTAGGTTTTCCTTTCTCTTTTTTCTCTTCTCTTCTTCCGTTTCTATATTCTCACCTGCTACCTTTTTTCTGTTTACCATACTCTGCTGTTTTTGCTTTAACATTGCAACTATTTCCAGCATGTATCCCTCAAAGGCGAAGTCTTCATTTTCTATAGGTTTTATGTTAGTATACAGAATCTTATTCTGGGGTCCACTTTGGTGGAACCAAGCACTTCGGAAAAGAAAAGCGTTGCACATAAGTAAGCACGGTTCCGTCAACACGCCAACATTTTTTTTGATTTCGGTTGGGGTCTGTCGCGTGGCGCATGGAGCGCGCAGCGCGACGTGGGGTTTGGGATTTCGGGGTTTGTGGTGTAAAATGGACCCCAGCCCTGGCCCTGGCCCTTAATAACATTTGTGGAAAAAAGCCGGCCGGCTGCCAAGTTCAAATTGGCCGCACTGCACGGCAGCGGCATTCCTATGGGTCTTGCCAGCGTGTACGCGACACTGCTGGCCGTGGCAACGACGACGAGCGCAAGGAGCGTCACGATAAGCAACGCCGACCCCAGCAACTTCTCGCAGGGCGACACCGTCCACTCCATCAAGGACCCAGCAGGCAAAGTGCTAGATGCGCACGATGGCAACATCATCGGGCCGCTGCCTGATTTCGGGTACGTATTGTATGCGATGAACTATGGGACGAACTGCTTGAACAACCCGAATAACCCGCCCGGATTCCACGGCCTCGACTGCAACCACACGGTGAGCGCCTACACCAGTCCAGACCTCAGCGGCTGGACCTGGCGTGGATTCGTGCTGCTCCCGCACGACCTAGAGGCCTTCGCCCCTCCTCCACCACCACCGCCGAAGCCACTGCCAGGTCCACCGCCATCACCGGGTCTGTTCGTGCGGTGCGACGCGTGTCACCCGTCTGACCCGGTGTACTGGCTGGCCAACACCACCAGTCCTGGCTCTGATGAGCCACCCAGGCGGCAGGTCCTGCACCACATCGCTAGCTGCAGCATGTGTGGGCGGAATCTCTGCACCTTCTGCCACGGCGGAGAGAACTGCTCTCACGACCAGCACGATATCTCACCGCAGTTCCTTGCCGACCACCCGCCCGGCTCCCCGTTCGAGTGCTGCATGCTGCCCGGTGACCCGTCTGCGCCATGCGCACCGCCGCCACCCGTGCCACCATACCAGCCTGTGGTGTATCGTCCGAAAGTCGTTTACAACACGGCGACGAAGCAGTACGTATTGTGGGTGAACTGGCTCTGGGGCAGGAAGCAAGACGTGGTTGGTGGCTTCGACACGAGCGTTTATGCTGTGGCCACCTCTGCTAGCCCTGTCGGCAGGTTTGCGCTTCAGGCTCACAACGTGACGACAGCCTTCCCTGTCGTCGGTGCGCTTTCAAAACATCCGACGTGCATAATGTATCTGCGCACTGATTTAGACCTATGTCAAGTGCAATGAGTGACTGAGTCACTGAAGTGGCTCGCTGCGTGTAGGTGACTTTGCGATTGTGGTGGACGATGACGTGGTGCCTCCTGAGGCGTTCCTCCTCTACTCCGCGTGCATCACCTGCTATGCCTCACCCAAGGACCCTCCTGCGGCCACAGAATGGAGGAGACTCTGCGACGCCCACTGCCTCCGAAACGCCTCCGAGCCGTACCCAGGCTACGATAGCGACGCTACGTCCGCTGGGGATGCGAGTGCAGCAGTAGGGGTCGCTCGCTCCAGGTCTGGATCCAGGAGCGGGCGCTACTACGATCACGTGCTGACGATCGATCAGCTGGCGCCGGACTTTCTCTCCTCTGCCGCGGCTGCAAATCGCTCACTGAACTCTGGGCTGTTCACAAACGATGGGGGCTGCGAAGCACCCGCCTTCTTCAAACGCCGAGGGGTATATTACGCACTGTACGATCACGCATGCGGCTTCTGCCCAGGCGGCAGCGGCGCTGTCGTGCACACTGCCCCTACCGCGCTAGGGCCGTGGACGCGGCGAGCGCAGATAGACCACGCGGTGCCACGAAGCGGCCAGCAGAACTTTGTGTATCACCTGAACGAGACAGACGAGTGGCTTTGGATCGGCGACCAGTGGCACCACGCGCCCGACGGGATGTTCGCTCACTCGGGACAGTTCTGGTCCCCTTTGTTGTGGGATGATTCTGTCACGCCGCCTTTGCCGAAACCTTTCGGCTGGGTTGACAATTTTACGTTGGCCCTCCCATAAGAAGCTTCTTGACGACGAATAAGCAATAAGTCATCTATCAGGCGGTGGCTACCAGGTATGCGAGTAATCTATCGAATGCATGGCGTGTTGTGTCTCATCATTGAAGTCATTTAGGTGTCGAAACAATCGCTTCACTCATTATACCCCTACTGACTCTGACTTGATGAGGGGATAAGGACAATACGACACGTCCCGCCCTTGCGCCACGATCGACTGGCAGTAGTGCTCAGCTCGCCGCCGCAAGCACCCATCAGCATTCCCCCTCCAAGCGACCTGTAATTTACAGAGTAGTTGGATGTGTTTCCCGCACCACCAGGAATGAGCACTGGATCGAAAGTTGCGGTCAGCAGGTCGTCTGTCTTCAAGCTCACGCGCATGGTGAATATCCATTCGCCGTCGTCGACCATGTCTGTTGAGTACATGACCAGTGCATTATCTGTGTCCAACGAAACTATTGACATGTAGCCCGCGCATGCCTGACCAGGAGCAGTGACGTTGGTACCATTGCACCATGCCCCGATTTTCTGTTTTGGATCCTTTACCAGCAAATTATGGTGATACATCAAGGAGTGAGCTTCAAATGAGCTGCCTAGGCTGGTTATGTTGTGCCAAAGGTAGTAGTCACTGTCATCACTGCTCAGTACTTGGCTGCCAGTGAGCAAGAGACTACCACTGAGCAGTAGCAGATGGGGCCGCGCTGTCCTGATGCCCTTGCCACTCACATCTTGCATCTCAGTAGCCTTTGACCAAGTCTTTCCTGATGATGTTGATCGAGATGAGAAGTAATTCTTCGCAGTGTGGTCACCCCATCTAGTACTGCTGTTGCCATCCATCTGCATGACAACAGCCAGATTGCCAGTACTCATCAGCGACATCACATTCTTGTTTGGGCCCTCACCACTCTTCAGGAAGTCTGATGCACATGCAACTGTTGAGAGGTACTCCCAGCTGAAGGAGTCCAACGATCGAAACACAAAGACCCCTGACGAATTGGCAGAAGGGCTGAACTCTCCGCCCAACCAAGGCACAGCAGTAGTTTGCAGCCACAAGCCATCAGAGAGTCCCACTGAACTACCAGAGTTGGTCCAGAAGCAGTCTGCTGTGGGTCCTGTCTGATTGCAGTACACCAGAACTGGGAGGCCTCTGAAGGTCACTGCTTGTGAGTCACAGGTAGCTTGTGCAGCTGCAACCTGTGGTACTCCTGTGATATGTTTGATGGCACTGGCACTGCTCGAATTCCAGCTAGTGTACAAACCAACCATTGAGCCACTCCCTCAAGCTGTGCCATATGTGTGCATTTTGCTGTTGTGAGTGAGCACTGTGCTGAACAACCCCCCAGTCAGGCCTTGGGAGTCCTCAACACAGAGATTGTGTGACCAGTGGCCCCCAGTGGAGCTGCTGCCCATGTCCCATGAGGCACCACCTGAGGTTGAGACAGCTACAAAACTGCCACAACTCTGAGTGTTGTGCTTCCTGAATGAAAAGACAACTGACTTGTTCCAGTGGTCAGCTCAGTACAGTGAATGCAAGGTGTCACCCCAGCCAGACCCAGAATCCACCACAGCAGGCTTGTGGAAGAGCAACTGCTTCTTAGCAGAAGGAGTCAGTGCTGGTGGCTGTGGTGCTGGCAGTGGCAGCAGCAGCAGCAGTGGTTGGTGATGTGTGCCACCCTCTCCTGACCATTGGCCAGCCATGACATGCAACAGTCTGGGGCTGACATCAGCTACTTCCTCACCTACCAGGTGCAGCCTGACCACAACATGTCCCTCAGAAGCTGCACCACTGAGCTCAATGTCCTGCTCCCCATTGATGCCAGTGTGCGAAACAGCCACAACATCTCCATGCACCACATCAGCAAGTTTGACGATAAATTTCGCCCTTGGTGCCGCAGTGCTGAGCAGGGGCAGGTTCCAGTATGTGCTGTTCGTCAATGTCCTGTGCAAAGTCATGTCAAAGCTTGATCCCTGCCCAGCGCCCCATTTTATACTACTGTCAGTGTCCAGTGCCAGCCTCCCAGTAGTCTCACTGCTTAACCCAAACAGCAGACTGTGGCTGCTGCTCCAGCTGGTGTGCAAGTTGTTGTTGTTGTTTGGCATTGGATTTGTTGCAGTCTGGGATAACTGTGTGTCAGAGCAGTTGTCTGAGCAACTCTCACCAACTAGCAGCAGGCCGCCCTCAGTCTTCGAGACAAAGGAACTGAATGGCACACCTTTGCTGTCCACCACATCCAGTGCCCCAGAATGTGAGCTGTCAAGGACAGTGACAGACTGCACATGCCCAGCAAATACATGCACTGCATGTCCTACTCTATACTCGTTGTAGGGTGAGCCATCCGCTGAGGCACTGATGATCGTAACACCATCAAGTGTGCAGCCCAGCTGCGAGCAGTTGAGCTGGATCACTGAATTCAGGTTCTGTATGTCTGCATAGTTCGTTTTCGTAGAGTCTGACGATTGGAAGTCGATCATGGTGACTGACTCCAACCCAGCAAAGTGCTGCACCTGTGGATCGCTCTGGACATCCAGCAGCAGCATTGTGGTGCTCTCTAGCACCACATTCTGGAACTCCCAGTAGCCAGTCTGCGCGATCTGCAGATCGATGAGCTGCTGATACTGCACCCCACCCCCTCGGAAAACGATGTCTCAAAAAACTGTGAGGTACACATTTGACTGAGACGTCGCCAGAGCAGCACCTCGAAGAATGACAACAGGCCGTTGCCCCAAAAGCGCCTGTGTTCATGTGACAAAAAAGCAAAACATGCCACATTGTCTTGACACATTTCAAAATCACAGAGTGTTTTCGCGTAAAGTAATCGCGCAGAATCAATAAGTCTAATCACTTGGTGGTGTGAACTTGATCAGTCAATTACGTACGTAGATTCTAATCGAGCCAATGCTCATGTCGAATTCTTCTTTTTTATTGGCGTTGATTTTTTTTTCGGGCTTGATATTTATTTTTTCGGATGTAAAAACGTTTACTTATGATGCCCGGTGCTAGCTAGCCCCAAGGCCCCGATGCCCACAATGTGTGCTTTTACTAGGGACCGCGTCAACTTATCAATAGTTTGACCTAACTTCTTTTGTTTTCTTTTGTTCTGGCTATCACCCCCCCCTGCTTGGGTGAGCCGGTGAAGCAGGGCTTAACGGCTTATTCAAGCCGAATATTTTGCCGAACAAGTCTTTGAAGGAGCCGGGCAGCAAGTTCTTCGTAAACGGGTCAGCGAGCATGTCAACGGTCGGCACGTATTTGACGATCAGGTTCTTGAACTCAACTACTTGCTCCCGAATTGAGTTGTAGCTAATGTCGATGTGCTTGGACTTCTTGTGGTTGGCGGGATCGGTGGCCCACTTGAGAGCGCCCTTATTGTCATCACACAACTGAGTAGGGGCCAAAGATTCTACACCGGTTAAATCCTTTTCGAGCTTCCGAAGCCACAAGGCCTCTCTGCCGCAATCGCTCAACGCCCTCCATTCTGCGTCGGAAGTGCTGTGCGCGACAGACGGTTGTAGAGACGACGACCAGGTAACCGCCGCGTTGTTACGCATAAATACGTAGCCAGAGGTAGATCGCCGAGTAGTTGCATCGCCAGCCCAGTCAGCGTCACTATATCCATATACGGGGCCAGGTTTTTTACCGTCGTAAGTGAGACCGATGTCGGCGGTGGCCAAGAAGTACTTGAGAGCGTTGTTCAGGTGTGTGAGCATTGTCGGCGTGGCTGCGTGCAGATACCTGCCGAACTGTTGAACAGGGCCACAAGCATTGCTACGGACGCAATGAGCAGCATACATAAGAGCACCGACCTTAGAACGAAATTCTGTCATGTCAGCCAGTTTGTGCTCATCCGGAAGTGCACCGAGATCGAGTTTATGTGGCATAGGAGTTTGTGGAGCCTTGTCAGTAGTGATATTGAAACGTTCACAGATATCTCTAATATATTTGCCTTGACTGAGAGTGATTGTGCGGGCGGCGCGGTTACGAGAAATTTCGATTCCGAGAAAACTTGTTGGTTCACCGTAGTCTCGGACCTTAAACCCTTCGGGATTGGTGTCGATGTTGATGAGTTTTCGAAATTCGAGCTTGCCTGCCGGGGCTTTTTTCCGATATGGCGGAGGCGCGCGCGATCAGGCCGGAGCAGCCGAATCTGAGACCGCGGAACCTCCGGGACGTCGAGGCCCCCTCCGAAACAGTGCCAGAGGAGGTCCGTAAACTTTGGGACCTCCTCCCCCGCCGAGAGCGTCAGCGGCGACGCCGACGCTGGTTCCGTGATCATCCCGCGTGCTGCTCGCGCCCGGTTGCCCCCAGTCCTACCGATGCCCGCATCCTTGCTCTCGAGGCTGCTGTTGCGGAGCTGCGTTCTACCGTTGCGGCTCTCGCTTCTGGCTCCTCTACCTGCCCTGACTCGAACTCCGCGCCTGATGACGCGGGCTTGCAACCGGCACCCGCGCCCACGGACGACAACCCTGACATCGTTCCGGAAGACTCCCGGGCTCAGGAACCCGTGCTCGCCGTCATCAGCTCCGACCCCTCTGCCTCCATCTCCGTGCCCGCCTCTTCCACCCCTACCTGCTCTCCGCCCAAGAAGAATTTCCGTGACATGTGCGGCTCCAAGAAGCGTCGTGCGAAGCGCCAGCGCGAGGCCGCAGCCGCAGCCTTGCCGTCCGAGCGTGCTTCTCCCGCCGACCCAGCCTGCGCTCGATCCTTATTCGGCAAGCGGCCCCCTCCCTGGCTCCGGTCTCCTCCGGCACTGTCACCGGCATCCGACCCGGTGACCTTGCCACCAACTGTACCCGACAGTCGCCCCGACTCCGAGGCTAAGCACCGCCACTAGCTGGCACGGGTGCCCTCGCGAACTCGGTCCTCGACCCAGCCACCGGCGGTCCTGGCCCGGTGGGTGGTTGTGCACGCATCGGCCACCCGCACCCGACTGGTCGGGGGTGCTACCTGGCATCCGTTCGCATGCGGTGCACTGCAGGACTGCGGCCGGTCTAAAGCGGAGGTCTAAAGGTCCCGCGAGAGTAGAGAAAGACCCGTAAGGGCGTCTCTACTTGGTAGCTGAGGCTGCCAGCTAGGTGGACCCCATCCGGACCGGCGACTCTGGCGGTGCCGCCAGGCCCGCATGCACCCGAACTCCGACATCCCATCTGCACCCGATGACTCTCCGACAGACGAGCTCTGCTCTCTGTCGGCCGATCTCCGCCGCTCTGTGTGTGGGCCGCCTCAGCGGCTGAGCGGTGTCTGAAAACGACGATCCCGGTTAGCTTACACAACACTTGGAGGCAGCCGGTGTGGAGCTTTTCCCACTGGGTTTCTTAACTCTCGAGTCCGTCATGCCGGACTGCCCCCCGCTCGGCCCGGTGGCCTTTAGCCCGGTTCATAGCCCGGGAAGTGAGACTTGTGTCTTATAGACCATCCAACAGCCTTGGCTCACTATAATAAAACAACCTCACACACTCGAGCTTGCCTGCCGCATTTCCTACATGACACAGATCATCTACATAACAAATGATGAACTGTGCGTCGGCACCCTGACCCTTCATGTACAGACATGGATCAGCCCCAGATGGCGTATAACCCATTTGCCGTAGTTTTGCATTGAGATGCCGATTGAACACCTTTGGTGAGACCACTAATCCATAGAGCGTGTGGCTCACGAAGATGACCTTACCCTCCAAGGATGGATCATTTTCGACCATGCACTCGGGCATGTGGATGGCGATGGGGTTCTTGAGAGGTGCCGTCCCAAAAGCTTGGCAAATATCAACATGACACATTTCTAAATCCCTCTCAGCAGCAATTGCACAGAGCATGCGGAAGGTCTCAATACATGATACCAGTGCAAATACATTCTCGCAGAGATCGTTTTTGAAGTTGCGAACGCAGAGTCACACTTTATAACATTCAGGCTCACTGTTTGCTGGAGGCTTCTTCTTCAGCACAAGCTTCATGGAGTAGAGCTTCTTTCCTTTCACCTTGGGATCATCAGCCGAAACGATCTTGAGCATGCCTTGTTCAATGAGGTCGGCAATCTCCTTAAGCTCTGCCTTATGCCAATGTGGCCATTCTATAGGATTAGCTTTAGCCTCTTTGCAAGTAGGCATGTCATTAGCACCACCAGTTATGAAGGCATGTACAAGCAGTTCCTGTACGTCTTGCTGAGAGAGATGCATGTCAGCATACTGTGCAGCATTGAGTTTGGTGCACACAGGTGCCTTACTGATCGTAATCCATCCACAGTTGAGATCATAGATGTAGTCACTGAATCGGTAAACTTTCCAACGTTCTGTTGTGGCTGAACCCTTGTGATTTGGTGAATTTGGGTGCCGATACTGTAACTTAGCCGCATCTATCTCATCGAATGTTTTACCAACAATTAACTCTGTACAAGCACGAATGTATCCGGTGCTACCACTTTTGTTTAGACAAATAGGGACATTAGTGGGAGGCAGATTGGACTTGCTGTACTTCTGGCTATCGGGAGAAACAGAAGACTTGGGTGTACCATGTTTGGCGTTTGTCGAAGGTGTGCCAGCTTTGGGCGATACCTTTGGTGTCTTGGAAGCCTTGGCACCAGTCGGTTCGAGCATAGCATGCAGCGGGTCGGCAGTCGGAGCGGGTGCGTGGCTGAGGGCTTTCTTGCCCTTTTTCTTCATCCATTTCGGTGCGTGAATCGACACATCTTTGGTCCATGGGACCTTTTTGTCGGGTACATTATGGCCAATGCGATCAGTTGGGGCAGGCTCGTTGCTGTTTTGTGGCAGTGCTGTTGGAGCCGGCTCATGATGGATACGACTTTTCCAGAACTTATCGAACAGCAGAGCAGGAATGCGGCTTTTCTGTAGAGGTCAAAGCAGCACCAATAGCAGCAGCCATGGTGTCACCTAGGCCTTTGAAACAAGCAGCCATTTCTTCCTTGTTCATGGTCAGAGGTGGGTCTTGTACAAGTGGAGGAGAGTTTTCGCGTGAAGAGTTACGAGATGAGGAACCCGGGTGCCAAGCTTGGCGTTCCAGATCTGACAGGGCAAGTGCTCCTTCGTCTGGTTGAGATTGTCGGTGCAAATGCGACCGCGGTTTGGTGACAGGAAATCCGAGACCAGAAGAGGTCGGATCCGTGGGTTCCTCGCGCGAAATCGCAGCGAAGATCGGCAGGGATGAGCTGTAACTACAGCCCAATAACCCTGATGCCCGGTGCTAGCTAGCCCCAAGGCCCCGATGCCCACAATGTGTGCTTTTACTAGGGACCGCGTCAACTTATCAATAGTTTGACCTAACTTCTTTTGTTTTCTTTTGTTCTGGCTATCAACTTAACGTTCCAAAAATTGCAAATCTTCCAAAACAATCCAAACATGTCAATAAATGGTGTGGAGGTGTTGATTTTCTAACGTATTTTCTAAGTTACACGTTGTTCTTGTTCACATTCCAATTTTGTGAACTATCTGCAGAATCAAAACAAACAAATACCACATGTGTTTCTGTCCAATAATGAGCAGGATGAATTTTCAACGTAGCTTTTTCCTACGTTGGGCCAAAGCCCGCGTCGATTTTGAACATTTAGTTCACATGATCATTGACGCATTTTCTGGTTGCATTCCCAACAATTTTGTGTTTGCTTGGTCTTGAACGTTTTGTGTTCATTGGTGAAGTTGTGTTTACGTGTACTAACTAAGGTACCGTCGTCGTTTTTCACACTGTCGAATTAGTACTACGGTGGCGGCCAGAAACGACGAAACAAACTTATACACACTCCCTTACACATACATGTCCCGGTGGGATCACTCTGCCAGCCTTTCCGTTGGAGACCGCTGTCTGGGGACCCAGGTCACTGACAGGGGGTTGGCTGAGGTCCTAACAAGTCCTAACAAGTGATGGCGAAGGGACAAGGGGCGCGGTGGAGGCCTGGGACGATGGAGCCGCGGCGTTCAACGATGGGGAGTCCCCTTACTGCCTTGCTCATCGATTGTGCCGCGCTAGTTTCGAAACCGGTTTCGGCTCGGGGCGGGCGCTTCTGGCTGGCGGCGTGATGGGGACGAGAGGGGCTCTTCGTGATTTTCGTAGGAGACGCGGGAGTCAGAGGCGGATGAACACGGCAACATGGCGCGCGAAAGCGAGGGAGACTAGTGTGAAGCGTTCTGTCTGCAGCGCCTCCAAACGGATGGCAGCCACGGGCCATACCTCACCGGTCCCC
>Ga0099797_100764_pt1 | contig 19436 bp, 20 predicted proteins | sample Uncmet_Sort48C_1_FD_89871 | JGI IMG/M metagenome (GOLD analysis project Ga0099797, IMG submission 89871) | Marine eukaryotic communities from CALCOFI LINE 67, Pacific Ocean - C012_Sort48C_1 | ecosystem: Environmental > Aquatic > Marine > Oceanic | place: Pacific Ocean: Monterey Bay | collected...
AAACACGAAACGAACGAACCGAGCCTTTCGTGCTCTTCGCAGTTTGTTCCCGATTTTTTAACAACGAACGTGTTTGGAAGCTGAGCTTCGCTAAACCTTTTTTTGAGGATGAAGTACGATTGAGTCACGATAACCGATTTTCTATCCAACAACGACGCACACATCACGATACGATTTCATTTACAAGGTGTCAGCGCTCAAAATTTATCTAAATTCAAAAAATTCAAACCGAATTTGACTGCATGCAAAAACTTTCAAAACTTGAACTTTGAATACTCGTACTATGTTTGTCCTCTGCGTGGTTACGTAAAAAACTTTACTTAGACTTGCTTACTTATCCATACATCAGGTACGAGCGGCACCAGGGCCATGTGTAGTAGGTCGGTCCAAATACGCGTCGGCGCACGTCACTGGTGCGCAAGGACACGTCGTAGCTCTGGCACAGGGCGAAGCCTCAAACAATTCGCATCCCGTCAACTGTGTGCTCGTCGGCGCGGCAGGCATACAGACTACCGACACCCAACACAAGCGCACCAATATGGGCGGCAACGGTTGCGACTAAGAGCTCAAACATTTTTTCTTGCTAATTCTGCTAAACAACTTTACTCGATCTTAACTCGTTCTTAAGTAAACTTTGGCTATCTAAAAACGCCCGATAACGAGACGAGGAAGCCGAAGCTGAACACACTTGCACGCGAACATTTTCTTTTTCAATAAAGCGTTCGAAGTCGATTTTCTTGTTTTCGAGGTGGACAACTTACACGTCATTAGAACTCACAATACAACTTCTCTTCAAATAGCGCTGGCCAAGCTTTCTACATACAACCTGACCTTCTTCTCACAACTGATACTGATTCTAAAAAACGTTTAACTGATTGATCGTACGTCTAACTGATTCAAAGCATACTAGTTCAAGAGCTCGTAGCTAACAGAAGGGGAGGGAAAAAGCGGGATACCGATAATTCAGTTCAATGGGGCCTAAAAATCAACAGACATAATATTGTACGCAGTAGAAAAAAAGTTCGAAAAGTTTTTCAAATCAACAAGTGGTTCAGGATTAGCCAACTTAAAGAGCTTATCCCTTCTTCGCGGCCTCCTCCGCCGCCGCCTTCGCCGCGTCGACCTCTGGCTTCAAGGCTCAAGTGGTGCACAGCGGCGGCTCGCTGCCCTCGATGTGCTTCAGACAGACGCTGTTCACGTTGTGGCGCTCCGTGTCCACCCCCGACTCGTCGAAGAAGATGTGCCCCAGGTGCCCGTCGCAGCGCTTGCAGAGGATTTCGGTTCTGTTCATCGCGTACGAGTTGTCGGGTTTGAATCAGATGTGACACCCCCAGTGCTTGCTGTGGTACGCCTTCTCAAAAGCGGGCCACCCAGAACTAGCGTCGTACTTGCTGGTTCCGGCGTACAGCGGCAGGCCGCAGCCCATGCAGCAGAAGTAGCCTGAAGTGTTAGATTGAAAAAAGTCATTTGGTGTGGGCAGTCAACTGCGAGAACGCCAGCGCAGGTCAAGACACACTAGTACGAGATAGAACAAGACTACTAGTCACGTGAAGATCAATTCTACTAAGGTAATAAATATCTTATCTACACTATATCGATATCCAAATAATCAATGAATCAACTCACCCTTCCCCGGGAAGAAGTGCGTGTACTCGCCGGTGTTGGCGGGTTCCGTTCCTCACTCGCGCAGCGCGTTGAAGCTCGTTAGGGTGAGAACAGCTTTCCACTCCTTCACGTCCTTCACGACCTTGTCCGTCAGCTTGTTCACGTCTTGCGTCATGCTCCAGCTCCACGCCCCGCTAAACGTGCTCCCCGGGTCCAGCATGCAGCGGCTGCTTGACTTCAGGAACCGCATCTGCTCCGGATTCAATTTTCTGGCTTGCATCATCTCGCGGTTGTTGAAAGCTCCGGAGGCCACGAACATCGTGTTCGCCTTCAGAAATCATTGATCTTCAAACTCTTTGAGAGTTCTCAACGGCGCCCGCTCGCCCTTCGGCTTCGCCATGTTCGTGATGATCTTCCTGTAATCTTTGTCCTGGCTGTAGATCTTCCGCTTCTGCTGCTCGTTCATGTACTGCGTGTACTGCAGACCCTTCAGCTTCCACGTCTCGTACAGGTGCATCTGCTTCATGAAGTATTCGTTGTCGGAATGGGTGTGCAACCATTGCCGATTTCACTCCATTCACTTCTTCTGAAGCGCCAAAGCGTACGCCTTGCCCTGAGCCAAATCCTTGTTCAGCTCGTCACCTCAAAGCGCACGAACGTCCGCATCATCTGAAAACAAACCTTCCTCAATCGCGTCAGCCCTACTTTCGGACTTCGCGCGGGATGAAGCGCCACCTTTACCCAGCTTCGACTTGAACTTGTTCATCGCGCCCTTCACGTTCAGCGCGGTTTTCCAGTTTTGGCTCAGACTCATGGAGAACTTCTCTTCCGCAATCGCTTTAGGGTCGCGCTCCTTGAGCGTGTCCTTGATCGTCATGCCGCTGAAGTCGTTCCGCGCAAATGAATCATCATCTCACCACCTTTTCGTTGTGTCGCGCTTCAGCCGCATCTTGCCCCGCATGTCATCTGTTTGGCGGAACTTCTCGACCAAATACCCGTACGTGATGTTCACGCCTTGCGTCTTCTGCATCGCGTTCATCTTGGGCAAGTTTATTATACTTATAGTCTAATACAACGAACAAAGAAGATTAATTGAAAAAAATTTCAAGTTCAACAAAGAAGTTGTTGGGAAGTCAAAAAATTTAGGTCGCTCAAAATACTGGTGAAGCTCAAACTCGTTTATAACTTTTTAAGTGGAGGAAAGCCGATTAGAGCGGTGGACAGACTGTAAGGTGGACAGGTAATTCAATTTGACATGACATTCAACTACTTACAACGCACGACTGCGACTCAAAGCCCCGTAGCATCACTTGTGTCTTTGATTGCGCACGCGTATTTCAGTTCTGTCGTCAACGACGAGACAGCACAGGAAAAATTTCACAGTGAACATGAACAAGGAACAGTTCTCAACTGGTAGTGTAGAGCAGGTATGGTAGATGTAGTTCTGGTGTCTATATGTTGATTCGTTCTCTATCAAGGAAAATCGTACGCAGGTCGTTGCCTTCTTGGTGAAAATCTTGAGAGTCCCTCCATATCAACACTGAAAATCAAAATATCATTAATTGCTTCTGGTAGATTTCGTCAGATTCGTTAAATTTCGTATGTCGTCAGATTTCACTTCGGAAAAAACAGTTCAAGGTGGAGTATGTCACACGTGGAGTCTAGTCTACCCTAATTTCAGATTCTCGTTTCAGATTTTTACACTAACACTTCATCTTCAACTCGCTTACTTCTTCTTCCTCTCTTCGTTGTTGCTGTTTTTGTTGTCCTCCGCCGGCTCGCCGCTAAACAACGGGCTCTCCGCGTCCAGCTCTGCCAGCATCTCGTGGCTGCCCCAGCTGTACGTGATGCTCTCGCCGCAGAACGCGAAGATCTCGCCCACGTACACCATGAAGCGGATAAAGGCGGACACTCGCCGGCTGAACGGCTCTTCAACTCCTAAAATGCCGGCTACCAGGTCGCCGTTTGTATTAGGATCATATGATAAACCGGTTTGCCGCCACTCCCACCGGATCTTCATCTGCTCGACAAATCCGCCGAAGCCGAAGATAAGGGCCCAGCCGATGATCGTCAGCACTGTGCCGAGTTTGCGCGCCCCGGCGTCTTTCCCTCAAGCAGAATTCGACGTCTCCTTGCTCGCCAGTCGGAACACCAGCGCCGCGCGGAGGGCGGTCAGCAGGAACCCGACTGGAGCAGCCGCCATGTGCGCCTGGTGGTCCCAGGAGTGGCGCCACCAGAAGCATCCTCATCAGAACGGCAGCGAGATCGCCTTGCTCTCCGCCCAGAACTTGTGGAATACCGGGGCTAGGCTGCTGGACTCGAATTCTCAGTTCATCTTCGCGTCGAAAGCATCACTTCACAGCACGGGCGCCGGGTAGCGGTCCATCGGGTGCATAGTACAACCCCACACGTTGACAATAATGAAAGCCGTGATCATGAGCATCACCTTCCGCGTCGAACTATCCAGCTTCTGCACGCTCCAGAGCCAGATGGAGCCGCCGAAGCTTCACCAGCTGCCCACGATGATCGACCACGCGCAGATAGGATACGCGTACTTCGCGCCGATCACGTCGGACACCGTGCACCGCACCACCGGCCTTTTTTCATGAAGCGCCTGGTCCACGTCGCCGTTGAAAATGTTGATGGAAAAATCCGCCATGCCCTGGTTCTCCAGCTTGTTGTATTCCTCCTCCGACCGCAAGAACATCAAGTACACCAGCACCGTCGTAGGCACCAAAAACATCGGCGCCTGCAGGATGTACGCGAACAACACGCGCCACGGGAAGAGGCCGCTGCCCGCACTTTTGCCTTTCGTCTTCAGATTTTTTCCGCCATAGACTTTTCCTTTTCCCCCTCCCAAAGGCGTCGCGTCAACCTCTTTCACCATCATCGTCCCCTTCTCACCCGGCGCTCTGTACCGAACCTTGTCCTTAGCGCTCGCACCCATTGTCATTTCGTTTCAAGTTTTTTTCCTTCCTATTTAGGAGATTCGACTTTGACAACTGAGCTAGGACTTCTATACAAACCCGTCTGCAAATCAAAAGCGGAGAAGTAGGAGTTGTAAGTGTGCAAAAGCAAACTGGGGTTTCGTTAGCGTGATTTTTTGGGACACAACATACGGTTTCCCAGCGCAGAAAAAACGGCTTTAAAAATTACGACAGCTTTGACAGCGTTGACAGTTTCATGATACATCACTCATTCATTCATCACAACGCCCACGATCCCGACATAGACGGGAATACACTTACACGTGGACAGGCCTTCATTTTCACTTAAGAAAACACTTTGAAATTGTTGTCCGCTTATTTTATTACGGCATATCCCATAACTATCTTCTACATCAACTTTTTCGGTACATCAACTTTTTCTGTTAACTATCTAAATCAACTACTTTTTCAAATCAACTTTTTCTATTAACAACGTTTAATGTTCTGTAACATCAGAGAGCTCTGTTAGCGTTAGGACTTATTAAGAGTTCTCTATCTACATTATTTTCTTACAGACAGGGCAAACACATATCTTCATTGGTATAAATAATGCAAATGATCAGCACTAATAAGCATAAAGTCAAAAAACATAAGTTTTCAAATTATTAAACTGGCCACATTTGCAACCCGTCTATGTGTACACGATTACTCAAATTACCCGCTCCTTTTTTCTTCCACAACAGCTCCAACATACGCCCTTCCCACTTGCAAACCATATTTGTTCCTCCTTCTAATTTCTCAGTATACCTCTTGCTTCAAGACTATGACATCATATGGCCCTTTTGCTTTTTTAGTCCATTCATGTGCATCCTGAATGTTTGCAAATCCTACGATGTCCTCGCCTTTGTTCATGGACTCTATGCCGTGTGTCATCAAATTGTCCGGCGTATTCCAAAATGCAACACAATCAACATGATTATTATCAACATCAGATTCTAGATTAGCCAGCTCAGTAGTCGTAAGCTTCTTCAAAAACGGTGCCGCTTTCCATTTGTTGGTGCTGACCCTTTCTTTTCCTTTTGTCGATATCTTTTTTACTCTCTATTGCTTCATCCCCATTCTAAGGCTGCCGCTGTTTTTGTCAATATACCTTTTTGCTAGTAATATAACAAGGGGCACCCGTCCTCGAGCTTCAACAAGAGGAGTCGACTCAAATACACCTACCAAACCAGGTAGGGCGCTCATAAAGATCAGACGACAAATTTTTTTTTGCACCAACATTCTCGAAGTGCAAACCCTGAAGCGCTGTAAGTTCCTGTAAGTTCACACAAATGCAAATCGAAAAAAAAAAAAAAAAAAAAAAAAAACAGAAAAACAAAAAAGCTAAAGCAAGTAAAGCTACAGTGTCTCAACTCAGCTAAAAAAAGTAGCGTGTCATTTGAAGAAAACTACCGACAAAATCCTACTAAAATCAGATAATTTAGACAGATAAAACGAACATCGACTCACTGACACATCGACTCGGGTTTCATGACACATCATTCATTCATTCATCACATCGACTCACTGATTCTGATCCCAATATAATGAAGGTTATGCTTATGACTTGTAATGAAAGCTTAGTTTTCGTCCGGGACGTACCCCGGCACCGTCCTCCCGAAAATAGACCTGACGAGCGACGCCGGCCCGTCCCGGTCCAGCAGCTTCGCCCGCCACGCGTACATCAGCTTGTTCTGCACGTGCGTGATCTTCTCGTCCTGAAACCCAGCGTGCACTCACTCCATCAGGACGTGTCTTTCCACTTCGGTCACGTTCGCGATCAGGTGGTCGATCGTCCTTTCCTTCACGATAGCTTCCTCCTTCGCGCCCGTGTCCTTCTTTTCGGCTTGGCTCTGTGACTGCGCCGGCGCCGCCACGCTCGCCCACTTTTTGAAAACGCGCTGCCCAGTCTGCGCGTGGAGCATCGCAGCAACGATCAGCTCGGTGTCCCGCAGCGCGACTCACTTTCTTAATCCCTCGAGCACCTGGCCTGCTGCGCAGAGCGCGCGGCTCTCGGCTTGCAGTGCTGCGACCTGCGCGTCCACCATGGCTTTGTTGTGAATTATTATCGATGAATTTCTACCCCTACTCGACTCGTTATAAATTTAATCAGATTTGTAAGTCTTGCCACTTTCGGATTTCGAGCTTCCCTGTGTACACGACGAATTTCGACAAACGCTGAGACCACAGTGTCAGTCGTAGCAAATCATACCCACATCAACATCATAATTGTAATCAGTCGTAGCTCTATACAGCTAATATACGTAAACCCACATCGGATCGAAATTCAAAAGTTTCGTCCGTCGACTATCTAATCAAGTACTCACATGTCATTGACTACAGTATTTTCAAGCAATCTAATGCCACAGATGTAAAAGTTTATTGTCGTATGATCGGTGCTGCGAGAACACTTCCAAAAATTAGCCTCATCACTTAAGACGCGCACTTAAATCTGGAAGGTCTCCTGACCGGTTGAGTCGCGATAGTGATAATGCGACTCGTACAGCTTCTCTGGCTGTGACATGTCGTAGTGGAAATCCGTCGGGTTTCAATACCACGCCTGCTCAGTGCGGGGCGTCCACACCGGGTGCTCATCACCCGTCTTTGGGTGCGTTTGCCTAGGAGCCATCGACTTCTTCTTCCGCGTGTTAACTGATACGCGACTCTTCCCGGCGTTTACCGAGCCCCTGCTCGTGCTCCCTCGTGCGGCGCTCATTCTACTACCTCTTGTCCGCCCGGTAACCGAACCGCGCGACTTCCGCGCTTTTCCTGAAGCAGCTGCTTTCGACTTCTTACTCTTGACAACGGAACGTTTTTGACCTTTGTTCAACCCGTCGAGTTCGTCGTCTTCATTTTCGGGCCACATGTTGGCTTCCTCTTCCTGCCGTTTCCGCTCAGCCTCTTCAGCCTCCGCTTTGGCCTTTCAGTCTCACTCCGCCTTCGCCTGCGCCTTGGCCTTCTATCAAGCCTTCGCCGCGTACTTCGCTGTCTTGTCCGGATCCCGTTTAATTTGGATATCGAGTGGCCGCTCGCTCGCAATCATTGGCAAAACTTCACCTTTGAAATCCTCAACTTCTGACATCATCGTCGTGTTTATCAAAACAATTTCATCTCCTGGCTTGATCCCGACGTCCTCGCCCCAGCCACCAGGTGTCAGCCGGTCTATCATCAAAGGATAAGTCCAATCCGTCACCCCCAATCCAAGTTTTGCGACATCTTCGCCTGCGGTGAACATCATTAGACCTTTGCCCTTTTTGTCAATTGGGGGCACGCGTACAGCGGGTTCAGGTAGCTCTCACTCTTCCTCTCAATCTTTTTTAGGCTGCTCGCTCTCAGGAAGTAGTACCATTTTTTCATGAGGTTTTATGAGCATAACTTTATCATCCAAATAATGAACGAACACCTTCCACTGCCCGCTCTTCTCGTCCAGTTTTTTGAGAGTACCGAACGTGTCGTTCAGCTCCGGCTTGCTGTTCATGTTGATCAGCTTCACCTTCTTCCCGGGTTCCCAGACCTGCTATTCAGGTTCTGGCTCCTCTGGCTTCATGTCCTCGTCTCAATCGACTTCTACAAAATCAGGATCCTCATCCGGCTTCAAACTCTTCTTCCCACCCGGCTGCTCCTCCTCCGGCAACAGCTTCATTTTTTCGACGGCGATCAACATTACTTTGTCCTCAAGTAGATGGACAATAGTTTTCCACCGCCCACTCTTCTCGTCGAATCATTTTAAAGTCCCTTGAGTTCCGTTCATCTCCGGCTTCGAAGCCATGTCTCTAAACTCAACTTTCATCCCAGGCTGAAACTCTCTTTCGTCTTCCTCCTCCAGCAGCTCGTCGTCCGGCACCGGTCAAGGTCATGCTCACGCTGTTCAAGCTCACGCTCATCATCAAGCCGCCGCCTATCACCCGGCCGCGATTCAAGCTTCCTTCTCTGCCAGCTCTTTTTCCTTCGCTCAGAACTCCATCTCCCTTTGCATGTCCAGCAATTCTTGCTCCCTTTTCTAAAACGCTGCCTCCCGCTCCCTATCATTGAGATCAGCATCCTATTTGGCCTACATCTCTCACTCTCTCCTCTAAAGTTCCATCTCCTTCTCTTTAAATTGCATTTCAAGCTCTTTCTCCCTCAATCATCTTTCCTTCTCCTCCAGCGCCAGCTCAGCTTCAGTCTTCCCACCGGGCCCAACGGCGCCAGCAACGCCCGCAGCTCCAACTGCCCCAGGTCAAGCGCCAACTCAACCTGGTCAACCTCAACTCCCAGGCGTCGCCGTCGACGCCGTGCCAGCTCCTCACGAAGCGCCGGCCGCACCAGGTGCAGCTGCGACTCAGTGCTGCGTGAACCCAGACACTCACCCCAGCGCCCCGTCGTTGCCGAGGACTTCGGCTGCAAAGCTAGCAGAATCTTTTATCTGGCTCATCTTCTGCGCGAACTCGCCTTTCGGGAGCGTGTACGACACGACCTACGAACCGTCCACGATCTTCGTAATGTTCACGTCGCTTCAAGCGCAGCCGAGGTAGCTCGAGACTTTTCCTTTAAAATGATCTTGCATTCCACCAGTAAAAGTTATGACTGAGTGGTCTCACAAAGTAACGGTGTAATCCGTCGGCTACAGCATTCACGCGGCCTTCTACGCCTCCGCCTATCAGTCCGCTTTCTATTTTTCGACTTCCTACATTCACTTCGCCTTGGCTTCCTCTCATTCTCACTTCAGCTACGCGATCTTCTAGTCCTCCTCGGCCTTTCGCTTCTACTCCTCCTCTTCTTTTTGACGCTGCTCTTCTTCCTCTTTAGCCTTTCATTCTCACTCCTCCTTCTACTTTCAATCCTATTCCTCGCGTCACTTCTTCTTCTACGCCATATCTCACTCGCGCTACTCCTTCTCCTCCTTCTTTTTCCGCTTCTTCTCCTCCTTTTTTCTCTTTCTCTCTTCCTTCACTTTTTTAGGAGCATCGTCAACCATGCAGAAGCAGACGATCAGGCAGCAAAAGAGGCCTGCGAATGCACCGATAACATAATATGCTGTCTTCTTCAGCTGACGCCGCGGCGCGGGTCCGTCGAAGTCGAGCTAGTCAAACTCTTCCTCAGGTGCGAAAGTATCGAGTGATCCGCGGAGCATCGGGTGGCTCCATCATGAAGATACTGAAGATGCAATGTTCCACTCTGACCGCACTTGTTCAGCAGGCAGCCCCGCGGCAGCGCGCGCCGAGGCACGCAGACTGCCGCGCGGCGAGTCGTCCATCTCGTCACTACTTGTTATAAAAATAAACGCGTCAAAAATTTCCAAACTTCTAAAAAAAGGTCACACACACAAAAAAGAGGCAAGCAAAAGATCCAAGCCCGATTTACAGGGCCCGGAGGTTGCTCTACCTAAAAAACGTGAAAAAGATTGGCCTATAAACTAACAACGGCCCACGGTTCTCTCAAAAACTCACAAAGGGGAAATAACTTTTTTCGAGCCGATAGCAGAAGTCATCTGAAGCAGCAGGTTTGATGGAAGCGATCACAAGCCGTCAAAAATCAGTGCAGAAAATGCGAAGCGAAGTCAGTCAAATAAAAAGCATATGGGTGTGTCAGTTCATCATCAGCATCTATCTCTCACAATTTAAAGGATGGATTCATTCTCGTTAGGAGGTGCAGTGGTAGCTTACCCACTTATTGTTATTCGTTTACGCCTCAGGCGACACCATGTTCGAGGTGGGGCGCTTCTTCATCCACTTCGATCAATTCGCGGCTCAGTCGTTGCGCTGCGCCTTCACTCATTCCGCTTTTTTCTCTGGCGGCATAGCGTCCAGCTCCCTCTGCTTTGCCTCGCGCTCGCGCTTGTACTCCTAGAAGCTGTCCTATCACGCGCTAGTGTCGACCTTCTTGATCACTGGCTTCGGTGGAGCTGCCGCTCTCGGTTCGGGCGATGTCTTTTTCCGGTTCAACCACTTCGCTCAGGTGCCTCACTGGCTGTCCCGCTGCTCGGCCACCGCTGCCTCCCGCTCTGCGGGTGGCATGGCTGCAAGCGCTGCCTCGCGTTCCTGTCTCTCCTTCTTGTACTCAGCCAGCGGTCACTCTCAGTCTTCTACAGACGGCGCCTATATCGGTGCGGGCTCGGGGTCGGCTCACGGTTATTGATCTCCCTCACCTTCTCAAGTTTCAGGCTTTTCCCCTTCACCTTCAGCGGCATTCTCGCCGTCACCTGCAATTCAAGCCTAGGCCGCTCCATCTTCCTACTCCGCCTCGGCTACTTCGGGCGCGACAACTACCTATGTCTTCCACTTCATGGCGCGCCATGCCGCCTGCTATCCTAACAACTTCTTCCTGACAATCCCCACCTCCCGCTTCTGCAGACCAGCTTTGCTTTGATTTTCGCGCTCCTAAGACTCCGTATCCTATAAGGTCATCGCCTCGATTTCCCGTGCCCTTACAACCTCATTCTCCTTGTCCAGCTTTTCGCGCTCCTACGACTCGGTGTCCTACAAGCCCATCCCCCCGTTTTCGCGGTCGAATATTATCTTTTCCTGCTCCGCGTCCCACTTTTCTCGCTGTCGAGACTCCTGATCCTACAGCTCCATCTCCTACAGGTCCTACGCGCGATCAGCAGCCTACTGGGCCTACTCCTTGCGCCACAGCAAGTTGTACTTCTTCGCCATCTTGTCCTCTTTTTTCATCTGCTTCTGCGCCCTTCGCCGATCCCTCCGATATCTTTTAATGTCTCGAGGAGTATCCGGGTCCACGGTCCAGAAGAAGATGCAGATGCTGAGGAAGCAGCATCAGTAGCACGCCAGCACATGGAACGGGTTCAGGCCCAGATCAGTAAGATACGTCAGCGGCCCTCCCGAACTAATTCTCAAAATCTTCTTCGCCGTCTCGGCCTAGCCCTGCGCCTGTTATGCTTCATCGTTCGGCTATTCTGTCGTGGTCGTGCAACCTTCTCCCTCACAATCCGCATCCCCCTCCTACTCCTCGTCGTCCTGCAGCCCGCGAACGCGCAGCCACCACGGCTATCGCTATCGCATTGCGTTCTCGTCAACAGGTAACCCTGCTGCGGCGCGCACCTCCGTCGCTCGCAGGTTGCGCCGCGCCGGATAATTGTCCACCTCCATCTCGTCAGTTGTATAAACTCTTTATCAAAAATCAAACAGTCTGCCTCTGCGCTCACATAAAAAATCGAAAAAACAAAAAGCAAAAAATCAAATCTCGACAAAAACTGCCTGGAGGCTAGTCTACAAAGTCTCTCTTCAAAAAAAGTGAAAAAATTTAGCACCGCAAACCCGAACACTGACAAAGGGTGCGAACTCCTATCATAGTAATACTTCATCGATTTTGCAACCATGATGGGATTTGGCAACTTAAATTACAAACCTGACTGAGACTGTGATAGATCCAACACTCAACAGTAGCACGGGACAATTGACATGGATCAAAAAGCCGTTTCATCGATAATCATAATCTTTAACTTTATACATCACTCTATGTCACGATAGTTTACGAGGGATACAACTTAAACGGCCTCCACGGGCTCGTCAACCTTGACGCTGACTTGGACTTCGGCGAGGTCGACCGCTGCAGCTGCGCTGTCGTTCTTAACATAAGTCGACCGCAGCGAGCTTTTCTTGCCGCTCTTTCTGTAGGCCTGGCTCGCGCGCTGCGCAGCTTCGGCCGCACTCTTGCGCACCTCCCGCTCAGCTGCCTGGCGCTCGTGGTACGAGTTACGCGGCTGCCCGCTCGGCCGCACGCTCATCATCGCCTTCGCCTGCTTCTGATCCTGCTCGTGTTCCTTCCGAATACTGAAGTAAACATAGGCAGCAAGGCCTAGTGCGGCGGCGAGCACGCACAGCACCACCACCACCCACGTCACCACGCCGAAGATGATCCAACCGCTGCTGTCGCTCATCTCGATCTGTCGTATGTCTGTGTACTTCAACTTCTTTAAAAGAACGAATTAGGTGGCAAGAGTTGAGGTTTTCAAAGTTAAAGTGGGTGACTAAAAGATGATCAACCAATCACAACTTTTTAATATCGAGAATGGGACTTCAGCACTTGGACTTGCATGATATCAAGCTTAGCATTGCAAGAAACAAAACCTGCATGACACACATGACGACAGGCCAGCACGTAGTAAGTTACACAAATTTCATAGATTCACGTTATTCAGTAGTTGATTTAAAAGCGTCCGAATGGTGGTCGTGCTTTAACTACGTGTGAACGCGCGCAGACCACCATGTACACTAGACAACAAGTCAACTCCTCTTATCTCAGGAGTATCAAATATTAAAGTACTGTAATGTCAACATAAAATTAAATAAGTACTTACTTACATTCATAATCGACACTCCAAGTAGTTACGTTCGTTACAGTGTGAGTGACGCTATACGCAGCAAATGCCCACAAGCAATCTTAGAGATTTCATTCACAGTGTTCCTTCAACAAACATTGAAAAGAAAAACCTGTAAAGTATCCCCTAGGTAATCACAGATTAGTTTCTATCTCATGTGAAGCGTAGCCAATAGCTCGCAGGCACCGCGCGCGCGCCTGCCTCTCCTCGGCAACATCATCCTCAGATACCCCCAAACCCCGGGTTCAATCCCTGTAATCTCACATCGCGCTTTCGTACCTATCTCAGCCTCGGGTGCGCAGCCGCAAGCCCGCTACTCCAGCGTGCATGGCAGACCCAAGCATAGTAGCGACCAACGCTTTCACGGCGAAGCGCTTGAAGTGAGTCATCCTGATAAACTTGAAAGTTTGTTGAAGTTTCGTTTCGAGTTTGAGTTCGATAAATCGATTCAGGACAGGACCTCGATCACTACAGTTATTATTAGGTGCGCTGAAAAACTAACTACTTGGAGTTGCTAGAAAACAAAGTTTTCCCTTATCTATTCTATTTCTAGATGCGATTGCTGCTGCTGTTGTAAGCAAATGCAAGCTAGCTTAGCAATATGCAGATACAAACTATGATGACAATGACTCACGACAACGAAAACGAAAATTGACATCATGCACCACATCGCATATCTTACTCACATATGCAGATAGCCTAACTCAGAGTATGATCAGCAATCAATACCTTTTTAAACCTAGGATTCGGGTAGAACTTAAACCGCTTCCCCAGGTTCATCAGCCTTGACATCAGCGAGGTCGACCGCTGCAGTGTTCGTGTCCTCTTTGACGAAGGTGGACCGCATCGAGCTCTTCTTCTTTGAACTGTTTTTGTAGGCCTGGCTCGCGCGCTGGGCGGCATCCGCCGCGGACTTCCGCACCTCGCGTTCCGCCGCTTGCCGTTCGTGATACGAGTTGCGCGGCTGGCCGCTCGGCCGCACGCCCATCATCTCCTTCGCCTGCTTCTGGCCTTCGTCCTCGCGCTTCTTCTGGGTGATATAGTAGACGTAGGGCGCAACAAAGCTGAGCACGGCGGCGAGCACGCAAACCCCTACCACGTAAATCCACCCTTCCATCTCGACTTGTATGATGGTGCTGCACTAAGTAAATACTCAAAAAAGCGAGGTGGGAGTTAAGGTGTCCAAACAAGTGAAATAGTGGGTAATAAAAATGATGTTGAGCCAAGCACTACTTTTTTAGAAATCAATGGGAATTCACTCGCATGACATCAACCTCACGTATGAAGCACAAAGAAGATAACAACCGCTACATATGAACGCAGTTAATTGACAGAGCATGTGGTGTTCCGTGTCGATTCAATTCAACTCCAAATGGTACAAGGCACTGAACTGGCGTGCTCGTGAAGAAAAGTACCCCGACTTAGATCTACTGATCTCTGAAAAAATACTGACATTGTCAACAAACTTGGACTTCGTGTAAGATTAGTGGTAGATTGGTGGCAGATTGCAGTGAACGATTCCCGGCAACATAAAATTGATGATGTGAGATTGAATCTAGTGTACTCCCATTCTGGGTTCATCATGTCTTCGACGTGAGTATGTACTTTCGAATAAGTTCCATCGCTATCCCCACACCCCTTAAAGTTAAATGAACATCCGCTGAGAGGTAGTGACCGGCGTCCGGCACATCGAGCACTTCTTCTTGGAGTCAACCGGCAGACACTCCCAGCAGCTGGTACAGGAGACGAGGTGGCCGCACGGGATCATCATCACGCACTTCTCGGCGCCCATGCAAATGCCGCAGGTCATCTGCTCCGAGTGCTTGTCAACCTTCTCCTCGGCCGCCGCCAAACGATCACTCACACTCACGCGCGCAAGATCCTTGCTCTCCTGAACCTTCAGCTTCAGCTTCGCCTCGCGCGACAGCGCGGCGTCCAGGCTCTGCTTCAGCAGCATCCTCTCCTCCAAATCTTTCTTCAGCGTCTTCACCTCCGCCTCGCTCACTGTCAGCTGCGCCTGCACCGCCCGCGTCTCCGCGCGCGCCGCGTTCAGCTCCGCGTCCTTCGCCAACAACTGCGCCGCGTACGTCGAGTTCAGTCAGACCAGCTGGCAGTTCGCGTCCTTCGCCGACGCCAGCTGCTCCTGCAAAGTGTCGCGCTTCGGAGACTGCGGCTCCGGAATGAACGAGGGCTCCCCCACGAACGCGTCCGCGTCGATCTCGCCGCCGAACGCGTCTACATCGAACTCGACGCCGGCGTCGTCGTCCTTCTTGTGATCAGCCGAGGCGCGCGCGCGCTCCTCGCGCAGCTTCACCGGCGTGCTGCCCGACGCGCCGCCGCCGGCCGCCGCGTCCTTGTCCTTGTCCGCGTTTCAGTTTTTCACCTTCGTCATCTTCGAACTCTTCGCCGCGCTTTTCATCGGGCTGGTGCTCAGGTCGAAGGAGCGCAGCAGCCGCTCGCGCGCCGCTCACGCGTCGTCGCACTTCTTCTCGTCCGCCGCCGCCTTCTCGGCCTGCTCCTTCTTAAACTTCGCCTTCGCCTTGTCCGCCTCGATCTTCCTGATCCGCTCCATCTCCAGCTGCAACGCGACATCCTGGTCCATCAGCGCGATCTCAAGCCCGCCACGCGCCGGCGGCTGAAACCGCAAATCGACCTCGCGTCTGATCGTGATATTGTCGACGTGCAGAATCTTGTCCACGTCGTCGATGTCCATGCGGACCATGTACGCGTCCGAGAACTTGTACTTCACGTACACGTCCTTGTTCTGCACGTAGTGCCGCACCGTGCCCCACGTGTCGTTATACTTCCTCTCGTCTGCCTTCTCAAGACCACGCGCCACCACGCGGTCACCGACGTGGTACACGTCACTGACGTTGTTGCTCCACGCGTAAATCGGCGGCGGGGCAGCCATCTCGTTCGCGAACCTCTCTAGCCTTTTTTCCTACTTCTACAACTACTTGCACTTAGACTTACCTAAAAAATAAACTTCTATTACTTCGCACGCTAGTCGTGATGTCGTCACTAGAGCCTAGAACTACGATGCTTTTCAATGTTGTATCAATGCCGAGGGTACGCCGTGTTTCGCTTCAACAAATGTTGTCAGTCAGCGATAGGACACTTGACGTGTATTACCCATCACAACGTGCACATTTAAACCAGTTGTCGTAGTAGCTGGTGGTGTTCCATCTCAATCCAGTTCAACTCCAAATGGTACAAAGCACTCGACTGGCGTGCTACTGAAGAAAAATACAGCTACTTCTAACTCTGATTTCTTGAAAAAATACTGACGACAAACAGCAGACTGGTTCTGGTAGATTGAGATTCGTGGCAGGTCAAGATCATTGGAAGAAAACTGATGTGACATTTAGTCTAGTGTACGTGTATCGCTGTCTTTTCGATGGATAGAACAAACCCTTTTCCCCAACTTACAACTTAAACCCATGTCTCTTAGCGGTAGAGCTGCTGAAAGCCCGTAACCTCACCCCTACAAATCGCACACTGCTGCCGGTGCTCCGAAGTGCACATATCACGCCAGCACGTAGAACACGCAACGCAGTGACCGCATGGGATCATGACGATGCTCTTTTCCTCCGATAAGCAGATGGTGCACATCGCGGCCTTCTTGTATTCCTGCGCAGCTTTGAAGGTGTCCAGCAGTTTCTTGTCCTCGCTCAGCTCCTCGATCACGCAGTCTTCCGCCCAGGCCAGCTCGTTGTGCATGGTACTAATCGTCGAATTCTTTTGCGCCACCTCTCTCTTCAAATTATTCTTTTCCGTCTCCAGCTTCTTGTTCGCATTCTCCAGACGCTCCTTTTCCTTCTCACCCGCTGCAAACGCCTTCTCCACAAACTTCGCATTGTCCAACTTCGCCTGCATGATCTCCTTCTCGCTAACCGCCTGCTTGTACTTGTTCATGTACTCTTGCGACAGATCAGACTTCTCACGGTGCGTCTTCACCAACTGTTTGTACTCCTCGATGGTCACCCTCGCGTTGTCCAGGTCCCTCTGCAGGTTTCCAGTTTCCCTGAGCTCCTCACGCATCTCTTCGACACGCTTCTGCGCAACGCGCGTGTCCGCCTCGGCCTTCTTCTTTCAATCGACGAGAGTCGAAATGCGGGACTCGTACTCGCGCGCCTGCTGCGCCGTCATCGAATTCTTTCCTAATTCCGCCACCTGACTCTCCAGCCCTCAGTTGCGATTCTTCAGCTCGACCTCCGCGATGTTCGCCTTCCGCAGTTGCTCCTTCAACTCATTGACTTTCATCCCCATCTTCATCCCCTCGACCTCCAGATCGTGTTTATGCTTCCGCCCCAGCTCAGATCGCTCCTGCTTCAGGCTCTCCAACGTTTCGTTCCGCTTCTTCAATCAGTTCTCGGTCATCAGCAGCTCGTGCTTCAGCTTGGCCCCTTCCACCTGAAACTCCTTCGCCCCGTCCTCGATCTTCTTCTTCTCGATGATCAGCTCGTCGATGCGGTTGTCTTGGTGTTTCATCTTAATCTCGTAACCCTGCTCTCTTTCGTACAGGGCCTTGGCCTGACGGTTCTTCACCGGCGTGCTACCCGCCTCGCCGCTCGTGTCCGCTTCCATGTTCGACGTCGCCACCATTTTCATCGCCTGGTAGTTTCACTTGGTGGTGCCTAGCTCTTCTTTCAGCTTCTCGATCTGCGACAGCAGCTCCTGCTTGCTCATCTCCTCCTCAACCGCTTCGTTCTTGGTCGCCTCCTGCATGCGCTTCAGCCGCCCCTGATAACTTGGTGTATCCTCTACATCCTCCTGCTTCTCGGGCTTGTCGCGCTTCGGCGTCGTCAGCAGCTCCCAAAACGTGCGCTTCTTCTGCACACCTTCAGATTCCTTGCTGTCCGAGCGCAGCTCCGTCGTCAGCTTCTCCGCGTTCAGCGCCTTCTCCTCGTTCGTCTTGTCCAGAACCACGATCCAGCGCTTGCGCGGATAGTCGTAGCGCTTCACTGTAGCGCGCGTGTTGTTGAGATCAGGCGCGCTCTGCAACCCGGTGATCACCACGCGTTCGCCTTCCGCGAACATAATGTCCGCAGGCGCAGCTGACATCTCGGTACGTTTTCGTCTTCACTCCTACCCTACCTTGCTTCTGCTTTGAAAAAATACTCCGGTACTTTGCGAACTGCCATCTAACGTATGTACTTGCTAGTGGTATCGAGCGCAAAAATGTAGTGCCGGTTAAGTGATGCGTATGACTGAGCTATCGTTTCAACGGTGATCAGTCAGCGATAGGAATAACACTTGACGTGTATAACCCATCATGACGCGCACATTCAGCCATCCTTTCAATGCAGCTGGTGAGTAAGTTCAATTTCCGGTGTGGACAATGCACTGGCTATGTGTGCTATGAACAAAAATACATAGTTCTTTCTTGATACAACTTCAACTTCGCCTTCTGTAAATTGTGATGAAAAACTTTGGCTACGACTGCTCTCACTCGACTTCGTTTATAGATTCGTGTATGTACGACGACGAACTGTTCCTCACTTCTACATCTTCTTGTAAACTCGTATTGAACTTGCTACTGTACTAAATCTCATCATCTTCTGTGATAACGATAAGCTTAACGGTAGAGGCGCACCGAACACTGCGCAGGCGCGCGGCAGATGGGGCAGCTGCCGCGGCGGTCCGCCGGCATCTCCTCCCAGCAGTCGTCGCAGCAGACGAGGTGGCCGCACGGCACCATCGCGATGTTTTTGACAGCGTCCTCCCCCATGCAGATCGTGCACACGTTCTCCTCTTCCGCCTTCACCAGCTTCTCGTACTTCGTCTTGTCCTCGTCCGACAGCATGCCGCCGGCGCAGCGCTTAGCCTCACGGTCCGCCCGGTGGTTCGCGTTCACCAACGCCAGCCTGAGCTTATCATTCTCGCGCTGCAGCCCCTGTTTCTCGCGCTTCAACGCGTCCGCCTGATCCATCGCACGATTCGAACTGCGGCAAGCGCCCTTATGGTCCTCGCGCATGAATGTCATCTGCTCACGCAGTCTCGCGTTGTCAACGAGCAGCTTCTGCCGTTCCGCCGTCGCCGATGTTAAATCACGCTTCAGCATTCAGATATGGTCCTTCTGGGTCTCCTGCGGTGTGAAATTCCCGCGCACCTGAGGTGCAGGGCTCCCGAGCGCCCCAGCGACCGCGGCATCGCGCTGCTTCTCCCATTCCACATTCGCCTGCTTCATACAGTTGTTGTTCCCGTCCTTGTCAAGTACGTAACCAGCCGGTAGGAACCCTTGCATCATCTCATCCAGCTTCAGACCCTCCTTGTTCGGGCTATCAGAACCGGCAGGCAGGTTCAGCGGCGGCGGCTATACATAATCACCTGGGACCAGGTTCTTAGGTTCCAGTCGCAGCTTCGTGGCGGGCGCATAATTGTTCTCGCTCTTCAGTCACACGTCCCATCTCCCATCGGTGTAAAACCGCTCCAGCTTCACGACCCTGCCGTTGTACTTCGGCAGTTAGCCCATCAACCCGTCAACTTCCGTCAACCCGTCCACGATCGCGTAACCGCCGGGCTCCAGAAAGCCAGACTTGTAC
>Ga0099797_100765_pt1 | contig 19425 bp, 9 predicted proteins | sample Uncmet_Sort48C_1_FD_89871 | JGI IMG/M metagenome (GOLD analysis project Ga0099797, IMG submission 89871) | Marine eukaryotic communities from CALCOFI LINE 67, Pacific Ocean - C012_Sort48C_1 | ecosystem: Environmental > Aquatic > Marine > Oceanic | place: Pacific Ocean: Monterey Bay | collected...
TCAAAGTGACGTTGAAGAAACCTTCGGCCAGTAAGTCGCAGCCCACGCGGAAGTCCAAGAGGGCGAAGAAAGAGTCCTCTTCAGAGGCAGAGAGCTCCGAGGACGAGGACACCAGCGAGGATGAGGACAGCAGTAGCGGCGAAGACGACGACGAGGACGATAGTAGCAGCGAGGAAGAGGAGACCAGCGAGGACGACGAGTCCGAAGACACCGAATCCGAAGAGGAAGAAGACGTCGAAGACGCGGCGGTCGCGTCCGACAAAAAGACCACGCGTATCCGGTTGTCCGTTCGCGCCGCAGACACGGCCGATGCATCCGGGGCGTCGCCCACACGCCGGAGTAGTCGGAGCCGTCGCGCCCCGGTGCAGCTCACGCCGTCAGACCCACCCAGTCGAACGAAGATTACATTGGTGGCCCAGCCACCGCCCCCGCAGCAGAATGACAAAGTGCTGAAAACACTGATTGGCCGGCGTTTCCAACGCCGTTTCTCCATGCTCGGGGTATTTTCCGGCACGATTGTGGGGTACACGAAATCGACGAAGACAGAAGGGTTGGTGTTTCATGTGAAATACGACGACGGGGAGGAGGAAGATTTGGGTGTGGCCGATTTGGAACGCGTGGGCATCGACGTCCCGTTGTCTCTTTCCGACGCGTTGGCGACGCAGAAGGAGGCGAATGACAAAGCCATTAACGAAGCGGGATGGCCCAACATTGACTTTCCAATGGAACTTTACGGACCAGGAACGAAGCGGGTCGACCCAGGCCTCATGGGTATCGTCATCGGCTGCTGGCGTTTTTGCCACCGGTTTCAAAAAGCACTGAAACTGGCCCCGTTCCGCCTCTGCCAACTCGAACAAGCGTTGTGTGCCACGAAACATATGGCATCTGATCGGCTGATTACAGACTTGTTTCAATCGTTACTTACGGTGTTACTGAGCGAAGAAGTGGAGCAGGAGGTCGATACCTTGGAGGAACTCGGGTACTCGGAAGTACCCAACCCTCAAACGCACATGCGCGGGGGTGTCTATGCCACCCGCTTGGACTTGCTCAACGACTGCACGTGGCTAGAAATCTTGCGGCAAACAGTGACAGAGGGCGAGTCTCTGAATTTGCCGACCGTGTGGAGTGCAATGTCCGGGTGCCAAGAAGTGTTGCAGAGTATGCTGGATCATGAAGAGGAGATCACCGATGGGCGTTTTTTTCAGCACGCCCATGGACGCCGACGTGTACGAAGATTTCGAAGTCCGCGTGCCCAACCCGCTGGACTTGCGCCAAATAGAATCGCGATTAAACTCGGGCTGGTATACTGAGGCAGCAGGGAGCACAACTGCACTCGAGCTCCCGAAACCTGAAGTACACGGCGGGGACCAGGAAACACCAAACGCCCCTACCGACGAGGAGCTCGGTAAAGGTGGCGGCCCGGCTTCGTTCGCCCGGGACATGCGCACGATATGGGCCAACCATATGCTGGTCGAGGAGCCCACGGCCGAGGCCCACACGGCAGCGAAGGATATGTCAGAAGAGTTCGAGCGTGTGTTCAAACAGTACGTAACAGAACCTTTTGGCCTATCTCTTGAGGTAGATTCCGGCGAAGACGATTCGGACGATGAATCCGATGACGAGGAGGAGTATGAAGAGGAATGGCTTACTTTGCGGCAAAGTGCTATCGCAGCCGCCAGTAAAACATTCTACGAACTGGACATGAAGCTCAAAGTGGAACTGCTCAAATGGTTATGCGACGAGGTCATGGAGTCTGATGCTGTGCGAGAAGCGATGGACGACATGCAAGAAGAGTACAAAGACTCGCGGAAAGATCGAGAAAAGAAGCGCAGGGAACTCATCTCCCGGCGCAAAGAGGCGCGCATGCCTGGCGGCACCGCTCTGATCCGACACGAATATCCGGCGCCGAAGCAGTGGGACGAGATGACGGATGAGGAAAAGAAGCAACGGCAGAACAGGCAAGCGATTGAAGGACCGCGGACCGTTGGTGCCCGGTTCTCATACACCATTCGTGGGTACGGGGAACTACCTGGGCTCGTGATTGGCTTTACTCCTGGAAACTATGACAAGCGTGTGGAACCAACGTTTCGTGTTCGGTACAACGATGGCACCATCGACGACGTGACCCCCGCTGACTTGCAAAACTATGGGGTTCCGTTCAGTCGTATGATCTTCGGTTTGAGCGAGGACATCAAAAGAATTGCTGAGCCTGGCCGAGGCAGAGGGCGCCCCAAAAAAGGGGTGGAATTCCTGCCGGAGACCTTGTCGCCGTTTGAAGAGGTCGCCGAGGCGCAGTTGGCGAAAGCAGCACAGAACATTGTAACTTTGAAAAAACAATTTCGTGACGAGCCATACGGGTGCGATCGGCGTGGAAACCGCTATTGGCATTTTGGCTCGAGCGACGGGCTCGGGCGACTCTTCATAGAGAACGGCATGACTGGGGAATGGCGATCTGTGGAAAATTTGGCCATCTTCAACAAATTGAAGTCATTTTTGAACCGACGAAACAAAATTGAGAAGCAGTTACTGGAAGAATTGGAGTTGCTGGCACCATGTCTGGCGTCAATTTGGGCCGACCGGGCGAAGTCGCCCATGGTCACAGTGGACCCCCGCCGGAACCAAAGCTCCCCGCCGGTATTTTTTGATTGCAAGTTGTTCCCACGCCCGTATGCGCTGGAGATAACTTCGTCCGGCGTCATCGAAAACGTGGAACCCGGGGTAGCCCTTGACGCGGGTGTTCGCCGGGGCGATAGCGTTGTTCGCATCGGCCGAGGGCCCGCGCAATGGAGTGATTTTGTTGCACGAGACGGGGTGAGCTCTTCTCTTGTTGTTTCGAATATTGTGAGTATGCCCGAAGAGGCTACCTGGATCAAATTCGCACGTGGGCGAAATTACCGATGCATCCATGCCAATGGCACGGTAGAGGTGGAGCATCACGCGTCCAAAAGTTTATACCCGTGGTACTTTCCCCATGATCGCGATTGCATGCCGGACTCTTCCCTGCGTTTCGAAACGGGGGGCAAAGTGCTGTCATACGCACCGAAGGAGAAAGATATTTTTTGTAATTTGCCCGAGTTTGCCTTGTGCCCAAATGATTATGTGTGCGAGGTCAACGGGGAAGAAGTTTTTGCGGAGACTACTGAGGAAGAAATATTTCAGATGCTGCGAAAAGCGCTTGCAGCACCCGCTCCACCCCCGGGTGGATGCGACGAACCTACGGCACCTATGCTACACCTCACCGTTGCACGTAACCCCACCCCTAGTAGCCCGTCAGATACCGCCGTGGACCCGTATACGCCGCGACCCAAAGAGCCTATTTTGAACGAACCTGCACCTGAGGTGTTGTGGGCAATCTTCTCGTCCGAATCCGCGGCCTCCACGGGGTTAAGCTTCGAAGACAGTTCGCTCCAGGTTTCTGGTCCCGTGGTATTGAACGTGGAGCCTGGGAGTGGAGCGGCACGGTTTGGCATACAGGTGGGCGACCAAGTCGTCCAAGTTGGTCGGCGCGACATAAGCGCGTACACACATAGTGTTGGTATTTTTGATTACATGGCCCAAGAGCGGCGTAAATCGCCATACAATTGCGTCGTTCTGACATTTGCTCGACCAACGTCAGACGAGCAACGGTCAAAGCCTCAACTGCTCCGCCAACTTGTGGCCACTGCCACATCGAACCGGTACTTACCACCCTCTTTCGAATACCTGAATAGTAGTATCGACAGCGCTGAAGTTGAGAAACGCAGAAAATATCTGATAGACGTACCCCTGTCAACATTGGATTCGAGTTCAGCGGCAAGGCACTGGTTGCGTACCTTAATCACGGACATCAACAAAACCATTATAGCACACCTGGACGATGTCGTCTTTGAAAACATTCGGCAGAGAATGCCATCGAGTTACGCCGACGTGCCTGATAGCACTGCTCTTGCTGATTATAAAGCTACATTAGCCTTGGTCCACTCTGCGCTAGCACCCGCAATGATTACTTCGCGGTTGAAGCCTGGTATCGATTCTACCCGAGACACGGTCGTCCAAGATTGGATCCGAACCTTTCGCAACACGTCTGGCTTGGAAATCCAATCCGCATTATCGTTCGGACAGCTTGTGTTCGTCGTAGAAAAAATAAAACGTGCGAGTACCTGCTTTAACCTGCTGTCGCCTGACATTTTGTTAAAGAAGATCGGCATGGAGGATAGGGTATGGATGCCCGAAGTGCACTCGTATGTCATCTACTCTGCATGGGCACATAATGAACCGAAAGCGCAAGACTTACGCGACGCTGCCGACATTGTTAGTTTGACTCCTACTCGCGGAGCCTACGAAATGGAAGTCTTGGAAAAGGAAATTTTTGTGTCCAAAACAAGTGGGAATTTTTGGTGGAAAGTGAAACTGCTCCCTCGCTCACAAAAAATCAAAGGACGACGGCGCAAGGCCGGCGCAAAAAAGCCCGGTCCAAAGCCAATAAAGCTAAGCACACTAGAAAAGACCTTGTTTGACTTACTCAAACGTATCAATCGGCACCCGGATGCAGAGCCATTCAAAGAACTCGTGGATGTTGATGTGATCGCAGATTACTTCGAGTACGTCAAAGAACCGATGTATCTCAAATTGATCGAGAAGAAAATCAAGAAGCATGAATACCGAACCTCGTATCAATTCATGGCAGATGTAAAAAAAATTGTCACAAACTGCCGAACGTATTGCCACGGTGTGAACTTGTACCATGACATACCTCCAGCCGCCGAGCGAGTGTACCTTCACGCTCGCCAAGAAATGGATGCGCTCCGTGACATGGGCACGTTGCCCCACCCCCAAGTCGAGAATGTAATCGAAACGATGGTCGCTCGACTAGCCGGGGAGAAAGAGGTCACTGAACTGGATGATCTTGACGACGATGTTGCGCAGGCAATCCCCACTTCGACGATGAACGAGGCAGCTGGAGAGGCGACGGACCTCAAAGAGCACGAGTACATGGGCATGGGGCCGGAGCCAGAAGTGGGGAAGCCGTACCGGCGATGGGAAAGAATCCGTGTGGCAACGAAGGGAGGCTCGACTGTGTTTGCGAACTTCGATACGATTACGACTGAAATTCAGCTAGCGAACGGTGTAGTGTTTCAAAGCCCGACTCATTTTATTTCTGAAATTCGCTCGAAAAAGAATTCGCCGAACCAAGACATCTACTTTATTACCACCGGGGAGTCGCTAGGCGCAGCCCGTGACCGTGCTGCAGTTGCTGGCGTCCGGTCGGCGAACAAGCGAAACCCATATGGTCGAGGGAATTTAAGCTTAGAGAAAGGGCCTAAACCATCCCGAGGCCGAAAGCTTGCTTTGTTGGCTGAGCTTAGCTGTAAAATTGGCGACAATGACGACAAGATGATTGTGGTCATGAACACTGTCACAGGTATGATCCTTCTGGATGGAAAAATAGGAGGGCGAACGTGTACGCCGGGGGAATACTGTGCTCAAAATAATGCAAAGTTCAAAAACCCCAATCGTTCTTTCAAGGTCGTTGCAACTAGTGAATCGTTGGCAAATGCGAAAGACCGAGGCGCGTGCGCGGAGATTGAGGGAGAAAACATGAAAGATTACCCGGAAGAGGGGACAGACATAAAAGGCCCTAAACCTGCCCATGGTCGTCATTTACGGCTTTTTGAGATTGTCCACGCCGTAAGTGCAGAAACGGACGAGCGGGTGGAAGGAACAATGAACACAGAGACGTCGATGATTACTCGTGAAGATGGGGTCGTGTGCACACCGAAAGAGTTTTGCGAGTTTATTGGCACTGCAAAAAAGAATCCAAACAGGTTGATAAAAATCACCAGGTCCAACGAAAAGCTTCGTCCTGCTCGGGCCCGTGGGGCAATCGCAAAGATTGACGGTGAGCATGATTCCGATTTTGAAGAGGAGAATATCATCAGCGAGACCAGGAATTATAATAAAGGACCCCGACCGTCGTCCGGCGCCCGCTTGGATAAAGATGTAGATTGCTATGCTATGCTCTCCAATGGAGGGAAACTTGCAGCTTCCTTGAATACAGATACCAGCCTGATCACCACGGCAGAAGGAGAAGAAATGACGCCACACGCGTTTTGTGAAGCAAACAACTCGGCAACGGTGAACCCGAACAAAGATATCATCATTGTAAAATCCAAAGAAACGCTGGGAAAAGCGCGTGGGCGTCGCGCATGCTTTCGCATCGAAGAAGAGGAAAAACACAATTACCCAGAGGTTATTGTGCCTGCTGATGAAGATGAAGAATTGTTGGTGTTGACTGGAAAACCAATGGAAATTACAGAAACCATTTATGCCGTGCCTGCGGCAAGTCCGGATGTCAAAGTATATGCTAAAATTGACACTCGAACATCTGTTGTTACCCGCGAGGACGGGACAACGTGCACCCCAGCTGAGTTTGTCTCCGGCATAAAGACCGCAAACGGCAATGCAAACGCCGACGTCTGGTTTAAATCTACGGGGGAACATTTAGCAGTTGCCCGAAAACGTAATGCATGTGCACACTTAAGTGGTGAGGATGATATTCACTACGTGCTTGTCGACTCCGAAGGAAAAACGAGTATGTCGGCCGTGCCTGTCGATGCGAAAGGAAAACTGATCAAAAAGAGCAAGAAATTCCACGGTATCATTGCGGTTGAAGAAATAATCCCATACGACGGGCCATTAGTGAAATGGGAGAATGCCCAGGACTTGTGGTCCCAAAGGGGCCCCAAACCAACCAGTGGGAAATTCATGCCAGCCGGTGCTGTGGTTTACACGTTCGCAAAAACAACACAAGAGCGCGTCACGGCGGTGATAAACACATGGTCAAACATGATTTGGGACAAAGAAGGAAATAACTGCACCCCGCGAGCTTGGGTAGAGCAAATTGGAACCGAAAGCAATAATCCAGAAGTAGACATCATGGTAGAATATACGGGGGAGACGCTGGGGAAAGCACACCGGCGAAAATGCATTGCCACCTCTACGGACAAAGCAGTTGGTGATTTGTTGGACCTGAACACGTTCTCTTACGTTCAGCAAGCGAAGCCTTTGAAGAGCAAAACCGTGCAATACAGTGACAATTCGGGCAACAAGAACCAAGGTACTTGCGAGCTGTGTGGACGAACAAACCTAGGGGCACTTGGCACGCACCGTCGATTTTGCACAGGATTAAGAAGACAAGACCCCGAAGTGATCGTGCAGAACCTTATGAGTGAGATGCTCAGTCGTACATGCAACAGCATACAACTTGCCTTGTCGGCGGAAAATTTGACAGCGGATGATCCAGCCAACACCAGTTTCCCCACGCATGGCGCACGTCTACCCCGCTTTGCCGAAGTGTACGGGATCGAGAAAGCAACGAGTGTGAAGTTCTACGCGACTCTAGACATACACACGACGAAGGTGTACCATGAAGGCGATATATTTTCACCCACTGAATTTGTTCGGAAAGTCAGCACATTTAATAAGTGGCCGAATACCGATATTATGTTTGTCGACTCTGGAGAATCACTGGGAGACGCTCGTAATCGACGTGCCTGCGGTTCTGCTACGGCAGGCCATAGCCGCAGTACGCGGGCAAAGAAAACAGCGGAGCGTTCTCGATCGGGGCGGTTATCAAGACCGACCCGTCGAGCTGCAGGCGATGATGACAGCAACAACGACAGCGACAGCGACGTCCCGCAAGTAGTATCGATTGGGCAAACCTCGTTGCGCCGGCGGAAAAACGCGGTCACGTATAACGAGAAAGAATTGGAGCGAAGGATCGAGCGTAATGGCACGAGCAAGGCAAAGAAAGTGAACAAAGAAGATGACCTGTATAAAGGGCAACCTGCCTCACGAAACCAAGGTACGTGCCCCCAATGCGGAAAGAAAAACTTGGGTGCGATTGGCACGCACCTTCGATTCTGTACGGGTGTATGGGAGGGCAGCGACAATGAAACACAACCAGCTGATGAATCTGAAGACCCGCGCGCGGAGACATTAAGCATACCGACCGAACAATTGTACAGGTCTTTTGCTAAGAACGGCCTTGTGGTCTTTATTCCTGTGCAGTCCACGGCAGACGTCCCGCCTTGTTTGTTCAATATAGTCAAATACAAAGAAGAACGGATGGCTCTAGATGAGGCAGCCCGCGCCCAAGATGCGGCCGACGATGCGTATTTGAAAGCGCACCCCCCTCCTCGGCAGAAGCCTGGGCCGAAGCCGAGAGGCTATCGACCGCCGGAAGGACCGTCCCGTGGCCGCGGACGACCTCGTATTTACCACGAAAAGTACGAGCTCAAGGACAAACTGGCCTTGGCAAAGCATGGAAATGCATCCAGTTTTTTGGACGTCGAACAATCGAAGTATGCGGCTAAAGTTTTGAAAGAGAAGCTCAAACAAGAAAAACGGCTCGAAGCGGAGGCCAAGCGGCAGAAGCGACTGGAAACTATGCATGCGACGCGCCTCCAACGTGAAGCAGAGAAGCGCGAGCAGGCAAAAGCACGCGAAATGCAGAGAAAGCAGCGTTCGTTGATGGACAAGTCGGACAAGGAGCGCGAAGAACAGCTATTGAGAGAAGAAGCCCAGCGACTTAAGAAATGCGAAACATCGCTAGAATACTTGATCTGCGAAGTCGAAGAGGTTGATTGGGAGACGAGGGTGCCCCAGTGCACGCCGGACAAGCATTATTACAGTTCCCTCCGTTTCTTCGTCAACTGTTTGATGTCGTCGAGAATCGTGAACCACCCAAAAACGCAGGCTATGTTTGCATACAAGTCGCTGGGAAAACAGTGGCTGGACAATTACATGGATCGCATTGATGCGTCCCCAGACGTGTTGACGAAGGCCGCGGCGTGCCAAGTGTTGTACTACGATGGCCTGCGATTTCGGGACGAGCTGAAGTCCGTGGCGAGCGTCTTGCCCGCACTGCGACAACTGACCATTGACGCTTTGAAAGAACTCCAAGTCAAGTTAGGACCACCTGAAAATTGGCGCCTGTATCAAGACGAGATCTGCAAGACCGGAAAGTCTACCACATTCGCGAATTATGCACCTCGCGAAAACTTTAGTTACGTCATTTATACGAAACCGTTGGATCGGTACGTGAAACGGATCAAGCAATTTTTTTTGACGGTGGGGAAACAACCGGACTTCGTCCCAAAACACCGGACAGAAGCTGGGCGAGACAGTTTGCGAAAAGTTTGGGCACTACGAACCATGGCCGGTTTGGGCCTGGATGTGAAGGACCGTGCTATTTTGAAGGAGCGACCTCCAGTGAAGAGGAAAGAGCGCCCGGTAGCGAAACGGAAACGACCGGAGACACCGGAGCTCGCGGTCGATAACTCTGGAAATTATCCTAAGGGGGTGGTCTTTGTTCAATTAAAGGGGGACATCGCAGGGAAACAGCTGACTAATGAAGGTACTAAACGAGCGAGGACGGTGAAGGTCAAGTTGGACGGCTGGAAAAATAGTTAAGATAGGTAGAGACGCAATTAGGGTAAATATGTCTAGAGAAGAATACTGTACTAATTATTTGCTAGATACTTAATTGCCGGGAAAGTAATGATTTAAATAGATCGATCGACACGCCAGATTTAAATTTGAATATTTATGTATTTTTGTAGTCTTCTTGGGGGGAAACTCTATGCCCGCGTCCAGTGTGAACATCAAGACAGCATTGCGTGTATCGACAAATTCAAAACCTACATCTTTTTGTATTTGATTGTGGCACCTTGGAGCAACAGTTTGAAGCCTCGTGATGCTGTGTCTCCCTCCGCGGCGTGGCGTGGCGCGATCCGTGGATTGTTCAAATGTGTACAGGCATACACCATAACAGGTTGTAGTGAATGTGTAGCAGGAGCATACCATTCGCGGCGGGCGAGTCGAGACATTGCAGCTCCAATGCAGGCCCTTGCTGTGTGCCTTTACGTTTAACTTCTCCCTCGTCAATGCTCACTCGAAAATAAACGAGTACACCTTCATGTATATTATAGTCCCGGTAGAGGACATTTTTACACCGAACAACATAAGAAACAATATATTTTACAAAAACAATATTTCACTTATATATAGTACACTCACCATAGATCTCTCGGAAATCTTTAAAAACAAAGAAAAATGGGAAAATATACAGAATTCAATTTCATAGGTGAATAATTTGAACTAAGAATACCTGGGGGGATACTTGTGGGCGACCTGATACCGATGAGAATTACCCGCGCACGACGCAAAGGTTTCTCGCACACTCCTACATAGGCTTGTTCTGCGACACTCTCCTCCCTGACGAGTCTCAGACGTTGACTGTGGGTGTACATCAAGCAACTGGATAATTGCGAACGATTAGTCACATGTCGACGGCGGAAAGCGTTGTGTTGGCACCTGAGGGCACCGTCACGACTGGGTCGACGAGGAGCAAGATGGCACCAACAGCAAAGGGCCATGAAGGCTTTCCTGGATCCCGGAAAAAAATCAAACGGGGGGTACGCGAGATGGAGTCCATAGAAAATGTGGTGGAATCGGTAGTAAATACCCTCGATCGTGAACATGGTGAATCAGTAAAAGTGGACATGCGGCAGAAGAAAAGGCCGAAAGTATCGTCGCCAGTTGCACCGTTGACGAGTGCGGCGCCGGCGAAGAAGACCCCTTCTCCGTCACGTTTGATTGAACTCTCATCACCAGCGACAAAGCCAGAAGTCGCGAACAAAGTTGGCGACACCAGGGTTCCGATTGATATCAAAGTGGTCGATGGTGTCCAAATTGCGAATCAGAGAACGACAGAGTGGCCGAAGAACGCGAACGGAGAGCCCGTGCGAGCTGCAATCAGGTACACGTTCTAGTTGCCGTCATTCAACACCGCTATTCGCGGAAGCGTTGGTGCGCTCCCGTTTGTCCCTCGTCACGCGAACAACTTCCCACCCACCCCCACTCCCCTGCATCTTGTCTTTACAAGAACCATTCCCCTCCGTGTTGTGAGTACTGTGCATCAATCACGTGTTCTAGGTTTGGAGCCTGTTGAACCAAGTGTTTGTCCATATCCACGGAACTCCGAGAGGGAGCGCGAAGAAGAGAAAGAAGACACTCATCCTGCGATGTGGTCTTGCCCCTCCTCCTCTTACTTGTGTAAACGTATTCTTCAATACGACGCAACCAAACATTGTCTCGCCTCGCGCTACCTGTTCGTTGTTTGGCGCCGTCTAAATCCTTCAGTTTGTTCAGTCGGATGGCAGAACGGCGCCACACATCATATACTTAACTGCTAATTGTAGTCTAATGAATATTACCTATATATCACATCGTTGACAACGCCCTATTACGAACACTACTTCTACTGGCGCTTCTAATTTTTTTGTTCGTTTGGTTTTCGGACAGGCTCAATCACGTGGACCTCAGCAGCCACATAAAATATGATACATATATACACAATATACACAATGTATCAACGTTGTGTATATTATTGGCGACAAAGTCCTCGCTGTATTGGTGACATCGACTGCTACTACTAGTCTGGGGAAGTTAGTTCGTAACGTGTCATGCGCTGGTCTTGAACGCTGATGGTACGTCAGGCTTGTGAGATTCGCAAGTTTTCATTTTATTGCTGATTCTGCTCACTGCTTCCAGCGCGGCTGCTTCACGAGGAGAGTGTCGACGCGGCCGACGCAAATCCCGGCACAAGTTCACCGAGGGTTGTTTTGGAAGAACGCATAGTGCTATATAGAGCTGGTTGAGAAGTCGATCGGACCTGGGTCTTGACCATGTCTTCGGCAGAAGCGAAAGCGTACAAGATGCTGAACACGACGTCGTGCGTGTTCAACACGTACGGTTCAAGTGGGAGTGCAACGTATCTGCCACGGATCGCAGTGGGGTCCATCAAAGCGACAACAGCGGACCGACGATTGATGAAAAAATCGATCTCCATGAGCTGGACTCACCCACACAAGGAGTCCCTTGGGAACTTGGGTGGACAAGCGGCCCTGCTCTACAAAACAACAAACCAGCAGTTGGGCCATTTCTACGCGACGTCCACAGAGAAGTTGCTAACGCCAAACGTGGCTGAGATGCGTGCAAGCCAGTTTTCAAAATCATTTAATAGTTCAGGGATGTTTCAAGACACTAGCTTGAGCTCACCACAGTTGCAGAAAATGCGGCGGAAGTACCATCGCGAATACGTTCGGAAGCGGGCCATAGAAAAGGAGGCATTCTTGCTTCGGCAGCAAGTTGCCGAGCTGGAGAAAAAAGAACGTCGTGCAAAGGAGCGGGAGCGAAAATATCAAAAATTTATGGCACGGGAAAGTTCTGCGACAACAATACAGTGTATGTATCGCTCGTTTGTCGCGCGGCGAGAAACGGAATATCGGCGAACGAAGCATAAACATGCAGCGGCGGCGAGGATGCAACGCATGTTTGTCAACATGCTTGCGTGCCGTGATGCGATCTTTGAAAAACGCCGCCGGCGGAACAGGAAAGCTGCCGTAAAGATCCAATGCATTGCCCGGAAAAAGCAAGCAAAGAAGATCGTGAAACAAAAATTCCAGGATCGTGACGCTGAAAGAGAGCGCATGCGTATCAAATATGAATACGACTGTGCCACAGATATACAACGTGTGTACCGTGGGTTTGTGGACAGAAGACGGGTCAGCGCGAAATTAGAACAGCGGGCAAAGTTCAAGAAAATGAATGGTGGGAAAGGCCGACCGAAACGTAAAAAAAGATAGACATAATGAACGTGAGATACATGAACAACAATGTATAACCTTACACAATATAACCAATTCTTATATCTCTTATCATCTATGATACCAAGTAAAAATAAACGTCGCATCATATACACCTACCTATTATATATGATGTATCATATATCATATAAATAGTATATTGTTGGCTATTATTTATTTTTAAATAAACAAGTTTTAAAACCTGATTAATCGTCTTGTGATGAGTCTGTAATTATGCGGCATGAGCGTTTCCCCGTTTTTGTATATCTCAGATAATATCCTCCTTTTTGATTTATGATATGGTTGTTGTATGCGTGTACGAAGTATCATAACTTCTCTATTCCTCTTTTATACGTCTATTTGTACCAGCACGGACCATTCTACTCCCCTTTTGGTTCGCCACTTGTCTCTTTTTCAAGCAGTTGATGTTGCCGGCTGTTGTAACTTTCTTCCTTCATCACGAAGGCAACAACTCGTGTGCTTGCAGCTTGATTGGCTTTGGGTATCTTCACGTACGACATAAACCCTGGGTGAATTTCTGAGCTTTCTTTAGACGGATGAAACACGTAATCTTGGACTGTCGTCACACGTCTCTCCTTGCTCCGGTCTTTCAAAAATTGGTACTGTGGCTGGCTGTGGTAATGTTTCAATTGCCGTTCCATGTGGCGCTGTTCCTTTCGTTGTGCGACGATTTCGCTCTCCTTCACTCGGTACACACGGCCATCTTGATGGGTGAAAATGGGCACGTACGAGGGCACTTCGATGTCCTCACGTTCAAACTTTAAATGGCGTGCACGTTGAAGTGGCGTCGGGCCATGATTCAAGTAGCTCATCTCTTGGCGCCGCCGCGATGCCACGACCGAGTCATTCTCGCCGTCATCGATGCTGAGCAAGGTGACCCCTGCTTTCGCCGCCTCTTTAGCATCGAAACGTGTTGGGCCCGCACGTGCTTCTTTTGATCCGAACATATTCACGCTCAACCCGAACCCTTTGTCTGTGTATATATATAGGGCTTTGGGGCTTGGGTCGAAATGATGTGCGACAGACTGGTCTTGTGCCGTAGGCAGCATCGCCATTTTCAGCCGTTCCAACTTATCCATGCGCTCAACGTGCTTCTCGTCGCCGGACGCCGCCCGTAACGCTGTCACTTGTTCCTCAATCCGCTCGATGTATCCTTGCGAGAGCAGGGCTTGCGCCTTGTGTTCAGCATCTACTTCGTCATAGGCTAGCTTTTTGACGACCAATATCCACCGCATGATTTCTTTTCCCGTCAGCGTTTCTGGGAAGAGCTTCCATCCGATCCGGTGCGTCCGTTCTTGCAACCCACCGTTCGTCACTTCCCGCATAGCCATGGCAATCGCCGCTGCGTCTGACATGGCGGCTACAAATGGTCACCTCCTCCCCACCCCGCCTAGAACAAATACACAAATAAAGCCAAGCACAATCCGTCCCCTTTCGTACTTCAGAGGGCCCTCCCCAGCGCACGCATGCACCGAACTCCCCCGGGGACATGGCCCCGTCCCGTCCCTTCTTTTCCTCCGACCGTTTGACCGTTTGCAGCGTTGCAGCCCTAACTCTACCCCTCATCCGCGTGCCTTCCGTCCATGCTAGGGTTAGACTTAGGTCTATTTATGCACAGGGACACAGCACGCGTGCGTGTAGTGTTGGAGGACACAGCATGCACTGGCTGTGATCTCCATTCATTAGTACATCGGTTGATCGGGTATGTATGGATTGCAGTGTGTGCGTCGAATGAATGTCGTGAGGGAGAGGTTGCCTGCGGCCGTGGAGTGGAAGAGTGAATGCATGGTGATGAAATGGTTGCTCGATCCTCTTGCGTCTGTTCCACTCTCCTCGTTGGACAGCTTCTTTTTCGTCGTCATCGTTTGCGGTACTTGTGCTCCGCCGTTTTGGTTGCGCCGCCTTTTCAATTGTGTGACATACCTTCCTACTGTACTTTTTAACGCGTAAGTTATTATGGCGGCCTTGGCGAATGATGAACACGCGCTGGTGAACGGTGTGCTTGGAGATTTGGAACGGAACGGCTCCATCGCCGACTCGTGGCCGTACGCGATTCAGAAGAACATTGCCCACAACGAGATTGTCGGCGCCATCAAAAAGTTGGACAACGATGAATACACTACATCCACCGTGATTGAAGCCATGTTCTACGAAGTCACAGACGAAGGATGGACCGTTGTGAAAGAAGGGTCGCCCGAAAGCCGTCTTTTTGCCGGTATCCCGGACGAAGGCATCTTGGACAAAGACCTCCAGGCTCAGTTCGAACCGTTGCTGGGGAAGGAGGGGTTCAAGGCGGGGTTTAGCATGTGCATGAAGAACAAATTATTGACCGCAACCAAAGTGGACAAGAAAACCAAGATGATATCGAAAAAGGCATCCGCGTTCCCCGAAGACACGCTCGTTGACACGCTCAAGAGCGTCGCGCAGGCAAACGGCGACAAGTCCATCATGAGCGAGGGCGAGTGGAAAATTCTTTCTCGCCGAAAACTCGTTGTCCTCGTTAAGCGAAAATCGTTCAACGTCCAGAAAGGGCGCAATTTTGCGAGCACCTTCACCAAACCTGTTGCAGAGTTGACAGAAGAAATGCTCCGTAGCGGGGCCTGGAAGACAGCAACGTTCAAAGGGTACAACTTCACCGCGCTTGGGGCGAATGTGGGTGGGGGACACTTGCACCCTTTGATGAAGGTACGAAAAGAATTCCGGATGATCCTCCTTCAGATGGGATTTGAGGAAATGCCCACGAACAAATGGGTCGAAAGTGGGTTTTGGAACTTTGATGCCCTCTTTCAGCCACAGCAGCACCCTGCACGCGACAGTCATGACACGTTCTTTATCAAAGGAAAGGCCGCACGGACTAACAGAGTCCCGGACCACTACTTGGAAAAGGTCAAGCAAGTCCATAGCAAAGGTGGGTTTGGGAGCATCGGATACCGGATGGACTGGAGCTTGGACGAGTCGTTCAAGAATTTGCTGCGTACACACACCACGGCTATCAGCGCACAAATGTTGTACCGCTTGGGACAAGAGTGTGCCGATGGAAAACCGTTTACGCCGAAAAAGTATTTTTCCGTCGACCGCGTATTCCGTAACGAGACCATGGATGCCACACACTTGGCCGAGTTTCACCAGGTCGAAGGATTGGTTGCCGACCGGGGCCTGGGGCTGGGGCATTTGAAAGGAATCATCCATGAGTTCTTCCGCAAAATTGGAATCACGCAACTGCGATTCAAACCTGCGTTTAACCCATACACGGAGCCGAGCATGGAGATCTTTGGTTACCACCCCGATTTGAAGAAGTGGACGGAAATTGGAAACAGCGGGATATTTCGCCCGGAAATGTGCTTGCCGATGGGCTTGCCCGAAGACGTCCGCGTGATTGCGTGGGGGCTCTCCTTGGAGCGCCCAACCATGATCAAATATCGCATCGACAATATACGTACTTTGTTTGGTCACAAATGTGATATTGACCAAACTAACGAAGCGCCCATATGTCGCTTTTAATAAATATCAAACATTTTGATGTGAGATGATACAGAGTACACATATGCGTATCTATGCGTATCTATCAATTATTATGCCATTCTCCGCCGCTGGCACATGACACCCACACCCCACACCGTACGTGTGTGTGTGTGCGTGCGTGCGGGTGGCGTGTGTGCAGACTCTGGAGGCGAGGCGTTCTGCATTCCACATTCTTGTGTCTTTCGAGGGCAAAAAATAGTCGGTGTTTCCCAGCCTCGCGGCGTTGAAGATGGGGAATGCACAAGGAGGATACCATGGCGTGGCGGGGCGTGAGCGACCTTCGCCCAAGGCGCACTGTTGTGAGTTTGTGGAGGACTTGATCTATGGCGTGTCCGAAGAAAAGCGGCAGCTGCGTACATTTTATCGAAAGAATCTGCCTATGTTGAGAGACGGTGCGTGTTTTCGGCTCGTGTTTTCAGGAAAAACAAAACACGATACAACAGCACAAAACATGTCGACCATTGCAAGTTCAGTCTTCAATATGTTTGGAGGCGGGAAAGGTGGTCCTGCCGCGACCAGTAGGGCCGAAAACTATGGAGCCACGAAGCCGGGTGAACCTATCTGGTTATCCTTGGTCGAAGACGACACGCAGCTCGAATGGAAGACCTTGGCAAATGAGCATAATATGCCAAAGGCGCAACGCCGGCACCCTTTACATAGCATTTCCCGTGCCGTGCCTACGTATGTTGGGGAGAAACCCAGCACTGACGGAGAAACGATGCGACTCTCGTTTGAGGATAAAAATGGTGACTGCATCTTGTGTGTTGAAGCCGACTCGTCTGTCGAAAGGGACATATGGCAGGCCGCAGTGGAGAATGCCTTACAAGTACTAAAACCAAACTTAGATAGCGATCGGCGTACAGCAGACCGGTCATTGGTGTTGGAACAGAGACGATTGGATATTGCCGATCGAGACCGTGCACGCGAAGAGCGGAAGCTGAAGTTGACAGGTGGGAAACCATTGGGGATGAAGTACACTGCGCAAGCCATGGCACGGGTTTAGTGTGGGAGGCGGCAGAAGGTGGTATTCTCGGTACATCTACAGTAGTTGTGGTAGTAATAGTAGCATTAGTCTGGTATGTAACGCGAGGAATAAACACTCGTGCGCCCAATGTATATATACACGAAAAACGTGTGTTGGTTAAATCGTATGTTTCAGTGATGTGCCTCATGCTCAAACTTTAGCCGATAGGCGGTGAAGCATTTCATGACGATTTGAACCAGCTGTGATGCCATGGGCAAGTCTTGAGGGTCAAAATCGCCTGTGTTTTGCCCAGCCGCCGCTGTTTTCAGCAGCTGGAGTTCGCCCAATACATTTTTCACGCGGTCAACATTTTCTAATGTTTGTGGATTGTCGTAGATATCCCAAAGGTGAATCAGCTTTTGTACCGTGTGCCGAAGTTGAATGGACCCACCAGACGCTACAAAGTCTGCCGTTAACCCCTCTTTGCCATCTTGTAAAACACCACGCAACGTAAAAAACGAATGTTCATTGACAAACCGTCGCAACGACGCCAATTCAGCGAGCAACGCTGCAGATTGCATGGGGAGGCTCAAGTGCCCAGCAGAGGAAAACTCCTTCGCCATATCATGCACTTCTTCCGTCAAATGAGTCAGCAAGTTCGTGCTCTCGAACACAAGCTCTCTGTACAAAGCTACGTCATCTAAGGACCAGGTGCTGTCGGGTACAATATCGCCTACATGTGCACGCTCCAACTTACTCCGGAATCGTCCAATCAAACGGCCTTTTCGGGCATCTTCGATTTGTTCAATACGAAGACTTTCCAGCTCCATTTGAGTTTCGATAGAGTCCATCACAACGCTCTTTAAAAACACAACGTCCTTGTTGGCGTCATGACAGTCAATCTCCTGGGTTTGCTCAAGCAGCTGTTTGAGTGACTTGATCAGTTTGTTTCGTGATTCTCGCAATCGAAAGAGCTCCCCTTCGCCATAGGTTGACTCTGCCATGGCATTGCGAATATTCGGAAAAGGCTTTTTTAAGTAGACCAGTTGGCGAGACATGTCTTTCAATTGCCCCATCAGATAAGCATCTCGGTGGGCAGCTCCATCGGCTTCATCTTCTTTTTCTTTTGGTTTTGATTTTTTGCCACGAGATGGACTGACACTTCGAGATTGTGATCTAGATTTTTCTTCCGCCATTACAGGATTTGATGGGTAAAACATAAACAACCGTTCCGCGTGACAGCCTAGTCTCGGGTTACGCGACATTTCAAGCCGCGTCCCCCAGTTCAACCTTATTGGTTTGTTTGACTGTATGAATGTCTTCTCTACCCCAGCCGCATCCTCCATAATCGTTTTCCCCATGTGTCCCCAAACATACACTGATCCTGATAAGCTCATAGCCATAGATATTGTCCCATTTGCTGCAACATCAACAATTTCGACATTTTGTTGAACAAAACTCTGCACCAAGCTAGGTTGTGGCTTGTTGTTGAAGTCACCATGGCCCAACTGGCCTTCTCCACCGTGGCCCCAAGTCAAGACTTTTTGCATCTGATTCAAAACCATGAGATGCCCACTGCCTGAGACTACCTTTGCACCACCTCCCCCAGCTATGGCTAGCTTTGTCCATTTCTTTGATGCCTCGTTTTCGTGCAACAGGTCCTGGCCGGAAAAAAATACATCGTTCGAGTCTGTGATGACTGCAACAAAGTCGTCACCCACGGTAACAGAAACGACGAAAACACGGGATCCGTTCTCGGACTTAAATTCTGGGCATAATGGCGGCACGGTCGCGTTATGTCCATGCAACACGTCGTCCCAAATCCCAAATTGCACAATGCCAGCATCGTTCACCGGATGCTTCTGCCTCCCACGGGCTTTCGTCCGCAGCCGCGCCGCAATTTTCTTGACATCCGACATGTTTGCCGGTCAGAAACAGCCCAGCGCTTTGAGGTTCTCCTTACGTGTTTGTTTGATATAAATTTGTGCTCCTCTGGACCACTTTGCTGTGGCTGTTTCAATGTTCGCCCTTGCGATTACCTTTTTCCAAGTATTGACTAATATTTATCCCAAACTGAGTGGTACAGAAAACGCCGACCGCTTCGCGTTGCTAATTGCCGATAGTAAGTACAATTCAGTAGTTTCTATCTTGCAGCAACATCGCCACGTCATGCCACCATGCCACATGAGTTTATTTTCAACGCGTGTTTTATTTATCATGCTTACCGGT
>Ga0099797_100766_pt1 | contig 19391 bp, 21 predicted proteins | sample Uncmet_Sort48C_1_FD_89871 | JGI IMG/M metagenome (GOLD analysis project Ga0099797, IMG submission 89871) | Marine eukaryotic communities from CALCOFI LINE 67, Pacific Ocean - C012_Sort48C_1 | ecosystem: Environmental > Aquatic > Marine > Oceanic | place: Pacific Ocean: Monterey Bay | collected...
TATAAATCTAAAGGTCACTGGTTCGTTCCCGGTGCCGAGCAAACTCTTTCATATATACTTAGCTAATAATTAATAGCTAGCTATAACTAATTACAATTTAAATTATATTATACAGTAGTATATATATATTGTGGATAATGTATTGTTACTGTTACATAGGAAATTATCGCATTTAAAAAGATGAAAAAAGAGAAAAGGGTATCATGTCCAGGTATATAGAGCTAGATTGACAGAGACGATGTCGAAGAAAAGTCGAAATAATGGAGACTTCCGGAAAAAAAACTCATGGAATTTTTATATAAAATAGTAACAATACATTTTTCAGAATATATAGAAAATGTATTTTAAAGCTACATACTTTGCATAGAGGAAGGAGGGGATGATACGGTATATGCCCATTTCTAAGTGCTGAAATTAATCTGGCTTAAAAATGATTCTTATCTGAGTAAGTCAGATCATCCGATATAAAGTTACGTTGATCGGACAATATACAACAAAACTACTTCGAAAGTATAAAGACTGGTTACAACAACTCCCATGGACATTTCCTGACGCCAACACCAACCACAACGGCAATATTTGAGAGACCAACGGCTATTTTATTGCGGGTCTCTATTAGCTATTAGAGTCATTCCAATTCCAATTTCCAATATGAATCGCCCTATACATATACATATACAACAATGCACAAAATTACAAAAATACCCATTTCTTATTTCTTCTCTTTCTACCTCCAAATGGCACGGTACGGGCTCTGAATGCTCTGAATCAAACAGGTGATGTTGCTGTTAGCTATAGCTATAGACTAGTTAGACTAGTCTAAATTATGAGTGCGTGACTAGCCAGTGCGCCACTCACCACTAAAACATTTAGCCACCTAGCTGCAGCTACTTCCTAGCTAAGCACTAGAAGCAAAATATATTAAAAAAATTAAATCGGCACGAGGCACAGCTCTCATTTAAAAAAGTTTAAGCAGTTCGAAGTATTGATGCAATCAAAGATTGAAGTTAAATTTATAACTCTTTTGTAGCCACAAGACCACTACTATTGAATTGCGCACTCTTCACCATTACCATTACCAATATCCTCGCCATCACCAACAATTTCTCCTGTCACAGTCACAAGAGATACGACTTTCTGTAGCTCCTCCTCCTCCTCCTCTCCTTCCATGTTCAGACCCTGCGTGCTAGACTCGAGGAGAGTATTATCAGTTGAGCACTGAGCATCGTACAACAACGACACAGCAATTGATTTTAGCTCCTCTGTCACCACCTTCTTCAATAATCCCACACCAAATTTGTTGCATATTCTCTCATAATGTCGACAACCTCCAATCGTTACTTCAAGCCTTTTCTCTTCTTGATGAGCGCCCTCTATAAGATCAACCGCATTTTTCCGCTCCCCCCTCTCTTTATCTGTTCGTTTCATCAAAGTAATGGCAGGCCCAAGAGCGGGTTCCAAGTATTTCTCCTCAGACCTATCCTGATCTTGAAGAGGAGCGACGCAATCCTCTTCCTTAGAAGGAGCTTCCTTCTTGTTCTCAGTCATGTCTGTCTGGCTGGTAGGACGTTTAAGCAATGTTACCACTCTGGGGTTCTTAATTTTGTCCTTCTCACCTCCTCCTCCCTCTGTCTCCTTCTTCTTCCCTCTCCTGTTCCCTTTCTTCTTTGACTTCTCCGTCAGTTCTGCTCTGTTTCCTTCTCCCTTTCCCCTTCTCCCATGATCTAATTTCTGCTTTTTCTGCACTTCTTTGTCATCCACATGTCTCTGTTGATCGAATATGATCGATTTCTCTTCTTCCTCTCCCTTCCATTTCAGACTATCCAGTGTAACCTTTCGATGATTTTTTTCTTCTTGATTCGGCCCACACCAAGATTCAAATATTTCACTAATGCTTCGAATGAGTTCATCAGATCGAACAACCTGGGGTTATGGTTAGGGTCAGGGTTAGTAGATGGTAGGCTAGTGTTAGTGCTTCAGATGAGTTAATCAGATCGAAAAACCTCTTGAAAGCCATCGGAAAACAAATGACTACACACTACATCGCATAGCTCTAACTCTTCATTTGTTAGGTGATTGCTGCCTCCTGGAAGAAACTCGTTGTTGGTGCAGCCCATGCAAGCACGAGCGAGCGCTATCCACTTTTTACCCAGCGGCAATAAAGTGATTCCATCACAAACAAACAGTTTCTCGCCCTTTCCCTTCTTGTACTCCATGGCTGTATTTGTAACTCCAAAGAGCTCATTGCTATCAATGGGATAAGCCACTGGGAATATTATGTTGTAGGTTAAGTACACACAATGGAGAGAAAGAGGGAGAGGGAGGGAGAGAGGGAGAGAGAGAGAGAGAGAGAGAGAGAGAGAGAGAGAGAGAGATGTTTGTATAAAGAGAATGGAAAGATAGAAAGGACGACAAATCAAAGAAACGCAAACAGACAAAAATAGATAACTCGTCAATAAATGTATGTTACCACTAGGTAGAGAATAGCATCTATTCATCATACACGACCCACTCAGCTTGTAAGAATCATTTAAGTACACGAAATTAGTCATCCAGTTCTTGATATCTGCTTGAAATTGATCCTGGGACACATTGTAAGCAGAGTCCGATATGGCCTTCGCAGCAGCCCACTCTTTGCTGCCTGGGGGAGGCTGCTTGTTGATGGTTGATCTGGTGATGCCATCAGAAGACACAGGGGTAGTATCTCTCATTTTCCACAGCAGTATCTTCCTATGAGAATAGCAATGTCTGATGGCGTTCAGTAGCCTGATGCCATACGGTAAATCTTTGAATAAAATAGAGTGACAAACTTTCTCACGATTAGATACATGCATAGTCTTAAACTTGTCATTTTCATTCATCATCTTTGGCTCCTCAGTTTCAGTTTTCTTCTTTCCTCCTCTCAGAAGTTTCCTACCATACATCTCAAGGTACCTTGCGCGTTTCTCCGCATTATTCTCTCCAGTTCGTTGGGCATTCCTCCACTCTTGGTAATTTGGGGGGGACGCTCCCTCCAAGTCAACATCTTCAGCATTTCCATTCCCCCCTCCTCCTTCACATTGATCACCTGAACTCTCATCCATGGCCTCTGTTTTACCCCCTTCATCCTCTACCTCAAACTTCAAAATACGAGAACGGGATTTGGGAGCTTGGTCGGAGTGTACATTGATTGTTTTCACAATAAACGATGAAGGGTCGATGCTCATGATTTTATCGTTTGCATCTAAAATGATATGAATTTTATATAAGTATGAAAAAAATACATGTGTCATGTTTAGAATGAAACAAAAAAAGGATGACATCAAATAAAAATAATTAATTAGTACTCACTCACCAATCATGCATGCCATGATGTCAGACGCCTCGTGAGAAATTTGCTGAACGGTCAGGGTTAACTTCCGATCCCGAATGATAGCTGATAGAACTGACTGATCATCAAACCCTTTTTGGATATTTTTGATCAAACTTTTCATGATGGGCCCTTCCACTAAAAAAATACTAAAGACAATGTCCTTTCCAATTTCCCAATTTTCCTGCGAAATTTTTAGACAACGAGGAAGACAAATGAGCATGTTATATGAATAGTTTAAACACACACACGCACATACACACACACACACACACACACACACACACTGAAGGATTCAGCAATTGACTGACTTTACACAAAATAACTTCCGGTATCATATTTATCCATGAATGTTTTACGATAACCTTATGCGTTAGAGTGATATTTTGCATGTGAGTTAAGTCGTAAATAGAGTTCAGCTTGTCTTCCAGATCCTCTACGAGGAAAGTGAACATGGGAATAGCTACAACTACCACATGTCCATCTCTGCCTTGGTGAGAAATCATGGAAACATAAGGTAAAGAATGAACAAGGTCCCATCTTTCATTCCTTTCTTCCATCTCATCATCATCTTCTTCACCCGTAGCATCAGCAGTATGCTTTTCGACAGCGAAATTTAGAATATTCCTCAGCAATTGGAAGGGATTGGTAGTTTCGTTAACCATCATGCAATATTCTTTGAATTGCTTCATCGCAACCTTCTCGAGGCTCCACTTCACCTCATCAACAGGTGGAAAAATGTCTCTCAGATGTCTCTCTGAGATCTCAGGACTCATCACTCGCGCTTCATTATATTTGACAGTTCTTTCCATTTTATTATTTTTAAAGGCCAAAAAATTTCCATTCGAGGTCCATACGAGAAGTAGGCGTAACAAATTCAATTTACTATTTGTCAAGTCAGACAATTTGAATTTCTTTACACTGGCCACCACAGCATCTGATGGCGAAGAAGAAGAAGGGGAGAACCCTTTGCTATTGTTCTTTTTCGAGGATGAAGAGTGAGAGGGCGAGGTCTGTCTCACAAGCGCCATACGAACTCTGGTTAGGGGTTAGGGGTTAGGGGTTGGGGGTTAGAGTAAAAGGTTAGGTAGCGGTGCTTGGAGAGAATTTCATCTAATCGACCCAGATCTGCTAGGGTTAGTGGTTAGGATTAGTGGCTAACCTCTTTAGTAGCTCCCGAGTGCTGATGACGAAATGCTTAAATCTGATATGACTGAGTCCATGACTAAAAAGAGAAGAATGAAGAAGAATTTAAAAGAAATGAAGAAAGAAAGAATAAAAGAAAGAAACGAAGAAAAGAAAAGATAAAAAGAGAAGGAGGTGTCAGTCATCATCACAAAGTACATTTTTGAATCCAAAGAAGAAGAAGAAGAAGAAGAAGAAGAAGAAGAAGAAGGTAAACATGATCACATAAATTAGAGGCATGAAAAGAGTCCCAAAAAACTTACAGGTCCAAAAACTTACGCCTCAACGAAGGGTCAGAATAGGTTTCATGCTCTATGAATGCTCTTAAATACATGATAGGCTCAGAGTAACAGCCAGCGTCGAGGTATGAAGCACCAGCGAATACCTTTTTCACAATAGAAATCAACTGATCTGGGTCTACATATTTATGTGTATATGTTTGCGTTTGTGTGTATGTATGTATGTGTGTATGTATGTATGTATGTATGTATGTGTGTGTGTGTGTGAAAAAGAGAGATAGAGATAGACAATAAGAGAGAATAGAGAGAGAATAGAGAGAGAATAGAGAGAGAACAGAGAGAGAACAGAGAGAGATAACTTGATATCGTATTCATTCAATCATTCATACCTTTATGGATGTACTGAGAAGCCACGACAAACACTGATTTCTGCTGCGAAAGAGCCGAGGCTAGAATTGTAGCCTAGCGATGGAGGGGGGAAGGGGAGTGTTAGAGAGAATTAGGGAGAAAGAGAGAGAGCGTGAGGATTGAGGTTGTAATTTAATGAGACAAACCTCTTCCTCTAGGCCCATCGCCACACCCAATGATATCAATCTAGAAAGCTGTATGCCCACACTGAGGCCGCTGGAAAATCGGCCCATGGGAGTAAGCCTTCCATCATCGCAGGGATCATCAATCATGCCTGCGTCGTACAAGATCTCGAAAGACTTGTTGATATTTGACATGTTAGGTGGTTCTATTAGATTCTCCAGCATATCAACCACACTCTTATCCAGATCGCTACCTCTTTCAGTCACTGCCTTGAGCTGTACGATCGTCTCCTGCAGAGGGGTGCGCTGAACCTCGCTCATATCAAACTGAAAGAACCGCTCATGCAGGTCTTTTGAGTACAGTCTATACACTACACCAGGCCGCACTCTTCCCGTTCTACCTGCTCTCTGATCGGCTAAATAAATTCATTTTTCATTATCAACGTTGGAATATTGTTGCAAGTTAGTTTGAAGATAGATGATAAAAACAAAAGGACTTTATTACAAAGTGTGTTGGTTGATGGAGAAGAGTCCTTATTGAATAGAGTGTGTGCACTCACCACTGGCTTTGCTAATCCATGAGTTCTGGATATAGCTCAAGTGGGTATTGGAATTGTACTGCACTGATTTAGAGGTACCAAGACAAACTACTATATCCACATCAGGAATCGTAATGGAGCTCTCTGCAGCGTTCGTTGCAATCACTACCTTCACATGCTTGCTATCGACGGGAAGAAAGGCCTCTTGTTGCTCCTCCAGAGGTATCTCTGAGTGAATGATGTACACCTTGAAGCGATTTGCATAGGATGGCGACTCGTTTATTTTTTCGAATCGCTCAGAAAGATTGACAATATCAGGCATGCCAGAGACAAATACCAAAATCCCTCGGCCTATGCACTGTCGATCGCTGAGAATATGCTCTACAAGATCATACTGCAAACCTGAGATTTTGGAGTTGAGTACATCGTCGACATTCTTGATCCCGTTAGTTAGGCTCAGCAATTCTTGAGCCTTCAATATAACGTGAGTAAGTGTGTGTGTGCGTGTGTGTGCGCGTGTGTGTGTGAAGATGAGAGAAAGAAAGAAAGAAAGAAAGAAAGAGAGAGAGAGAGAGAGAGAGAGAGAGAGAGAGAGAGGTCTTCTTAACCTTCCTCGGGGCTCTGTCCAACAAATCATCTGCGTAGAATATGGTGAGGGGAAATCGACGCACGCCAACCGATAGACATTCTTCGTACGTACGATCTATGCCAAGGTACTCATTGAAATACGTGTTATACAGACCATAGTGCATTGTAGCGCTCATCAAAATAACTCTTAAATTAGGATTCGCGAGAAGAAGATTACGAGCAAAGTAACAGCAGACATCGCTATCAACAGATCGCTCATGGACTTCATCGATAACGATATGCGTATAGTTATCCACAGTGTTTCCGGCGACAAAATACCTCAGCAATTTCCCAGTAGTCATGAAAGTGATCGGTGCGCCTTCTCCTTCCTTTATTCCTCCACCCAGTCTCAGTCCGACCAACTTATCTCCGTGTTTAGACCCATGTGTATCCTTCAGACGACGATACAGATTGGTCGCAGCAATTCGTCTGGGCTGCGTAATAGCTATTCGACACTCCCGTCCTGACGCGATGGCATCTTCGTAGAGAAAAATAGGCAGTCTAGAAGACTTACCACACCCTGTCTCACCGTGGATGATGGTCAATCTATCCGCAGAAATCCGACGCAAGATTTCCTCTCTGTATTGATCGATGGGCAGAGTAGTGCTGCTCTCGTCGGACGACGAGGCGGCTGTGACCTTCTCCGTCACTGCTTGCAGAGCCTACACAGAGAGAGAGACAGAGACAGAGACAGAGAGAGACAGAGAGAGACAGATAGTGACAGAGAGATAGATGGATGGATGGATAGATAGATAGATAGATATATAGATAGATAGATAGATAGATAGAGAGAAAGTAAGTGCGACGCACAAAGAGAGGGAGAGAGAGAGAGAGAGAGAGAGAGAGAGAGAGAGAGTGAGAAAGAGACAGAGAGAGACAGACAGAGAGAGAGACAGACAGAGAGATATACAATGAGAGAGAGCGAGCGAGAGAGAGCGAGCGAGCGAGAGAGAGAGAGAGAGAGAGAGAGAGAGAGAGAGAGAGAGAGAGACAGAAAGAGAGATAGAGATAGAGAGAGAGAGAGTAAAAGAGAGTAAAAGAGAAAACCTGTTTCATATCCGCATCCCCTCCACTGCCGAATTGAAACAAAGAATCCACACTTGAAGTGGGGTTGTACGAATATTGACTGTGGAATTCTTTCCCAGTACGTTTCCTTTGATCTTTTCTACTACTTTCTTGGACACTATCTAATCCCTTTCTTTCACGTTCTATTCTCATTTCTACGCTTTCTCTATCTTCGATAAGTACAGATTTGTACACTTCGATGTCGAAAATTTGCATGGGAAGTAAATTTGTGACTTTCTTGATGGATCTCCATTCTTTGAAAAGTAGTTGATAGTAATAGCCCGCGATCATGTCCTCCCATGTAGGTGGGTACGGTGAGGAGGAAACATTGCTACGAAGAGATGAATCGAGTTTTCTTTCTGTCTTATCCTTAGCCTCTTGTTCTTCTTCTCTTTGTCTGAGGTTCAAGTGTTCTGTCATTTTGTTTATAGCTCTCATGTGCTGGTCATTGATCAGTGGACATATTCGAGCCAGATGGGGAAACAATTCCAAGAACGAATTAATCGTTCCATCTTCGTTTTGATCATTACTACTTCTATTGACACCATTTACAATGTCTAGACATTCATTCCTTTGAGATTGAGATAATTTATAAGGTTCCTTTTCTTTGCTACTCGACGACGATGATGGTATGGTCGCTGAGTCTTGTAGTGCATATTCTTGCAAGTCATACAGCTCATAAAACTTTCTCGAAAATTCAATGCCTCTTTGAGTTTCTTGGTTCTCCGAAGAATTCATAAAATCTGGTCCAAGATCTAGGAACTGTTTGTATTTAGAATCGAGAGAAGTGTTCCCGAAAGACGACGATGATGATGATGATGATGATGAGCCGAAGATATTATAAACCAGCATGTCTTCCGTCTCCTTCTCCTCAAACCCACCACCCAGAGAAGAATAAGGCTCGACAAAGTCATTTCCTAAATATATACAAAACTCGAGAAATTGCGACTCCGTCATGGAAATATTTGATGCAGTAATATGACGGCGCCAGATGTGATTGGCAGTAGCAGTGGATAATCTGGAATCCAAAATAAGGTCCTTAAATTGGATGTAAGGGCAACTGGACATGGCCATGAAGTCGCTGTCAGCCCCGATACAAAGGTACTTCTCACCACCACCGCTACTACTGCTGGCATTCTTAGCGCAGATTTGAGCTATGAGAAAATCGGCCTCGTCATTGCTATCTATGCAGAGAACACCCAGAGAGTCTAGTGTACATCGTGCTTGCTCAAAGACCAAAGGAGGCAAGGGGATTTCCTTGGTGGAGTCGATTTCTTGGTTGTTGCAGATATCTCTCAGATTTGCCCATGCTTGCTTTCGATCTGGAGAGAGAGCGTGTGTTTGAAATTGGTGCGAGAGGGGAGTGCGTGTGTATATGTGTTGTGTGTGTATTTGTGTGTGTGTGTGTGTGTGTGTGTGTGTGTGTGTGAGAGAGAGAGAGAGAGAGAGAGAGAGAGAGAGAGAGAGAGAGATCGAATGAAGTAGAGTTGTCTATAAAAGAGATCATTTCATGGAGTTTACCCAGCAGTCTCTTTTCCTTGACTAGAGTCTTCATCTTCGCGGGACCGTCAAACACACAGATGCAACCCAGTCCACAAGACCTTATGCGATTGATCTCCTCTTTCACGATCCTATCGAGCCTACTATACAACCCCATTCGAATCGAGTTACCTTCGGTTAGTTAGAATTGGAGTTAGGGTTGGCGTTAGGGTCAGAGTTAGAGTTGGAGTCAGGAAGGGTTGGGTTAGTTACCTTCGGTTTCATACTTGTCGAGAAGCCAGAACAAGAAGCCACTGAAATCAATCACCAAAGTTTGACCCTTTTTAAGTCGTTCTCTTTGGAAATTACTGGCCAACTTCTTCTCAAGGAATTTGGCGAGATTTTTTACGCCCATGTTTCTTGTTTCTTCCTCCACTCGCTTGTCTTATCTTTTTTCCCTTTCTTTACGCGAACCCTCCCCGCTTTTCTTTCCTTCTCTTTCTTCGCTAACACAAGCTGAAATTATTGGTTACGTACTTTCTGCCTGACCTGTTTATGTGTGTATGTATATATGTAAGTATGTATGTATGTATGTTAGTGTGTGTGAGTGTGTGTGAGTGCGCGTGTGTGTGCGTGCGTGTGTATGTGTGTGTGTGTGTGAGTGTGAGTGTGAGTGTGAGTGTGTGCGTGTGTGTTTGATAGAGACAGACAGACAGACAGACAGACAGACAGACAGAGAGGGAGGGAGAAGTCGGAAACTAAAGACCACACCTAAATCTCCTAGCTTTGGTCACACCAATCTTTGTGGTGTGGTGTGTCGCAGACAGACAGACAGAGAGGGAGGGAGAAGTCGGAAACTAAAGACCACACCTAAATCTCCTAGCTTTGGTCACACCAATCTTTGTGGTGTGGTGTGTCACTCCAAATTTCTTCTTGTGGACAAGCAGCAAGAATATGCCACATTTTTTACATTTTTCAACTCAAATGTGGACACTACAACACAGCTCCGAGCACGCAACATTATACATGAATGGCCAGCGTAACATATATATATGTATGTATATATAGAAACATCTAGTAGCTACCTTTAACATGAAGCTATCACCGATCTCTTGTGAACTGGAACTCACAACAACATATTTTAATTTAACTATCTAATTCTTTTTTTTTTTTTAATTGCATAATATGGAATATAGATTGTACATTAAGCATCATAGATACTTAAGCACATAAATTTTCATCATTCTTGAAATAGACACATTCATCGAAAGTACCATCATTAATTTGTTTCTCTATCTCTTCTTCTTCAATCATTTTGTTGTCAAAGTAGGTTGAACTGTTCTTACTACCCTTACCATGCTTCTTCTCGTGTTGAATTCTAATTAATTTATCAGTTCTATTAATAATGCACATAGCCTTAGTCTTTGCCATAGCACAAGCGATTCTTCTTAGCCAAAATCTCAGTTTCCTACTAGCGATTATATTCGCTTCAGCATCAGAGATTTCATTAGAATTATTTCTGGCGTTTCTCGTAAACATCTGAAACATAAGATCCTGAACACTTTTGATCACCGTACCAAATCTATCAACTACGAATGCTACGAACAAATGTCCGTTTCTGTTAGATACAGCTTTATATTGCGCATTCTTTCCGTCAATGTCTTTAGTTAGGTGACTCGTGGAGTCAAAAGGGTCTGTCTGTCCAGAGTCAGTGTGTCTATAATCGATCATAATGCTGCGTCCATCATGGGTACCGTTACCAGTGATCATGTGATCCGGGACTAATCTCTTACCATCTAAATCCTCCATAACTGGTTGATTAACTACGTGACACCCTCCACTTTTGAAAGCTAAAGCAGCGACATTTTGGATTGCATCGTGAATTATCGTTGGGCAGCCATCACTATTACACGCATTGCAAATGTGGAAACCTTTCTTGTCAATGATTTTTGGTTGCAGGTTACCTGTAACTTTGTTTTTTCTTTTGCAAGTGCATTGAAGGTTAGTAGGTATGAATTCAAGATCAAGGTTATATCTGAGGCATAATAAAGTGGAAAATTCTTTATCACTAAATTTATTATAAAATGATTGTGAGGTCGAATTTAGGAAAGCTCCTGAGGTCTCATTTTTGTTAGCAGTCAAGCAAGCAATTTGTTGAAAGAAACAAAAATTATTATTATTACGCTCATTGATAGGGATTTTTTCATAAAGTTGTGAAATCAGAAGATCATAACGTTTCTCAATCATAATATTGTAAATATGTGATTGCAATTGATTAGATTTTTTTGTTGATGTGTCATGAAAATGATTGTAATTATCTAGGTCGTTGTAATTAATAGATTTAAGAGTATTAAGTAATTTGTTTAAGATAGAGTTGGCATTCTTGATATCTGAACTAGTGTAATTTTGTTCATCCGATTCTGCGAAGATAGCTCTTGCAGCTCCTACGATTGCTGTTGTCAATGGATCCGTGGGTTCAACTACAAAATCCTCTACATTAAATGACTGGTCTAATTGCCTGCTGTTGACTTCTGAGAAGCCGTAGAAATTGAAATTTCTCTCTGGTCCACCTGTTTTAATGTAACTAGGGAATGTTCTTGATAAATCATAAACACATGTAGTAATAGAAGAAATAAAAGCAGAGAAAATGGTAAGATGTTGCTCCCTGAGACCAAGACCACCGAGTCTGGTTGAAAGCTTGGTAGCTTCACCTACAAATTTTGTCATATCTTCGTCGAAGTGGTCTAAGTCTTCATTAAACAAGGAAAGAGCAATGTCTCCTTGCATCTCATCAAAAGCAGCTGATAAATATTCTGTATCCCATGGATACTGGGTTAATGAAACAAAATTTAGTCAAAAGATATCTATTTTTATCATGAGGATAATTAATAATATTTTACTTTTCTTTGTTAAGTGTTGTTATTTTTTTATAAAGGTTATTTTTAATAAACTCAGAATCCCCTAAGAAAGCTCCGGACAACTTAACACCATATTCAACTTTCCTCTCCTGTAGCACTATTGGCTTATCGTCAAAAGAGACGGATTCAGGGTGAATCTCGATCATCTCTTCTTTAAATCCTAATTCTAGTAAAATATTCATTCTTCTTTTTAATTCATTATGGTTATCAACGGGTGACATGAGATATTGTGTTTTATCAAAATTAATAAAATAACCTACCTCCTTACCTTTCTCCACTAAAATATTTAGAGCTTCAACCATTTTATCAAATGTAGTTGCAATGGAGATGTCATCGATTATAGTAGAGATTATACCTTGCAATTCATCATCAGATATCGCTTGTTGAACTTTTTCTATCAGTGGAGCCACGACAAGGTCATATAACCAGCTTGTTTCAGTAGCTCCTGGGCCTAAACCCTCCTCCTGACACATTAGCTCAATTCCCGTTTCTAGACCTCTATAGAAACCTACAGTGTCATCCTTATATTTGGCTAACAGCCCATTGAAAATTTCTGGGTATTTCAATTTAACCTGCTCTAATGCTTTAGATCTACTCAAATGGTAATATGCTTTAATAGCATCTGGTATACAAAGATCAAAGTTAGGGTTTAGTTCTAAAGCTAACCTAGTTCTGTGAATGACCTTCTCACAACCTGCCATTTTGGAACCATATTGATTGGAAAAAATACCACCTTTTGATTTTTTATAATTGGAATGAATGAAAATAGACCAAATGATTTTAGCCTCTGTGTTTGCCATCATTATCGCTCTTGTTTTATTTTCATCCTTAGGGATACCTATTAACTTCTGAGAATAAAGTACATGTGCTTCGTGTTGTGACATCTTTCCGTTTAAGACATTATTGAAATAAATTGGGAGTAATTTGAGTATGTCATGTTTATTAGACGTATCACCTTTACCTCCATTGATTAGGACTTTAAAGAAATCAGAAGTCACTCCATCCAGACCTGGTGACTTTTTTGGCTTGGAGAGATGAATAGCCTGCTTAACCATCTGTGTTGTTGCCTTGAAGTCTTCAATCCCTACTATGGGTTGTAAAATATCTTCTTCGTTGTGAACAGGGATATGATTGAAGAGGTGGTTACCTAGCTCTTTATGGATCAAGATAGGGTCAGGTGTCACATCTTTACCATTCAAGATTTTATAAGCTTGAGAGAGGCAAAGGTCCTCTACTTTTTTGTTAACTTTGTCAAAAAGAGTACTAACCATACTCTTTCCACACCTTCGGTGATTGCTTCTTATCCTTAGTTTACCTACAGTAAAAGAATCTATATTTTCTTGTTGCAAACGAGAGTGTATATCTTTCAATTTATTCATGTACACATCTTTATTTACCTTGGGACCTACCTGAGCACAAAGCAAAGGGATGAAAAATTTAATATTCGCCCATTTATTTTTCAACTCCTCCTCCATGTTTTCTTCCGTCAACATCGTATAGACTTTCCTCATTATCTGCCTGACTATCTTGGTGGTCCAAGCAGGAACTTTCTCGACCATAGGTAAAGATCCTAAAAGCACACCTACTTGTTGGGGTGAGAGAGAGGTTAATAGAGAGTGTTGGGTTACATCTACTCTTTGATTAACTTGATTGGCATTTTCGGCAATGCGGTAAATGTATTGCTTTGGCTCCTTAGGCCATACTCTTCCCGAACTATCAACTAGCATCCTAGCAAAGCTGCCTTCCTTGAAAGGGTTGAAAGCTTCAACTGGTGAATACTCAAAGTTAGATGGGTCATCAAGAGAGTAGGTAACAAAATATAAAAAGGATGATTGATAAGTGTGATCAAGGTTTCCCGGTTGGTACTCTCTGTTCATACAAGCGAAATGGAGGATCTTCCACAGATTGGACGGATATTTTTCATTCTCTTGCAGAGTGGGGATATGTCTTCGAACACGCCTCCGAGGAATGAATGCTCTGTTCTGATAAACCTTGAGTCAAGAAATATGGGTGTGCCGTTAAAAATGGGTGAGGGGGTGGATGATAAGATGGTACTCGCTTGTTCTTTTCTTGTGGATAGAACAATAGATTCTTCCATGAGTCTGTTGAAGTCTTTTTGGACTTGAGACTCCTGTATTCTTGGACTCCTTCTTGGAAGGGTTGTGATCTTGTGTTGGTGCATATTTATATGGCTAAAAAATATGAAAAAAAAAATGATTTCTCGATGAAATTTTTATGTAATTTGATGCGAATAAGAAAACGAAAGGATTAAAAAGACAATCCCCAAACGAATTTTGTGAAACGAATTTTGTGAAACGAATTTTGTGAAACGAATTTTGTGAAACGAATTTTGTGAAACGAATTTTGTGAAACGAATTCATCACTCACCTGCGTCACACTAATACTACTATTATTGCAATATGTTTGCAATAATGACATTATTTTATAAAATTAGCTAGCTACTTTATTTATAAAACTACTTCGAAGTAGCTACTAGGTTCCTAGCACTAGTAGCACTAGACAGCTAACTTCGCAGCTCATGATTTCATTCTACGTCCCCCCCATCCCCATTTCCATCAGTTCTGATGTTATAATTAGAATTACTCTCTTCTGGTTGATTTGCTCTGATATAGTCACGGTCAAAAACTGTTGCCCAGATGTCCCTTGATTCGTATGTTTTCTCCAAACTCAACACTAGTTTTGTGCCTTTGATTCTAGATTTAGGGTCGTGATCAGACATTGCCCACATGGACTCTTCGGGAATCACACGGCCATGCAGGGGCCCCTCTATAATAGATATACCATTTTTCAATTCTACTCTGATTTTGGACACCTGAATATCTACAATAATATCTGATTTGGATGCACCCGTTGGGATGGCCACTTCCACGTCAATGCTCTTTGTGGTCTCTTCCCAGCAATGGCCTCTGCCTTCGCCCATCACTCTTTGCATCGGATCCACCTTCATTGTCTTGTCGTCGAACATTTTTACATCTTCTTTTGATTTTGTGCCATTTACGCGATCACTACCGAAACCAACCACCTGGTTTGATACCAAAGAGTCACCTGCTTCTATTTTTTCCATTAGCTCGTCCTTGATACTTTCATTGTATCCGACTGATTCATAAGCTCGGTTGACCGAAGGAGTGACACTTATCAACTCTAGCTCACACAAAATGACTTCGTTCGGAGGTACCATGGGCGGGGCTCCCTTCTTCCCAAACCCGTAGGCAGGTTGAATAGTTAATTCTGCTATTTCCCCTAAAGTAGTTATATATATATATATCCATCAAAATGTGTAGCCAGTGAAGTAAATTAAGGAAAACTATGTTGGTTTGAGTATTCTTTATGTGTGCACGCAATACTTCGATTCGAAACGAGGGTTGGGTTGGTTGGGAGGATGGGTGAAACACACAAAAAGAGGAGATGAAGGGGCGAGAAGATTGTAGAGAGGACGAGGAAGATGAGAATAGAGCGACCTTCAGCCATAGTAGGCACACACAACTCCCATGCCTGTATAACTTCACTTTTCTCAGATCCCAAGGTGAATGTGAACGGGTCGTCTCTATCATAAGTGCTTCGATGCGTAACTGACCCATCTTTCAACTTGAAAGTCCAGGCAACACCAACGACATCCTTTACGACTGGATATCCATAGGAGGAGTCACCGGATCTGTATGTATCGTGTTGGGAAGCGTTGGATATGATGTGATATGATGTGATATGATGGCGGGGTCGTGTTGTGTGTGTGTGTGTGTGTATGTGTGTGTGTGTGTGTGTGTGTGTGTGTGTGTGTGTGTGTGTGTGTGTGTGTGTGTGTTCTGTCTGTGTGTGTGTGTATGCATGCTAAAGTTGCAGATACCTGGTGACAGTCTTCATCACTCCTCCATCTGAAAAAGGAGTAAGATCGATGCTATCAACCAGAAGCCCCACCATTTTCAAACTATCTCCACCACTACTCACATGGTGGTGGCGGTGGCGGCGGTGAGGAAAGATAGAAAAACTGTCTGAATCGAAAACCAGAAAAAGAAGTGAACACAGCAACATCTTCATCGCAAGTTCCATGGAATTCGCGTCTTGATCTCCTCACGTCAAAGCTTCTGCCGCCAAGGCAAGCATCGAGTTTGAACTTGTGGTGGTAAGTTAGTAGGAGTTGTCGGATGGAGAGTAGGTACGGTAGGTACGTAAGTATTGGATATGTGATTTTAATTAGCGCGGTGGCCCTTTGCTTTCACCTCAAAATCCCTGATACATAATTACACACACTCTTTTAATTAATAAAAAAGAGCCAACAAGAAGATGGACCACAAATTATTGCCATCTCACGTCTGTTTGCCCTCATTCATTTGGCATTCTCTTTTGAGCTTCCTGTATTAGTTTGGTTGCGTCCAGTCGCTTAAGGAGCAGAGAAGCAGAATAAGTAGAAACCACCCCCTTTTTCCTATGCAAACTGGTAGTAGTGCTACTATCTATAGAAAATGAAAAACAACCACCACCAGTTTGTTTTCTTTCTTTTCTTGCTGGCACTTTTACTCACCTCTTCAAAGAAACAGAGGCATAACCCTGAAGATAATTTTCGGGCGAAAGTTATTTTCTCAAAGGACGATTCTATTAGGTTTGAGGATGTAAGGAGTGCATTAGAATTATTACCAAGTAAGATGCTCCCCCCGTCCTATCTCTCTCTGTCTCTCTGTCTCTCTATATATATCTCTCTCACTCACTATCTATCTGTCTGTCTCTGTCTGTCTCTGTCTGTCTCTGTCTGTCTCTGTCTGTCTCTGTCTCTGTCTCTGTCTCTGTCTCTGTCTCTGTTTCTCTCTCTCTCTCTCTTCGTCTCTCTCTCTCTTTGTGTGTGTCTCTCTCTCTCTCTTTGTGTCTCTCTGTCTCTAACCCCCGTTCCCTTCTTATTATAGTGATCCTAAACGAAAGAAAACACCGTAGAGAGTCACTCACTTACGATGTCATAAAACTAGAGATAATAACGCCTCTAATGACTGTAGTGACGCCCAACACTCCTCCCGAGATCGATATAAAATTGCCACCACAAGTGATCTTCGATAACAAGAAGGGCACGAAAGATACGTATGAATTCAAGACGATGGAGGAATTGGAATTGAAGATGAGAACTATTGCAAAGACTATTCCTAGCTCAATTGATATTAGCAATCTTAAGGTGGCAAACAATACTCCCCCGTCACTTAACATTTCGAGAGGATTCCCCTTCTTAGAATCATGCTTTACTCTGCAAGATGGCGAGGATGATGGCATCGGAGCTACTCTGGACCAGTTCATGGTAATCAAGGGCATCCCCATGACCAGTCAAGAAATCTATGATTGTGCAATACAGCAATCTACATTGAATAATATCAAGTTAGCGGAAGAATTTAAGAGAATAACGATTCCAGAGAGTGAGTTTACAAATAACTCTTGTTCTTCTTCTTCTTCTTCTTCTTCTTCTTCTTCTTGTTCTTCTTCTTCAGTCCCCTCTTCCCCTGCGCCTCTCAGAATTGGAGTTGTTACATATATTAGTAAAGGAATCTTGGATTACGGCGCATTCTCTGCAGCGCTTAATGCAGCATACTGCGAAAACCTCGGCTTCTATTTCAAAATCGCACATTATAGCGAGTACAATTTTGAATCGAACAATATGAGATGGAATAAAGTGTTGATCATGATGAATATGATGATGTCATGGGGAAAAGATTTTGACTATTTGATTTGGTTGGTTTTTACTTTTTATTTTTTTATTTGCATCTTATATATGCTATGCTATGCTATGCTCACCCTCTGTCCAAACAATAATCAACACATGTCTGTCTGTCTGTCTGTCTGTCTGTCTGTCTGTCTGTCTGTCTGTCTGTCTGTCTGTCTATGTTACTCTTTAGGATGGATGCGGACCTCATCATGTTGAAACATGGAAGTAGTCTATTGAACACAATAAATACAATAGGGAAGGATTTTGATTTCTTGACCTCAAAAATGGCGCAAAATTTGGTACCAAATAATTTAGTACTCCGATTATTAGATGGTGATGTAGCACTCAACTCTACCGAGGGGAAAATCAATTCTGGCTTATTTATCATTAAAAACACAAGACGTGCTTTCAAAATTTTGCAGAAGTGGTGGGAACGCGTGGACAGAGTTGTTCTGAGTGATTCGTTCGGATTTGAGGGTGTCTATCAGGCCCACTTCACGCCAGAAGAGAAGTCGGCAATTCTCGTCGTCCCTCCGCGCATTTTAAACAGCGAGTACCCCATATGGAAGCAGTTCCGTGATAAGGATGCTATTTTGCACCTCCTGGGGATGCCCTTCAATTTTAGAAAGTCCGTGTTCAAGTTTGCCTATCTCGAGTTTTCGAGGGCCATCCAACTTCAGCGTGTCGTTGCCACCGATCATGAAAACCCCTTGGTTGACACTGTAGCTGTTATCAAGAGCACCAAGCATAATTTTGGTATAACAATAGGGTTGCTCTTAAATTTCTATTGTTCTCATCTTATAGACGACTTCAACAATGTTATTCGAATGTACAATGACACCACTGTGCGAATGAGCTTGAGTGATGCCAGGGAGTTATTTACTATGGGTGTCAACCTAAGAGACGCCATTACCATCCAAAGCAACCAAGACACCATAAACATGAAGAATGTGAAGGAAATAGCTCTCAACCATCCAAACAAAGCATATACTTTCTTCGATCACGAAGCGGACCAGATGAGGAAAATGAACAGGAAATCTCCAGTTGACTTTCTAATTCAATTTCCACATGCATATGAATATACAACGTTGATACACGAAGGCAAATTGCAGCAAGTTGGCAAGCATGGTATTACCATTGGTCAAATGACTCAAGAGAACCTAAAATATGGTTTTTTGGACGTTGTTTTGTACCTCACATACCTAAAAAATGTTGGTGCTATGAAACCAGAGAATGATGAACTAGTCAAAGCGAACGGTAGAGGTCTTGAAGAGTGGCCTGAACTTCTCAAGTACACTGCTGAATCTGGTGTGCTTGCTCTAGGTACGTACACCGTCTAAGTTTATTCATCTTTCCGTCGATTGAATTCTTATTCATGTACAAAACTACCTTTTTTCTTCTGCTTGCATGTACATTCAACCACATCACTCATCTATCTTCTCACCCATCCTTTTATGCACACGCAGGCACGAATTCTGTCAATTCTGTGCAGCGACGGATTATTGCCATCACTGTTGAAATCATACTGACCGACCTCCTTCGAATCGTGCACGAGTCATCTGCCAAAGTTGTACATAGACTATTTATTAAATTCCGTATTGTGTGGGGTGAGATGGAAATAGGAGAGAAGAATTACCAATTAGCGGAGGTTCAAGCGAATTATGCTTTATCTCTCACCAACTCCTTGATCGATCTGAGTGGAGACAATGACCTGACTCCACGCATAGGTCCCCATATCTTGCTGGGAGATATGTATGTTGCGTCT
>Ga0099797_100767_pt1 | contig 19381 bp, 17 predicted proteins | sample Uncmet_Sort48C_1_FD_89871 | JGI IMG/M metagenome (GOLD analysis project Ga0099797, IMG submission 89871) | Marine eukaryotic communities from CALCOFI LINE 67, Pacific Ocean - C012_Sort48C_1 | ecosystem: Environmental > Aquatic > Marine > Oceanic | place: Pacific Ocean: Monterey Bay | collected...
CATGAGCCTCAAAATCAACACGAACTTGATTCACAGCTGTGGGCGTATCAGAAATTAAGTTATTAAAACTCTCATTTCCTGTATTATTTTGTAATTTATTAATAACTGCAAAACCGCCATTATCTAAAACCAGTATAATCATCTTTTTTTGTGTCAGAACAGATGAATAAATATCAGAATTCATTAACAAATATGAACCATCACCCGTAAATACAATTGTATCATTTTCAGATTCTTTTTCAGATTGAGCAATTCGAGCACCCCAGCCACCAGCGATTTCATACCCCATACAGGAAAATCCAAATTCAACATCAACTGTGCTGACTCCTAAAGTACGCCAGTTAGCTGTAACCTCTGCAGGCAAACCACCAGCTGCTGCAACGATACGATCACGTGGATCACAATTTGCATTAATAACTCCAATAGCCTGTGCATATGATGATGGGCCATTTTTTAAATTTGTATTTTTCTCAACATAATCATTCCATACAACACGTTCTTTACGCGCATTTTCAGTCCATTCAGAAGGAGTTTTGTAACCATCTAACTCATAGCTGAGTAAATTCAGTCCAAGCTTTGCATCGCCAACAATAGGTAATGATAAATGTTTTGCTGCATCATGACGAGCCACGTTTAAACAAATAATTTTAGCATCTTTTGAAAATGCCGTCCAAGAACCAGTTGTAAAATCCTGCAAACGCGTACCAATGGCCAAAATAACATCTGCCTCTTCAGCGATATTATTTGCACTGTTTGAGCCGGTTACTCCGAGCGGACCAATATTTAAATCATGCGTATCCAATAAATTTGCTCGCCCAGCAATAGTTTCAACCACAGGGAATTGAAATTTATTTGCAAAGTCAGTTAATTCTGAAACAGCCCCAGAATATTGAATGCCACCTCCAGCAATAATCATTGGACGTTTTGCACCCTTTAGCAACTCAACTGCATCATTTATTTCTTCAATATCTGGAGATTGTCGCCGAATACGGTGTATTTTTTCATCAAAGAATGAAACTGGATATTCATATGTCCAACCTTGGACATCTTGAGGCAAGCCAATAAATGCAGGTCCACAATCCGCAGGGTCTAGCATAGTAGCTAATGCTGCAGGTAAAGATTGAATAATTTGAGCTGGGTGAGTTATTCGATCCCAATAACGACTAACTGCCTTAAAGGCGTCATTAACACCAAGTGTCGGATCTCCAAAATGTTCTAATTGTTGCAAAACTGGATCTGGCAATCGTGTAATAAAAGTATCGCCACATAACATAAGCATAGGAAGCCTATTTGCGTGAGCCAGTGCAGCACTTGTAAGTAAATTAGCAGTTCCTGGACCAGCTGAAGCAGTACAAAACATAAAGCGGCGGCGCAAATGTGCTTTTGCATATGCTGCAGCAGCAAACCCCATTCCTTGTTCATTTTGCCCACGGTATAATGGTAGCTTTTCTTTATATTCGAATAAAGCTTCACCTAAACATGTGACATTACCATGGCCAAAGATACCAAATCCTCCACCACATAAACGAATTTTTTCATCATTTAGTTCAATATATTGAGATGAAAGGTACTTAATAATAGCCTGAGCTACAGTTAAAGTTAAAGTTACTGTTTCTTTTTGTTGTATCAAGGTATTCTCCGCAAGCAGTCAAATAATAAGTGAGCTCAGTTGGGTATTGACCCATATGCATAAACAAGGTTACATAATTTGCAACCGGTTGCAATCAAATTTTACAGGAGAATTAAGATGTCTAAGCTTGGCATTGGTATCATTGGAGGTGGCTATATGGGTAAAGCTCATGCTGCTGCATATGGGTCTGTTGGTACACTCTTCGAAACAGCTCTTAGACCAGAATTAGAAATGGTTTGCGCTACAACTAATTTAAGCGCTGAGAAATACCAAAAAAATTATGGCTTTAAATCTTCAACCATAAATTGGAAGGATGTTGTTAATAATCCTGAAGTAGGTGCAGTAGTAATTGCTTCACCTCAATCTACCCATTGTGAAATTGCACTAGCAGCCTTTAAAAATGGAAAACACGTTTTTTGTGAAAAACCATTGGGAGCATCAGTTGAAGAAAGCCGAACCATGCTAACTGCAGCAGATGCTTCTGGTCTAATTCATATGACCGGATTTAATTACATAAGAACCCCCGCTTCACAATATGCTCGTCAATTAATATCAGAAGGTCGAATAGGCGAAATAACTTGGTTCCGGGGCGAACATACGGAAGATTTTTTAGCAGATCCATTAATCCCAACCAACTGGCGCACTGAAGGTGTGTCAAATGGGACAATGGGAGATCTAGCTCCCCATATGATAAATGCTGCCAGAGCACTTGTTGGACCAATCTCAACATTATCTGCAAGCATAGAAACTGTTCATAAAAATAGGCCTGGTGGAACAGTAACTAATGACGATCAAGCTCAAATGATGTGTAAATTTGAGAATGGAGCCCAAGGTCATTTGTTCTTTAGTCGCGTCGCAACAGGCCGAAAAATGGGATATGCTTACGAAATACATGGTACTAAAGGATCGATAAGGTTTGACCAAGAAGATCAAAATGCGTTGCATCTATATACTATGGATGGCCCAGAGGAAGAAAAAGGGTTCAAAAAAATATTAACAGGCCCTGCTCATCCGGATTATAAAGCATTTTGCCAAGGCCCAGGTCACGGAACCGGATACCAAGATCAAATTATTATTGAAGCAAATGATTTTTTAAGAGCAATTTATGAAGAGCGAAATATTTGGCCAACCTTTTCCGAAGGCATGGAAGTTAATAGAGTGGTTAGTGCAGCATTGGATTCAAGTGAGAAAAGTATCTGGGTAAAAATTTCAGATTATTAAGAAAAAGGTTATAATTATGATAAAAATAGGTAATGCTCCATGTTCATGGGGTGTGGAATTTGCAGATGATCCCCGCAATCCTGATTGGCGTAAAGTTTTGCAGGAAAATGCCAGTGCTGGGTATACAGGCATTGAGCTTGGGCCAGTTGGTTTTATGCCTGAAGATCCAAAAATATTAGCCGAGGCACTTGATGAGTTTAACCAAGAGTTAGTAGGTGGGGTAGTTTTTCGTGCATTTCATGATCCAGATAAATGGGATGATGTATTGGATGGGGCTCAGCGAACTTGCAAGGCTTTAAAGGCACATGGAGCACAACATTTAGTTTTAATAGATAGTATATCTGAGCGTCGAGCTCCTACAGCAGGTAGAGCAGGTGAAGCTGAGCAAATGGATAAGTCAGAATGGTCAGCGTATCGCGATAGAATCGCCACAGTTGCCCGTATTGGAGCTGAAGATTACGGCCTTACAGTTGGAATACACGCCCATGCAGCTGGCTTTATGGATTTTGAGCCAGAGCTAAACAGATTATTAGACGAGGTTGATGAAAGTATATTGAAAATTTGCTTTGATACAGGGCATCATTCTTATGCTGGCTTCGACCCTGTAGAATTTATGAAACACAATATTAATAGAATTAGCTATATGCATTTTAAAGATATTAACCCAAAAGTAAAAGCGCATGTTGTTAAAAATAGAACAGACTTTTATGATGCATGTGGGCAGGGTATTTTTTGCAATTTGGGCGATGGGGACGTGGATTTCCCTGCTGTCAGGCAGTTATTGTTAGATAATGATTTCAATGGTTGGTGTACTGTTGAACAGGACTGTGACCCAGAAGGGGACACTTCGCCAATTGATGATGCCAAATTAAATCGAAATTACCTACAATCTATTGGTTTTTAGGAGAACTCATATGAAAAAGTTACAATGGGGAATGATAGGTGGAGGTGAGGGTAGTCAAATTGGCCCTGCTCATCGCTTAGGGTCAGGGCTAGATGGTCTGTTCGAATTTAGTGCTGGTGCATTAGATCATCGTCCTGAAGAAGGAATTGACTACGGTAAAAGACTTGGCTTAGGAGATCGCGCTTATAGTAGTTGGCAGGAGATGCTAGCTGCTGAAAAAAACCGCGATGATAGAATTGACCTAGTAACTGTAGCTACGCCAAATTCTACTCATTTTGAAATTACAAAAGAATTCTTAGAGGGCGGGTTTAACGTTTTATGTGAAAAACCAATGACCATGACTGTGGAAGAAGGCGAAGAAATTGTTAAAATTTCTCAAAAATCAGGTAAAATTTGCGCAGTTAATTACGGTTATACAGGCTATAGCTTAGTGCGCCATATGAAAGCTATGATTAAAAGAGGTGACATAGGTAAAATACGGTTAGTAAATGCTGAATTTTCCCATGGGCATCATGCTGACGCAGAAGATGCAGATAACCCACGTGTTCGATGGCGATATGATCCAGCACAAGCAGGTGTTAGCGCACAATTTGCAGATTGTGGTATACATGCAATGCACATGGCTAGCTTTGTAACTGGTCAAGAAGTCACAAAGCTTTCAGCAGATACAGTATCTTGTTTAGAACAACGTGTTTTAGAAGATGATGCAATGGTAAATTTCAGAATGGATGGAGGAGCTGTTGGGCGCCTCTGGACATCTTCAATTGCTATAGGGCGTCAGCATGGATTGGGCATTCAAGTTTTTGGAGAAACCGGCGGGTTAAAGTGGAGCCAAGAGCAACCAAATCAACTTTTTTATATGCCGTTGAATAAACGCCTACAGATTATTGAGCGAGGTGAAGCCAACTTATCTCCAGAAGCGGATCGTACATCGCGCGTGACAATTGGCCATGCGGAAGGAATGCCTCTTGCTTTTGCAAATATTTATACAGATTTAGCAGAAGCAATAAATGCAAAAAAAGAAGGGCGAACAATGGATCCCGCAGCCAACCTTTATCCCAAAGCAGTTGATGGCTTAAGGTCTATGGCTGCAGTTGTTGCAGTTGCAAAATCTGGAAAAAAGAACGGCGAGTGGCTAGATGCTCGGCCACCAATGTTTCAATAAAATACTATTTGAGCGGGGGACGAAGCGTCCCTCGCTCTATAACTTTGCATTCAAATAATTGCCCCTCTGGACGAATGGATGCATTTTCAACTATTGCAGATACGCGGTCGATAGATGCCGATATTATTTCTGGTAAAGGATTACTTATAGTTGTTAAATTGATATTATCCCAGCTTGCCATTTCCATATTATTTAAACCTATAATACCAACATCTTTAGGCACACCATATCCACCGCTTTGTAATGCAGACAATGCGCCAATTGAAAGTACATCATCAGCACAAAAATATGCCTCTGCAAGCTTTCCCTTCATTAATTCAAGCATTGATGACCTACCCGCCTCAAAAGAATATTCAGTTGCAAAGCTTGTAGAACAGCTACAATTTGAATGAGCATCTATTACGCTAAGAAAACCTTTTCCACGATCTATTGTCGTTGTAGCAGTTTGCGGACCACCTAAAAAAGCAATTTTACTATAACCCCTTGCAATTAATGTTAGGGCAGCCATTCTACCAGCCATTATATTATCAATACCAAGCACATCAACTATAGGGTTTTCACTATGACTACCAAATGGGTGAACTACTGGAAAACCAGCATCTTTGAATGCTTTTGAAAATCCTGGTTTTAAAGTTGATGAGGCTACTATAACACCATCAACAGAATACTGTCGCAACATCTTTATAGATGCTTCTGGTTCAGTCTCTTCTGAAAGATTTACTAAAAGAGGGCGAAGCCCACGCTCCTGTAATCCACGTGTAAATAAATCAAATACCTCTAAAAAAAATGGATTTCTAAAATTATTTGAAACCAGCCCAATCATCTTAGTGCGGCCAGTTGTTAGCGACGATGCCAATGCATTCGGACTGTACCCAAGCTCTAAAGCTGCTTTTTTTACTTTTTCACGAGTCTTTAAAGAAACTGAGGCGCCTTCGGTATAAGTTCGTGAAACTGCTGAACGAGACACGCCGGCTAGTTCAGCGACATCCTTTAGCGTTACGATCATATATCTCTCCTAAATTAATCTTTAGGTTTTTGGGTATAATTAATTGTATAAAATTTCCATAAACATATACATGCAAGAGTTAGGAAAAGCACTGCCCAAATTATATTTGAAGTATAGAGCTCCACTAGACCCCAAAAAAACAAAACACAAACAACTATAACTCGCCTCCAAAGAGGCGCAAAAAAGAGGTTGTTTAAATCAAGTAATTTCACGCAGTACTTTCATATTCTGCACCAGTTTTGGCGCCAGTAATATATGCTACAACATCTTCGCCAGTATAGTCACCATTTTTTATATCAAGATTTGCACAAATCTGTCCACGCCTAAAGACTACAATACGATCAACTAAATCAAATACTTGTCGCATATTATGACTTACTAAAATTAATGGTTCACCTTGTTCCTTAAGTTGGCGAATAATATTCTCTACTTGTTCAGTTTCCTGAACACCAAGCGCTGCTGTAGGCTCATCCATAATTGTCAATTTAGAATGAAACGAAGCCGTACGTGCAATAGCCACACATTGCCTTTGACCGCCCGACATCTTCTCAATTGTATTATGTATATTTGGTATTTTTACACCAGTTTTTTCCAATGCATCCATCGTATCTTTACGCATTGCTTTATAATCAAGCAATCGGAACGGACCAAGCCAATCCCATTTTGTTTTCTCACGCCCTAGAAATAAATTGTCAGGTACATCCAAGTGATCTGCTAGAGCCAATGTTTGGAATACAGTTTCTATACCAGATTCCCGCGCTTCAATTGGTCCTTTAAAATCAACTTTTTGGCCATCGAAAATAACAGTGCCACGCGTACGCTGTTCAACGCCAGTAATTTGCCTTACAAATGTTGATTTTCCTGCACCATTGTCACCCATAATGGCTACATGCTCACCTTTTTTTAGTTGAAAGTTTGCACCCTCAAGTGCACGAACACCACCGTAGTGCTTAGTAAGATCTTCCGTCTTTAGAACAAACTCTTCGTTCATTTTTATACTCCTAGCTAAGCTTTTTTACGTTGGCGATATTGATCTAAAATAACCGCAGAGATAATGATCGCACCCATAGCCATAAGCTGATACGACCCATCTAATTTAATATAAGTAAAACCAGATCGAATTACCCCAAGCACCATTGCACCAAGTACTGTTCCTATAATTGAACCACGACCACCTGTCAGACTAATACCACCAATCACTGCCATAGCAATTGCAAATAATTCATAGAACTCGCCCATGCCAGCTTGGGCTGTTGAAGCCTTTGAACTTAATACAACGCCAGCAAAAGCTGCTAACATAGCAGCAATCATATAAACCATTATTTTATGACGCTTAACATTTATTCCAGACATCCGTGCAGCTTCTTCATTTGAGCCAATAGCATATGTATGTTTTCCATAAACCGTGTACCGCATAATCAAATGAAAAATTACTGCCAAAGATAGAAACCAGACAACTGGCATCATACCATCTCCAATGGCTTTATATTGATCAGTGGGAAATGAAATTGGATTCCCAGATGACCACCACAAGGCAATACCTCGGCAAATTAAAAACATACCAAGTGTAGCTATGAATGGTGGGATTTTGAAAATAGCAATAAAAGTACCGTTTATAGCACCTATAAAAGCACCAAAAGATAAACCAACAACAATTGGTATAATAACGGGAAGGTCCATAGCCCAAGTTCCAAAAAGTGCTTTTGGGTTAGCGTATCCATTTACCAGTTCAGTTTGTCCAAAACTCATCGCAATCATTGCAGTAGCTGCAACTAAAGGCCCAGAACTTAGGTCAATACCTGCAGTTATAATAACTTGCGATACACCAAGAGCAATAATTCCAATAATTGCAACTTGCAAAATTATGATCTTTAATCTGGCTTCATTGAATATGGAATCAAACCGATCACGGGAATCAAACAGGAAACTCTGGTCTTTCATATACGGTAAGATTTGCCCGAGAGCCTCAAAAATTACTATAATAATTATCAATGCCATCAAAACGTTTAGTTCACTTGGCCAAGATCGTTTAGTCTTATCGAAGGTTAGTCCGCCGGTTCCTTGGCTTGTATCTGACATAAATTTAGCTCCCTGTTGAGCATTTTATAAATTCAAGGCGGCACAAATAGCGCCGCCTCAATGGTTTAGCTTTATCAAAAAAGCTTAGTTCTTATCAAGGAAATCACCCATGTTGTCTGGAGTAACTAAAACAAACGGGATGTATACTTTTTTGTCAACTTTCTCGCCTGCAATAATACGAAGTGCTGTATCAATTGAACCTGTACCTTGACCAACAGAATCTTGGAATACTGTTACATCATAATCGCCTGCTGCCATTGCTAATAATGCGTCTTGAGATGCATCAACACCACCAACTTGTACATCAGCCATATCCATTCCAGCAGCTTTCATTGCTTGAATAGCTCCAATTGCCATTTCATCATTATTTGCAAGAACAAAATCGAATGGTTCACCAGAAGACATCCAGTTAGTCATTAGATCTTGCGCTTCGTCACGTGACCAATTAGCTGTTTGCTCATCGATAATAGTCATGAAGTTACACATATCCATACCAATAACATCGTGCACATCTTTTGAACGCTGTACTGCAGCTTGGTTAGATAATTGACCGTTCATCAAATATCCTGTTGCGCCGCCAGCTTTACCTGCAGCTCGTAAGTTTTTACAAATTTCGAAACCAGATAATGTACCCGATTCAATTTCATTTGATGCAACGAAAGCTTGTGTAGATGGTAAAACGTCCACATTATCAGGCTCACGGTTAACATATACAAGCGGTGTATCTCCTGCAGCTGCAGAAACTGCTGCACCAGCGGATGTATCAACTATGTTAACAATTATAGCATCTACACCAGAGGCAACAAAGTTTTTAACTTGGTCAATTTGCTTTGCAAGATCATCAGTCGCATCTTCTTGTTGATATGACAAACCATCAATAGTTCCAGCATACTCAACCATGCCAGTACGCAGTACTGTTAGCCAGTTATCATCAAATCGTGAAAATGTAGCTCCAATTTCTTGAGCTGCTGCTGTTGTTGCCATTAAGGCAACTAATCCACCAGCTAGTATTGTCTTTTTCATAATATTCCTCCCAAAATGTGCCCGGTACACAGGTTATATTTCCGGGGCCCTACAAAAGGCTAGATGAATAATTAACTATGAGCATTTCCATAAGATAATTATAAATTCGTTAAATCAAATTAAGATATTTTTATACAGAATATAAATATAAACATGATTCGTTGTTAATTTTAGACAATTTTGCAGGTTTTGCAACCGGTTGCATTATTTTCTTGCAACCGGTTGCAAATTAGTAGAATAATAAATGCAAAATTTTATGAATCATCCTGGGAGATAAAAATGCAAGAATATTTATCTATAAACGATTGTAATCTAGTGGAGTTTTCAAAAACTTTAGATCGCACCCTACAACAAAGTGAAGTGCCACTTTCACATGATATCCAAAAAAATGTACCAATTTATGATGTTTCAAAAATAGATTTTTTATCAGATACCAAATTATTACGTACAGAATGGGCAAACATACTACATAAGACTTCGGGTGTTCTTGTTTTAAAAAATGCTTATCCTGATACTTCAATTATTGATACTGCATCTGCAATTTATGAAAAAATCATAGCAGATGAAAAAGCTGCCACCGGGGATAAAGCAGATCATTTTGCCGCTTCAGGCGCAAACGACAGAATTTGGAATTCGGCGCAAAAACTCTGCCAATATGATCCACAAACTTTTTCTAAATACTTCAGCAATCTTGCAGTTGATACAGCTTGCAAAGCTTGGTTGGGGCCTAATTACCAAATGACTGCACAAATTAATCTTGTCCGCCCAAGTGGTGCTGCTCAGAGCCCCCACCGAGATTATCACCTAGGCTTTCAAACTAAAGAAATTGCCGAAAGTTACCCTGCACATGTTCACGATTTATCACCAGCTCTCACTTTGCAAGGTGCAGTAGCACACGTCGATATGCCCATTGAAAGCGGTCCAACAAAACTTTTACCGTTTAGCCAAATATATAGGCATGGTTACCTAGCCTTTAGCCAGCATGATTTTCGCGAATACTTTGAGAACAATTATATCCAAATACCACTCAATAAAGGTGATGTATTATTTTTTAATCCTGCTCTTTATCATGCTGGTGGAGCAAATATTAGTAAGAATATACATAGAATGGCCAATCTTCTTCAAGTATCGTCCGCATTTGGAAGAGCCATGGAAAGTCTTAATCGATCAGAAATGACCAGAATGCTGTATCCGATTTTAGCTAAAAATAGTGATAAAATGAATGAGGCAGAAATAAACGCAGCTATTACCTCATGTTCTGAAGGGTACTCATTTCCAACAAATCTAGATACGGCTCCTCCCCTTGATGGTTTAGCACCTGAAACTCAAGCCAATCTATTTAGGCGAGCACTTAAAGAAAAAATGTCTTTTGTAGATTTTAAAAAGGAATTACTTTTGCATGATAAAAACAAAAGAGCATAAATAGAAATAGATTATAAACTTACCACAAACTTTGCGCCGCCCAATTGGGAGGTTTCTACATGTATTTTACCTCCATGAGCTTCGACTATTTCACGACACATAAATAGGCCCAAACCAGAACTATTTTTCACAACTGAATGGCCACTGCGCGAAGTAAAAAATCTTTCAAATATTAATTCTTGCATATTTTCAGGAATACCCGGCCCGCTATCTTCTACAACCAAAGTCAATGGTTTTCTCCATCGCCTGACAAGTGAAATATTTATGGTACCGCTCGGATGGCTAAAACTAATTGCATTTTCGATGAGGTTAATCAAAATTTGCGCAATCCTATCAGGCAGACCATTAAAATTAATATTTTTTTGTAAAGTCACATTAATTTCAATTTTTGAATTTCTTATTTCATCAATATAATGTTTTGCAATCTCATCTACAATATTACTTATATCAAATTTTTCCCGTTTTTTTGCTACAATCTCATGATCGACAATTGCTGCCTCAGATATGTCTGAAACAAGCTTGTTCATCCTAAGAGCTTGGTTCTTAATTTTCAGTAATGCTGAATTTTTATTGTTATTTTCAGTTTCTAAATTATTTTCAACATGTGCAATAATTGATGCTATTGGGTTTTTCAATTCATGCGATACATCAGCTGCAAATTGTTCCTTATCTCTAAAAAGACGAATTATTTGTTTTGTTAATTTAATCAAATTATTATGGAGTAGGCCGATTTCATCTTTCCTTGAAGCAAGCCTAGTTACTGACATATTGGTCATTTGATCAGCCAAATCAGACGGCGTTAACTTTCTATTTAATCTTTTAGATAGACGTCTAAGTGGAAAAGCTATTGAAAATGCTAGAGCCAGGCCAAAGACTAAAGTAATAAAACTTATACCTATTAAAAATGCAACCCTAAGAGAATTTCTACTAAAATATGCATTTTTTAAATCATAATCTTCCCAGACCTCAATAAGCGCTACAGTTTTTCGATTAACTTTAATTGGAGCCAATACACGAATATCATAAGTATTTTCTCCAGATTTAATTACATGATATTGAGGGTTAAATTTAGATCTGTTCGTAACAATAGGAGCCATAACTACTCGAGCATCACTTAATTTTCTATAATATGAAAATAATACACCCATGATATCCCAATCATACCATTTATTATTTTGACCTTGGCTTCCAATTGCCTCTAGAGGCGTCACTGCAATTGAAGACCGTTTTATTGGGTAAGTTCCATTATAATAAACAAATCCTTTTCCTATATCTGTTTCATCCTCATAACGATAAATTTTAATTTTATGTACAGGTAGCAACTGTGGATCATCAAAAAGGTCATACATTTCAAGCATTAATTGAAAATCACTTACTTTGTTATTTTCAAATGCCGGCCTTGCAATCTTGCCCATAAAAGAAGATTTTGATTGCAAATCATTTTTTTTATTTAAAATATCATTTTCTACAAAATCATCAGTTACAAAGAATAATACCCAAAGAGCAATTAGAAACATTATTAACAAGCTAAATATTTTTGTTAAAATACTATGCACAAATTCAAGCTTTCAATTTATATCCTAGACCATGGACTGTTAAAATAATATCACATGACTTATCAATATTTTCAAATTTTCTACGTATATTTCTTATGTGGCTATCAATTGTTCTATCACTAACATAAATATTATCCTGGTATGCAGCATCCATAAGCTGTTCACGTTTTTTAACTGCACCAGGTCTATTTGCCAAACTTATTAAAAGCATACATTCAGTTACTGTTAGATTAACAATTTGACTTTTCCAGGTCACTAAATGCCTATCTATATCAATTTCAAGATCATTTATAATTATTGGTTTATGCGCGCTAGGGAGCTCAATTGTATGACGCTTTAAAACAGATTTAATCCTAAATAATAATAAATGCTTACTAAATGGTTTAGCAACAAAATCATCTGCTCCTAAAGTAAATCCAATTATTTGATCTTGTTCATCTGATTTTGAAGATAAAAATATTACAGGAAGATTTGGATTTTTTACCCTTGCTTGTGTAAGCAACTCATAACCATTCATTTCTGGCATTTTAATGTCAAATATCGCTATATCTATAGTATTTTTATTTAAAAATTCTAAAGCTCGCTGTGGATTCAGAAAAGGTGTGACGTGATAGCCTTCACTCAAAAGCATTTCTTTGAGTGGGTCTAATATTTCTTTTTCATCATCAACAATTAAAATATGTGGCATAGGAAATCCTCTCCATAAGAGCCCTCACATATATTTTTTAAGGTAACAAGAGTATTTAATTATCCTGCACAAAATATTCACATACTTTCATTAAGTTTGCAAATATTCCCAATTAACACTGCATATTGATTAGTTATTAAATTTACACAGGGCAGAACACCTGAAGAGCAACTACCTCGTAGCTCCCCTAACAGTGTTACCTCCTGGCATTGTTAGGGTTTCAAAAAAGGAATAATAAATGACAAATTTTATATACATAATACCAATCGTAATATTTAGTATTGCATTTATTCTTAAGGTGATCATGTACCGATGAAATTATTCATAAAACGTTATGTTTTGTGGGCAACGTTTAAATACCCCAAATTTTTGAAAATCAATATAAATTTTAATGATGGCGGTCATTGTCCGTGGGAGTTACATTCCTCAAAGTGTGAATCCACCACTATTCACTCAGAAAAAAACTGTAATCTGCGTGGTATTTTAAAATGATACAGATTATCACAATAATTGCAGTTGGAACATTATGGGCCGCCTCTTTAGCCGTAGTCGTATTTGAAATAATAATACCAAGCAGAACTATTAATCAAACATACGAACTATCTCAATTCACTCAAGACATACACAAAAAAGATGTAAATTCATAATTTAATTTATGATGGTCAAAAATTATATAACCATCATAAATTGATCAAATGTAGCTATCGAGAAGCACTATTTTTAGTTGTTCTATATGCATAAACATTTGTGTTGTTTATTTTATAAAGCTCACCCTGTTGCGCATCTATAAATTTTTGGTTTTTATTTCCTACTTTGTAATTCAAAGTATTAGTCTGTTTCAGAGCTTCTGTAATTTTGGTGCTATTGGTTTCTTCTGGCATTACACCAGCTAATGTTGAATTAGCCACCAAACTTAACAGACAAATTGATAAAAAATATTTCACAGTAATCTCCATTTTGGTCATTTAAAAAACTCTCTGGTGACGCTTGACCATAAAAAAGCCACCAGAGAAATATTATAAATCAGCCAAGTTTTTTAGCTGATTTTAAAAAAGTAAATTTAATTACCTTATCTAAATTTATATTGAATTTACTTGCAGCACTGATGATTATGATCTGAATATTTAAAGGAATAATATGCATAAATTATGATAAATCATTGAAGGGCTTTAGTTGTAAACTAATTCATATTATAGTTTTTTAAAATCTATTGGAGAGGTGGTGATCTTAATGAAAGAAGTCAAGTTTATACAAATGAAAGACGGGGACGAAGAAGATTATCACTTTTTAACCAAACATGAAGTTGAGCAAACAAAAGGTACGGCAGATAGGTTACTCAAAGCTTTAGTAGAATTAGACCAAGGTTTATCTGGATACAAAGTAACGAGACTTGGGCATTCATTACAATCTGCAACAAGGGCATTCCACGGCGGTGCAGATATTGATTGGATAGTATCAGCACTACTTCATGATATTGGAGATATTTATGCACCATACAATCATGATGAGTATGCCGCTAGCATTATAAGACCATTTGTTCGTGAACAATGCACTTGGGTTGTTGAGAAACATGGCATTTTCCAAATGCTTTATTACGGTGAGCATATCGGCTCCAATCCTCATAAACGCGAAAAATATAGAGAACATATATATTTTCAGGATTGTTCAGATTTTTGTGAGTTATGGGATCAAAAAAGTTTTGACCCAAATTATGACACTAAATCAGTTGATTTTTTTGCCCCAATGGTAAGTGAGGTATTTTCTCGAAAACCTTATGACCCAAAATTTATTAGACAAAATGAACGAGAACCCTTGCAAAAATTTTGAGCTTTATATTTAATAGATATTGATCTTGGCATTAATAGTACTAAACTTTTTTTAAATACCTAAAAAATAATTTTTAAATCGTATAAAAATCTTCAAACATTAGAATTCAGGTTTTTCTTATCAACTCTTTTCAATTCTGATCTCAAAATATAAACATAAAGTATCAAAATTTAATAGCATATATATTTTCAATATTATTTGTCACCACAGAGAGCCCATACAATGGCAAAAATATCAGTAGTCAAGGTATTATTAAAGGCAAATTCACACGAAAAAAATGGTGAAATTGCAGAAGCGCGTAAGCTTTACCAAAAAGCTTTGCAAGCCTTTCCTAAAAACAAAAATCTCAAGCAGCGTCTAGCCAATCTAACCAAAAATAGTCTGCCAATATCCAATCAAAGCCCTTCACAAGAAATTATAAATCAATTGATATACATATATGATCAAGGGCAATTTGTTGTAACAGAAGAACAAGCAAAAATATTTACAAAGAAATATCCTAAAATAAAAATTGGCTGGACTATTCTGGGGGTGACACAAAACCGTTTAGGTAAAATATTTGAAGCATCTCAAACTTTTAAAAACTTAACAAAGCTAGATCCTTACTATGCAGAGGGCTTTATTAACTTTGGGATCACCACACAAATGCAAGGTAACCTAGGTGAAGCCATAGAGGCTTACAAGAAAGCACTCTCTCTGAAACCAAATTATGCTGAGGCATATAATAACATGGGCAATGCCTTTAAAAAGCAAAATAGCCCAGATAAAGCTATAGAGGCTTACAAGAAAGCACTGTCTCTGAAGCCAGATTATGCTGAAGCATATTTTAACATGGGTGACACGCTCCGAGTCCAAGGAAAGCTTAATGAGGCGATAGAGGCTTACAAGAAAGTACTATTACTTAAACCAGATTATGCGGAAGCGTATTACAATATAGGTTTAACGCTCTATAATAAAGGTAAGCTCGATGAAGCGATAGAAGCATATAATAATGCATTATCACTTAGGCCAGACTACACTGAAGTTTATAATAACATAGGCTTAGTGCTCGATGATAAAGGCAAGCTCAATGACGCTATAGAGACCTACGCTAAAGTTCTATCACTTAAACCTAACCATATTGATGCCAACTGGAATCAATCCCTTGCATTACTTTCTAAAGGGGAGTTTGGCAGGGGATGGGCGCAATATGAAAAACGTTGGGAACGGTCGAATTATATTGATGTCCATTTTCAGTCAACAAAACCCAGGTGGGAACCAAATCGAGGTGGCAGTGTCTTGGTTTGGTTAGAACAAGGTCTGGGAGATTTGATTATGTTTTCGTCAATTATCCCTGAGCTATATAAACAATGCAAAAAGTTGATTGTACAAACAGATGACCGCTTGATACCACTATTTATAAGATCGTTTTCATCGGATATAATTTACTACGGGATAGAAGAAAAAATACCAGAAGACGAGTACGATTATCACATTCCAATAGGTTCATTACCCTTATATTTTCGCACAGATTTACAAAGTTAAAAAAAAAATAATGGCGCATATTTAAAAGCTAATAATATCAGAGTAGAAAATTTAAAATCAGAACTTCTTTCTGATGGAAGCAATAAGTTGATCGGTATTAGCTGGCACTCAACCAATCAATTAAGGGGAGCTCAAAATAGGGGGATTACTCTGAAGCAACTTACTCCAATTTTGCAATTACCTAAAACAAAATTAATAAGTTTGCAGTATGGTGATGTGAAGAAAGATATAGATGATCTTTTTACTGATTTTGGCATTAAAGTTCATCAAATTACTGAAATCAACAATATGAAAGATATAGATGATTTAGCTTCCCTAATTACTGCTTGCGACAGCATCATTAGTATTGATAATTCGACAATTCATCTGGCAGGTGCTCTTGGGAAAAAAAGTAAACTTTTGTTACCGTATTCTTGTGATTGGAGATGGGGGCGCGGTTTGAGCACTAGCTATTGGTACAATTCTGTTGAGTTATATCATCAAACCGAAATTGGCAATTGGGATCAGGTGTTGAGTAAATTATGAACAATTAATATATTATTAAAAATAATCTCAAAAAGTATTACAAAAATTTTATGAACTTATAGGTATATTAACAATTAATGTTAGACAAATTAATAAAAATTGTTCTTGAAATTAAACAAATTATAAAATCCTAAAATATGGCTATTCTCAAATTGTCCACTCAAGGCAAAAAATTAATAAAGCTTTATGAAAAAATGGTATCAGAGGGATATGACCGTTTAGATGGTATTAGAGTAAAAAGTACTTACAACGATTTTGAATTAAAAAAGTTTAGAAACATCTGTAAAGAGCACATATCACATCGTAGCATTAGAACAGTTCTAGATTATGGAGGGGGAGGTTCTGATTGGAGCGCACCAAATTTTGAACCTACAAATGGAGCATCCGCAAAACAATTTTTTAATGTAAAAAAAGTTACTACATTTGAGCCAGCACGTAATCAAATGGAAAAAAAAGAATCTGATTGTGTAGTTTGCATGGATGTCCTCGAACATATTTTTTAACAGATATACCAAATCTTGTAGATGAGCTATTTATGCTCTCTAAAAAATTACTTGTGATAAATGTTGCTTGCTATAATGCCGCTGCATTATTGCCAAATGGTGAAAACGCTCACATAACAGTGAGGAGTCCCGATTGGTGGAAGGGTGTAATCGATGCAGTTGCAATCAAATATCCAGATATAAAAGTATTATTAATTTGTTCACAAACGTTCAGTAAAGGTGTGATTTTTCAGCCTTTCAAATCAAAAGATTGGCATTCGTCTAATAGATATTCTACTAGCTATAAAACAATTAATTTTAATAGTTAATTTATTCTAGCCACACACTCCAGTGCCACACCGCAGTGTGCACATACACTAGCTAGGTTAGGGTCATGTACTTTACCACGCGGGTTGTGAATTTATAATGCCATGAAGGTAATGGCGGAGACGAAGGGATTCGAACCCTCGAACGAGTCACCCCGTTACTCCCTTAGCAGGGGAGCGCCTTCGACCACTCGGCCACGTCTCCGCCAGCGGGTCTATCTCATTTACTTATATACTGACAAGTAGATTCTTTAATTAATTTGACCAATATATGTATTTTGTTTTTATTTAGATTTAACGAAAATAAACAGGAACAAGTGTTGTGATTTATTTAAATATTTAGCGCTAAATTATCTAACTTAAAGAATTTCTTGTTTTGAATAACCTTGCAAATAGAGCAACCCCTCAAGATTAGAAAAATTCAATTTTGCCTTGCATTGTGCCGCTACTACTGGCTTTGCATGTAAAGCAACCCCCATACCAGCTTTAGTCAGCATGCCTAAATCATTCGCGCCATCACCGACAGCTATAACCTCATCATGTGAACAGCCTAGTTTTTTTGTTATGTCGATTAATGCTTCAACTTTTGCTTGCCTTCCAAGAATAGGAAATTGCACCTCACCAGTAAGCATTTTATTCTTATGAAGCAATGTATTTGCACGGTTTTCATCAAAGCCAAGTATTTTAGAAATAGTCTCAGTGAAATCTGTAAATCCACCAGAAACTAAAGCGCAATAAGATCCATTTCTCTTCATAGTCTTTATTAAACTTTCGGCACCTGGCATTAATGTAATACGTCCTTTCAAAACATTTACAATAATATCTGAGCTCAAACCTTTCAGCAATTTAACACGTTCAATGAGTGAATCATCAAAATCCAACTCACCATTCATAGCTCTTTTTGTTATTTCAGCGACTCGCTTACCTACACCCGCCTCATCAGCCAATTCATCAATACACTCTTGTTCTATCATTGTGCTATCCATATCAGCTAAAAGTATATTTTTCCGACGATTTTTAATTGGTTGAAGCACAATATCTATTTGATGTTTTTGGAGCTGTTTCCAAACTATTTCAAAATTTGATGGTTCAGATACTAAACTGATATCTATAGCAATATTATCATCCAAAACCTTATATTTTACTCCACCTAAATCATCAACAACTTGTTTTAAAATTAGCTCTGATAAATTTCTATTTTTATTATTTGCTATTAAAGTTGCGACGTACATTTATGTTATCCTAAAAAATATTATTTGATGATAATTAGGTTTATGAGGAATTGAAATAATATTCCAGAAGGAAGGGTTGTATGATTATTATTTTTTACATAAACCCATAAATGGGACACCCTTCCCCAACGAAGGGCAATTATCTGTAAGGATAGATATTATGAAAATAAATAAACCGGACATTCGTCCGAACAATCCCCAATTCTCTTCTGGACCTTGCGCAAAGCCGTCTACATGGACGCTAGACTCGCTTTCTAATGCTGCCCTTGGCAGATCACACAGGGCTAATATTGGTAAAGAAAAACTATTAAAAGCGATCGAGAATACTCGTGACGTCTTAACTATTCCAGAAAATTATAAAATTGGAATTCTTCCAGCTTCTGATACTGGAGCAATTGAGGCTGCCATGTGGTCAATGCTTGGAGAACGACCAGTGGACATGTGCTCATGGGAAAGCTTCGGTGCAGGTTGGGTAACTGATGTCGTTAAACAATTAAAATTAGACAATGTTACTCACCACGAAGCCGGTTATGGAAAATTACCTGACCTCAATAATATAAACTTTGATAATGATGTTGTATTTACCTGGAATGGAACAACATCTGGCGTAAAGGTCCCAAATGGAGATTTTATTCCAGAAAATCGAAAAGGCCTGACAATATGTGATGCAACGTCTGCAGCTTTTGCGCAAGATTTACCCTGGGATAAATTAGATGTTACAACATTTAGTTGGCAAAAAGTATTAGGTGGAGAGGCTGCACACGGCATGCT
>Ga0099797_100768_pt1 | contig 19375 bp, 26 predicted proteins | sample Uncmet_Sort48C_1_FD_89871 | JGI IMG/M metagenome (GOLD analysis project Ga0099797, IMG submission 89871) | Marine eukaryotic communities from CALCOFI LINE 67, Pacific Ocean - C012_Sort48C_1 | ecosystem: Environmental > Aquatic > Marine > Oceanic | place: Pacific Ocean: Monterey Bay | collected...
AAACTGCCCCCAAAATACAACATTTCTTTATATACACCACCACGGGGGCGCGCATCGATCCCGTGGTGGTGTATATACAAACTGTGTTTTTTGGGGCATCTTGCATATACGCCAAGAAATGGTATACACCAGCCATTTTCTTTTTTTTTCTAGGCCCCACACGGTTGTGGTGTATATATACGGTGTTCATATTACATGTGTTTCACAATTATTGAAATCTTGAAAATCTTGGAATTGTAAGGTTTCCATGCGGACTGGCTATTTCAAGGAAAATCCATGGCATTGTTCGATTTTGTACACATTGGCTCAGCATTCTCGATGCGAGGCTTTGGACGTTTGGGTTCTTCGCTGGCGGTGGCAGGTACCAGAGTCACGCCCAAAGCTTATATGGAATATAATAGGGACCTTTTTCGGCATTTTATTCGCAATAATTGGTACGAAGTTGCTAGAAGTTTGACGAGTGTGGTACGAAATTTGACAAACTTGGTACGAAATACAATCCCGAAGGGATCAAATAATCTTATATAGACCCTAAGTGAGAAAATGCACCCCTCGGCGGTGCTTCGCGCCGCCGGGGGGTGTATTTCCTCATACGGGTCTGTACTGTATTTGATCACTTCGGGATTGTATTTCGTATCAGGTTCGTCAAACGTGTACCACAATCGTTAATCTTCGTACCAACGTCGTATCAATATTTGAGAAGAGAATGACGGACAAGGTCCCCATGATATTGCATATATCAAAGCGAACACATAGAGGTAGCAGCCAGTCAGACACGTCAGGGAGTGGTAGAAATACATACATGATCGGGGTTATTTGCAGCTTAATATTTGGTTGTGGGTTTTGGTTTATATAACTGATTTTGTTTCACATACTTAGATGCCTTGGCCTGGGCGCAACACAAAGAGGCCCGGAGGCTTCATCCTCGGCTCGGCAATCGATGCCAGGCTTTGTATGTTTGGGTTCCTCGCTGGTAGTGGCAGGTAGCAGACTTGCCCAATGCGAATGTATAGGCTAAGGGATACCATTCAGGCAGACCTATCAGGGGGTGTAGGAACTATATGGAATTTTAATATCAGTACATTCGCCACATATTTTTCCGGGTCTTCGTTATAGTGCAGTCGGAAGGCTCTGAAATGGTCGCGGGAGGATAGCTTAGATCTTGCCGTACAGCAAAGTTCATTCTGAGAACTTGCCTTTCGGAGTTTTTAGAGGACTCTGATTTTGTTAATAGCTGTTATTCGTTACAATACACAAGCATATGAATTTTTATATCGATTTCCATTGTTCTGTAGACGTAAGTCAACCCCCCTTGGCCGAGGTCGTGCCCGCTGTTTTCCCGCGACCCCAATGACATGTTGTGCCTTTTGAAATGTATTTCTGTATTTACTGTAGGTTTCATATATGTTTAATCATTGCAATGCGTTTTTTTCTTGTGTCAACATACATGGTCAGGTGCCGTTCTTTGGCACATAGCCTGATTCGTTTCTGTTTTTTGCAGATGGGGTGGGGTGGGGGTTCTGTGGTGTGTCCTTCGGGGAACACATATTTCTGAACAAATGACCAACCACACAGCATTGATTATATGTATTTTTATTCGAGTTCGATCAAAAACTATTTGAAAACAGGTCGGACACCTGTCTTAATACATCGGGGATGTTTGTTGCATAGAAGTTGTATATTTGAATGGTTAACAACATGGTGAGATCAATAAAATCACATACAAGATTTATTGTTGGGTTGGCCGACCGTTTCGGGAAAATCAGGTTTTCGAAAAAACACCCCCCCCAAAGTGTATCCCAAGTGTTTTATTTTTGCTCCAAATCTTGTGTGTGTAGGAACCAAGACTTGGTTGTGGCTACTATGCCCACTTCCCAAAGAATCAGGGTAAGCTTGGAATATTTGGGGCTCCCAGGACAAACAAGGCCATGCCAGCACCATGCCCCTATATCCTATTCAGAGGACAGAACTGTGGGCTACGGCCGCGGCCCCCCGTGATGTCAATGCAATTAGAAGAGAGTGTTGATGTTCGGAGCTGTCGCCGTTTTTCGTTTATTGTGGTTGATCTTCTTTTTGGATCATTTTCAGAATTTTTAACACCCCGGAGGGTGCCCCAAAATCAGGGCACCCAGTTATACTCAAAACCACAATGGATGTACCTCCCAAAGTATAAACAACTATAAATATGCATATAAAACCAATGAGAATGTTCAATAATCCGAAATGCTTGATCCGCCGGCCCCCTCCCCCCCCTGCGGTCCCCACTTATCCCCGTCCCAAATATGTCAAACATATGAATATAGTAGGACAATCAAGCATGTCGCATGGTTTAGTACGATATTTATGTATATATAAAATTTGTTTTAATACATATATATATATAATTCCTTAACTAGGTTTACCTAACCAGGGTTCTTACTCATCGCCTCAATAAGGAGCGGCAAACGACCTTGGACTTGGCTATTCCCCCAGTCAGGCTCAGCCCACGCCCCCAGTTGCAGACGTCCGATTCCTCTTTGCTTCGACACCAAGTTCCCAAGCCAAAGTTCACACGCCAACGTTCCCAAGCTAAAGTTCCGAAGCTAAAGTTTCTAAGCTAAAGTCCCTAAGCCAACTTTCTCAAGCCTAAGTTCCCAAGCAAAAGTTCCCAAGCTCACGTTCCTAAGCTCAAGTTCCTAAGCCAAAGCTGCCAAGCTAAAGTTCCCAAGCTAAAGTTCCCAAGCTTAAGTTCCCAAGCTAAAGTTCCCAAGCTACAGTTCGTACGCTAAGGTCCCTAAGCCAAAGCTCCCAAGCCTAAGTTCACAACCAAAACATCCCAAGCTCAAGTTCCTAAGCTAAAGCTCCTAAGCCAAAGCTCCCAAGCCAAATTTCCCGAGCTAAAGTTTCCAAATTCAAGTTCCCAAGCTAAAGCCCCTAAGCCGAAGTTTCCACACCTAAGTTCGCAAGCTAAAGTTCTAAAGCTCAAGTTCCGAGGCTAAAGTTCTCAAGCCAAAGCTCCCACACCAAAATTCCCAAGCTAACTTTCCTAAGCTCGAGTTCCTAAGCTCAAGTTCCGAAGCTAAAGTTCGTGAGCTAAGATTCCCAAGCCTACAGTTCCTCAGCTGAAGTTCCTGAGTTAAAGTTTCCTAGATCAAGTTCCCCCGCTAAAGTTCCGATGCCAAAGATCTCAAGCCAACAAACCCAAGCTAGAGATCTCACATCAAAGATCGTCGCTAAAGATGCCGAACAGAAGGTGACACGAATCCTAGTTAGGGCCAAGCTGGGAGAACTTGTTTTAAATGAAACTGCAATTACAAAATACATTTTCACAAAATCCACATGTTAATTTTGCGGGCAAGCGGAGCCCAAGTACCGTGCCGGTGCACAGAGTCAAGCATCCCGGCATGCTCCCAGGGATCCCCCGGAGCCCGCGGCTGCCCCGGAAACGGTGTCATGATTTGCTGCGCAGTGCCCGCAACTTAAATGGCCAGGGCACTTACTAAGGGTCGTTTATATACAGAAAACATATAAAGAACTATTACAATGCATCTCACCGATAATAACAAATAAAAAAACAGAAATCCAATTATAATGGAATTCATTTTGCCGGAAGTGCAGCCCGAGTATCGCATCTGTGTACAGATTCAAGCATCCCGGCATGCTCCCAGGGATCCCCCGGAGCCCGCAGCTGTGCCGGAAACGGTGTCATGAACTGCTGCACAGGGCCTGCAACTTGAATGGCCTATGGGGAACCCATATATATACACCGCCACCGGGTTTGGGCTTAGAAAAAATATGATGAAAATTGCTGGTGTATACCACTTCTTGTTGTATATGCAAACTGCCCCAACATACCCCAGTTTGTATATACACCACCAAGGGGGCGCGTGGCTCAAGCATTTAATTTTAGCTCAAGCTCAAGAACGCCAGAGGTAGCAGTAGTCGGTGGCAGCACAAATGATGAAGGCATCGATGCTCTTATTGGTGCTCATTGCCTCACCGGCGATGTGCTTCAACATGCCGGAAACTATGGCATTCTCGCTCACCTTTGATGCACAAGGAGCAAAGAGTCGTCCAGTCTCAAAAGGCATCACATTGCCCAAAGATACCAACTTGGCCAAACATACCAAGCAGTTGGAAAGAGAGGCAGAGGAAGACGAGGAAATCTATGACAAGTTTGAAGTACCAACGCAAGCGCTGGACATGTTTTGGCAGGCACGTGGCAGCAATCGATGGTTGGCGGCTTTATTGCTCATTGCTTCCGAAGCCTAAGAGATTCCGTTTCTTGAACCCGTAGTCACGAGCATTGTACTGAGTGCATATATTGGAGCATCCATTATGTGTTGCAGTACCGGTTTATCCCAGGCCCTTTGGTGCAGTTGTTTTCAATCGGATTGGAGTGCCGTCTGCTTCAACCTCAGAAAATACGAATTGGCCATCATCTATGGAGTGACTTGGCTATCCCTTCCAGCACTTGGGGCAGCCATGGTGAGCGTTATCGGCGGCCATGCCCGAGGCCACACACAACCTTGCAGTTCCAACAATTGGCTGGCACCAGGGCACGCAGCGAGTTGTAACGTACCTTGCACTATGTCTGCAATCTGAGTTTTGAAGGACTTCGACGGCACGTTGGGTTGCCCAGGCGAGGGTCCAGCTGCACCAGGGACCCCGGTTGGGAGAGAGCGCAGGCGCGGGCACAGCCGCAGTCCCAGAGGCCCTACGAGAAGCGCATCTTCTCCATCAGATCTGCGCATGATGGACACAAGTTCTGTGCCACCAGATGTTGCACGCCATGGCATTGCAACAACCATGGAAGATGACTCTAGTCATGGCCTCGTTCAGAACATTCGCAGATTAATCTTTGACCACGATATGGTAGCAGAGGCTCAACCACGCTGCCACTACTGCCCTGTCCAAGGGTGTGTGTGTGTGTAATGATCCGACATGCGCTGCTGTGTGGCACAACATCTCTACAATGCGGCCACACTTGCAAGAGCATGCAAATGGCCGCTTGAGTGGCGATATACCTCCAGAATGGTTGGCTGAGCAAGGCCTTAATCAATGCACGGTCTGTTCCAAGATCATCGCCCGGAGTCATGGACATGCTTGCCCTCGGTGCAGACCCAGTTTGAATCGACCTGCTGGTCCGCAAAATGAGCGCGACATTCCAGATGGATGCCCGAGCCTGGAACAAACACACCGCTCAAGAGTGCCTGTCAAAAGACGGGTCGCTGAAGTTGCTCGCCGCGCTGGGGCCCAATGCCTAATCAGTGCCTTGGCAACTGTCATCTGCTTCAATGATACATGAGCATGGACAGAGCTTGCAGCACTTCCCAAAATGGTGCTGGCCACATCAGTACGAGGTGGGAAAAACACCGTAAAAGATCAGAGACTGAAGTGAGAAGGCGGTTCACAGACTGGCTGGGAGGACACAGGGGACATTCATGGGATTCAGCTTGCCGCGGCATCTCAGAGTCGAGGGTCCGGCCCAAGACGTCGCCGGCTCTTCGGCGCCGGCGGGGCAAAGAGCTGCTAGAGGAGGACTTGCTACAACAAGGGTGCACTGCTTTGGTCCAGGAGCCTCCAGTGACGGTTGATGCAACCGTCTAGCAGAAATGAAGGCGAAGCACCCAAATACCAGAGAGCCCGAAATTTTACGTATGCAGGCCCTACGACCGGTAGCTCCAGCAGCAGCTCTGCAGGCAGACATAGACGTTGTGGCTAAGTAGTTGGCTAGTTTCAACCATGGCTCTGGGGCAGGCCCCACGGGCATGCGACCACAGCATCTCAAAGATGGCCTCGCCCCCGGCTTGCACGACGAAGTACTCAGACATGTGACAGAAGTGGTAAACCTTATGGCCCGCGGCCAAGCTCCAGCAGTTGCCCAGGAGGGGCTATGCGGTGCATCTCTGGCAGCGCTTCCGAAGCCATCCGGCGGCTTGTGCCCTGTTGCTGTGGGAGGGATTTGGCGCAGGCTTGTGAGCAAAACGCTGACACACGAAACGGCCGCCGACTTCAAAGGCTATTTGGGGCCTGTGTAGCTGGGCGTTGGCACAAAGGGTGGGTGCGAAGCGGTGGTACATGTTGTTAGGCAGTGGCTTGCAACCAGGAACACAAGGTTTTGGTTACACTGGACTTGCAAAACGCTTTTAATAGCGTAGATCGCTCAACCTGTTTGCGTGAGGTGAGTCGTATCGCACGTGGCATAGCTCCTTCGGTGGATTACTGATACGGACAGGATAGCAAGCTAATCCTTGGGGAAGAGCAGCTACGCAGCACGCGGGGCATTCAGCAGGGCGACCCTTTGGGACCAGCTTTGTTCGCAGTGTCTAGTCATGAAGCCATCCTTCAGGCCCGCAGCTCAGCAGAAACATTGGTCCCGGGTGGTCTGGACTTTGTTGCCTTCTTTCTAGATGACGGGACTGTAGCAGGGCAGGCACCAGCTGTGGCCAAGTTTGTTGAAGTTTTCACCAATGCTATGTCTGAGATAGGGCTAACCCTTTCAGCAGCAAAATGCGAGGTGGTTCCGGCAGCTGGATCGATGTCGACAGTTGATCCTCAGTTGTTCCCTGGGTGCCAACTCCGTGCCGAGCGTAGTTTCAGGTTACTTGGTCCAGCCCACTGTACCAGAAGGACGCAGAAAGCCTGCCAACTCCTTGGGGCCATCCGTGGCTTCAGTGAGAGGCAAGGTGTGCTACGCCTCCTGAGGCAGTGTGCCAGCTGGTGTAAATTGGTGTACTCAGGTCGTACAGTGGCCCGCCAGGTCTCCACATCAACGCCTTGGCGCAGTATCAGTCAGAACTGAAGCGGACCCTTGAAGACATCACGGCAGTGAAGCTGTCTGGCCGAGTTTGGATTTTTCCCAACTTGCGATCGAAAACGGCGGACTCGGCATTGTGACCCAGTGCGGCATGCGGGAGCTGCATACCTGGGCAGTAGTTCGCACACGTTGGACCTTTGCAAGTCCATTGATGGCTCGTATGACCCACGGGATGTAGGCGGAGGCTTGCATTTGGCTGAAACTCGGGAGGCTGCCAAGGGGTCATGTCTGGATGCAGCCACATTTGGCATTTGCACCACTCAAGACTCTGCCAGCATTCCGTCGCAGAAAGTATTGTCTAAACACCTGGACGCAGCTATAAAACAACGTTGCACACAGGACAAGCGGCAGGATCCAACTTTTCTGGCCCACTTGGTCTTATGCAATGTGCCTGGAGCCGGCGCGTGGCTGACGGCCTCGCTCGTCCCAGATGGCCGCGCAATTGATGCACCATTCTTCCAGACAGCCTTGCAACGCCGCCTGCGCAGTCCACTTTTCCCTGGCAATGAAGTCTGTCCTTGCTGCGGTGACGCAATGGATATGTATGGAGACCACGCTTGGGTCTGCCAGTGCAATGGTGACCGCACCACCCGGCACAACTCTTTGAGGAATATTACTTTTGCGGAGCTCCAGGTGGCCGCGGCAAGACCAGAAAGGGAGAAGACCGGCTTGCTCCCAGGCCGCCCAGGGGAGGAAGGTCTTCCATCATCTGCTGGTGCTCGCCATCCAGCCGACATATGGGTGCGACGCGGCACTCACGGCGATGCCGAAGCTTTGGATTTGCTGTGACCTCGGGCTTACGCGCTTACCGCTACCGCCAAACCATCGAGGACCCCGGGATCCTATTCGCTGGTTATGAAGCCTTTAAGCGGCATTACAAGCCAACGGACCGGGTATGCCCGGACCAGGGCCTCCGCTTCACACCAGTGATCTTGCAAGCCCGCGGAGGCGGTTGGAGTCCTACCTACCGTGGGGTTGTCGATTGGATCGCCAAGCAGAGTGCAGCCGTTACACACAAAGACCAGTCTGCCGTCTTTTTGACGATAGCTCAGTGCATGTCATGTTCCCTGCAGTGGGAAATCGCGCGGGCAGTCATGAGGCGACAGGCAGAAGCGTCGGATAGCGGTGCTGATTCTGATTGGTGTAACCTGGAGGATGTTGAGTCATGGTAGTTTTCCACATATTTGTGTCTGGGAGACTGCTTGGGGAGCCCATGGAGGAGTGAAGGTGAGTCAGCCGAGCTGGAGGCCCTCGCAGCAAGCGGCCGCCGCTGAGTGCCCCAAGGTATATTCATTTAATACCCATGGCTGTGGTGGTTCCGATCGTGCATCGTTGGATGCGAAATGGTGGCCGGCCACAGGAGGAGCCGTTCGATCTTAGTCCTTGACTTTTGGGTCCTGGTTTGTGGGGCCCCGGCCCCCTCCGGCGGTTCCGGCCCCGTTCCCCGTTCCTTGGTCCCTGTTTTCTGGCCGCCCTTTCGGTTTTCGGCCGCTCGGTTTCGGCCCCTCGGTGGGTTCCCTTGGGTCCGCCGCCCTCGGTTTTCTGCCGCTCGGTGTCGGCCCTTGCCCCTCAGCGGCCTCGGGAGTCTTCAATGATGATTCTATTCTGGATATTGAGGATGACGTTGGTTACAAAAAAAAAAACATATACACCAAGAAATGGTATGAACCAACCATTTTCTCTTTTTTCCCAGGCCCATACCCGGTGGTGGTGCATATATATATATATATATATACATACATATCCTATTGAAAGATATCCCCACTTAGGAAGAAGATCTCCTATAGAAAGTTCCAGCACATGATTTCAATTTTTCGCTTCCCCCGTTGAGTGTAACAGGTCTTGGCCAGATCGGCGGAAGGCTTTCCTTGTTTGACGTGGTTGCTGGGTGGCTTTCTGGCATGTCCCACATATATATATATATACACGTATACATTTATATATAGCTACATATGGATAGATCGGAGTTTTACATTTCATGTGTTTTATGTGAGTTTATTCGGAAAGTTGCAAAACAGTTTGGAAACCTGTTTAAATGTATCGGGGTGATTTTTGCAACAAGAAATGGTTAAACCCATGGTGAGATCAATATAATCAACACATGTGAAGATTCTACTCAATAGTGTGTGACTTTTGGCATGCCCTCTGGGGAAAATACATATCTAAAGCTGGATTCTCCAAATGATCCGAAATTGCATGTTTTTGTTTTCAGCAGCTGTATATTATATTATTTATTTAAAGTATGTTTAGTGTATGCATTCTGGTTCGATATATTTATATAATCAGATACCTCAGTGTGGCATACATATATATATATATATATATATATATATAAGTATTATTGGGTTTGAGAACCGCTGTGTTGCATGTCAACCTCGAGGCCATAAGTCAGTAGTTTTCTTGTTCGAGAATAGTTTTGCAATTGTTCCCAATTTTGTAAAATTGGCAAAAATGTAAAAGCATCGAACCCCCACCCAATTCAACTGAAACTGCCTTCAGGAACCATTGACTTTCAAACCATGCTAGTTATGGGATATCGGAGGTTTAGGGGAGCTTGTCCGACTTGTCCGACCCCCGTAACCGGGAGATCGGCTTCGTTTCGTCTTCGTTTTCGTTTCGTGCGTGCCGTGCATTCCGTGCGGGCAAGGCGAAGCTGTGTGGGCACTTGTAGATCGTTATCCTTATCGATGGGCCTTCCTTTTGCTAGTTTCCACGTGTTTCCGGTCCTCTCGGCGGTGATCTTTTGTTCACAGGCACATGGGCTCGCAAAAAAATTGTGTGGAAAGTGGTTCTTTTTGTTTTTGTTGACAGCCATGTGGGTTTTAAGAGGTGTGTGTGGGTGTGTCAGATTTGCATTCTTTTTATAGGGTTGTAAGGGTACCACTTGAAAACCAGTGCAAAGAGCATACACTGAGTAGTGCCCACTCTTAAAACCAATGCAAATAGCAGGCTTGCTGGCTGGCTTGCTGGCTGGGGGGCTTGCTGCTGGCTGCACAGGCACATGGGGTGTAACAAGTTTTGTGTGAAAAGTATGTCTTTTGCTTTGTCTTTGTTAACAGGCATGTGGGATTTAAGAGGTGTGTGTGGGTGTGAGATTTGCATTCTATTTGCATGTGTTGTAAGGGGTACCACTTGGAAACCCGTCACCTACTCAAAATTTGGGCACGGGGTCTGTCTTGAACTCGCTGCACCTATTCAAATTTGCGCACGGGGTCTGTCTTGACCTCGCTGCACCTACTCAAAATTTGGGCTCGGGGTCTCTCCTGAATTCGCTGCACCTACTCAATTTTTGGGGCAAAGGGGCTGTCTTGAACTCGCTGCACCTACTCAACATTTGGGCACGGGGTCTGTCTTGAACTCGCTGCACCTACATAAAAGTTGGCCACGGGGTCTGTCTTGCACTCGCTGCACCTATTCAAAATTTGGGCACGGGGTCTGTCTTGAACTCGCTGCACGTGCTCAAATTTGCGCACGGCGTCTGTCTTGAACTCGCTGCACCTACCCGAAGTTTGGGCTCGATGATTAAGCAGCCCAAGTCAATTTGTGATTTGAATTCAATTTCAGTTGGTTGCGGGTTCGCACCCCCCCTCCCCCCCTCCCCGAAACTTCCTTATCAGCCAAAGGCTGGTCTTATAGGTAGATATACATATGTGTATAGGTATGCACACATGGGCCTCCGTATCTATTTTGGCTCAAGATGCTCAGACTCTTGGTGGTTTTACTGTCCCTGGTCAGCCTGCGATCTCCTCTGGAACCATCAAGGGTTCCTGGTCTCATTGCACCTTCTCCTGACCTTTATCATGCCTGCCACAGCCCAGCAGCAGAAAGGCAGCTCCCGCTCACCTCGTCGGGGTCGGGGTGCATGTACAAGTCCCACCAAACTTACCTCGTTGTTGGAACACGATATCAAGGATCTCATGTCCATCACCATTTTCACTTCTCTTTTGGCAGACAGCATCGCCCAAACTTTTGATGAGCTGCAGTCATGCCGATGTGTTTGCTCCGAAGGTGTTGAGCTGTTGATACATCCTCACGCCCTGGTAGTTTGGATGGTCGCTCGACTCCCGGTTGGGCCTGGCCTCGCTTGGTCCCGACATTTCCATTTCGCCTTGTAATCTCCCAATAGTTTTTGGTGGTTCCCCGGTTGATCCTTTTAGGTATCCTGGGGTGTCTGGTGGCGGGGGCAGCTCTGGATCTCCCCATGGAGGTCCCTCTTCTAGTGCTTTCGACAGGGACGTCGACCTCAACATGTTCAAGTTGTCATCTAAAGGCGTTTCCATGCAGAACGCCTTGCTGTACTCATCATCTAAGATGCACAGGTGCCACACAGAGTACGAGGTGGAAGGAATTGCCAGAAACAACACCTTCACAGTCATGTTCTAGAGTGGCCCTGGCCCCATCACAACCTCAAGCTTTGGATGTGCGCAGGATTTCACGAGATGAATGGCGAAAGGTCTGCATCGAGACGACTGAAAAGTTCTCCGACGGCTCCTTCAAAGACGAACTCCTATTCATCAGTGCAGATACAAATGCTCGCCGGGTTTGCAGTGATTGCCATTGGTTGTCATTAATTGGCTTAAAGCAGTTTCAGACTATGTCGAAGGTGGATGGTGTGGTCGGTGTCTCGTGGAAAACACTTCTCAGCATGGTATGCCATGATGCATCTGGATCCGAGCTTCAATGGAGCAACACAATGGTCGAGGCACACGATAGCAACAAGCAGCAGATCACTCAGCCATTCAATCCTGATCTCGCGACTGGGGCAGGATTACATTGGACATCTTCGTAGAAGTTCCACTCCTCGCTTGAGAAAGCGCTTCCCCTTTGATAACTCAGCGGGCCCTTCTTCTGGTGTGATTATTGCCTTGGTTCGCAAAGCTCACTTTGACAGTTGGCTTCACGGTCGTGAGGTGGAAGTGGTTGTCAGAGTTGGCTCGGTGGAGGCCTTTCGGGTCTGATTGGTGCTGTCCAGTTATTTTGGTGCCGCAATGTTCGCAATCATGGTTTCAGTGCTGGGCAGATGGGCAAGCTGCAGGATTGGTTATTGACAAGGTTATCAGTGTGCAACAGCCAACCTTTTTTGGAGACTTTGCTCCTGGTTGGAGATTTCAACAATATGAGGGAAGTGGAACAGTCCTTGCAACTTACCTCCCCCGATCGCATCAAAATTTCCAACACCGATTTTCATGTGAATGCCTTTCCTTGTGCCCGGCCCAGCCAAAAGGCGTGGCAAATCGTTTTCAATTCGGTGTTCAAAATCCCAATTGGGACCCACTAGCATATCAATACTTCTGTGCTCAGTACTAATGAGATTGATCGGATTTTCGTCGTTTCCGCCGTCACATCTTCTCAGCTTGGCCACTTGCATGGATTCTATTTCTGGGTACGTTTAGGGTTCCGTGATCTTTCCCCGATGCATAATATTCTTCTCAGCAGGACTCGGCAACCTACTGTAAAAGCAGCGTGCCTAACAGAAGCAGAGCCAGGTGGCATAAGTCCCACATTGGCAAGGCGCTTTGCGATTAGGTTTGGCCGCCACCGTCTTCGAAAATGTTAGCCTTGAAGAAGCTCTCGAAATTTTCAAAAAAGTAGTTTTAGGCATGTTGCTCTTAGGGTTAAGCACCACGTCCTCCATGAGGAGCCGAATTTACAAGAAAGTATCCGTTTGCAACTTTCCAGCATAGCTAGAGCGCTTCGGATTGGAAATGGGTGTGTGGCTTGTTGCGTCGTTAACACCACAAAAATTCAGGTAATGCCAAAGGCTCCAAACTGCTGTATAGTGGTGATAAAATTCAAGAAGTGCAATGGAAAGCCGCCCTCTGTAGGGGCATTGCTCCTTACTTGATGCCAAGCAAGGTGCCAGTTTGGTGAGACGCGTGCTCGCCCGTGCTTGTCCCATAGATGTGGCAAAACACAACGACAAGACCTCGGCCATGGTTGCAGGTGATGTTGTGTTGGACTTGTCTCTAGCTACCCCTCCGAGCATCGATTCCTCTGTGGCACAGCTTAAGACTGCCAAGGATTCAGCCCCAGGACATGATCTGCCTGGAGGGCAGTTGCTCGGTATGCTGCCAGAGCCTTTCATAATGTGTGTCTTTCGAGTCTCTTGAGCACCCCCTAACACTATAACTTTAGTAACTGGCCTTTTCCACCCAAGAAACCACAAGCAAGGGACACTAGGCATATGAAGGTCGTTCGTAAACTGTTAGAAAACAGTCCGCTCACTCTGACACTCTCAAGAATTGTGATAGCAAACATGTGGCGGCCATTTTGTTATCTTTTGTTTTGCCATCTCTTGAAGGCACTGTTCATGTGTCTCAGAATGGTTTCGTGAGAGGCCGACAATTTTTGCAAAATCGAGTGGATTTGGATTTAGAGGTAGGGTGGATGCTTTACGATGTATGGGTGACAGAAATGTTTGTAACTTTAGTTGCATGCTCCCTAACCATAGTTTTGACGCTGTTGCCTCTGTTACCCTTCTTGATTTTTGCGAAGGCTTTTGCCCGTGCGGCCCCTCAGTGGCATTTACGTGTTTTAGCTTCGATTGGCATGCCAGAGCACCTTATTATTGTAATATAATCCTTAGCATATACATACCTTCTACTGCTCATATAGTTCAGGAGGGTAAAGCCACCCCATATTCCGCATATTCCGGGTCCTTGGTGGGGTCATGCAGTGTTGCCCACTCTCGTCGGTGCTGTTTCCATCATGCCATTACTTTCGATGCACTCGTATGTTGGGCTGCAAAAGTGATTGTCAGACCGGTTTTTGCAAGTTTGCTTATGCTGATGACATCGCTAGCTTGAGACATTTGCAATCATTGATCATTGTGAAAAAGATATTTGATTTCTGTGGAAAGATATTTGGGCTGTCCTTGCAACCAGCCAAATTTAGCATTGTTTGCCTCTCTGCGCTGTCAGTCCCCACAACCAAAGCATAGTGAAACCGTCGTTCAGGGACAATACTCTTGAGTGGGCCCACTTCTCTGTGGCCAACTCAGAGTTTTATCTCTGTGACCAACTCTAGGTGGGTCCATGGGGACCCACCTAGAGTTGGACAGATGCACTTGGGAACTTTCGTACGCAACTCGAAAATATTTCGCAATACTCATGAGCCAGCTGCCATTGTGATCAAATCTTACCGTCAGAGAACCATGCCAGTACTAGGGTATATTGCCCCTGGTTCGGCCCCCGCTTCAAAGGCATTGAAAGGGGTGCTCTTCACCATCTCTTGCATCTAGCCAGAAATGCTTTGTCTCTTTTTTGCGTGACCTTGGCAATATCATAGGTCTCAATATCCGTCCTGTAGTCCTTCTTATGCAAAGCTTTATCAGAGCTGCTCATGTCATTATCCAAAGGGTTGACACTCTGTACAGCTCTTTGGGAGCATCTGTCGAGAAGGCTGGGCCCTTGTTACACATTGTGACTAGAAGCTGGACTCCACCGGGCTTGGACTCATCGGTCTTCGTTGTCAACAGCAGGAAGTCTTTCAAGTTTTCGTTAGCGATGTTAGCTCCGGCTGAGGCAGCCAACACGTTTGGGGGTGGTCTTGATTATGGGCTTGCTCATCCCACTGCCTCTTCACAGAAGTTGTTTTTTGAAGCTTGTGTGAGCCGCTCGTTTCTGAGTGGCATGAGTTGCTGGACCGTAGCCTGGCAGCCATATGCGGGAAGCATGCTATGGGGACGTACAGGATGCCTACATTAAGTTACATCCGAGGTTCCTCTCGTTGCCGCACTATGGTCAACCCTCCGGCCACCAGCACTAGATAACATGAGCAGAAGGTTCAGCCTTGTGACTTTGGTTGTGCTCACTTTTGCCCCCGGCGGCCCCGGCTTAACGTACACTGCTTTGGTGATTCTTTGTCCCATTATTTGAAGTGTCCAAGGTTCTGGAGCATCGTTGAGGAGGTTAGTCACATGCAAGTAAAAACGAGCGCCTACCAGCATACTTACTACATCTTCAGCCTGGTTCATGCGGACCTTCTTGCCATTGCTAGGGCTATTGTACAGGAATTCCTTGAGTAACCTTTTCCTTGGCAGCGCCGTTAGATTTTCTCCTTCAGAGAAATCATACAAATTCATATACACATGGGCCGAGGGCCCACGTCGGTACATTTGGACAGACGGGCGGACGGACGGCCCTTCGATGAGGCGGCAATTTTCGCTTTCATTTTTTCAGGCCCCAGACCCCCATGTGATTTTCCCGCTGTCCTTTGTCCCTCGATAGGAACATCTGGTAAATCTGATACAATATTTGTTTAATTCTCTGCGTTGGCAGGGAAGGTGGCATAGCTCCATTTACCGTACAAGGAGTGTTACATGAGCATTGCATGGCTTGGTTTTTGTCTCAATCCTGAGAACACAGCTTGCCCACCTTCGCAAACCTTGGAGTGCTCCTTAATAAAAAAGGTTGTCCGGAGGCGTTCGCCGCCGGGAGAGGAGCTGCAAGAGATAGGTGCTTCAAGTCTGGAATTTGCCCATGAGCGAGTACCGGGCTCTGTCTACTATAGCGGACTATCGCATTGGTTTCTGCGGATCGTCCTATGAGAACAATGGCTGGTGCGCCATGCGCCACGTGTGCCCTCGACTGATGCTGGGGCAAGGTGGTTGGTCAATTGCTCTGGCTTTGCTCAACGACATGATACCGGAAAAGTTGCTGATTCGGTACCCGCGCCTCAACATGCAGCGCTTGCGAATCCAAATGAGACACGCTCAGCGCACTACAGGAAGGATGTCATCACATTTCCCCCGCGAAGCCATGATCTCCGCCGTGGCCATACTCGAGCAAATTTGTCAATGGCAAGCGAATCCATGCTTCATCGCCGCAGTCGAGCACGCTCGCCAGAAGCAAGCGATCCCATGCTTGTTCGAACAACCAGCCCCAGAGCCACAGCCTGCTAACGATGCCCGGACTCCAGCGGGAACTACTTTCTCTTCTGGTTTGGCATCGCAAGCCGGACCTCCTAAGGACCCGCCCATCCAGATCCGACGGGCACAGTGCACTGTGGTGCGCTTCCGTGGTGGTATTGCAATGGGCAGTGGGGACGACACCCACCCGCTGTTCGCCATGACATGTCGTGGGGCCTGTCAGCATGCCACTGGTGACGCACACAACGCAGCTACACCAGGCACAGAAGGTGAAGCATCGGGCCGCGGTGCTTCCACACAATCTGACCACCCAGGACATGAGCATTGCAGAGGGTCTGAGCGGCCAAAGCGCAGGGGGAACCACAACCGGAGTGTGCCCTCCAAGCACACCCGACAGCCAGCTGAGGAGCCGAACCCAACACTCGCACCGGACGACATGCCAGGTCTCCGCACAGATGAGGAATCTGAAGTCGGGCTTCGTTATGCAGACTTCACAGAGGAACTCGTGGTTGATTCAGACAGAACCCTCGACACAGAAACCGAGTCCGAAGAAGATCTCATGGCATCCAAGGTCGCAGCATGGCGAGGAGCCAGCCCAGCTGAAGAAGAAGCTGACTTTGCCTTCTACTTCAAAAACTTTCACCAGGCTTGCGGGTCAGGAGGGCGGTACGTAGCGCTAGCTTGGTCTAGGATGCGCCTTAAAATGGACCCCGACCTTGCAGAGGACGCCAGCCAGGCCGAGATCTCGGCTATGCCTGGATGCCAGACAAGATCCGCGAAGTCGACTCGTGCAGGAGAAATGTAGACCCCAGAGGATCCCGCAATGCTGGCGCTGATTGGCCTCGCCCAGGTGTTCACAACCTGCGGACCAGAAGGCAGGAGCTTGTTAAGCTCGTTTGCTCACTTATGGCCCGCTGCAGGGGCTACCCCAATATTCATGATGCAGTCGATGGTTTTAGACACATCGAGCTACACAGAGCAGAAAAGGCATGCCAGTCACCACCATTATTACGCGAGCAAACGCGACTTTGGTAGCCTTCGAGGAATTCTGTGACAAATACCGCCATCCCACTAAGTTGCGTGCGCAATGCCCCATCGGTAGTTCTGGAAGCATCCATCGCAGCCAGCTCCAGCAGCTTTGAAGGCATTCAATTGTCTCCGCTGGCTCACGGACAAGCTCCTTACAGGATGGTCTATGTGGAATGTATCCCCACCGTTCTGGGACCCCAGTCACGGCCGTGTGTTCAGGGCCGTGCACACAACAGGGGAGAACCCAGCCGCCCTTTGTACTTGCATGGAACTCAGCATGGTACAAGCATTGGCAGCCGAGATGATGACCCGACAAGGCGGCAAGGATTCTTCTGGGAGTCTGGCTAATGATATTCGCCAGGGTCAGATGGGCCCACATTAGGCGCTGTTTTCCTGTCCGCCAGACGCCCACCTTCGTGACGTTCTTCTGCAAGACAGGCAACCGCCGAATGAGGCGCATCGGCTTCTATTGGGGTGTGCCGACCCATACCACATCTAACTGGTGTTGGGCCGACAGGTACATAGCTTCTTGAAAGGCCACTCTACCGGAGCATCTTTGCCATGGGCATATTGGAGCGGTAGTTAAGCCTGTCTTCATACTCCCCCATGCAGTCTTCACGAAGGGATCTCCTTTGCACTCCACATTTGTGTTGAAAGAGGCAAGACACGCCATGGAAGTCACAGGTACCCACCCTCAGACATCATGGACACACAAATTACGCTACCTCCCTCTCTACGTCGCAACCAAGCTCAAACTGTCGCCAATGGAACACTGTGGGTTGGACGATTGCCAGGACCCAATCCATATGAACAGTGGGGGTGCCGACAGCATGCACGTCCGAACTTCTGTTGCTGAGCAGAACATTTCTAGGAAAGCGAAGCTCAAAGTCTGCGAAGCCATCAGGGCCCTGCTTATCAATGCAGGGATCGATCACCTAACAGGTATGCCCGATAAAACATGGGCTCAGCACAGCGCTTCCCTTAATTACCATGTTGCCTAGGATGAGTCACTGAGCTGGCTAAACCCAGATTGCTTAATCCAGGCAATGCGCCGGAGAACGAGGCCAGTGCACCCCCGCCTCCCATTGTCGTGGATTCGCCCCGAGCAGGTAATAACAGGGTTATGGCAAGCTATGACAGGACGAGCCGGGCATTGTGTCCAAGATGCCATACCTGTGGCACTGAAACCCTCGACGAGGACTTTTTCCCGTTGGGCAGACACAGATGCGGCGCAATCTTCCCATCGGGACGAGGTTGCCTCCTTAAGCGGCCGGCAGGAGAATACAGGCAAGCCAGATGTGCATGGGCACAAGAGGAAGATTTGCCCCCACCTCAAGAGGATGTCATCAATGTCGACGACCTCTTGGAAAAACTGGCAGCCACCTCCCCGTAATAGGTCACCTCCACGCCGTAGCCGAGCACCCACAGTGCATCATGACCATCGGGTGACCCATCACACAGGCAGCAGAGGCCCATGCCGCCCGGAGAGGAACCCGAGAGCTAGAACCACGTCACCCACCTGACGTAGGCAGCACACCAGGTACAGCCCGCCGAGAGCAATGACAGCAGGGGAGTACCCCCCGGCGCCGGAACCGCTGGCAACCACGGCTGCAGTATTAGCAGCAGTAACGGCTACGACAGTATACCCTGCCGAACTACCTGGGGAACCTCTGGGCTGGCGACGATGCTTCTACATTGGCGGCCCTCAGTGCAGTACCCACAGGGCGAGCCGCAGTCAAGGGCAGGCATCATAGTCCCGAGACACCCGAGGTGATAGTGCGCATGCACCATGGCAGAGGCAAGGGCGAGCTGTGGGTTGGGCCTCCCCAACTGTTTGTAAAGAAGATGTCCTCAACGAATTCAACTTCAAGATCCAGATCCAATGCTTCAAGCGTCGCCCCGCCACGCAGCATGCCGATGACAGATACCCTACTACCAGGGGTCTCCACTTCAAGGGCTCCCTGCTTTTCAAGCTGGAAATGTCGAACGACCAAGCACGCCCCCTTGATTTCATGGTGCTTGAGCGAGGCTTGGTCACTTCCCTGGTCGCCGCAGACAATGCTTATATGCACTGCATGACAGGAGTTACCCGAGCCCGGCTGGAGCCGCCCTGGCGGTTGCCCGCATGTTGGGATGGACATACATGCAATCGGCTAGATGGGTGGATGGCCTGCGCAATGCAGAGCTCTTCGACCGCCGGCGCAATAGGGGAGCAGACAAGTTCAAATTTGTCAGTGTCCGTTGGATCGACCAGGCACTCAAGCGATCTCAAGCGGCTTGTCTCCCCCCGCAGCCTGAGTGCTTCGCCAGCAGGCGGACAGAGCCGATGGTGGTCCATCCATGTGTGGCAATTGACGCTCGCCAGCACCCTCTCTGCCTGTGGAGGAAGCCACCAGTCATAGTATTCCCGGAGACAGCCTCCGTGGCCCACGATGTGCACGTCGCCGCAGCGTTCACGTACTTCTTAAAAAGAATGCAGCTGCCTGTTGAAGGCATTGCTGCACTGGGTGGAAATCCTGCGAAACTTTGCGGAGAAAGGACACACAGCATCGGGGCACGAAGAAGCCTTCCAGTCCGGGCCCTGACACGTGAGTGATGGGAGCCCACCCGCGACAGACTGCCTAGTCACTTATGTACATAGCACAAGCACTGCAACCTTGACGCGGCGATGTAGGCCA
>Ga0099797_100769_pt1 | contig 19374 bp, 10 predicted proteins | sample Uncmet_Sort48C_1_FD_89871 | JGI IMG/M metagenome (GOLD analysis project Ga0099797, IMG submission 89871) | Marine eukaryotic communities from CALCOFI LINE 67, Pacific Ocean - C012_Sort48C_1 | ecosystem: Environmental > Aquatic > Marine > Oceanic | place: Pacific Ocean: Monterey Bay | collected...
TGGTTGCACCGGCAAATGTAATCGCAATTTGGGGTGTCACGGCAGACACTGCAAATGCCTGATTCGCCATCGCAAATGATACCGTCTTCGCACTCCCAGCAGGGACTGCTTGGTTCGCAGTGAGGACGATGGTTCCCGTGCTTCGAGTCCAGCTGCCTCTAGACGCGACACTGTTTGAGGAGAAAAGGGCAGCGTCTGTTCCAGTAAGCACGATAGATCCGGTATCAGGATCCCCAAGATTGGTCAGACCACTGATCGTCACAGTGTCCCCGGCCGCCAAGGCAGTATTGCAGGTGAAACCAATCGTAACAGTATTTGCTGCCCCGGCGACAGTGGTAGTACCGGCCACAGTCTTCGCCGAGAGCGCAGGTAAGATACTTGCGAGGTTGGCATTGCCCGTCGTATCTTCAGCAGCGATGTTGGTTGCACCGGCAAAAGTAATCGCAATTTGAGGTGTCACCGCACCCACTGCAGTCGCCTTGTTCGTCATTGCAACCGATACCTCCTTCGCACTCGCAGTCACTGCTTGGTTCGCAGTGAGAACGATGGTTCCCGTGCTTTGGGTCCAGTCGCCTCTAGACGCGGCATTGTTTGAGCTGAAAAGTGCTGCGTCTGTTCCAGTGAGCACGATGGCATTGCTATCAGCATCCCCAAGATTGGTCAGACCACTGATCGTCACAGTGTCCCCGGCCGCCAAGGCAGTATCACAAGTGAAACCAATCGTAATAGTATTTGCTGCCCCAGCGACGGAGCTGGTACCAGTCACAGTCTTCGCCGAGAGCGAGGTGGCCGCCCTGGCATTGGACGCGAAGCAAGCCAAGAAGGCCGCGAATAGAAAGAGTTTGTTCATCAGGAATTGCCTAGCGAAGACACACAGCCGAGAGGGAAGTCGTGAATGCTGTCGTACAGCCTTGCATGATGGGAACTTTCTATTCCAGGGCTTTCTGCGCAGATCGGGAAATCCTCTGTAGGCGCTCACTCTCCTCGGGTTGTTCTTCTGAAGCTCAACACAGGAGATCACCGCGCGACTCTCGTTCAATGCACCAAGTGGTCGAGCAAGGCAAGGAACACATCGAGAGGGAGGGGTATCTCGATCGTATCGACGTATTCCACAGCATCCAAAAATAACAAAGTAAATAAACGAAGACAGACACACTTGATTATTTAAGGAATTAAATTAGAAATGGACAAAATACCGCTTGCCAAGTACAAACAAAACGATCTTGTTGCTTTGCTCCCTCGTGCTAACTGAGGTCAAGAGCTTCCAGTCCTATGTAGACGACACAGGCCTTTCTCTGTCCGGCCGGTAAGGTCGTTGGCTCCTGGCTCTGAGTAAATGAAGCATTGCCCTGAAATTTTTGAAGCGAAGCACCCACCCCAAGCAAGCAACCAAGCAACGCCACCCAAAAAAACCTCTTCGTTCGCTTCGGTTTCTTTTCTGCATACCTTAATCTTTTAACATACTCACATAATCCAATACATGTACGGTTTTATATGCACAACATATTGTTACTATTGAATAAAATAAATTATGTCCTTAACCATTCCAGAGACGTTACTCCGCTGACACTCAGCGACGGTTTCGTTTGATAGATTGATATTTTTCATGATATGAGTATCTTCTTGTCCATTTGATAGGATGTTTGTCTTGAAAAGTGGATAATTTGATAGGAATATATTTTAATCTTATGTTAATCTAAGTTGTACATTTGATAGGAGGGTCATGTGAAAAGTGCGCGACGCGGACCTCCTGATGCAAGCAACCGCAACCCACGCGAAGGGAGGTTCCAGCCGTCTTCCACTGCGAGCGAGGTGGCTGGGAATGTATTTTCGGATCACCGATGAACCAGTGAGCACATTGCTTTATTCATTTGTAGTGTGTAGTATAAACCGGGCGTTCAAGGCATGCCGTTTCGCACAAAGCTAGGGCGCGCGCCGCGGGGGAATCAAGGTAGCACATTGCCTTCGACCTCGAAAGGTGTGCACCGGCCTTCTCCCTTTGCAGCAGCAGGGGCGAACGCGGTGCGTGCCCCTACCACCGCTAATCGCTTTCAGTCTGCGGTCAAACCAGAGTCGGTCGGGGGGAAACAAGCAACAGATGTGTCGCCTACGAGTGGTAGCAACCACTCCCCTGGTTCGTCTTCGCTCGTCGAGAAAGTGAATGCACTGTCGAATGAGCTCAGGGTGGCGAAGCGCGAGTCGGAGCAGAGTCAGACGATTATCAACGGGTTAAAGCGCAACTTAGACCATTTGACCGTCACTGGACTATCCGATAAGCGCACCATAGGTGAGCTCCGGAGAACCATTGACACTCTTAAAGGAGTCGACCAAAGACCATACAAGCCTCCCGACGACGAGGCATCAACGACCATGTCTGTACGCGAAAAGAAGGAGTTGTTCGCCAAGGTGGACCAGTTGAAAGAGGCCCTGTTGGAAGAACGGTCGGAGAGCTCTAGAAAAATGGAGTCGTTGAAAAAAATGTTGAAAGAGTCACAGCACACCAATGACCTTTTATCAACACGGGTGCAGCAATTTGAGCGTGATTTGACGTCAAAAAGCTCGGCAGAAGTGACCTTCAAAAAACAAATGGAAACTGTGAGCGCGCACGCCAAGCGCACTGTCGACGAAAACCGCCGTTTGCAAGCGCAATTGACTAACTCTGATGCCCAAGCAGCCCAAGTGAAGTCTTTGAGTGAAAAAGTCGAAGAGCTTGAGCGCGCAAATAGGCAACAGGCTGAACAAATAGAGTTGCTCCAACATGAGGGACAAGACGCGAAAGACCTTCGCACAAAGTTAAACGGCAAAATTGAATACTTGCAGTCCGAATTGGACTCCGCGCATACGCGGCGCAAACGGGCCATGACCGACCTCAGCTCAAACAGTGCTCATTTAGCGCAGGCAAGAAAACACATTGAGGACCTTAAATTAGAAATGCGCGTTGTCAAAGAGGCACATGAGGAACAGATGCGGCTGGGTGGACAAGAACGATCGAAACTGCAAGCAGCAGTCGATGAAAAAATAGCTAGCTTGGCTCTGGACGACAAGACGAACGATACTTTGCGCCTAAAGACTAGTCAACTGCAAACGGAAGTGGCTCAGTTGGAGGCAGCATTGGCACGCAATGCTGAGAAGACACCATCTTTGGAACAACGGGCAAAGGAGCTGATGATAAAGTACGAAACAGCCGTCGGAGACAGGGATATGCTTGCACGGGAATTAGACGAGCACAAACGCTCCAATTCCACTGGAATGCAGAAATTGCGGCAAACAGTGGACAAGCTGGAGAAAGAAAACGCCAACCTGAAGGGTGCGGTGAAAGAGCTGCACGAACGCCTCTCGGTGTTACAAGACTCGCATGAAAAGAAGTTGGGGGAATCGAAATTAGCTATGGAGCGAGTTCAGCAAAATGCGGCTGATGGTGTGCGGAAAGCGCACATTCAAGTCGAGGAGATGGAGAAACGATGCGATCAGATTTTGAAAGAGATAGAGGATCAACGCAAGCTGAACGCTCACGAATCCGAGAGGGCCAACAAAGCAATGGAGGCACACGCCTCTATCCAAAGAGATTTAAAGGCCGAACAAAACCAGACGAATTTTTTGCAGAAACAACTAGAGAATAACCGAGCGACGAGCGCGTCTGAGACACTGCGTGCCGATCAAGCGTTGACAGAGGCTGTCCGTTGCCGAGAGCGGTACCAAACGGAACATGAACGTGCGACTGGGCTGACGAACGAGCTAAGCGAGTTGCGGCATGCGCATTTAAAGCTGTCTGAAAAATTGCAAGCGTTAGCTTTGGAGAAAAATGCCGTGGGGGAAAATCATGGAACTATGGAAAAAGAGCGTGATCTGGCCAAAGCGGCCTTGGCGGAGGTGAAAGAACGATGCGAGCACCTGGTACGCGAAAATACGGCGCTGGAGGAGCGGCTGAAGACAACGTTAGACCTGGTGGAGCAAACGCAAGTGTCGTACAACAAACTTGCAGCGGATGCGGCCAACGCCGAAGAAAACGCCCGATTGGCCACGTTATTGAAACAGACAGAAAAAGAACTACGTAATACCCTTGCAAAGTTGATGACCACCGAGGAGGCTTCGGAAAGTGCATTCACTTGCTTGGCATGCATGGAACTGTTCGACAAGCCCATCACATGCATACCTTGCGGTCACAGCTTTTGCATGAAATGCATCGACAGTTACAAAAAGAACCATCCCTCCCCGGGAGAAAAAGACCAGTGCCCAGAATGCGTGTCCAACAGTGGCGGTTCCGCGCCGGCCAAGGTGGACTACTTCATCGCAAACGAGCTCTTGGAAAACTTGAGCAGTCGCTTTGTCTTTCGTAAACAAGCCTTGTCCTCGCTCGTCAACATGGTCGGAAAGCTCAAGTAAGACCCATACTCCGCATACTCCACCCACACCAGCCTGTGTCGATAACCATGCTCCTGGGGTTTATTTGGGTGGATTATTCGGTGCTTCAACGATCGAGGATCTTGATAGGCGTAGTTCACATCAACGACTCTACAAAAGTATAAGGTCATGCAGTCTTTAGTTATTCCAATTTCGATTAAGTATGTATAGACGATAATTTCATAGGACATCTAGGATGACGTGTGCTGCGAAGACTGACAGACAGAACAACAGAACATCACGGACGAGCATAGTTGGCGCGTTGGCGCAAGAGGGTGCAGGACACCTTTTGAAAACAACGCTGTGTAATGTATGCTTGTCGCGCAACATACCCGTGTCAGTTGTCGTGAATATCCATGGGAATAGTATGGGATGAAGGAATTGCAACGACGACGACCGCACATCTTGGTCTTTCCAGTTTGCAGTTAATCCATTGTGGATATTCTTTGTGGAGCTCGGCGGTATGAAAAACTGAAGGGAGGGTGAGTGTTCTCGTGTTATTTTCTGTGTGTGCTTCAATTCTTAGATTATTCTTTTCTTTGCATTGCAGAATGAAACTCGCTGTAATTTCGTTGGTCGTGGTGGCGCTTGCGTTGACTGCGGAAGCACAAAAGAAGAAAGACCCCGTCCTCCAGCGACTTAACAATGGTGACAAACCCAACCTCTCCGACGCCATGAATGCGGTCCTTACCATGGTTGTCATCTTCTTCATTGTTGAAGTTGGTAACTATGTCTTTACCGTGAAGTCGGAGTATGAACGAGTGAAGAGTGCAATGACGGGAGGGACGACCAAAGAAGGCCCAGAAGAAGAAGCTATGACAACTGAAGGCAAAAAAAACGTCGCCCAACAAGCAAAAGCAGAGATCGAAAAACGCATGAAACAGATCCAGTCCATGATCAACTTGGCTGGGGGCGTTACCAAACAAATCCCGATGATTTGCATCTTGATCGTCTTTGCACGCCTCCGCGCCAAAGTTGATCTGGAAGGCACTGAGCCACAGCCGTTTGCAAAACAATCTTTCACTGCAGTGTCCGTGTTGGTTGTTGTGCAAGCTTGTGCGCTGGCTCTCTCTGGTTGTGGTGAAACGTGCAACACAGTGAACATTGTCATCCAAGGCATATGCAAGCTTGGTATTATTGTGTGCGTGTGCGTCATCATCGCAAGCATCTTTACGTTAACGAAGAATTATAAACCTGGTGCTTTTTAACTTCGTGACTCGAATGAATGATTTTTGCGCTCATGCGCTCGTGTTCTCCCCTTGCTCGACACGAATATCTTCGGTATGTTTCGCACCAAGTATTTACATAGTATATACCGCGTACTTATCAAGGGAGCATCATGATCACATGTACCATAACAGCATGTTTCTTCGTAGATAAAATAGATACTTCGCTATCGTGTTTGTTCTCTCATGGTGCGCGTTTGATACACTCCCAACTCCCAACAGGCCGAAACGGGTGGACGTGAGGGAGGAGGGAGGGGCGCAAACGGGTAAGGATGCACCGGATGTGCCCCGTGTCTTCTCTGCTTCGCATGGTGTGACTGTGCCTGAAGCTGTCTCTGGAACGGCATCTTCGCCCTCAGTGTGTGTGGGTCTGTGCTGCGTGTTTGACCCAAGCTCTCCGATGAATATGAAATCTGCAACAGCATTGCTCCTTGCCATGATAGCGCCCCTCGTTCTGGCTGTGGAGGGACAAATGAATACGCCCGTTGTCCAGGAATGGAGCAACGGTGAGAAACCTCCGTTGTCGGCTGCAATGAATGCAACCCTGACGATGGTCATCATATTTTTTGTTGTCGAGGTCGGAAACTATGTCTTCACTGTGAAAGGCGAATACGAGCGGGTGAAAGGCGTAGTGCTAGGTCAAAGAGATACAGACGGACCAGACGCCGACAGGAGCGTCGGGGACACAATGGAAGATGAATTTGAAAAGCGCATGAAGCAGATCCAGGCCATGATTAACTTGGCGGAAGGCGTCACCACACAAATTCCAATGATTTGCCTCTTGGTTCTCTTCGCACGTCTCCGCGCCAAAGTTGATCTTGAAGGTACTGAGCCCCAGCCTTTTGTAAAGAATACATTCATGACTGTTTCCCTTTTGGTGGTCTTGCAAGCATGTGCGTTGGCACTGTCTGGGTGTGGTGAAAAGTGCAGTACAATAAACATTGTTGTTCAAGGCGTGTGTAAACTCGGTGTTTTCGTATGCATATGTATCATCATTGGAAGCATCGTACACTTGACAAAGTACGTTAAGATGTAATCATGGCAAGGGTTTATTTTAATGCCAAGGAACGAACATATATTTACTGATCACACCTGCTGGAAACGATGGCCAGGCCACTTCACCTCAATAAGCAGATCCCAAGGGTGAACGGAACATGGAGGAGATACTGTCTGTCAGAAGCACTGGGCTCTACAGTGAATGATGCAAATATTTCGTTCATGTATCATTTTTGCATCGCGGGAGAAGTGGGGCGAACATGAGTACCTTCGCGAGCTGGACAGCGAATGACCAGGGGGACTTCTTTTTGATGTTTATTAAGCATCTCTGCGGGGGTAGGGAGTGCGGGGGGGATGTCGTCCTCGTCGGCCATTTCGATGCCGCCACCTCCACCACCAGAACAGATGTCGTCGTCGGCGTCGGCACGAAGGCGGACCATTTTGTTGCCGTAGGCCAGGACGACGGATAGCGGAAGGATGGGCATGGCGAGGCCGGGATTCTTCGTGCGAACCGCTCCGGCGAGAAGCAAAGGAAAGAAGAAGGCGGCTCCCGCGGCTTGAAAGTTGAACATGTCTCGCTGTCGCGCGAGATTCATCGCCATCTGGCGCTCGCGAATTTGACAGGCGTTGAGCTCGATCTGACGCAGGAGCATGTCTCTCTGGGTTTGCTCCATAGTGTCCTTCACACCCGTTGCGATGAAGCTGCCCATTGGAGATGATGTGTCAAATTCGCACTCTCGTCCCGAGAGGTAATCAAAGCAATGTGGCATCACGGGTGGGGACTGTGTTTTCGTTTGTGCTCTCAAAGTCTCTCTGCGCTCCTCTCGAGCTCTACCAGGTAGACTGTCGTTGTGTTAATTTCTTTTGGTCTGTTGCATTGTCGTCGTCCATAACGTGTAACGTAGATACAATAAATATAATAAGGAGATTATATTATTGGTGTGTACTTAATTATCGTTGTCGCTATAATAAAAAAAAATTTATTTAACAATACAACCCACATCATTCATTGTTAACTTGCAAAACTGAACGAACGAACAGAAACTCTCATCGTCGCTGCTGTAGACCGACCGGACATAGGAATTACGTCAAGCAGTATAATCCACTTCTGTTAGACCATACATTCATGATCAAGTAGGGGAACTAATTACGCAGACTGCTCCTGAAAGAAAAATTGATTTACTCCAACATACCCCATGTCTCCCCCTGGTGTAGTCTCGTCCTTTTCCTGGTCACATTCTGATTCTGGAGCTCCTGCAACATGTCAATCACTCCGAAAGGGCAGCGGGTCGCCGCGTTCCTTACTGCAAGCTCCGTCGTCTTTTTTGCACGCTTCAGTAAAACAACCCGAACCGCTCCTGGCTCGTTTTACTAAACGGGCTCCCCTATCTTGCGGGTCGAATAGAGTCGTCGTTTTATACACACGAATCAAATCGTCGCATTTTTCGTTCTTTAGCAGCGACGGCGAGCAGTCGGGCGAACACGGTTTCTTGCATTCTTCTCCGCTCAAGATCCCAAGGGAACAAATCGGGTTCCCATTCAGAGAAAAATATGTCGGCCTATTTTTGTTGATGTTTTTGGGCAGCACGGACAATTTGTTGTTTCGAATGTCAGCTGCCTTTAACTTCTTCAGCATACCGATAGACTCAGGCAATTTTTCAAAAGTGTTGTTCCATGCCAACAACTCCTCTAAATTTTCCAACCCCCCAATATCCTCTGGGAGTGCAGCCAAGCGATTGTTAAAAACCCGGCATTGCCGCAATTGTCTCAGCTCGGCAAATGTGACCGGGAGTGATGTCAACTTGTTGTTGAATGCAAACAAAAAGACAATATTTTTCGGTAAGGGTGGCAATAGTGTTAACTCGTTGTTATAGACATGCAACCAGGTTAATTTTGTCATGTTTGAAATGTCTGGAAGAAAAGTCAAACGATTTTCGACTAGGACTAGTTCTTGAAGGTTCGGGATTTGTGTGGCAGTTTCTGCATGCAAATACTTGAGCTTTGTTCCGATTACTTCGAATGTGGACAACGAAGAAAGCCCTTGTAACGAAGCTATGGCCTCCAGCTCGCCCTTGTAAATCTGCAATTTGAGGACACTTCTCATCTGTGTAAAATTTGGTGGTAGCACAGTGCGCGAATAGTTCAACATGCGAACAATTGCACAATCGCACCTGGGTTGTATTGTCTCGAAGCAGAACGGCACTTGTAGTTTGCAACTGTGCCAAATTTCCCCTGTGTGCAGTTGTATGCATTTAAACTGACTCATATGAAGCCCGTCTTCGGCCACGTTCAAAACGGACAATTGCAAGCCTGCAATTACTAACAAAAATACACAAACGAGGCCGTTCACAAATATACAAATATATCGCGCACAACGGGGAAAACAACGGAGTTGCTCATCAAAAGCGTCATTGTTTATTTCGAAGCCCATGATGGACCTCCGAGGACGTGGTGGTGGTGGTTTATAAATAGTGGGGACTTTTCCACTGCCAATCATGATCTCTTTGAAAATGCTCCTTTTTGATGTTTCAGGCACCTTCGTCACGCTTTGCAAAACAATCCTTCGGTTTTCCGCCGATGTTGTATGCCTGCCGGCTATGGCTGCCTCTGCAGTAACGACGTACAACGCTTCCCAGACGTCGTTCATTTTGGACAAGATGGAGATGGTCGGAAATACGGTCAGCAGCATCGTCCGTGGGGCGTCCATGGGAATTGTGTATACTTCACCAATCATAAAAATGGGGTATCCAAGAAAAAAGACGTCGGTAAAAACGTCAATCAACAGCTGGCGATCCCTAGTCTCCGGTGTTAGGTGAAATGTGGTGTACACAATACTCACGAGATCGAACATCAGGATCAATAACGCGATGTAGACATCGCCGAGACCCATGGTGCACAAGTAAATGTATTTAATGTTATACAACTGCAACAACGTTCCCAACATCTCCATTAAATACATCTTGAATATGAAAAATCTCCCATTCAAGTCAAACATTGAAGAGTAAAATCTTCGTGCGCAGGTGCAACACGGGGAGATACAGCAAACCATCGAAGAGTAGACTCTTCTTGCGCAGGTGCAACACGAGGAGATGGAGGAAAATATCGAAGAGTAAACTCTTCGTGTGCATTGCTGCCTACGGGTAAACTGTGGCGACGTCCGGCCTAATTCCGTATCTGCCAGTCTCAACCTGTCGCCAACAGTTCGTTGCTGCCGATTGGTAAGTTCTGACGATGTCTGGTCTAAATCTGCATCCTTGTCGTTGCTCTTCTTAGAGAAGGCGCCTACAGCTGCCAATTTCTGCTTCGCCGATCTCAGCCTGTCGCCAACAGTTCGTTGCTGCCGATTGGTAAGTTCTGACGATGTCCGGTCTAAATCTGCATCCTTGTCGTTGCTCTTCTTAGAGAAGGCGCCTACAGCTGCCAATTTCTGCTTCGCCGATCTCAGCCTGTCGCCAACAGTTCGTTGCTGCCGATTAGTAAATTCTGACGATGTCTGGTCTAAATCTGCATCCTTGTCGTTGCTCTTCTTAGAGAAGGCGCCTACAGCTGCCAATTTCTGCTTCGCCGATCTCAACCTGTCGCCAACAGTTCGTTGTTGCCGACGGGCAAATTCTGCGTCTCGGTCACGATCACTTTCTGCGCGTGCCGCGAACCCAATCCCATCCCATGGCGATCTCTCCGGAGCACTTGTTTGTGGCCCCACACCATAAACAACATCTCCCTGGTCCTCCTCAAGCTTCTTTACGTCGCCATGCCGAGGAACATTTGCGAAGGCATGAGACCCTGCCACTTGTAGCCGGACTGAGTGGAATCGATCCTTAGCGCTTCTTTGAGGAAATCGGTCCTTTGATGGCTTCCCGTCGCCAAGTCGAGGCAAGTCTGCAGAGGCTCGAGTATCTGAGAGAGGATGCTCCCTCAAATTTATAGAATCTCCTATCTGTTGCCGTGCAGGACAAGCAATCATCGCAATTCGAATGAACATTGACATGGGCAGCACCATGCACACGATAGAAAGAAACAAAAACGGCGAAGCGACAAAAAAGCCAGACCCAAATCGAAAGTATTTCCAGAAGAAGAAAGCATGGATAACACAGCCACAAACGCTTAGCGGGAAAATAAAGAATGCTTCTTTGGAACAGAATAGCGAGCATTTCTCTAAGTTCGTCCATGCGAATTTGCCACTGATCATTTCCATTTGTGTCGCAGAAGATAAGGTTGCGCTATTGAGCGATGTCCGGTCTGATTCCGCATCCTCGTCATTGCTCTTCTTAGAGAAGGCGCCTACAGCTGCCAATTTCTGCTTCGCCGATCTCAGCCTGTCGCCAACAGTTCGTTGCTGCCGATTAGTAAATTCTGACGATGTCCGGTCTAAATCTGCATCCTTGTCATTGATCTTCTTAGAGAAGGCGCCTACAGCTGCCAATTTCTGCTTCGCCGATCTCAACCTGTCGCCAACAGTTCGTTGTTGCCGACGGGCAAATTCTGCGTCTCGGTCACGATCACTTTCTGCGCGTGCCGCGAACCCAATCCCATCCCATGGCGATCTCTCCGGAGCACTTGTTTGTGGCCCCACACCATAAACAACATCTCCCTGGTCCTCCTCAAGCTTCTTTACGTCGCCATGCCGAGGAACATTTGCGAAGGCATGAGACCCTGCCACTTGTAGCCGGACTGAGTGGAATCGATCCTTAGCGCTTCTTTGAGACAAAGACTCAGACTCCTTTGGCCGTTCCCTCTCATCCACTCTCTGTTTGTTGGCGAATGCTCGGATCCCCGATGCTTGCATTTGGACCGAACGTGCCGTGTCTCTGAAGATAGATCGATGCTTCGCCACGTTCGAAGCTTGACGAACATCCTTAGTGGTGTCGATAGAAGACTGTTTTTTCTTCCTGTTGACACTCCCACGATTCTGTGAAAACGGGCCACGCCTTTTTCCATCGGCACCCGAAGTGTCGCGCCTCTTCTCACCAGCAGAGTGTTCTTTTCGAGGGATATTTGCGAAGGCACGAGATCCTGCCACTTGTAGTTGAACGGAGTGGAAACGATTCTTCGCGCTTCTTGGAGGCGTTTCGTCTTTTGACGGCTTCGTCTCACCGCCACATTGAGACAAGTCCGCAGAGGCTCGAGTTTCTGGACCCTCCATGATGTGCGAGACAACCGACGTCCAGTACGCAGGGCAAGAGTCACAAACTTACTCCCCGAGTTTAAAACATGCTACTGCCGAATTAATACCGACGGAAATGTAATTTACTGGCTTCTGTTCATGTGGTTAGGTTGTGCGGCAATCTCCGTTCTTCCATTAGCAGCCAGCGGCACAAATGGTCCTACTAATAATCGGCACCCACTGAACATTGGTCTTTGCGAAAAAGGGTACTCGATAGAGAAAAAGTATAACAAAGATACATTACTTGTAACTATTTTACCTATCAAATCCAAATTGGAAATCTTTTCCAAAAATTCGGAAAGATAAAACTTCTGAAAACAATTGTCCGGTACGAGTCCCACCCCTTCGTTCTTCATCCACACATTTCTTGACCGTCGCAATCCTCGAATTCTCCAAAAATGGTATCAGTTTCGTCACCATGGTTGAATTTTTCAAACGAACATCGCATGCTTGAATATTGTGCTTTGGAGAATGATCCGTTTGGAGATCTACGAGTTTGTCAACGCATGAAAACACATGGATAATGTGGACGTCATTCACCGCGTCCTGGAAAACAAACCATCACTCCTCAAGTTGCACTCAGCGGACGGAGCACCATTTTATTTTACCTATATAAAGTAATTATTTATAATAATACAACTACAAACTTCAGATGGCAAAAAGGTAGAATACAATATTTGATAGGAATATAGTACTCAGTTCACAATGTTCACGACAACTTTTCCAGCACACCTCCCTTGAGCTAGGTATTCGACCGCATCCCTGGCGTCCTCAAGCTGGAACTCCTTGTCTATGACCGCGCGGATCTTTTGTTTCTCTAATAACTGCGCAAGGATCCCCATATCTTTCCCATTCCCGGTGCCAATGATCATGGAGTATGTTGCGTCCCGGTGTTTGCAAGCAGCGATGAGTGATCGGCCGCCCCCGAAACATTCAAAAAGCGAGCCTCCCCACCCGCTCATTAAGAATGGGCGAATACCGAAAGTAATATCACCAGGGCTTATGCGAGACTCCTCCAACCAGTCACGCACACCCTTGGCTGTTGCACCGTACAGGATCGAGCACAGTCCACCATTTTTTCGAAGAAGACTGGTCGCGTAGCTGGCTTCTCCCGTGCAATCGAGGATCATATCAAACAGTTCGTCGTCGTTTTCCGAACCGAGAACCTCATAGAACTTTTCTTCTCTGTAATTGACGACCCGATCCGCACCTAGGGAAGTGCACAAGTCCGTTTTCTTCCCGGCAGATGCCGTTGTTGCCACGTAGCTCGCGTTGAACAACGCCTTCGCTAACTGAATGGCAATAGTACCAACACCTCCTGCCCCACCAGTAATTAATACGCGTGGATTTTTTCGATTTTCAGCATTGCAAGCCCGGAACATCTTGATTGCTGTTATGCCTACGAGAGGAATACTTGCACACTCTTTGTGCGGAATATTTTGCGGCTTTTTTGCACACACCCACTCCTCAACCAACACGTACTCTGCCAACGTCCCACGGTTGAGTTGCGGCAGGCCCGCAATCATTCCACAGACCTCTTCGCCCTGTTCGAATAGCTGACAATCCGGGGAGGCGGAAACGACAACGCCGGAGAAGTCAAAACCATAGACCCGGGGCCACTTAAAGCTTAGCAGAGCAGCTTGTTCCCCGCCGGCAGACTTATAATCGGCGGGGTTTAGTGCGGCGTAAAATACTTTTACCAGTAGTTGCCCCGGGCCGGGCGTCGGTGGCAGGGGAAGCTTTTCGAGCGAGATGAGCGAGGGCGCCCCGTGCCGATGGTAGTGCGCAGCACGCATCTTTGCTGGGAGATCTACCATACTGCCTGTTCTCTCTGCTAGATAGAGTAGCGACGCACATGCAACTCGATCACACTCCTTCTTTTCATTCATGCTGCTCCCTTCCCCATTGACAAGACTCCCGCCCACGCTTGTCGCACCGCTTTCTGCTCGAGAAGAATAAAAAACAGATACAACTACGAGAACACTCTATGAATACAATATAGTAGCGTGTGTGTTTTTGTATCATCTCCACACACCACGGGGGGTCGAGACTTGCATATCCTCGTCCTTGACTCGAAAGTTGGCGACCACCGTACCAGCATCCGTTGTGGTCATGTGGACGAGGCCACCCAAGACAGCCTCAGATGCAACATCTGCGTCATTGAGCGTCTGGGGCATCGCATCGCGCCCAGGACTCGTGCGGATGAATCCGTGATGGTCACGCCGGATGCTCATCGACGATGGATCGTCAGTTGCGTGGTGGTCGAACACGCTCGACACCTGTGCCCGCAATGCGTTTTGGAACACCGACGCCGATGTCGGGGTGTGCTGGATGGTGCTGTAGCCACGAAAATGCTCAGGCCCTAGTGGGGCGCTACCGACCCCACTTGCATCAATTGGCTGTGCTGCAGCTGTGGCGGCCAACGGATCCAGTCGGTCAGAATCTGTCGCTGCCCCGCCGTTTTGCGTCTTCCGCAAGTGTTCGTTTTCGTCCAGCAAACGGTGGACTTCTTTCGACGCCAAATGCAATTTTTGTGCCAGCACTGCACTCGTCCGCTGCTCATCTGCCATCGACTGCAGGAATGTTTCTTCGTGTGCGGAAGATCGTGCCATCTCGTCCTCCGCCTGCTTCCTGAACGCCAACAAACGCTTTGCTTCACCACGCAACGTGTCTACCGTTTTCTTCAGCGTCTCGTTCACTTGTGTTTCTTGCTTTAAGCGCTTTTCAAATTGGTGCACACGCTTGCGATCAATGTCGCTCTTCCGCTGACTATTCTGGGCATTGACACGGTGACGCTTCACTTCCTTTTCGAGGTGCTCTGTTCGGCGGTACGCCTCTTGCAGGTCCCCTTGTGTCGAAGACAACTCAGCTACGACGGCCGCATGCTGTTTCTCCAACGCCTTCAACGTTTCCTGCAGCAGCGACACCTTCTCTTTTTCTTTGCTTCCTGTACGAACGATACGGATGGTTTCCTTGGCCTTGAATAATTTCTTCTGAGTGGCGGTCAACTCTGTTTGCAGCCTGCTGTTTTCTCCCATCAAGTCGTTCAAATCTTGCTCAATGTGGAACGATCCCTCCGACGACGCCAATGTTTCGAGAGACAGCAAACTTTGATGACCAGTCTGCCCTGCCGGAACTTCGCGCGGACCACCACTTTGCAAGCGAACTACTTCCTTCTTTAATGCCACAATTGTCGACGACAACGTGTTGTTTTCTTCTTCTAATCTTTTTGTGTGGGTCAACAGAGTGCCTCGTGCCCTGGTTTTGTTCTCAGCAGGGGGTGCTCCCGGAGGCGGGGGGAAATATTCGTCGTCTTCCTCCTGCTCCCTCCCAAGAGCGTCATTTTCGCCGCGCTGGAGTTCTTCACTCTTCTCTTCCTGTCGCGTACGCTTTTCTTCGTCGACATGCTGAATCCATCGATTGAAAAATATGGATAGTGAGGCACGATGGGACCACCCGCGCACAAGCGTACCCACGGAATCCACAATGCGCGCCCGATGAGCCATGTACAGGGCCTCCTTCCGCTCTAGTTCGGCCTGCAAGGCACCTAGTGTACTTTGATGGCTCTCCTCTAACTGGATGCGATGTTGGTGCGCTTCACGCCGGCTGAAATATAACTGCCACGTTTTGAATGCATTCGCCTTCGGACCGTGTACATGGGTTTTGAGGGTGATCGCTCGCAACACATTCCTTCGTTGTCCTTGTCTCAACACGTACATTTTCCACTTTTTCCACACGCTTTGCTTTAGATATTTCTCGTTCCGACCGAACAGAGCGTCGGCAGCAACCATGATGGACTTCTCCCGTTGTCGCGCCATGAGATCCCCTTTGACATTAAAGCGCCACCGTTCGTACGTTCTGGCCAGCAACGCGCGATCTTTCTTGTCGGCCATGATCAGGCTGACGTTTTCCAACGCTTTATAGCGGTGTGTCATTTGTGCATCGTTCAATATTTTAATCTGATTTTCGAGGAGCTCACGGCGCATGCCGACTTCACCGTGGACTTCTTTCTGAACGACGGCCCGCACTTCAGCGTCCCATTTACGAAACGCGAAGTACGTAAATCGGTGTATGAACCGCAAAATTAAACTTTGCACGGACATTTGCTTGTGGTGACGTTCCCGCAGCGCCACCTTCGTCACTGCAAACCACACTTGAAAGCGCTCCTTCAACACCCGTCCGCCGGCGATGCGGGCCGCCCAGTTGCTCATAGCTTCGATAGCACTGACGTGCTCCTCTTGGGCACGATTCTCGTTTGTCCACGCAACCCAGCTTTCAAACCCACTCGTAATTTTTGCCCGCCGAGCTTTCGAAAACAACCGCTTTGCCATGTCCTGCTTTGATTTTCGTAAGGCAGAAAAGCCCAAGCATTTCGCATCTTCGTACTTTTCCTGCGTGATTATCGCCAGCCAGTGCCGAAAGCCGGAAAACCAGGCACGGTGCAGGAGAAGGTTCCTCATTCGCTGAAGCGATCTTCGCGCGAACGCCCGCCGTTTGGCATACCGATGCCACCCGTGGGTTCGCACACGGAGCACGAGCATCTTTTTTCGAAACAAACACTCCCGCATGGTTTGCTTCGCGCGCTTGGCATGGTAGTACAATATTTTCCACTTATTGAATGCCTTCCTCCCCGACCGAAACATGAGCGATATCAAACGATTTTCGGTAAAGACATTCTGGTGCGCAGCTCTGTCCTGCTCAAGCTTTCGCGTCGCATTGGCCGCTTTCCACTGTAACAATGCTACCGTGATGGATTTCTCGTACGCACCACGGAGAACGGCCACGAGCCGGACCCGTCGTAGTCGGGCCTGGCGCACGGTCGTGTACCAAAACCGAAGAGCCCGCGCGAGAAAACGGTGCTCCCTATAAAAATATTGATCTTCAGCTACGCGATGCGCGGACGCGTATTTCTCGCAGTCAAGGACAGTCCAATCATGCCTCCGGCACTTTTCCCAATGGCTGATCGGCCGCGGATCCGCATGGCCAACCTCGAGCAGGCGGCACCGAGCCTTGTTGAGACCCCACTGATTCTGGTGCTTCGCCCGGAACGACCATATGTGGAACGCCACGTGAAAATGTGTCCGCCGAAACATCCCCACAAATCGGTTCAAGTAGGCGCGCAATTGTCGCCGTTTGAGTACGAGCACCTTCCACGTGGCGTACGCCTGGTGCATGCGGTACGTGTCTTGCCTCAATAAATGGGCCTCGAGTATGTTGTTGACACGGATGGACAGGTGCACTTTCGCCGACCACATTTGCAACACGCGCCGTGCCACGGTGGCCTGTTGGTTGCGGAACATCGCCGTCGATACGAGCTCGTGCTTCCGCCACTGCTCTTCTACGCGTGCATGCATGTCGCCATACGCAACAAACGCTCGCCAACCAAAGACTAGGAGCCGGCGAACAGTGGGATGTAGGCATCGCTCGATGGCACGGCGAGTGCGTGCGCTGCGTTTGGCGGCGTGCGCCCAGCCGGCCAACAAGCGCCGACGTTGGCTTGTCGTGTTCCTGGCGTTTGTGACCGACGCGACCTGCATGCGATTGCGCCGCAAATGCTCTGCATGCCGCGCGGCCATGGTGCTTCGACTCCAGCGGAAGAAAGCAAAGTACGTCTGTCGCAGTCCAGACCGGATCGCCACGCCTTTCATCACGCTCCGGACGAAGCGGCGCAGCTTGGTGTTGCTGGACCACACAAACAAGTAGCGCTTTGCTTTACACTTGCGGTACGCGGCAATAACTTGGTCGCCTTGGTGCTCGAACTGGCGCTCTGCAATGCATTGTAAGACTCCTTCCCGCCAAGCTCGGAGGGCTTGCGCTTGGGAGATGCTGACCCATCTTTGAGCACAGCGTTGCTTCAACTTTTGCAACGTGCCCAGATACTTGCCGTGTGCTTGATCGGAACGCAGGTCGGCCAACGACAGCGCCTGCGCTTTGTCCGTCTCGAGCATTGCATACCGCCGTTGATGGCGGACGATGTCGGCTTCTAAGGCCTGAACCTTGGCCAGCGCCGCCGTCGTACGCTCCTTGTGTTCGTCACTCTGCTGTTGCAGCAGTGTCCCCCGCCCTCGCTCAGCGTCTAGCTGCTGTTGGATTTCCATGATGGCCTCCTCCCCCTCGTGCGCGCTGGCCCAAGCCTGGCGCTCCTTTTCCTGCTTCAGCTGATCCCGCTCGCCCATAACCTGGACCAATTCCAATGCCAGGCGGTCCTTTTCTTCTCGTGCCTGTTCCAATGCCGCCGTGGCCCGATGGAGCTCGGACCGTGGGCACATGTCGCGTTTGGTCGTGCGCATGGTGTCCGCTTCGGTGCGGAACGCCTCCACCTCTGCCTGTAGTACTTGGACCCGCGCACTGGAGTGGGTATGCACTTGCAAGTCTGACTCCATGATTTTGAGCTTGTCCCGCAGCCCCCACATTTCCGACTGCATGGCCTGGCATCGGTCTTTCCACTCCTTGGCCTCTTTTGCAGCCTGCGCCGCCTTCATGCTGTCCATTAACTCTTGCTCTGAGTTTCTGCGGTCCATGGCGTTCCGCAGTCGGTCCATGTCAACACGCAGCGTTTCGCACAACGACTTCCAGCTGGCGACCTCCATGGTACGCTCCATCAGCTGCATTTCTACGGCGTGTCTTGATTCGTCCTCTTTCTCCCCCCAGACCTTTGCACCGGCGTCGAGGGGTCGATGGTTGAGGCCGCCCTCTTTCTCTACGGGCGTGGGGCCCGGCCAAATTGCGTTTCCCAGAGCGAACGCAGCGGCGTTCGCTTCTTCTTTGCATTCCACGACTGCTTTTGCGTGACGTTGGCGGCGCTCATTAAAGCGCTCGATCCATTCCCGATACGATCGCAACACCTGTTGAACGACTAGGTGATCTTGCTTGTTCTGTTCGCGAATCGGCGCGTCACCCTCGGCGGCAGCTTTATTTCGGGCGTCCGAAGCGCGTGATTCGCACAACTCAAAGTGTACGAGCAGCGATTCCGTCGACCGTATTTGCTCTCGGTACTTGCGTTCCAAGTTCTGCGACAAAGTTGCGATGCGCTTGGTCTCTTGCCGCAAGACCTGAATGTTGCTGGAAAGTTGATCGGATGTCTTGTCCAAGAGCTTTAATTTGACCTGGTCCCGCTCCAAATCCATGATCACGGCTAAAGGGTCCGGCCAAGGGTCGGTCCCTCCCTCCCTCCCTCCCTCCGTCCGTCCGTCCGTCCGTCCGTCCGCCTGTCTGATCGACCGCTTCCGTATCACAACGCCTGGCGCACCCCCTTCTATCAATCACGCATGATTCGTCCACCGACAGCACAGCACACACAGAACCCCTCAGCACGCCCTCCTCTCCCCCCCCCCCACCCCTCTCCACCCACACGCCTGCCTCTCTCTCTCGCTCGTTCCGACTGCGCCGCGGCGTGACGACGTGACACCGGGGATGGACAGACTGACCTATATAATTACGTGCATGTAATGGCTTGACACTACGTTTCTTGACGAATGGAAATGGACGAAAGACGACTTGGACTACATGTATAATATACTTTAATGAGGAGATTAACTATATAATAAAACACACCGGGGATGGACCACATGACCTATATAATGTGTA
>Ga0099797_100770_pt1 | contig 19369 bp, 14 predicted proteins | sample Uncmet_Sort48C_1_FD_89871 | JGI IMG/M metagenome (GOLD analysis project Ga0099797, IMG submission 89871) | Marine eukaryotic communities from CALCOFI LINE 67, Pacific Ocean - C012_Sort48C_1 | ecosystem: Environmental > Aquatic > Marine > Oceanic | place: Pacific Ocean: Monterey Bay | collected...
ACGATGCTTTTGCAACGAAGTTGGCACTGGGGATGCATTTAAAGGAGAACCCCGACCACCGCTCGACGGCGGGGCGACCGAAGAAGATGAAATGCCGGGGCTGCGAGCTGGTTTTCAACAATTATTTTGAGTTGAAAAAACATCTCGAGGAGAATCCGCGGCACAAAGGGGGCGGAAAAGAGAAGGGAAAAGGAAAGGGAAAAGAAAAGGGGAAAGGAAAAGGAAAAAGTAGCAAAGGAAAAGGAAAGGGCAAAGGATCCTCGAAGGGGTCCGCCGGCAAAGGTAATAATTGGGCCGCGAGTGATTGGAATACCAGTAGCAGCTCGAGTAGCTGGGAAAATCCGCGTGCCGTCGACTGGCGATGCGATTGGGACGATTATGAAAGCAACGATTGGTGGGATGACGAACCTGAGACGTACGAATGGGACGGTGGCGGGTGGCACGGGGACGGGAACGAATGGGACTGGTGATGGTCCCAGCGGTGGTCACTGCGACATTGCGAGTTGTGTCCTTTCCACTTGGTCACTTGATCATGTATTTTCTCAGTCCCGATGGGCATGGCCATAATAATCAATATTTTTTGAGACAAAAGTAGTGAGTAGTCAGTCCACATCTTGGCACGGCGTGTGTAGCCTTGAGTATGTTTTTTCCGGGTCTTAGCACGGAGTATACGATCTGTCCCCTCCCCCGCATGATGAGTTTGCTCGCATGCTTCCCCCAGTCGGAGAAACCTTGATTGTGATTCCGATTTCGATATACGATGTCGATTTTATTTAACCATAATCCGAAATATTTTGATCTACGTAATGCACAGGGTGTTCTTTATGATGCAGCATTTCATGTTGATCGGTGTTTTTTTTCTTGAAAGTGTCGATGATCGTATTCATTTGTTGTGACTGAATTCTGTTCCGGCTCGTGATTTTTTTCTCAGCAAAAGTTGATGATGAAGAATCGATCCGTCTGATCGTAAACTCTGATTGTCAGCGAGAACATGAAAAAACCCAGTCTGCAGGCCGCTCTCGAATTTGCTGTTAGCGTAAGTTTTGTGGCAAAGTCAAAACAGCTATATACGGTCTCGCGATAGTGACAGGTGGTTGTAGTGTGCTGTACATTTGAGGTGGAACAAATCTAGAGTCTGTTTTATAAGGTGAAGATTAAGAAGCAATCCCATGGCGGAAGCTGAGGAGCCCGCACCCGTGGGCTCGGGAGCAAGATTATTGTGGCACGAGCTGCGCAGGTTACGCGTGGAACCTCCGATGGCTGGAGACCAGGATATCTACGACAGCAAAGGTTTCAATCGGATTTTTTTCTCGCGGTATGAGCTCCCACTTTTATTTTTCTGCACGAGGTTGTTGAGGTTTGGTAGCTGTAGAGTTCGAATTCGAAATCGCCAAGATTGTCAGCACGTGCAATGGTAGTTGTAGTCTAGAATCAAGAACACCTTTTCCACAATGAACTTAAGGTCGCAACGTGGGATTCTTGACGGTCACGTTGTATGTGGATGTGGCCGAATTGGAGGCCGACCAGGGCTTTGCTGATATGTCGACGGAAGCTTCTTCGCCGAATTTTCTGGGAGCCGCGGCTTCCGCGCCCGCCGGTGCGGGGGCCAGTCGGTGTTGGACGATGCGCGAACGTCTAGAGTGGATGAAAGAGCTCGCTCGTGACCCGGAGTCGCTCTTGCCGGAGGACGCACGAGAGCGTTCTGAGTGGGTCAAAGCGCTGGCCAGTGTCAAGACCTCGCTCGGAGATTTGCCAGACAGTGAAGAAGACGCCAGGGGAAATTCAGCCGACAAAAAAGATGAATGCCCAAGACGCAGCGACGACACAGGAGATCGCACAATGCGTGGCCGAACCTTGCTCGAAATGGACGACGAAGATGTCAAGAGGAGATCAAAACGCGGCGAATTCGCGTGTTTGTTCTGCAAGCAACCTTTTCCCACGAAAAATCAGCTGTTCCGACACCTCGACGCCAACCCCGGCCACCGCACGTACCGGAGTGCCGAGCGGGTGGGAGGCAGCAGCAGCCGCTGTGACAGCAAACGGAAAAGCGTTGCTCGAAGAAGCCACCGGCGCGCCCGGAGCCGCAGCCACAAACGTGGCGACAGCCGCAGCCGCAAGCACGATTCTTCGCGCCGCAAACGCGACGCAAAGAGCCGAAGCCACCGGCGCGACTCGCGCCGGCGACGGAGCCTTGATCATTCCGTTCGTCGCCGCGACGGGCCTCCGTTTTTGTGCAAGGGATGCGGCGAGGCGTTTCCGACAAAAAGACATGTGGCAGAGCACCTCGTGGCGCACCCGACGCATTGCACGTCGCACTGCTGTGTGGTCTGCAAGCAGCCGTTCGCCACGAGGAGACTGTTGAACCAACACCTCGATGCCAATCCCAGCCACCGACGGAGCCCCGAGCGGGCAGGTGCCGGGGTCCGCAGCCGGCTGGACCGACGGAGGAGCAGCAGTCGAAGAAGCCCCAGGCGCGACCGCAGCCCCCGCCGCACGCATGAGCGGAGCCGGAGCCGCAAGCACGATTCGCGACGAAGTCGGAGCCGCGAACACCCTGTGCGTCGCTACGACGCGCCCCCTTTCTTTTGCATGGCGTGCGGCCAGGATTTCCCGACAAAAAAGGCCGTGGCAGATCACCTCAAGGAGCACCCGACGCACTGTACAACTAAGGGGCGCAGAAATCCGGCCGTGTGCCGTTTCTGCAAGCGGGCATTCAACTCCCTGTGCGAGCGTGACAAACACGAAGACAAGTGCACAGAAGAGGGAGGAGACGGCGTTGAAAGCGGATGATTTCAAAAGTTGCTGTAACAATGCCAACAGTATTCGGCCGCGGCGTTGGTTCCGCGAATCGGTCACCCATTGTGAACTTGTTACTGTTGATTGGTGAAGTTCTAAATTTCATGTCTGTTGTTAGACAATGTTACTTGAACATCATTCCTTTTCTTGATATCAGTATTCCCGCGGGCAGTGGGACCCGAAGCAGGATGTTGCATCTGATTCACCCCCCGTTAGCGAAATGAAAGCGGTATCTTGTGCTATTGAATTCGACAAATGTGCTATTGAATTCGACAAATAAGATATTATGGCATATTGACATTGTGAGGTGGATCGGTGGCTGAGTCATGTTTTGTTCGTGCTTCCATCTTGTGAAGAAAATTATTAGGGGTCTCACGCTGTCCGCCCTGCAGCATTTATTCAATTCAATTCAATTGTACCCTCTGCGGATTCTTTCATGATCGATCCCGATCCGAAAAGTTTAGTCATCTTCGTACAAAATTGCAGACCGACAGTTCCAGGGGCCGGAGTTTTTTGTGACGACGTTTTCGGGCATGAATTTCGTAATTCATTGGTACCATTTGCCCATTTTGGAAATAACTAATAAGAGTACGTTGACATTCGATGTGAAGTCTTTGATCAAGCGATCTTTGTCCACAACATAGCAGCGAACCTGGGCCAGACAAAATACATTGACATTGTAGGCTAACAGTGTTAACCCGCAAGGCTAAGCTCGTATTGACGTTGGTTGTTGTGGCTGATTAGTAAGGCATCGCACCCCCATCACACATGGCCTCTGAATCGACGGAGAGATTGAAGTGGAGTGCAGTGCGACAGGCTGGTGTCAAAGCGCCGGCCGAGAGCGGTACGGCTGCAGAGCAAGACCTGTATGACGATGAAGGTACTTTTTTTTGGTCGTTTCTTTGCACAGTCAGCAATCATGCGCAATTTTAATTCAGACGGTAGACGCGTGTTTTGGCAGTGTGTCCAATATTGAATCTTTCATCGTTGGTGGCGCGCAGAACGTCGTTGAGTGTCATTGATGTCGACTAAAATGCCGAATGATTTCCGCAAATCACACAAAGGTAAACTAGTCGGTTTCCTGGCTGTGACGCTTTACTTGGAGGAACGGGCCATCAACAGCTCCAATGGTGGGGGAAAAGCAACAGCGGAGAGCAATTCTCCTGGCGATGATCACGCAGCCGCGCCCGCCGCGCCGCCGAGTGTGAACAGCAGCGAGTGGCCGCCGAGCAAAAAAGCGCCTCTCAAGAGGAGTGCTGTGGAGAACCCGTTGCCGCCTGGGATGGAAGAATCGCCGCCACGCGAAGGGGGGTCGGATGCAGCAGATGGTGATGGTGGCGATGCCAGTGATGACGACGACACGACTGGCCATCAGAATGAAGACAACGGGGGGATCCTCCGGCCCATGCTCCGCAACCGGCGGCGGCACCGCCCCAGAGACCGCGGGGCGCGCGGCCGCGGGGCGCCCGGCGGGAAGTTCATTTGCATGGCCTGTGACGAGTCCTTCGAAACCCAAAAGGCTTTGTCCGCTCATTTGCGACGCATGCCAGGGCACCTCATCCCCAGGAACGCGGACGGCAGCTTTGTTTGCAAGGCCTGCAACAAGTCGTTCAACACGCAGAAAGAGTTGTCGGCGCACTTGACCCGCAATCCCCAGCACCTCGTCCGCGACCCGGAGGGAAAAGGAGATCGGGGGAGAGGTTTGTTCACAAGAGGAGGCAGAAGCAGGAGTCGCAGCAGGGGTCGCAACAACGACAAAAACCAAAGCAGGAGCAGCCGCGATGTTTAACAATGGTGGTGCAGCACAACATAGAGCGCCACCCAAAAAGAAGTCCCCATCATGCTTCCCGTGTTTCGTTCGACTGAAGAGCATCCTCATTCCCAAGATTCTCGCCCTTCAAGCATTGTTATGTTGGCCCTGCACATAAAAAATGCAGAATTGGTGATTTTCCGAATGCCAATGAAGGACTTGTTCGAACAAATTATTTCGATTTTTTTCTGTCCGTTCTGAAAATATTTCCGACCGAAAATTTTCTGTTCCCAATTGACATCATCTTCTACCGACATCTTTCAAATTTTCTTTTTCATGAAGTGCTCCAAATTCTTCTATTTGATCGTATTCTTCAAATCATTAGATGCATGTCAGCAGGCTGGTTGTTTTCTAGTATGGTTCCAACCCCCAAAATGAACACGTATGTGAAATGTGCAAAGTCCAACCCTATTGCAGTTTCGGTATAGGAAATTGAGATACAGTTACTTGTCTATGCAATATGGTCTCTCGCGTGCGGGACCCGAAATCTCTCCGTTCGGCGCATTCTGGAGGCACGGGAACATTCGAGCGACAGGCTGACCCGGCCGGCACCAGCAGCTCGTCCGATGGTAGTATTTCTCATTCCGGATTGCTTTCTCGTTTGTTAGCACGCCAGGAGCCGCCTCCGCAACAGTATGAGGGAAGTGCACCGGCAGGTTCCGCCGGGCGCAGTAGCCATTTAAAGGGGCCCCCGCACCGGGGCGTCGTGCGCACGTATGCGCTCTCCGTTCCGGACCGCCAATTGGCCTATCGCGTGTGGACGTGTTTGGCGCAGAAGTGGGGCGACGCAAATACCGGGTTTCCGTATTTACCGCAGCTGTATCACCTCGACTGCCGTGTGGAAGAGGAAAACGTGAGGAGCTGGAAAGACCTTAATAGTGCCGCGAACGAAGACGGTCATCATCAAGATACAGCTGATGAAAACGAAGAGGATCTTTCCATCATCCGTCACAACCGTGCTGAAAATCAACATTCGCCGGGAGCCGCTCAGGTGCCATCTCTAGCGGCCGAAAAAGGCCAGCAAGCACGCCGTTTGTTGCGTCTGACGGACGTGGGCGGGGCCGCAGTACTTGAAAAAGCGGACTTGCGCACGGAATTGGCCGAAATGTTGACGCGCCACACGGGCGACCGCTCCGCCTATGTCCGCCTCGTGCGTGTCAATTGGCCCTACGACGCGTGTCGCAGAAATTTACGAGCTGTCAATAATACGAATGTTGTGGAAGCTCAGATAACGGAAGAATCACCCACAGTGGCTTCTTTTGAAGAAGAGCGGAAAAGCATCAAACCGTTTACTTTCTGCGAGCTCTTCGCGGGACTCGGGGGCTTCCGCATAGCGCTGCAGGCATTGGGAGGAAGTTGTGTTTTCGCTAGCGAGATCGACCCGATTACGCAAGGCGTTTATGCGGGGCGCTGGGGTGAGAAGCCGCCGCAGACAGTAGTACATGATAAAAAATTCCCCAAGAAAGGAGAGGCACCACAACCGGATGGAGAAAGTTCCGCAATCGGGCCTGGAAAACTACACGGCGACATTACAAAAATTCCCTGCGAGCACATCCCCGCCCACGACTTGCTGGTGGGAGGCTTTCCGTGCCAGCCGTTTTCCCGTTTGGGATTTCAGGACGGCTTTGAGGACAAACTGGAGCGTGGCAAGTTGTATTTGGAGATCCTGCGCATTCTGAAGGAAAAAAGGCCGAAGATGTTCTTGCTCGAAAACGTCCCGGGCATTGCCGATCCCTTCGACAACCCCGATCTGAAGGAGCAGACCGAAGGAGCAGAAGGTGCCGCTGCGGGCAGCGGCCGCAAGCGCGCCAGCGCAGCAACGGGCGAGCTCTTTCAGCGCAAGAAGCGGCGCGTCGACAGCAAATCTTCGCATTCGTCCCCCCTGGACGTCATTCTCGACGACCTGCATTTAGGCGGGCTCTACTCCGTGCAGGCCAAAATATATTCCTCGGCTCCGCTCACTGCGCAGAACCGACGGCGCGTCTATTTTGTCGGCATATTACGAGAGAAGGGCCAGAAACGGCGCAAGATCCGCTTTCCCGAGGCAATAACACCAGATTTAAAGCTTCGTGCCGCCGATGTGATTTGTTTTGGGCAGCCTTTTTTTTCGATAAAAAACTCTTCTGCAAACAGCAGCAGCAGCAGCAGCAGCGAAAAGGACTCTCAACGGGCGCTGCGGCTTTCGCCGACGCAGTTCCAGACGTTGTTTGAAAAATTGCCGCACCTCCAGCAGAGCGGCAAGTCCCTCCCGTTCGTGTGGCCCGACACCAAGCTGGGGCCGATTGTGAGTCACTACGGCCACTCGCCGCAGAACGGTGCCTCGGCGCTCGTGACGCGGCCCACAAACTCGCTCGAGGGCGGCGTGCCGCGAGTTTTAAGCAGGGAAGAGTGTTTTCGGGTGATGGGCATGAACCCGGCGGAGTTCATGCCGATGATGGAAGCAGACTGGATTGCGTCGAACTCGCGTTTACTGAAAAAGAAGGCAAGCTACAAAATCATCGGGAACGCGGTGTGCCCGCCGGTCATCGCGTGGCTGGCGGAAAAGGTCGTTCTGCCAGCGGGAGGTTTTGTGGAAAAAAAAGGGGAAGTACTGGGTGATTGTTCTTCCGAGGGGAAAGGAAATATTGACAAAGAGAAGAAGCTACCGGTGTATTTGCAATTAGCGCTAGATGCGGTCTTGGGGGAAGTTGCCGATTGTTAGAAGCGGTACGAGGAGATTGCCAGTATTTTAGTACGGGGACCGCAGAGCGCAGGCTGTAAATTTCCGGGATTGATGAGTGATTGCACAACATGCAACATAGAGCGATAGCTTGAGTGCGTTTCTATTGGTGTTCGAGAGTATGAGACTGCTCCGTGCGCAGTTGTTTTTATTAAAAATGAAATGGTATCCTCTTTCATCATCTTATGATGGCATGACGATATGCCCAAAACGCCGGACATTGTCCTAGATTCCAATTTTGTCAACTTTTCGAGACCAACTTCCAAATTTTCTCAGATCGAATTTTTTTTCCAATCCGTTGACAGTTTATTTAATACAACCCCTCATAAACGACATGACAAGAATGATCATACAGAAACCATTCCCCAACTTAGGTTTGAATCGTGAGCGTATAGCGTATTTCAATATTGCAGTTCTTTACAAAAGAAAACCCTATCTATCATATTGTAGTTCATTTAATTCGGTCCTTACACTAGCGTATACATACACAAAAGATGTTCCTCAACAGTATTTTCATGCGCCTGACCCTGCCGTTCTGGCTCGGTGCTAGGGCGGGGTCGGAGTGGCTGCTCTCCGGAGCACCGATCTCGCCCCTCGCCGGATACGAACATCTCATGCCGGCCATCACCGTCCCCCCGGAAGTCGTCCAGGCTGCCGCCATGGTCGTCACCGTCCACGGCATTTCTGGGAACCTCGTTCTGGACCGAGTCGTGGTGCTCCGGGAGCCGCTGAATACGCTGAATGATGAGAGTGATAGTGAGAGTGAGAGTGGAACAACTGGTTTTTTAAGACGGGCCTTGGCACAGATGGCATATGAGGGCGATGGCACCCACTACCGGATCTTATCTCGCCACGCCGGGCGTGATGCCACCCTCATGGATCTGATGGAGATGATCGAGGCAGCTGATCCGAGCCTCAAACCCGAGTTTCAAAAACTCACTTTCGGAGAGCGACTGCTCCAGCATAATACTTATTTTCGTCCTGGCCTGCAATGCACTGACTTTACCGGTGTTTCCCAAACCTTAGACCGCGTCTTTCCCGAGCTGGGGGACCCGGCTGCCGCAAGTGAGGGGCCCGGTCCCTTAGAGGTGATCCTGACAGTCGCTCGGGATCGTGTCGCGGTGAGGCTTCGTGCATTCCGACTTGGCGAGCGCCTTCAGAGGGCTGATCCGGGAGCGCCGAGGACTTTTTCAGTCGATCTCGCACGGTCCATGCAAGAGCCAGAGGCGGTTTCAATCTGGGACATTTTGACGTTGCTGGAACACCTCGTGGCGAGTTGCCCGTCGGTTTTTCATCGGCAGGTGCCAGGGCTGTTGTATTCAGTCAGCAGAGTGTATATGAAAAGCGAAGAGAAAGAGGCGCAAAACGGTCTGGCAGGGAAAGCACTGAGGATTGCGAACGAATTGCTAAATGGTCTTCGCGCTAACGGCCCCATGGCGGGGCAAGAACAGATCGATGACCGTGACGTGTGGCCACCACTGAGGCAAATCCTGCACGAATCCTGCCGCTCCTCGATGTCGTCCGACGTCAGAACCTACGGGGTGGAGGACGTTGGCGGCGTGGTCGGCGGGCATCGAGCGGGTATGGTCGAGGTCGGACGGAGCGTCCCCTGGTGGCTGCCCGTGGATTTTTTGCAAAACGTCATTAAACTCCTCGAGGATAACGTACCGGAGTCCTCGCGAGAAGCGGCCCGGGCGGTGGGGCGCGAATTGCAGGCGTTTGAGGCAACACGCCCGTCGTTCGAACGCGAAATCAAATACCACGAGCTGGCCCACAAAATGGCCGCACTGATCCCGGAAACCTCACCGCGGCTGACACGCTGTGGCGGCTATCATCAGATCCATTTTGAAAACGATCAAGTGTAAGCTCAATCCATTATTATCACTCTAATTTAAGGACGTTGGTCGCTCGACCGGAAATGAACCCGCTAATATGATATGAACCTGCTACATATTACATGGCACGGGTATTAAAGATGTACTAGCCTGGACTGTAATTCACAATGTATTATGAAACCCCAATCAATATTTTATTCTATATAAGGAAGTCAAATTCAATCAGTTTTTGTAGTGGGCGTCCGTGATTTCCGATTCAAACTTTCGGGCTAATATGGCGCGAAGTGCGAAAGATTTTCTTGCGAAGAAGCCCACTCCAGAACAGCTTTGTCCCCTAGTGGTAAAATGAATTCTCCCCATACAATTCAAGACATACCTGATTTAAGTTTCAGCATGTTTTATACAAGAAGATATTGTTCGTGTTCGTTCAGTTCTTTGTTGCAGGTAGCCGTAGTTCTAAAGCCTCATTTCCAGAATTCACAGATTCTTTCCGCATCTCTACAGACATTGTTTGTTAGATTCTTGTCTCGAATCGAAGATTTCTTGACCCGCATTGGCATGTTATTATACATCTCTCCGTTGTTTCGTGAACACCAATGATCATCACAAGAGCGATGAAACAGCAGAATTCCCCAACCCTTCAAACGTGTCCATCTCCCCCACGTATAATATCGTTATGGATGAGTGTAGTAGTATTCTTTGAATGACGTACACTTAGAGTTGGCCGGTAAAGCTAGACTAGTATCATGCGCACAAAGATGTTTCTCAGCAGTTTTTTCGTGCGCTTTGCGCTTCCCTTTATGTGGTTTTCGTGCGCCAACGCGTTGGCCCTCTTGGCCAATGTAGGCATCCCCTGGTCGGCTGCGGCCGAGACAAGCGGCCGTTCTTCGCCGGAGTTTCCCCTGCCGCCCGCGTTGGCCGAAGCTGTCGCCATGGTGCTTACCGTCCACAACCCTCTCTCGGGCACGGTTGTGCTGGACCGGTTCCTAGTGCTGCGAGAGCCGCACGGGGAGGGCTCCGACTTGTTTGAGGAGCATGATTCGGACTACAACGTCTTATCGCACTGCGGTGGGAGATTCGTCTCCGTCAATGCCATCAAAAATATGATTCAGCAGGCGCAACCGAGCTACGGTGTGAAGTATCAGAAACTGATTTTTGAAGACCGTGTGTTGGATGATGGTGAGCAAAGGTTGGCAAGCGTCTTCCCGGAGCTGCAGAATGCGTCCGTGTTGCCCGTAGAGCGGAGGCTGACTGTTACTCTGGACAAGTCGATGGTCGAGGCGGACCGAGATGAGTTCTTGGAGCAGCTCCAGCGGACTGACGTATCGTTTTCTGTGAAAGCTTCTACGTTGATTTGGGTGGAAACAAACGTCAGATTGTACCCTTTCTTTTGCTCGGAGCCCGAATTGCTGTACCAGGTCAGCCGGTGTACGGCACGAACTGACGATGCCGGTCACGTTGTGAAGCCCGACGTCATCAGAATTGCGTTTCGGACCCTCCTCGGCATGTTGAAGGAGCTTACGCAGAATCCCGAGCGCCCGCTGGAAGACGTGTGGCCGCAGTTGAAGCGAATTCTGCAAGAGGTCCCACGGATGGACATTCATCTGTACGTCCGCTTTCTGCGCCAGGCGGTTGCACTGGTCGAGGCCCGCCACCCGTCGGCCGACGACGTACGCGCGATGGGATTCGCGCAGCGGCTGGAGACCCTTGAGGCGAGCAGTGAGAAGGCGGTGCGGTCTTGTGAGCTGTCTCGCGTGCTGGCCGCAACCCTCCCGACCCCTGTTTGAAGGCCGAGGGCCTCTTGGAGTGGCTCTTTTTCTTGGAATCCAAATTAATTTGTGGTGGTGTGACAATATGGTCAAATGATACACAATATTGATACAGATCGACCTTGTTGTAATAGCAGCTCTTGTGTAACGTGATAATTAGACAAATTTGTAAACTTTGCAATGCGCGATATTTGATTCTCCTCCGGGGCCCCGGGCGATGGTCTGCACCGGATAAGCTGTCCTGTTGAGACGCAGAGAACTATATCAGTGAAGATTTTAAACCCATCTAACCGTCAGACAGGTTTTCTTCGTGCAACTGCAAATGATGTTTGGTCGTGAAAAAAATCGGAGATCATCAGCTGTGGCTCCCAGCGCACGCGCCTATCTGCGTAATAGAGAAAGTCGTTTCCGTGTTCGGATCACCACTAATTTAGCGAGCGGTCGTCTCGGTCATGAAAGAGCTTTTTTTTCGAAGTGAAATGCACGTAGTGTTACCATTGATCGAATTATCATTTCAAAGTCTTCCATTATACTTGCGACAAGAAGCCAATATGGTTGTTGGTAAGGCCGCTTCGTTCCACCAGCGTGCGCTTCCGTCCCCGCCGGCCACTGCGTTCTCGTCGGAGAGTGGGCGGCTGAAGTTTCGCGAAGCGCTGCTGGCGGGCTACGTGGAGGGTTATTTCCTGTTGGCCGAGCAGTTTCGCACGCAGGACGAGCCGGCCTTTTGTGGTCTGTCCACGCTGGTCATGCTCCTGAACGCGCTGCAGGTAGACCCTATGCGGGTGTGGAAGGTCCTTTTTCGATGTTGTCAGCAAACATTTCTATGATGAAGTACAAATATTAATGTCATGAAACCGTCGTCTAGCCAAACAAAAAAAGATGATCATTCAAGGATTATCTGATTGTTGTTAAATATACATTACAGGGTCCCTGGAGGTGGTATCACGAGTCTATGCTCGACTGCTGCGAGGATCTCGAAAAAGTGAAGAAGCAGGGCATCTCCTTCCGGCAATTCGTGTGTCTGGCGCAGTGTCATGGGCTGGCGGTGATTCCTAAACGCCCACAGCAGGACACAACAATGAGCTACGAGTGCTGCTGTGTAGAAACGCCGGAGGACTCGCCAAGCACTCCTCTGCAGGACTCTGAAGAAAACCAACCTGCGGAAAGAAGACTGCTGACGAAGGTGGTCCCCATACAGACGTCGCTGGCGGCGTTCCGCGAAGACGTGCAGGAGTGCTGCCGTTCCGCACAACTGCCGATGCTGATCGTGTCGTATTCGCGCAAAGAGTTCAAGCAGACCGGGGACGGCCATTTCAGCCCAATCGCGGCCTTTCACGAAGAAAGCGACCACGTGCTGATCCTAGGTACTAACAATAATTTCACTTCGAATTTCCACCTAGTCTGTCGCACTTCTTCATATATTATGTCTGAGAATTCAGGTTTTGTCGGAAACCGGAAACAAAACGGCTCTGTGGTCGAGTGGTTTTGCCTGCGGACTACGGATTGCGTGGTCCACGGTTCGAACCCCACAGCCAACTCTCTAGGGCGCTATCGCTAGTGCAACATGCGGTAAGTGATCCACCAAAGTTGGCCAAACTGCCCTTTCCCTTACCCCGCTGACACGGATTCCGAGATTCCGTTGCGCAGTGTGTCCTTTAAGGGATTACCACCTTTTTCAGTACGCATATCATTAATTCAAAGCAGCTTAGCTTGCAGTTTTTTCTCGAAGAATCGATTCGATTTCGACAAAAAAAGAAGATACTGCCCGCTTCAAATACCCCTCCCATTGGGTCCCCCTGGAGCTGCTCTACGCGGCGATGATGCGAGTGGACCCATCGACCGGCAAGCAGCGCGGCTGGGTGGTGGTGACGGATACGCACGCTCGTTGCAGCGACTATTCGTGCGGTGTTGGTAGCGCCGAGGAACCTGCCGCGGGGCCTGCAAAGGGGCCCGGAGGGTGCAGAGCGGATGCCCCAGCGGATGGCACGGAGCCCCAAGAAAGTGGGCCGCAGGGAAGGTGTTGTCGGCCGAAAGACCGAAAGGAACATGAACGAGAGGAAGGTGCTGTTGAACCTACTGTAATAAAAATCGGCGGACCTTTCCTGGACGCATCCAACGTGGATGCGCCCGCGGAAAGCGCCCAGGCAGAAGGTGTTGGGAAAAAAGATCCCGATGAATCCGGAAGTTCTCCGTTTCCCAATGACGCGCTGCCACTCGGGGTGACGCCGGAGAAAGACCTCACTTCGCCCTCGCTCGTGCAGCGCTTTCTCGAACGAGATCGAATTGCAGTCTGCGACGCCACCGATCAAGAGAAATAGGGCGACGATATTGGCTTTGCGTTTCATGAAAGGCACGAAAGGTCCGGAAATCATTCTGGTGTTTCCCTCACAATGGCAATGAGATCAGATGCTTCAAAATTATACTCATTATTCATCCAAGTCTTGTTCAGTGTTTGCTTGCCAGAAATGCAATCATTTTTTTCGAACAGTCCTCCCTTTTTTTTCGCAGTTCTCTTCGTTTTGTGACTCCGCATATAGATTGTTTGCAAGATATGTTTGCCACAAAGTTTTTTTTCGCTATGTCTTTCTTCATTTCTAAGCACGACTCGATTTTTTCAAGCAGATTATTATTGAATCCTGATTCCATCACTCGCAGGCAACAGCTATTCCCCAGTTTTTACACGGAACATCTAATCAGATTGTCTCCGATCTTGATATTTTATCTTTATCAGCGGTGTGTTACCGCACAATAGTTGCACAATAGTTGACGGCAGCGTTTAACAATTCAGACAGAAGTATTGAAAAATCATGGTTTCGCGACTTTTCGCCACTCTTGCTCTGCCGGTGAATCTGGTGGAGCGTTGCGCGGCTGCGCAGATCTGGCGGCCGCTCCCAATGCACGCCCCTGGCGAAGCTGACGAGGACGTCGAACCGCGCAACGCCAAAGCGCTTGCCGCGATGCAGCCAAAGACACGCGCCGCCAGCAGCGCCGAGGAAGCCGCAGAGCTGGAAAGGTCGTGGGAGCTGGAAAGGTCTTGGAATTCCGCGCGGCGCGCGCTGGTGGCAGCTCGTGAATTTGAGGAGAGCATCGAGGCAATCTATGAAGGCGTCGAACTTGGTATGGAAGCGGAAGAGGACCACGAGCAGTACCCTGATCACCCACATGCGGTGCTGGTGCCCCCGCAGGACGAAGCAGACGTGCCAATCATGCCAATGCTTCCGGTGGATCCGGAGGCAGGAAACGTATGCCAGGCCATGGAGTGCCAGGAAGATGGATACGAAGGTTTCGCAGAAGTGGGCGCACCAGGACGCGATCCTGAAAACACGCATGAAGAAGACGCACCAACGGATCTGCAACACGCGGAAGAAGAAGCGGCAGAAGAATACCCGGCACCACTTGTCAACGAGGCAGACGACGAGGATGATACCGAGGAAGACGAACAGACCGTGCCTACGGCGGAGATGGCGGAAGGCGAGCAGGGAGAGAGCCATCGTTTGTCCGAAGACTTTGCCGAAGACGCAGCGCAGGAAGGACAGGGTGAGGAAGGAGCGAAGACGCCGTTCGTTGCATCCCTGGAGCTTCTGATTAAGGAGCTTGTTGACGAGTACAAACGTTGCGAGACACCCGAAGAACAAACTGCAGCGTATCAAAAGTACGAGAGCGCGAAGAACGAGCTCAGGGCGCAGTGGGGACTACCGGTGGACGTTCCACCGCGGTGCGCGCGTGCGCCGACGTCTGAGCACTCCGGCAACTCCAATTCGGGCGATGCGCATGAAGGTGTCGGCCACGGTACTATGTTTGAAAAAGGACAGCTCGTGACTGAAGAAGAAGAGCAGCCGGTGCCAGATGCAATCATAGCTTCCAAAGTTGCGGAGTTGGAGGAAGAGGAGAAAGAAATTCTGAACAAACAGGAGGCCAGACGGCGAGAAATGGAGAAATTGAGAGAAGAAGAGGTGGCAGAGCAGAAACACACTGCAGAAGCGCGCGCAACAAGCAACGAGAAGAAGCTGACAGAGGACCAGATCCCTACCGGTGATCTCGTTGGAAGTGACGATGGTCCCTCCGGAAGTAACGATGAACTCTCTGGAAGCTACGAAAGCGACGAGGGAATCCTTGGAACTGACAGCGAAGAGGATCTTTTTGGAAGCTACGAAAGCGAGGACGAGCTCTTGCCGGAGCCCATGCTACCGCTGGAAAATGCTCAAAAACAGGTGGAGGACTACGTGTGGCGTCGGAAAACGAAAAAAGAGCAAGTTGATACTATCGTGACGGGCCTGAAGCGTTTGAACAATGTGCTTTGGTTGATTGACGCGGAAAGCGGTCCCGCACGCGCAGCACCGCGACAAGTTCAGGCTGCAGGAGTGGCCGAGAACTCTGTGCGAAAGCCAGCGTTGCTTGCGCCGAGGAGACCCCGAAAATGCACACTGCCCGCTGTTGTTGCGGCTTCCCGAGTGCCCCTCATCCAACCGTATTCAGATTGGCCTTGGGAACGGCCTCCGGAGGTTGCTGCCGAGCCCACCAGAGCACCGGATGAGCGCCTGCGGAAGCAGCGACGGACAGGAGAGAAGCCGGTAGTAGCTACCATAATGCCCGAAGATAGCAGTAACCCACAGGAAGCATGATATGATTTATTATTGATACCCCGTTAAATGACCCTGAATATGCCGAATTATTTTTGATTTGGCGATTGATAATGTAATTTTGGAAATGTACTTTTGAATTAATTTTGACCGTATAGAGAAATCGAGAGAGTACTCCGGAGGAGGCTGAACAGATCTGTCAGTACCGCGTCATGCAGAGACCGAAGGTTTTGTGTTCGCCACCTGCGGGTAGAATAGCATCCAATTTCTGAAAAGCACAATCTATTAAATCTCTCCGTGGCTTTCGTATTTTAAGGAGTATCTATAGTCTTTGGTCGGAAGCAGCATCAACAATCCCCATGGCTCTACGGTCCCTTCTAGCAGGCGTCCCGCCGCGATCATCCTGCAGCCACGCACTGCGCGCGCCGCGCTTTCCCAGGGGCCCACGATCGACGGTTAGGAATTTCGTCGCAGTTCCTGTAGGACTACAAACTGGAATCGTCGAAAGACCGGTTACAGATACCAAACTTACGGCTCGCTCCTTTGCAACAACCACTAGCAATTCTGCGAAAGACACGCTTCCCCCCCTGCATCACAAGGTGTTCCCAGTTCCTCCCAATGCTGAAAAAACCAGTAGCAGCCGCGGGGCCGTGTTGGTTCCCGGCCTGTTGGGCATGGTGAACAACTTTGCGCCGGTCGCGCGAGAGCTTGCGGGCACCGCGGGCGTCGACGATGTGATCGTCGTGGACAATCGCAACCACGGCGAGTCCTTTCACGATCCAGAAATGGACTACACCGTCATGGTCGAGGATTTACGGAGGTTGGTCGTTGACGAGTTGAAATTAACAGCAACGACTTTAGAGGAAAGCTCGACGAAGAAAATCGTTCTGGTCGGGCACTCGATGGGAGGTAAGGTCGCTATGCGTTTCGCCACGGACCACCCTGATTTGGTGGAGAAGCTCGTTATTGTGGATATCGCCCCAAAAAAATACGACACAAAAGCGAAGGGCCGAGCGATGGCGCACAACTGGTCCGAACTCTTTCCTTTATTGGAGACACTCCCTTTGCAAGAGTGCGAGACCAAAAAGGAGGTTTCGTTTTTTTCTATCATATGAATCCTGTGCAATGGCTCTACACTGTAGAGCGGAGATGATAGAGTGTGATTCATTCCATTTAACGTACCCTCTATATTAGGTCGGCGCCCGGTTTTTGGCGCCCATTCCGGGCATGGAGAAGGGCTTCCAGCAGTTCTTACTGCAGAATGTTGGTTTCTTCAAGGACGAAAACGGCAACCGGTTTCTCAAATGGAAGCCGAACTTCGCAGCGATCATCGCGAACCTTCCCAAACTCGCCGCGAATCCCTTCTATTTTCCCGCGGAGCAATGCGAAATCCCGACATTATTCATCGTCGGCGAACGGTGCTCCTATATAGCTCCTTTTTCTGAGTATTTCCGAGCTGTGTGCGATCGCTTTACAGTACAGCCATCAAATTTCAATTCATTCAACGCACGTATTGCCGCATCGAGTTCATCACCTATCACGTTTTTAATGAGGTCAAACTTCGTGAGCGCGAAGGGCGACGGCCAGATAATACAGCGGCATTTTCCGGATAGCCGAGTGGAGGTGGTGGCGGGCGCAGACCATAATGTGCACGCTACGAAGAGGGAGGAACTCCTGAAATTGGTACGTGATTTCGTCGGGTAATGGAGTGACTCGGTTGCTTCATCGAGGCGCATGTCCATCCGCAGTCTGTTGCGTGCGTGTTTAATACGTGCGGCTGATCATTTTCGTTAATATACCCCGTTGGTGCGTTGTGTGAACTGATTCGTTTGCTTGGCAGTGCGTAAGAATGTTTCTTCAGAAAGAAAGTTGGTTGCGCCCGGTGGGGCATTCGGAAATCCCGGTGGGGAATTCGGAAATCCCGGCGAGAACGCGCGTTCGGATTCCGAGAACGCGCGTTCAAACGCGCGTTCGGCTGACGTTGATCGGAGGTTGACCCGAGGTTGATCCGAGGTTGATCCGAGGGCCTTTTGGTTTTTTTGGTCGGGTCGTTTCCCTTTGCGGTTTTCGGTGTTGATCGGAGGTTGACCCGAGGTTGGTCCGAGGTTGCCCCGAGGTTGATCCGAGGTTCTTTTCGTTTTTTTGGTCGGGTCGTTTCTCGTTGCGGTTTTCGGTGTTGATCGGAGATTGACCCGAGATTGACCCGAGGTTGAACCGAGGTTGATCCGAGGTTGATCCGCGGTTGATCCGAGGTGCTTTTCGTTTTTTTGGTCGGGCCGTTTCCCTTTGTGGTTTTCGGTGTTGATCGGAGGTTGACCCGAGGTTGACCCGAGGTTGACCCGAGGTTGATCCGAGGTTGATCCGAGGTTGATCCGAGGTTGATCCGAGGTTGATCCGAGGTTGACCCGAGGTTGACCCGAGGTTGATCCGAGGTTCTTTTCGTTTTTTTGGTCGGGCCATTTCTTTTGCGGTTTTCGGTGTTGATCGGAGGTTGAACCGAGGTTGAACCGAGGTTGATTCGAGGTTGACCCGAGGTTGACCCGAGGTTGATCCGAGGTTGATCCGAGGTTGATCCGGGGTTGATTCGAGGTTGATCCGAGGTTGACCCGAGGTTGAACCGAGGTTGACCCGAGGTTGACCCGAGGTTGACCCGAGGTTGATCCGAGGTTGATCCGAGGTTGACCCGAGGTTGAACCGAGGTTGAACCGAGGTTGAACCGAGGTTGATCCGAGGTTCTTTTCGTTTTTTTGGTCGGGCCGTTTTCTTTCGCGGTTTTCGGGGTTGATCGGAGGATGAACCGAGGTTGACCCGAGGTTGATCCGAGGTTGATGCGAGGTTGATCCGAGGTTGATCCGAGGTTGATCCGAGGTTGATCCGAGGTTGATCCGAGGTTGATCCGAGGTTGATCCGAGGTTCTTTTCGTTTTTTTGGTCGGGCCGTTTTCTTTCGCGGTTTTCGGTGTTGATCGGAGGTTGAACCGAGGTTGAACCGAGGTCGAACCGAGGTTGAACCGAGGTTGACCCGAGGTTGATCCGGGGTTGATCCGAGGTTGACCCGAGGTTGATCCGAGGTTCTTTTCGTTTTTTTTGTCGGGCCGTTTTCTTTTGTGGTTTTCGGTGTTGATCGGAGGTTGACCCGAGGTTGAACCGAGGTTCTATTGGTATTTTCTATTGGTATTTAATTTTGATGGTTTCACGATGAACCGGATTGACGCGTGACCGTCACGTGACGGTCGCGTGACGGTCGCGCGACCGACGCGTGACCAACGCGTGACCAGGAGGCAGTTTCTATCGGTGTTTTGATGGTTTCGCGATGAACCGGATTGACGCGTGACCGTCACGTGACGGTCACGTGACGGTCGCGTGACAGTCGCGCGACCAACGCGTGACCAACGCGCGACCAGGAGACAGTTTCTGTTGGTATTTTGATGGTTTCACGATGAACCGGATTGACGCGTGACCGTCACGTGACGGTCACATGACGGTCGCGTGACGGTCGCGCGACCAACGCGTGACTAACGCGTGACCGGGAGGCAGTTTTTATTGGTATTTTGATGGTTTCACGATGAACCGGATTGACGCGTGACCGTCACGTGACGGTCGCGTGACGGTCGCGCGACCAACGCGTGACCAACGCGCGACCAGGAGGCAGTTTCTATTGGTATTTTGATGGTTTCACGATGAACCGGATTGACGCGTGACCGTCACGTGACGGTCACGTGACGGTCGCGTGACGGTCGCGCGACCAACGCGTGACCAACGCGCGACCAGGAGGCAGTTTCTATCGGTATTTTGATGGTTTCACGATGAAGCGGATTGACGCGTGACCGTCACGTGACGGTCCCGTGACGGTCGCGTGAT
>Ga0099797_100772_pt1 | contig 19348 bp, 13 predicted proteins | sample Uncmet_Sort48C_1_FD_89871 | JGI IMG/M metagenome (GOLD analysis project Ga0099797, IMG submission 89871) | Marine eukaryotic communities from CALCOFI LINE 67, Pacific Ocean - C012_Sort48C_1 | ecosystem: Environmental > Aquatic > Marine > Oceanic | place: Pacific Ocean: Monterey Bay | collected...
TCCTTGCCTGTGGTACACCGAGTGACATTTCCAATAAGGATGAGCGGGATTATCTTTCTGAAGATTTCCTCGAACTATTAAAGTCTGAGGGACTCGTTGAATCGGAGGATACAGAAATTAATTTCCACGAGAGTCAATTGTCCTCGCATGTAGCTGTTTCATGGATTCTCAGAAGATGGTTAGAACAAACATCTGGTTGTAGCAATTTTGAGGAATTAAGAAGCGAATTCATTCCACTTGGTTTGAGTCTTCCAGATAAGGGTTTCGTTCAAAATGAATTACGAAAATACCATTCGGGTGTCGGGGGTAAGCTACAATTATTCGAAAGTGTCGAACCATTCGTAGAAGAGTATAGTAAATGTTGGCAATTACCTCCGATAGGACGAAAGCCCATCTACCAGTTTAATTGCCCTACTCGTGGTTATACCCCTATATTAATCCGGTTGTTCGAAACATCGGCTAATGAGAGAGTCGAGGTAGAGAGTTTCCATATTCGGACTCGCGACGAAAAACTGAGAAGACAAGTCGAAGCAACAAGAGAAGAATTAAGAGAGGTTCAAAGAGAAGTGGAACCCTGCGATGAAGAGACGCTTCAGAGCCTCGAGACCTCGTGGGGTAAAGAGGGGGAGAACTTCACAGGTAAATTCACTTTCTCTGATTTGACTATCCCGAGCCACTACTTAAAATGCTTCCGACTGAAAGGAAAGAAAACACACCACGAAATGATTAATGCTCAGCTAAAAGCTGCAGTCATTCAGATCGGTTGCTCCCTTACAAAAAGTGATATTCCGGACGCTACTCAGTCTTGGGGTATCTCGGATAGTCTTTTCAGGCTTCGTCAAAAGAGTTCTCTAACATCTTGCTCCCCTACAACACAATCGGAGTTAGAATATAATCTATCCAAAAATCAACGGAGTCTTATCTCCCTTGCAAAATTCGATAACCAATCGGACTTATGCGATGATATAGATTGTGTCGAGGAGGAGGGTTGTAGGAAGGATCTGGCAGCTCAATTCGTAATGAAAGCGAACAAAGAAGGAAACCAATTATTCGGTAAGATACCAATTACTAGTGGTCCGATACCTTCGGTAGAAGCAGATAAGGTCATCATCGAAGAGACTCTATTATTAGGAGAGGAGACGTATTATGAAAATGCTAAAAAGTTGGTCAGAGGACATCTCAAATCAAAGTTCGGCCAAATCCCATATGGGGAATTGATTTTGCTGATTTTTCCAAGATCAATTTCAACAAATTCGTCAACAATGAAAACGAAGTTCGCGAGAATGTTGGAATAATCGACGTCAGACATCAAGAGTTCGCAGCCGAACAACAACAGGCAATGGCCAACAACGCCAGTTTTAGTTCATCCATGGGAAGTAACAGGAACATCAACATGTCTAGTACCAAGTTTCCAAGTAATACTTCTAGTGTGATGGTGGAAGAAAAGAGGGACAGAAACTAGTACCGAGACTCGCGGGGCCAGGCTCCGTCTTAGTGAATAAGTACAAGAATTATTCGGGAATCAGCTCCCACCGTGACATAGTGGGATGTCTTCAAACAACACGACTTGGGAAATCCCAAATAAGAATAGTACAAATACCTCCAGTAGTAGCGGCAGCCAAATCGATAACAACGAGCCGCACCTTGTCTTGCAGGATTTTGACGACTCAGCCGCTTCTTTTTCCCCCATGCTGCTTCTTATAATCCTTATAAAATATTAGAACCGAGTATCACCTAGCCAGCAAGCCAAGGCTTGGATAATGTGATGCTATCAACAAGTTTACCGGGCAGCATCAGCCTGCCTGCGGGTTTGCACACCGTGCACCCCCAGCTGGCCCGTTTGGACAGCAATTTGGATCTGGTTCCGGATCTGAAAGAGACCACAACTTCAGTATGAACAATCTAAAAAAAACGGACTTGTGAACCCCACAAGAGAACGGGTGCTTGTCACAGGCATGTGATGGTTGACGGTATTCGATTTGTTCGCGCGTCACTTCTGTAATGCGATGTTGTACGAGGATATCGATGAGGGACTGGGATGGATCGAGCGCGACGGCAAATATCAGGTTTTGAGAAAGTTAGGACTCGATGGACGTGCGGGTGTCATCCCCAACAACTTTCCTTACCCGAAATTACTCCCTTTTTGAACGTATTCTTCTCTCGCAGCGTCAACTGCTTAGTGAATACAGTGACCACATCGTGCTGGCTCTAAGGGATCTTCTCTCCCTATTATAAGAATGCTGAGCTCGTGAACGACTTAAAAGTACCTCTGCATCTGGAAAGGCTGCTTCGCTACCTGCGGAGGCTTTAGGCGTTTGGAATCCGCTGCGGGTGACGGGGATAGCAGTCATTACTGTGGCAAGACAGACAAATTACACCGCCGAAAAGAAGGAGGCAATTGTTCACACAATCACACACACCGGGTCTGCTCATAGAGCCCACAGCTATTTCAGTAAAACCAATTATTACAAACTGGGACAGACTGGCACAGATCTTCTGCGACAAGAATATGGTTCAAAGATATCCTCCACACTAAGTGATCCAATTCTGGGAGAGATGACGAAATTCAATGCAACAGGTCAGTCCTATCTAGACGCTTTGCCTGCGTAACTCAAGCAGGTGCAAGTAATTCTAGGATCACAACCAGAGATAGAAACAACACCGCAGCGAGGACAGTGAGAGAAATCAACGTGTTTGTGTCGGCCTACGGACTACGTGGCCACAAAAGGGAGCTAAACACTAAATTTAGAGAGTATCGATAAATTTAATCTAAAGCTTTCTCTGACTAAATTATCCTGTGGATATAAGCCAAAACACCACCCATCCCTGCTGTGGAACAAAAAAGATTTCAATGCAGACAATGATAAGGGAAAATATTTAGTCCATATCCGAGACTTAATGTCAAAAGTAGTGTGAAGCTAGCTGGTGCAGGTGCCTAACACCCTAGCTAAAAGAAAAAAATTTCAATAACCAACCGAAAATTAGTTCCCAACATCAACTTGTGTTGTCTGGTATGCCCGGAGGGGAAGATCATAATGGTGATTGCACCACTAACGGGAGAATTACATTTGGTTACGATATCTATGTGCTTTGTTGTATTTTGGTTTCTCATTATTGGACAACTATTAGTCCACAATTACAAGGTGGAACCACGCTGAGACAGGTCTTTGGCGGAATTGAACTTTGTATGATCCGTGAGATCTCATGTGCAAACGCACAGAGTGCCACGTGGCAGAAGTCTTCTGTTTTCCCAACCTATGTTCACCCCCCGTTTTACCAGGCGCGATGGGATTAGAGCTGCAAATTACCGAACAAAACGAGGACAATGGGATACAAAGTCCATCTCAATAGACCTAAAAGGTCGCTATTACACTTGCGCTATTCAACTAAGCAAATTACCGACCAAAACGAGAACACTAAGCAGGCGCTAACAAGAATTGCAAAGCCTCGTCTGCGAGTAATTAGATCATCAAATCAGAACACGGATTGGTTAAAGAGATTTTTAATCGATACAGGATAATAAAACCATAGTGAATACCAATAAGACAGTAAGCGTACTTTAAGAAATCACTACGGAAAATATTAAATTAAGATAGAATAAATCCGTGGCATCCCGTAGGGATTCGGATATAATAATGTCTTCTTCATCCTCCGGTGGAGGCCGTGGTAGTGGTGGAAACAAAGATACGAAGCTGATGGCTGCGGAGTACGGTTCGAATCTGGCAGGTTCGAAAGGAGTAATCGTAGTGTTTGCGGACACGACAAGTTTGAAGCCGCCCCCGTTGAATAAGTTAATTCACAAGCGGTTTCCAGGGACAAGTGTGTTTAATTTGGCAGACAGGAATAGTCTGCTTGGTTCAGCAATAATACTGAAATCAAATGGTAGTAGCGACGATGGTACATCGTCGACAAGAGTGGCGAGTCTATTTACCATGCGATACCCGGGAGTGGCGACAGCGAGTGGAGAAGAGCCTGAGCTCAATTTGGTGGGCATGAAAATGCTGCAAAGCCGATGACCAAAACCGCCGAGCCTGAATCTATATGATTAAATAAAACTGGCTTGTTTGAAGGAGTCCGGAAAAAAGGTACACATGGCTCCATCGTGGATAGTATCAGCAAAGGAATTACTTGCGAGGGCGAGACAGTGGATGGTACTTATGCCACATCATTTTATCACGTAACTGATTGAAAGGATCCAGGTGTTGGAATCTGCTATTGTTAAAAAAACGGTGCGGGGGAGTGATAAAAGAAAAAGAGCTGCAAAACATACGAATGAGATTACTGGGAGCGGATTTTAAAACTAGGCGATATAAATATGCCACATCTAATGGGGCCGCTGCTCAACAAAATGATGGAAAAAACCTATCCACTTAATCCATTTGACTCTTTCTAAATCACAGGGAACCATATATTACCCCCTATATTGTATATTACCCCCTTTATTGTATATTACCCCCTATTATATTACCCGCTTACATTATGGACTAATAGTCCAAATTTTCAAAAATCGGTTCTCGATTTAGAAAAAAAACAACACGAAGAACTAAAAGCGGAACTAAAGGGAAAAATTGAAAGAGGAGAAAAATTGTTGAAAACCTCATTCACAGTCACGGCGCTTGGCCGCTCTGGCCGGAGCGGCTTTCCTTTCAGCAGCGTCCTTCACTGCTTTAATGAACTCTTTTAAGACTACAACGGGCGAGATACTGAGCAAGGCTTTCAAGGCCTTCGCGGGCCCTGAGATCTACACAGATTCCTCTGGGAGATTGGCATTTCGGAAGAAGCCGCGGAAGAATACTAGAAACGGCAAAGGTGTTGAAGGCGGAAGAGGCTCCCTAAGCTTGGTGCAAGGGGCTTACACCTCTGTATTACACGTGCTAGATTACGCAGGGTCCTCCCCAGTGGAGGTAGTAGAATCTCTCAGATAGACAGGGTGTGTCTTGAATTACTCCGTTTTCTGGCTGAAGTCATGTTCGATCACACAGAATTGGTGAACGTGGATCAGTACTGACAGGTCTGGTAGCGGCCTTTTTCCCCAGGGCTTGGTTGGGACAACGAATTCAACTCAAATAGGACGAAATCAACTGACTCATCCCACACCACCGAATTTTAATCAGATTCAGATATCTCCGAACCTCGATGCACATATTTCGTTGGAGGAATGGCAGGCGCAGCGGGATGCAGTGGAAGATGCTGGCAGTACTCGACCAAAGGCCAAGACACTTCTCTATTCTACCGGAATGTGCAGGCGTTCAGCACCTAAAAGGCACCAATAGACATCTTCGAAAAACGATGGAAGCCAAGCTGACCATCAAAGTAAAACCTGGTTCTAACATCGGGGGCATAAACGCGCATTTTAGAATCGCACAGAAGTCACAACATCACCAAAATTCGGGCGGACGAAAAACCGTTTCGTCGCAACAAGATCGGTCGGTTCATTCGGGCCCACGCGGCAACGGGGGAAGCGTCGGTGGAGCACTATGGAGTGACGCCAGTCCAGTTGGGTCCAATCGGTCGGAGCTTAAACACGCTTGTTTTAAGCACAAATGACACAGAGGTGGATGAGCTCATAGGGGAAACATGCATGTAGGAGCTGCATCTAAATAGTATGCGTCCTGCTAATGGAGAGAAGTTTTTATCCTGCATCAGCAATCCTTTGAAACCCGTTTTGATGAATGTCCACAATCGTCAGGATTCATTCGTCATACAAATATACAAATACTTGGAGGATTTTGATGGTATGAAAAAAGTGGCTGAGAGGGTGAAGCAGGGTCATCGTAAGTGAAAAAAAAACCAGCTTGTTGAGTTTGATTTTCATGACATGATATGGCTAACGACTCATGACTTTCAGATACTGAGTCGCCAGAGTGAATCCCAGCTACAAAACAAGGGACAAAAGCCTCGTGGGATGGTAACACTTCAGGCGGTTATGGATTTATGAGCGCCATCTGTAGCACAGATGGTGGAAGGATGATACTTTTCTCTGGTGGGGCTTAATAAAATTTGGAATAATCATGAAGACACTGTTACGATGGAAGGAATTTACCCCGAACCTTTCCAAAGGCAGAGAGTATGTTTTGCTACAACAAGAAAGACATCATCCAGCGACGAATTGCCTCGGAAATTCGTCATCTTCTTCGGCAAACCATCTTCAAAAATCCCCGGATAACCTTAATGCTCCTAGCCCGAATTCAACTCCACCCCCCACAGAAACGACGCGAAAAGGTCAGTGGGAGAAGGATAAGTTTGGGGATGCCGCCGAGGATACTGATCAGATTTATTTTAACGAGGCAAAAACCGATATGACGGCCGAGCCCTACTTCAGAATCGGAATCAGAAGCCGCAAAAATTAAAGCCCTTGAAGCGGAGGAAGCAACAATTCTGGCCCCCAAATAATGTGGCTAGGAAGTTCCCGCCAGGCCCAGATTGTCCGACAGGACTTCCGCGAAGGTTTTGTCGCAAAAAACCAAACCATGTCTTCCCAAATTCTTCCCAAGCCTTACGACGACATCCCCGCCACCACCTCCGTGGAGTGTGTTTCGTGCATCAGTGATGTGCAGAAACTTACTCCAGCTTCACGTCTTCAAGGTGCCACGTTCTGCAAACTCTGCGTCTTCAGAGGTGCGAAGCCCACAGCGTGCTGCCATGCATGTGGACCCAAGGTCAGCGGCAATGCTACACTTGTAATAATTCTTGCTCAAAATCAGTCTGCCTTCTGGAACCACGTAAGAATCCATTTTTGTTGTTGCACACTCTAGACCCACCTCAATATTAGGTGCCCCAAAACCTGCGTGATCCCTCCGAAGAAAAAGCTGCGACTGAGGAATTCATATTGACATATCTGGGACTCTGTCGACGGCACTCCGGCAAAGCCGGCCTGCAAACTTCCGACGGGCATAACCAATCTTGCTAGGGATACTATTTTCAGTGTGGTTATGCTTTTTGTGTGGGAGTGTTTTCTATGTTTCGATGATCGACGAATTCATTTTTTTTTGACGCCTCCATACTCTCGCCGATTGATCTGAACGCCCTCCTGGCTGCGTCCGATGTAAAGAGAGGCTGTAGAACTAACCGACAAAATTACCACCGGAACCTCAGCGAAACAATTTCCACAAGCCGGTCCATCGATAGAGTTTACAGGGTCACATCATTGACAAGGCACCCAAACAAACGACGGGTAGCCAGAGCGCCCTCTGGTCAATCGCGGTGACCGGGCCCAAAAAAACTCGGCTGCGCATCATCAATCTCAACAAGACCATGCGTTGTGTGCTGGTCCTGAACCTGAGGGACCCAAATACCGAGGCCGAAAATATATGTCCTGCTATGCTGATTCATGTTGAAAACAAGCAGGAAGCTATCGCACTTTTTATTTTCTTTATATGATTTTGAGGACACAGAAATAGTAATTCGCCCCTACCAGCCATAAAGACATATGGCCTGTCGGTGTAACTACTATTAGTTTGGTTAAATCTCTAAATTCACCAACAAGTGATTATGAATCGAGTAGGGTTCGGACCCGGCGCAATCGCGTTTAACTCTTATAAGTGGCATGGGTCATTCTATGCTGGAAGCGAACCGTCGTCGACGATACATATAAGGGGTAAGCTATAACCTGCATTAGATTAAGCCGCTTCTCTGACAGAACGAGTTGTAAGACAAAAAGCATGGCGCTTATCACGGCTGGGGCATCTGGGGCAATGCCGGATTACCGGTTTGCAATGAGAATCATTAAATGATTGGTTGGATGTTGAATTTTGATTTGAGTTGTCGTCGTCGTCTTCCGGCATGGCTTCTAAGTCTTCCGCCAACTCTAAAACAACGTCTTCGTCGTCGTCGTCCAGCAAGGCATCTAAGCCTTCCGCCAAATCAGATACTTGTTTGAGATTGGATAATTTGGTATTTGTGACCCATTGCGATCTGGAAGAAGATTCGGCTGAGGGGTTGATTTACCAGCATGACAAGTTATCACATGCTTAGTTATTTAGATCAGAAGGAGGAATCTCGGGTCGTGAAGCTTTAGCAAGGATCCGGAGACCCACCATCCAGACAAAGGCGGTGACATAGCGACATTCCGGTCGATTAATGCAGAATATGTCAAAGCTATCGTCCGTGGAACACAACTCTTCGCCGAATTCTTAAATTTAACTGAAGAGAAACGACTGAGGATGGCCGAGTCTGATGTTACGCATGGCGGCGCGGAAAGAAGCAGATTTATTTATTCTTCCCAGCAAAAAGAGATCGCCCAGCTGCGAGAAAGGGAATGCCAGAACAGGCTAGACGAACAGCTTCGCATTAACGCGGAGCTCAGGAGAGAGTTATGAAAAAAAGTTTCAGCAGTATTTACCCTGAACTTTCGCCGCCTTTCCAAGGGCTGAGAGCGTGTTTTTCTACAATAAGAAAGACATCCAGCGACGAATTGCGGGCAGACGCGCATCTTTTGCGATGTGTAACTACTCTAGTTACCAACGTGATCGCCATTAAAACTTCTATCGCACTGTGTATGGTAAAATGTGCCATATCTCACGGTAAAAATTTAATTTAATGTAACTTAGGTTGCTAAATTGTTTAAACCTAATTTACTCACATTTTCCGCCCACAACACAAAAAATGGCACCGATGAAAAGAAGTAAGAGTACCAACGGGTCGACCAGTTCTGCCGCTTCCGCCGAGCAAGAGGTGGAAGCTGTTCCAACGATGGCAGCTATCGAAGCCGTCATTCAGGAGTCTGTGTCGAAGGCCATGACGGCCTTTATTCAAGAACAACTCCCGAAACTTCTCGCGGGGGTTAACTTCGATATCGGTGTGGGAGGAATATAAAAGAGGAAAACCGTGCTGTTGTTGCGAGGAAGCGAATAGACTATGGGGTGTTCCATTGTTACAGGGGCACTGCATCGGACGCCTGAGTCAGATTTGGAACAAGATTTTGCAGGTTCCGGTGAATTTTGGAATAAAGTCTAGATTCAGACCCGAAGGACTGGAGAGAGGAAAGAAAATGTGATGAAAATAATGAAAAGAGTGAAACTGAAAGACTCAACGCCGATTACATTAAGCAGCACGACGTCCTTAGATCAAAAAGGGCTAGGACTACCAAAAAAAAGTCGTAAAAAACTAAAACAACTAACAAAGCTGCTGGTTTTAGGTGAATTAGATAAAATTATTTAGGAGATGGAAGATGTCGAAGCAATTGTGATCTCAATCACTCTGTCATTTACGCGGCGCACGCCGGCTATTTCGAGCCTGTTCTCAACAGGGATTCCACATCGATGCTGAGCAACAACAAGAGCGAAGAGGTTACACGAGCAGTGGTGTGGTATTTAATAAGTCTACTATCAAAATCATACAACTACACTATACCTTATCCTTTTTGCTTTTCTTTTTCTTTTCCGCCTTTTTCGTCTCCTTAGTTCGGCTAGACTTCGTCGTTTTCTCCCCCTCTTTCGGACTCTCCTGCGGATGATCCTTTCCCCCGCTCGATGACGAACTAGACTCCTTACCACTGCCTGACGACGTATTTATATCACAGTTGCCACCCGAGTCTTTGCTGCTACTAGTACTGCTCCTATTCTCTTTCCCAGGTCCAGCATTGTTGTCATTTTCAGAAGAACTTGTCTTTGACAAATTATTATTATAACCAGGTCCAGCAGTACTACTACCACCAGTAATACTGGCGGGAATATCCAGGCCCAAAAACGACAGCAAACCCTTGGCCTGTTCGTCGAAGTCGAATTTAGTACTAGTAGTGTTGTTGTCCGACAGAACTGGGGGCGCCGATGGATCGAACGGTGCTGAGGAGGGATCCGTGCTTGACAGAACTGGGGGCGCCGATGGATCGAAGGGCGCTGAGGAGGGATCACTGGAATCTGTACTATTAACGGTTACGGTTGTAGTTACAGAATCTTTCGGTAAATTTGAATCATTAATATCCTCCGAGTCTTTTGTATCTGGAGTTGACTTAGAGTCCTCATCTGACGTCTTTTCTGTTAGTTTTTTTGAATCTTTCTCTTCAGCCTGAGCTTCTTTTAATTTATCAGAAGAAGTCTCATCAGCGTCGTCGGTGGGAACTTCTTTGCTGTCAGGCTTCTCAGACTCTTTATTACCATCTGATTCGTCTGAAGATGAACTTGAAACTTTTGACGTGACAGTGTTTTTGTCACCAGTGTCATCAGATGATTTTTCTGTTTTGTTTTCGACTGAATCTTTTGCTAGGTCAGGAGATTCACTTTCAGATTTAGACTTTGACTTTGTGCTAGTACTGCTTTGGCTTTTCAATTCTGAGCTACCAGTTACAGTACTCGATGATTCTTCAGTGGTTTTAGCCTCGCTAGAAACGACAGACACTTTCGTTTTTTCTTTATCTGATTTTGCATCAGTTGAAACATTGTTGTCAGTGACTTTGGACTCTTTTTTTTTCTGACCTTCTGTTTTAGTCTCTTTTAATTTTTGATTCAATTTTTCTTCAGGAATTGTTTGTAGATTTTTGGACACATTACTAGGTGCTGAGGCTCCCTTTTTTGTGCCACTATTGGCAGTAGTACTACTGACATTATTCTGACAATCGCTGCTAGTAACCGCTGCCGCATTATGACATTGATTCGTAGTGCTTTTACTAGCCTTGGACTTTGTACTTCCCGCGGCTGATTCGATGGATTTCGCTCGGGCTGATTTTGAATTCGGTCCGCTTTGTTTACACATCGATTTCATAACTGTTTTCATCGTGGTCACGGTGTTACTAGTCGCAGTAGTAGTAGTACTACTAGTCGCAACAGTTGTACCAGCTTCGCTTTTTTTAGCTGGAGCTTTTTTCATGGCATTGGTGGTACTTGTTACAGTTGTACTAGTAGTATTCCCACGAGTAGTAGGTCCGGTGGCCGTTGAAGTAACTGAATTGTCTCTTTTTTTCTTCATTGATTTCAACTCAGGAACTGGAGCTATTGATTCTTTACTATTAGCGTCTGTCTTGGATTCCAGTGAACCAGAAGTCTTAGTTTCAGTTACAGTCTTTTTTTTCGAAATCTGATTCTCCCCCGCTGCGGCTAGTTTACCGGATTTTGGACTAGTATTACCACTTTTAGATGATGGACCAGATGCGGATTCAGTTGTAACTCCAGCAGCAGCAGCGGTTTTGTTGTTACCACCACCACTACCACTCGAATTATTCTTTGCATTTCCAGAATCTCCCGAGCCTGTTCCAGAGTTATTATTAGTCTGACTCTTACTACCCGAATTTCCTGAGCCTGAATTATTATTTCCACTCCCCTTCGTTCCACCACCGCTACCACAACTATAACCCAACCCCGCCAGAATATTTTTCAGGTGTTTTCGTCGACTCGATGACTCTTCGGACGGAGACGCATTTCCGTCACGATTGGGCCCTCGACAGTCCTCGGTGTCCTTACAACCGTTATTTTTATTGTTGCGTTTACGACGTTTTGAGTCTCGACGACGACGAGAGTGATTACTGCGGGAATCTTCATCAGAATCATTATCTAATTTGTCATTAAATTTCTTATCAGACTTATGATCAATGTCATCATTTAGTTTTAGTTTTTTATCTGTCACTGAGTCTGTTGTATTATCTACAGTAGTCTTAGACAGTTCTAAATTTGAGTTGTTTTCATTATTTAGACTGTTATTAGTACTAGAATTCGGATTATTAGTACCACCAGTAGCCTTACTTAAAATGATTGGCTTGCTCAGACTGGGCTGTTCTTCCTGGTCCTCCGACTTTTGTTTTTTCGCTGTAGTGGAATAATTCTTAGTGGATGAGTTTGTTGCGTCTTTTGAAGCTGTTGCTTCCTTACTAGACTTAGTATTTTTGTCCTTAATACTAGAACTTGGATTCAAATTGTCTCTTTCCGCAATATCACCCTGTAAATCGGAAATCAACTGGTCCAGGGCGGCGTCAGCCTCTTTCTCAAAAGACGCTGTCCCATTAATCACTTTGTCAATCGAGGATGTTGGAGTACTACTAGCACTGTGACTTTTGGTGCCATTGCTGTTTTTAGAAGCTGAACTGGCCGCACTTGAGCTTGAGCTTGAGGAACTTGTCTTTGAGGACTTTGTCAAATTATTAGTGGTGGTGGTGGTGGTGGTAACTGTACTAGTGTCAGCGGCAGTCTGAGTGGTTGAGCTTAAAGCTACTGTACCACTTGAACCAGTTACAGCACCTGTATTCGAATTATTAGCCTGCGCTCCTTTCTTTTTATTCTCTCTTTCTGACTTTGTCGTCTCCACACGCTCATTTATGTTTATCTTTTTGGCTTTCAAAGTCCCTCTGTGCGAATTATCACCACGATTGCTCATATTCGCATTGCTACAGCTATAGGAATCGCGTCGGGAAAGTTGTTTACTACTACTACTGCTACTATTATACTTATTATAGTTAGTTCCACCACGGGATCCGCCACCATTACGCGACTCTCGATCGGCCCGATCGCGGTCAGTGCGGCGATCCCGATAACTGTCTCTGTCTCTGTCGGTATTAACTTCGCGGTTGTTAGACTTATTATTTGCATTATGATTTGATGAGCAGCTGGATGATGATGATGCTGAGTTACAGTTTGAAGAAGATCCTGCAGGGCCCTGACCCTGAGTCTGAGCAGTACTACTAGATGCATTACCACTACTACTACTACTGCTGCTTTTATAATCATTTCTTAGATGATGAGATTCAGATTCTGGATTCCTTCTATCCGACCCACGTTCCCTGTCTCTCAGGCGGGGATTCGAGCGAGATCTGTAATTATTATTATTTCTCCGATCTCGACTTCGACTCCTCTGGTTAAATTTCTCTGGACCAGGCCCACTACTACTGCTGCTACTACTCGTACTATATGAATTCGAACCAACATCTTTACTACTAGCATTGTTATGATTATTAATATGATTATCTCTTGAATCTCTTTCCCTTAAGCTTGAATCATGATGATTACTACTACTAGAAGCATTATGACCACCACCACCACCCCGGCCTCTGCCCCTCCTTCTGTCCCGCACGATTTCCACGATCTCTTCGCTTGACATCAATTCATCGTCGTCATCATCTCGATTATTAAAGTATTGCTGTGACCTTGAGTTACGGTCATGGTGATGATGGCTCCCTCTGTCGCCTCTGTCACCTCTGTTGTTGTCAGAACGTTGATCACGTTGATTCAAATTATTATTATTATTGTGTCTTGACCCGAGTCTTTCTCTTTGTCGCGCTCTTGAATTTGAATTTCTTTTACTGCTACTGTTATAATCATCATGATCACGATTGTTAACTGTACTACGACGATTACGAGAGTCCGACGATGTATTATCTGAAGAGCCTGTAACTAGGTTCAACTGTTCAACAACTTCTTCTGAGTTCTCATCGGAATTTTCAGCCTTCAAAACCTTTTCATTGTCCTCCTCTTCTGAGTTCTCATCGGAATTATCGGAGGAACTTTTTTTCTGTGATAAATTCATTAGATCTGGTCTTAGATCTGGTCTTAATAGAGGGACTACATTGGCGTACGGATTCAGATTGCCGGCGGCCTCACCGGGTTTTTGGTTCAGATGGCTCTGAACTGTCGCTGCCTGTGCTGCATGGAAAAAACCGCTTTGAATCAGAGAGGCAGCGCGTTGGACGGGGTCATTGGTTACAATGTCATTAGATTGAGGATTCAGATTAGACTCTGAGGATGGCAATGCCTGTTTACTAATACTAGAGTTAATATCATTTTCATTTAGATTCAACTCATTCAAATTGCCTGCATCAGATGAATTACAAATAATTTCTTTCGACAAATTCTTCTCTGAACAGGTCTCACCCGAACCATTCTCAGTCAAAATACTACTGCTGCTACTATCTTTTGTCGCGCTATCCTTCAATAAATCACCACTACTACTATGATTATTATTCTGATCAGATTTACTTCCTTTCTTCGATTTTTTCTTTTTCTTCTTCTTCCCCCGTTCCGACTCATTTGAATCATTATCACTAACACTTATCCCTCCACTCAAATGATTTCCCAAACCACCCAAACCATTAAGCCCTCCATATGCCCCCACATTCAAACCTGCTCTCCCACTCATCCACAAGCTTGCTAATGTGGTCGCTGCGGCCATCACCGTGTTCTTATCCAAAGTACTGTGAGTAGAACCAGTAGTAGTGCCAACTCCACCTGTAACCGCAGCACTACCTGGAGTTCCAGGCGGTCCAGGTGGTATCGACAATCCTTTTCCTCCCTTAGCAGCTGCTGCCAAGGCACTAGGGGGTATGGGACCACCAAAGCCTTTGAAACCCGCTAAATGCTGCGGGAGATGATGGTGAGGATGAACAACACCTGGAGGAACTGGAGGAACTGTAACACCTGGGGCACCTCCTTTACCTGCTGCGGAAGCGGCGCCTGAATAATCGTCGTACCATTGAGGCCAGGCCTGCGCCTGCTGCGAAGAAGGATTCCACATGATAGTGTAGTAACTTAGTAATACCAAGATAAATTAATAAGTAGAATAAATTTTTGGTTTTAATAAATTTGTAGAGCTTGTAGGATTTCAAAAAAATAGAGTATTAGGTCTTTGTTGGGAATTAAAAATTTGTTGTTTTCAGTGCTATAATTACAGAATTTAATATGGAATTTAATACTAGAGTATCAAAAGTGAAGTGTATTGATTTTTCTTGTTCTCAGTATCAGCTGCTGCACCTGATTCTTAACTTTAATATTAAGCCCGTGGAGACTGACTCTGAGTCTGAGTAGATCCTCCAGAAGTACTATTGTTGTTGCGTAAAACTATCAGTCGTACTTTTATCAGTAAATGGAACTTAGTCTGTTCTATAATTGGCTTTTCTCGAGTTTGACGTAGTAGAGAGTCAGACAGTGACTTGCCTGTAACTGGTATACCAAGAAAACTCGAAGGGACAATTCATTTTTGTAAATTATACGAATAATATTCAATAAAAAACCAATTTTCAAAAGTTTTAAAAAGACGTAATAATATCAGATAGTACTTAATGACAAATTATTCAACTATACAATTTATATTCTCTAGCTATACTGTTGAAGAGCCTACGATTTTGCTATCCAACAACAGTAATAAACCTATTTGTTTCGGAAAATATCAAGTCCAGGGGAATCAAATACCGAATATAGTCGTATAGACATAGTTACATTCACGATATAGTAGTAGTCTCATAGAATTTCTCATGTTCACATGAAAGATTTACGGAAATCTTGTTATGAATTTACTAATAGAGGTCTATTAAGTTTAAGTACAGTGGAAGTAGCATTAATTATAAGACTCACTCCATTCAAGTTACCCTCAATCAAAATTATACAACTAGAAGTACAGTTACTACTAGCAATTTCAAAGAGACAATGACAATTATATTGGACTAGCAAAAGTATGTATCATTAAATCATATCAATCAGAAGAAGAAAACACAATCTTTCCTCACCCCATATTGAAAATCATCAAATGAAAAGAAACTACCAGTGTCATTCCTAGAGACACAAACCTTATTACTGAATTCAAATGAATTCAGTAAGAGGGGTAGTTTCTATAATTATAGTTCAATGAGTTACTAGTAGTGCTGGCATGAGAGTTACTGGTCACCCGGTTATCCTGGTCACCTGGTTATCCAATTTACTTGAAAATTGTCCAAATTCATTTCCGATTTGCAGCAGCATTGGTCGCGGTTATCCAAACTTGAAAATTGTCCAAATTCATTTCCGAATTTTACATCGAAGACGACGTCGAATGAGGAGAAGAAGCATGGTGAAATAATTTACTTTAACTTAAAGTATTAGAGGCCCATAGCATTATTAGAGCATCATATAATTATGCAAAATTAAATTGCAATTTTAATTGAAGAAATTATCGTCGACGGCTCATGTCATCCTCTCAACAAAAAAACGGTGTAGATACAACTACTAAGCTGATGTATAATCATATTATAATGGCCATGACAATTTTCGGGAAGAAGATTCTGGTGTAAGCTTAGGTTTAACGCTAGAATAATGATCATACACGTCGTCACAGAGAGTCCAATATCAGTGACAGTGTGACAAGTCAGGTTTTGAAAATGACAATTTTTCCGATTTATCATTGAGATTATGAACCCGCGTGTCAGTTGCAGAACAGTTACTGGAGCTAGTAAAACTTAGATTGAGGTAACTATAATTAGTCATGATAAGTGGCTGAGAGAACACAAAAAGTCAAAAGACCTTAATAGGTAGTCTAAACATTAATGCGGCTAGCAGCTGCATTGAGTAAATTTCGTCCAATGGACCTAATAATCGCGACTTTAATCTCTACTTTTGTACAAATTCGTCCATGTCTGGCACCTTAATTGATACTAATAAATACACATACTGTTACAGAAGTCGAAAAACATAGCGCTATTTTTTTTGCACTTGGTGCAATAGCACTTTGCTTTAACAACTTGTTACTACTTAACTTAGTTTTTCTGAAATAAAAATTCAATCATAAGGCAATAATTGCAAATCTTGGTAAATGAAATTTCAAGCAGTGATTCTGCTATCAAAATACCTCTAAATCCGAAAAAGACTTCTCAAGTCTGTTTAAAGACAGCTCTCAATCATAACTAATAGATAATCATAACAACTCAGACTCTGTATTAAATCGCTTTAACATAATTTGATTACATAAAAATACACATTACTAATATAAGTTCAAGATTCACTGATCCAGCAGATCTAGAAGACTCTAAGGCTAGACCTATTTTACTATTCATAAAGATTAAGTTTTCAATCAATCTATTTTCACCATTCCATCATCCCTAGACTTTTTACCTGGGCTTTTTTTCTTTATAGAAGAGACTTTATTCTTTCCATTTCCACCATCACCACCAAATATCTTTCCACAAATTCTCCCTACTCGTCTTCTACACCTTCTATAAAGCCTCTTCACCTGCAGACTGGGGATTCCCAGAAAGAAAAAGACCTTCCACGCGCCGACCGGCAGTCCAAGGAAATCTTCGCCAAGAAAACCAACTCGGGCGGTTGGATCTTCCACGTCAATCGGGTCGAGAGAGGCGGTTGATTTGCCGGTTGTGAGGGCGGGAACACCAGTACCAGTGCCAGGTCCTTGATTGTTTAAATTCTCGTTGTCAGGTTGGTTCATTAGTTTAATATCCGAGTCATTTTTTTCACCCGAATCTGAGTTTGAGGTCAGTGCCGTGTTATTAATCATGGGCTAGGGGGTGGGATTTACTAAAGCCTGAGCTGCAACGGCTTGAGCGAGATTCATCTGAAGAGATTTCCTGGTGTTCAAATTACCACCAGGTCCAACCGACTTTTTGTTTGAACTTCGGATGGAGGTTGTACTGTGTTTGTTGCGATCGATGATGACACCCTCCTTGTCGTTCTATTAATTTAAATTGCCGCTGGTACTAGAATTACCACCTATCGCACTCGATGTCTTAGAACTGGTTGCAGCTCCGCTCAGTGCTAAAACACTACCATCTAAATCCTACTACTTAGAACTTTCTTGTTTTTCGCCATCATTTTCATTACCGCCTGGACCTTCATCACCTTCAGGCATAACCTGCACCTTAAGCCCGACACTTCGGGTTGACTCACCCCTCTTCAAGATTTTTTTCGAGACTCTCGGACCACCGTTATTAGTTCGTGGTGGAGAATTTTGGGATCCAGTGCCAGAGTCATCCTAAGCCTTCAGATCATCGAGGGATTTTACCATCTTATTTGGATCACTACTTGAAATTCCATTTGTAACAGGATTCATGGGTACCACAGTAGTGTGATTATTGTTATTATTACTTTTAGAACTGGTTTTACTATTTACTTTTTTTATAGCCATGTTTAGTTCAGTACTGTTACTACCACCACCCCCATTTGACCCGTTTTTGCCTCCTTCCATCAATGTTCCATGAGTTCTTGATTTTTTATTCAAAAACGCTCCTCTTTTCTAACTCTAACTATTTGTTTTTCCAACACCATTCTAACGATTACTATTATCTGCTGTCATTTTTACACTCGCCACTCCAGCAGTATTGCTACCAGGTAATTAAACAACATGACCACCCTATTTCATCGTGTTAAACCTTTCTAATAAAGCCATAGAACGAACATTATTACCATCTCCACCACCTCCTGGTGTTCCCCCAACGTCGGTAGTTGATCCGCCCCCACCGCCGAAAAACGCGGAAGCTGGTAAAGACCTTCTTTTCGCTCCATACGACGATGATCCCACTGTAGGGAGATTTGTGACGGCAGCTTGATTATTTGAACCATTATTTCCCTAACCTGCAGCTAGTCCTCCTAATCCACCGCTCTACTGACTCATTATCTGCGCCAGATTCGACATCCTTCGCTATTAAGATGCAGAAGGAGGGCCCTAATTATCACCTGTTTTGTAACTGCCATTCAAACTTCCTCTTTGTGAATTTCCTGCGATACTCCCCCTTCCTGCGATGCTCCCCCTAGCTCCGTCTCCGAGCCCTGATCCGTGACTGGACAACGCCGCTAGAGCTGCCGCTGAGACAACCATCTCCGATCCACGTCGGTGTTACAAATTATTGTTGTTTTGTTGATTGATAGAGCCACTGGTCTGGGATAGATTCGCTCCGATTACTGCGATACTGGCGCGTTTTCCGGAATGCACCGAGTGCTGGGAGAGTCTTGGGTGCGGTGTTGTGACTACAGGTGCAGCTTGACATTGTTGTGTAACTTGAACTGGTGCTGCGGAAATCTGTAAAAAGGAGCTTCTTCTTTTGGTGCCACCACTAGCTGTGCCGCCTCTCATAGAAGAATGATCTGTTGTACCTAAAGGAATAGAAACAACAATTTTATCTTACTACTATTTCCCTTTAGAACTTCCAGTTAAATTGTCTGTAGCACCCGCTCCGCTAGAATGATCTTCTGAATCAGTTGGTGGTAAGGAATCATTGTCATTGAGATTATTCCCGTTTCGACTAGTCCGTGCTTTATTCTAACTGTTTTGAGAACTTTACTGAGACTTTTTTTCCCTAGACTCACCCTCGTCACTAGAAACATGGCCAGCACTGTCGGACGCAACGGGAGAAAGAGGAGCAGTTTCAGCCTGCTTTACTTGTTGTTATCCTAATGAACCTTGTCTTGGCTACTGCTAGGAGCCCACTGTACCTGGTCCTGGTGGAACAGTTGCCGTTGTAACTGGTTTTATTGCACCAAGTCCATTCAAACTTACTCTACCACCTGGACCTCCACCTTAATTCGTCTAATTAATCTGATTTTACAAATTCCTCATCTGTTAATTTTATTAAATTGAAATACTGCCTCCATGACTTGAAACCAGTTCACTTCCTCTTTAAGAACCCAACGCCAAACTCCCTACATTCATGCTCTCTGCCGTAGTTCCTCTCTCT
>Ga0099797_100773_pt1 | contig 19344 bp, 17 predicted proteins | sample Uncmet_Sort48C_1_FD_89871 | JGI IMG/M metagenome (GOLD analysis project Ga0099797, IMG submission 89871) | Marine eukaryotic communities from CALCOFI LINE 67, Pacific Ocean - C012_Sort48C_1 | ecosystem: Environmental > Aquatic > Marine > Oceanic | place: Pacific Ocean: Monterey Bay | collected...
CGTTACATTATTTTCCGACAGCAGAAACCATGCTGACTCCTGCGATTGCATGAAAAATTAAACCTGAGCTTTGACATGGGGACTTGTACATAAATATTGGATAAAACACGATGGGGCATGTCCGAAATATGAATTGGGACCCCAAAGATATACACCACCACAGGGTTTGGGCCTAGAAAAAATAGGCAAATGGCTGGTGTTGACGATTTGGTGGTGTATATGCAAACTGCTGAAAAATACAGCAGTTTGTATATACACTACCCCGGGGTGGTGTAGATAGAAAGTGTTGTATTTTACAGCAGTTTGCATATACACCACCAAATGGTCCATACCAGCCATTTCCCTATTTTTTCTAGGCCCAAACCCGGTGGTGGTGTATATCTTTGGGGTCCCAATACTAAGAAACAAACAAACATAAATTGGATCCATAAATACAACATGTATGCGCATGTGTGCGAAACTGTTCAAGCCTGCGTGAAATGCTTCGAAATGTGTTGGGCTTGTTTAGGTTTGTGTGAAGCCGTGGGAAACCATATGCATACAAGAGCGTTTCTTTGTCATCGACTGTGAACCATCGTAATTTGTTGTGAATCGTCATGTTGCGGCTCAGGTAAAACTTTCCAAGCAATTCTGAATTTTAGATAACACAAAGCCTGCCATTGCATAGGAAAAACTGTGCATCAGGCAGGGGAGTTCTCTTCACGCAAAGTTTCTGCGTGATCACCCTGTCTGGTCTCATATTTCGAGACAACTTGAAAAGCTATCAGGGACTCACAACCTGGCACGGCCAAGGGAGCAAGTCTCTGGGAAAAGCATGGAAAAAAAGCTAACGACCAACCCTAAAGGTGTCTATAATGATTGAAGGCGGTGTGTATGAAGATTAAATGCGGTAGCAAGCATACACCCTAATCTTCAGAACATGCACGACATGTACTCATAATAGCAAGCCTCGTACAGCTGCACTGAGCTACAACAAATCGTAAAAAGAAAAGTCCTTCTGACTACCCCAGAAAACCCTGATGAGTACCCCTATCCGCTAGCCACCATCAGTACTCCTGAGAAGTGATTCTATCATTTGTATCCCAATGCCCACTTTCCTTATCCGCCCTATACCCACGATTTGTCCGCCCTAGACAACGCGATTTTCATGTAAGGCAAGATCGTTGTAAGCATCGTCTTGACTTCGCTCAAGTATGAAAGAGGCAACCAAACGGTGGCCAAAACTATACAAACCGCAAGTGTAACTATGCGGAACAATACTTGGCTCATTTTGTCAGCAGTGGATGCCTGACTATTGATACAGCCATATGAATCCAATGTCATGGATATGCTGCCTGCGATGTTGGATCCTATGATCTGTGCGAGCACCTGCTTTCTCATTCTCACATGAGTGGCAATGTCTTTGACAGACGGTGTCCCAAGATCTAGTTTATCGCTATCAATATACGACAGTGAGCATCCATAGAACAGAAACACTGCACTCCTCTTAAAGTGCCGGACAACTTTGTCAAGTTGGCACAAGAAAGCATGAATAGCAGCCAGCTCAAAACAAATTGCAACCACAAAGATATCCCACGGTATGGCCAATAGGGCGATGGCTTTTGACCTTTGATATTTATAGGGTTCCATAACACATTCGAGGCCCTTTGGCTATACCAAGGGCTCGAGTTCCCCTCTTTGTGTTCCTTTGTTGAGTCTGGAATTCGGATGAAAGCGTGAAACTCGATAATCAAGCAACATATTGTGAAGCAAAGCTTGGAGCCCTGCTCAATCATGTTTGCTCGCATGAAGGAATGATTTGTGAAGATATAATCTCGAGCCCACATTTTGTTTGCTTTTGCAGCCATTACAAGGCAACATCAATATTTTCAACATCTGGACTGCCCATCTGTACAAAAAAAATGTTCGCTGCTTTTCCTAGACTCCTTGCCTGCCCTGTGCCAGAATGGCAATCCATTTCTTCAGTTTGAAGAGCCCAAGGTCGGCACCTCACCCTTCCAAGCTGGGCACCTCACCCATTGAAGTTTGAACACCAGTTTTCAACTGACCCTGAACACCGCCCTGGAGCCTGAACTTTGGACACGCAGAAATAGGAAGCAAAGAGCTGTAATGTAAAAGACTAGCTAACTGAGATGTACTAGAGTGGATGCGCTACAGTCTGTAGCTAATGGCATTGTTAATGTTCGCATCATCTCTAAGCGAAACCACTTTCAAGAAAGTGAGGGGCAACGCGCAAACAAGATTGCTGCAAGAGGTCACTGCAACACTCAGAGACCCTTCTGATCAGGAACAGCCGAGGTGCGGCGTCTTGGCTGAACTCCCGTGCCACTGCGTGAGGCAGTGCTTGTGTGTGAGGCAGCCCTTGGTGCGGGCTTCCGGACCTGTCGGCTGGAGCCAACAGGAAGCCCAGGGGTGGAGTCTGCGGGCTCCGATTGCTGGAGAGCTTCCTCTGAGCTTGGGCCAGAGGCGCGGGGTCTGAGCATAGCCTCCACCGGATGAGTGCGGGAGATTGTGCAATTCATATGAAGCGTTGCTTCCAGTCGGATAGGAGTGTTCTGCTGAGCACACTTCAGAAAGAAGCACGATCATGAAACTGTTGGTGGGCTGCCTTTCTAGAATAGTACCCAGCTTAGACAGATGGATCCTAGCAACATTTTAGAGACACATGTTTTAAGGGATTGGCTATAAAGACACCAAATGTTTGTCTTTGTGGGCGCACCCACATAGACATACACAAAGAAATACATAGGCTTTACCTTGAAACATCCAGACCGCCACAAGCCTCAGAGCACTTGGCTGCTCCTAGCAGAACAAGGCCGACCATCAAGAACGGGAGGGTGCCCTCCAGGACAACATTGGAAAAACGTACTCATCAGTTGCTACAAGCACAATGTGGCTCAACTTCACATAATGCACCAGAGCCATGGAGTATCTCGCCGCTACTACCAGAGAGAGGCGAGCAAGCAGAAGAGAGGCAGCCCAAGAAAAAAAACAAAGGAGAGCGACTGGAGGATATCTAGCACGAGACCAAGCAAAAAAGACTACACAAATGGAGCACATCCAATCCAATTTTGATTAATCCCCATTAGTTTGCAAAAATGCCACGATTCGGATCCGGAATCGTCGGTTTGAGCTGAAACTTGGTCCAACTCGATCCGTATCGGTTCAAATAACCTAAAAATGACATTCCCGAGGTCTGGTGACGGACCCCGGGCCGGAAAACAGGGTTTAGGGTTTAGGGGTCTGGGAAATTATTTTTTGTATATTAACTACTGAGCGAAACAAGCGAGCCGAGCATATCAAGCACACCAGAGGTATAGAGACGAGATGCTGCACACAGAGAGCAAGCAGAGCGGAATTGGAAAGGAGAGCAACCAAGGAGCGGAAAGTGCATAAAGGAGGGTGCAAGATAGAAAGAAAATCGGGCGCAAGGCAAATCACATGTGTATATATATTATATATATCTATATATACACATATAGTTGCATGCTTCCATATGTGTGATTGTTTCTGCATGTGTTAAAGATATATGTGTTGTAATGAGTTCACGCTTGTGGATGAGGTTCTTCACCTACACGTACCAAGGTGCTGTTGGTTGTGATTAAGTCAATCTTCTTCGCTCGAAGAGACCTCAAACAAAATTTAATGTGTGCAGCATCTTGGCCTAAATGGAGTTGGTACTCGTGAGGGCCAATCCTTGCTATGAGTGCCCACTGTACCTTGAGACCGAAAGAAATCGGGCGCGAAATAGTTAGAACAAAAGAGTACACCGCCGTGGCTTACTGCTGATGGGTGTCACTGCATTGCCATTTTGGGGAGTCTGATGTTGGTTGCCGCCACTAGCTTTTACTTTCAATGCTTGTTGTTGGCTGCTGCTACTTCTTTGTGTGCCTCTTGCTGTTGGTTGCTGATGTGGGAGGCTATGGCTGGTTGTTCTCTTTCTTATTGCTGTGGGTTGCTGGTTGCTGGTTGCTGGTTCCAGCTGCCACTTTGGGTTTGATGTTGCTGGTTGAAAGTGTGCCGGTATCACGGAGGAAAGCCTCAGGAGGCAGAGATGATGCGGAGGACAGCACTCTGCATGTGCAGCGGACTACTCATTGACCCAGCCTCAATATGTTCATCTTGTGAGTGTTCCCACCATCCCTGACACTTATCAGCATACGCCAAACTCCTGAACTCCCGAAAATCAACCATTGGCCAATCAAGGAACTGCAATCGAAGTCACATGTGAAGAATACCACGGTCATCCATTTGAAAATAGTCTAGTTTGAAGCCAACTACCTCATACAGCCAATATATCAGATGCACTTATATGTGTGGAACTGCTGGAATGCGGAGAATTCCTTTTCAAGTGATTTTGTCCCTGGGTGCCAAACTGTGGCCTGGGTGATAGGCAAAGCTATGCGTCAGCTTTGCTGGTCAGCCTAATGGGAATACAATCGACAAATAGGAAATGCAAGAACACACTCGGGGACTCCACATTTTTGTTTGACGATGTTGCAAGCACTCACATCCTTCACAGGGGTCACCACAGTTAGCGCACATATATTATACATCTATAATATATACTGGTACTGGTAAAGCCCCTACCGGGAGTAGAAAACAATGTTATACTGATCACTGGTTTAGTAAGACTTCCTACCAGTTTCTGGTGTACTTGTTTTGCGGAAATGCTCAGAAGTTCTAGCGAAAGGGGCGTGGGACACAATGGGAGATTCGCAAGAATGCAGGGAAGCTCAAGCAAAGCAGAGAACAACACTTCTTAGAATTTCCAGGAATTCCCTATGTTGCCTTAAGCCACTTTTTGATCCATTAAAATAATCCAAATTTGCACGGGAGTATTGAACAGGGAAGTTTTGCTGCACCATTTTGATTTCATTTTTAGGCACGATTATGGACCGGGGGTTGCGTTTTTAATGCATTTTTCTACTGGATTGTTGCCCTGGGGGGTTCAATGCATTTTTTCTGCATTTTCCACCGGATTATGGACCTGGGGGCAGTTTACTGCAATGTTTTGTATTCATGTTGCACGGGATTGTTGTCCTGGCAGGTTTTACTGTGCCGTTTCGTCCTGGGGGATTATTAACCTGGGGGGGAGGGGGTTTACTGCACCATTTTGTACCACTTATGAATGGGATTATTGAGCTGGGGAATTTATTGCACCATTTTGTATGTTATTCACACGGGATGATTGACCGGGGGAGTTTTACTGCACCATTTTGTATGCACTTTTACACGGGATTCTTGACCTGGAGGTTTTACTGCACCATTTTGTATTTATTTTTGCATGGGATTATTGACCTGGGCGGAAACGGGATTATTGACCTGGGGGGCTTTTACCGCCATTTCGTATGCATTTTAAAACTGGATCATTGCTCTGGGAGATTGCTGCACGTTTTGTCCGCATTTTTACACGCGATTATTGACCTGGGCGTTTTTTTCTGTGTGCTATTGTACATTGGATTATTGGCCTTGGAGGCTTTACTGAACCATTTTGTCTGATTTCTACACGGGATTATTGACCCGGGATGCTTTACTCCACCATTTGTATTGTTTTTTACACTGGATTATTGACCTGGAGGGTTCTACTCCACCATTGTATATTCCTTTCTACATGGGATTATTGACCTGGGAGGTTTTACTGCACCGTTTTATATTATTTTGGGACAGGATTATTGACCCGGGAATGTTCACTGCATATTTTGTATGCTTTTTTACACGGGATTATTGACCTGGAGGTTTTACTGCACCATTTTGTACAGATTTTTACATAGGATTATTGACCTGTTTTTTTTTTTTGTTTGACGCTGTTTAGCAAGGAGACCTAGCTCGAAAGTTCAAAAGCCTCGCTTCCCACAACTGCCGGGGGATGGCTCCCAAGTCCCTCACCTAATCAGATTCAGAACTCGAGTCCCCCATATTTGTGTTTGTTTGTGTGTTTTCATGTTCAGATGTGTCTTCATACTCTATGTCGTTGTCCGAATCCGTTTCAGGGTGTAAGTGTGGCTGCTCATACACTTTTTGGATTCTGTCCAGTTGCATTTGGAAGTTGTTGATGACTATGTTGTCATCATGATGCACCCTTTTGTAAGGCCATCCTTCATATCTTGGAAGTGGCCTACCTGCAGCATATGCATCTCTGTTGATTTTGCCAGCTTGTGTTGGGTGCTTGCATTCTCTTGCTAGTTTAACAAGCTTTCGGGATCCGGTGGCACCACATTTAACACATAGGTAAATGCCACCGTATATTACCACGCGGTGTGTGTGGTGTGTATGCAGATTACCAACTGCATGTGTGTATGTATACTCGATAGGGAGGCAGGATGATTCCAGGAACTCACGGATGTTAGGTGCCTTAATGTGAATGCTTGTTTCACAGTGTGGGCAATATATTCTGTTGTTTTGTAGTATGCAATCATGTTTGGATTTGCTCACCAGTTCCATAATACGATCCTGATATGTTGGTTTATATGTAATGTGTTTGTGAATTGTTTTGTTGTGTTGCCTTTGAGGAAACATACCATTTCATATGCATTTTGCGCGGGATTTTTGATCCGGGAAGGTTATTGTATAATTTTGTAACAATTTTTCATAGGATTGTTGACCTGGAGGTGTTACTGTACCATTTTGTATTTTTTCTTGACACGGGATTATTGACATGGGGGTTTTACTATCCGTTTTGTGTGCATCTTCACACGGGATTAATGACCTGGGAATTTTACTACACCATTTTATATGTATTTTTACACTGGATTATTGATGTGGAGAGTTTTACTACCCATTTTGTAAAACAAAAAAAGACCCGGGATTATTGACCTGGGGGGTTTTACTGCACCATTTTGTATGTATTTTCAACAATAATTTTATATTGCACCATTTCGTCTGTTTTTCAACAGGATTATTGACCTCAGGGGTTTTACTGCACCATTTTGTTACATTTTTACTCGGGATAATTGTCCTTGGAGGTTTTACTGCACCATTTTGTATGCATGTTTACACGGGATTATTGCCCTGGGGGGTTTTACTCCACCATTTACGGCACCATTGTGGATGAATTCTTACACGGGGTTACTGACGTGGAGGTTTTACTGCACCATTTTCAATGTTTTATTTAATTGCATTATTGACCTGGGGGGTAAAAAGTTACTGCACCATTTTGTCTCTTTTTTACATGAGATTATTGACTTGGGTGGTTTTACTGCACCGTTGTGTATGCATTTTTACACAGGCTTTCTGACCTAGGGGGTTTCATTGCACCCTTTTGTATTCATTTTTACATGGGATTATTCACCTGGGGGGTTTTACTACACGATTTTGTATGCATTTTTACACGTTTCTGCGGGCCGGACTATTTGACTGCACCTAACCCCTGCTGCGGAATTGCATTTTTTACTCTTGTCCAAACATTCTGACGTGAGAATGAGCGGCCTGAAAAGTGCATTAAACACACAATACTTTTGAACAGCGAAGCTAACCCGTCGGACCCCCCCGTTGTTTGTCATTTTTCCCAGCTGGCTGGTTGGCTGGGTGGGTTGGCTGGTTGGCTGGTTGGCTGGTTGGCTGGTTGGCTGGTTGGCTGGTTGGCTGGTTGGCTGGTTGGCTGGTTGGCTGGTTGGCTGGTTGGCTGGTAACTGGTAATTGGCCGGCTGGTTGAATGGTTGGCTGGTTGGCTGGTAAATGGTAAATGGTAGATGGTAACTATTATGGGAAAATGGTTTCGATAGGGGGGGCGGCCCGAGTGGACTCACATTGGTTCGTGGTAGAGTAGTGGTGGTAAAGTAGTGTGCACAAGCACCACAAAGTTTCGATTCTAATTTTGCAATGTCTCCGAGGAATGGATGTGGCCATCACACAAAAAATAATTTAGATGTTAAGCGCTCACTTGTCTATATGAGCTTCTTCGAGACTTTCCATGTTTGCAACTGTACCCCAAGGTGGTAGTAATCGTCGTGTTGCATCGCGTTGCTTTACCATTTACGTGGAAATGAAAGATACATCTTTCAAAGACATCCGCTCTGAAGTCTCCACAGGAGCCGTTCGGGAGAGAGGTCAAAACTATTAAAATCGAGTAGTAGTTAATGGGGGTTCATACTAATGGGGTTTAATTAAAATGGGGATTAAACCCCATTTAGATTAAACCCCATTAATGGAGAATATACAAGGAACCCCCTGTTCTGTCTATTTCATTAGAATATATTCCTTCTCATATTCCTTATATATTCTCCATTAATAGGGTTTAATCTAAATGGGGTTTAATCCCCATTTTAATTAAACCCCATTAACTACCTTCCAATAAAAGACAGGCAAAGACTTGGGAAAGTCAAGAAATGGTCCCCATATTCACTTTCTGCACCACTTAATGACGATACCAGGTGGCAGAAAACGATGTTTGGACTGCTAGGCCGCCGTGTAATAACACACCCCTCCGCCCTTCACCGAACAGATATAGCACAAATGGTCGGGCGGTGCACACGTTTTGCTTGCTCGAGGTCTTCGGTGTCCAAAAGCATGCTATAGCCATTTACCACGTGGACAGGTATCTGAGGGCTCTGGGTGTTCTCAGGCATGCTTCAGGTATTATATTCATGAGCACCCAACCTGATATAAAATATGCAATTGCTCCGAGGATCTCGGGCCTCATGGGCTTTGAGGGATTGCTTGCTTTCCTTGCCATTCGATGCCACATTGGCTCCATTCTGCTGCAAACAAAAGCGGCCCCTACTTCGCCGATTTCATATGCCACATACGTGGGGCAGAGAGGGCATGCTCAAAGAGCCTTGGCCATTCCGATTCATCGAGGATCTGTGCACGCATGGCTACTTTGTAATGGTGCTAATCTGGGCAGCTCTATGCCTGCAAGCAGCAAGTTCCGCTTCTAGGACGGAACTAATAGACGGGCGATGCCTACAACACAAAACCGGACAGCACAAGCCGAACGGCCCATAGTACTGAGGATGCCTGTGTACTCACCAATGGCCTAGTCCCATCAGATATCATGACAAAGCTGGTAGGTCAAAGTTGGGTCACGAAGCATGGGACTGAGACTGCGAAGCTCCTAACTGTCCAGACATGCTATTTCCTTCCTGGGGACACACTTAGCCCAGTTCGAATGTGGGTGGCCCAGGTGCAAGCCTTCATGACCAGCAGCCGCTGCAACAGATGTACCGCTGCAGATAGCAGGTCGATAAGCGGTTGCTGCACTCTGGGTGGGTTCACAAGACGAAGAGGGTTTTGCAAGAGGCTGTGCTGCGCCCATCGCACCCAAAGAAAATATTCGAGGAGGCTTTGCTCTTTCACTTCATTCTGTTGTGCTTTGCTCTGTGCCTGAAGATTCACAGGTTCACCTATATATATGTGTATGTATGACAATCGGATGCTATAATGTGTTACAGCATCTTGCCTATTCAACTGATTATGAAGTTGTTGATCAAGCGGTGAACCCTATATACGATTCATCCAGTGCGGCAATGCGGCCCTCGTGGTCATGTAACCTTACAAGATTCAGAGGATAAAGAAGTATCATACACCCAGCATTTGCAGATATGAGTACGATTCGTGGGGTCAACTACCAATGACGACCAGCGGACACCTGCCATGCCCCGCGCCTCAATACATCGCAAGAACACACAAAACAACTTGGCCAAACCAGGGTCTATACAAACAAATTAGGGTGTGTTTTTATGGTTGAGCTTTCCAAATGAAGCACTGGGGAGAGGGATGGTAATTTCTTTCAGAGGGTGTAGGTATTGCACTTAGGCTAGGTTAGGTGTTGGGGAGGTGAGGCAACAGCTCGAACTAGCAGATGGTGCAATAAAAACAAATTCAATGTGCGCCCGAAGCAGGGGACATGGGTAGCTGGCTGACTGATTGCCCAGCTGATTGAGCGCCGCCCCGCTCAGCCATGGAAGACATGGGGCACAGAATAGTCCGGCCAACCCATTGGGCAAGTGCCTACTCGCCCAACTAAAACTAAACAACTACCCGATTGTCCATCTAGGCGAAGGGAAGTGCTACCTTCTTGCGAGGATGTTGAACTTGGAGCAGAAAATGTTTGCTGGGAAATAAATTGTCACTCTCAATCATAAACGCGGCAGTCTCAGAATGGAAAGCTCTATGATGAATGATCGCAGTGAGGATGCACGGGCATAAAAATTCAAAACACAGGCATGCATGGGATCTCTGAACATGCTACATAGGTGTATATATATATATTAGTATGGTTTAAAAACCACTGGTACCTGGAGGGTGTTTGCAATTATTCGAAACAATTGAAAACCCAAATCCTCCTCGGCTATGTACTTAGGATTTGGCCGAATCCTTTGCTATTTATATTGGATTTCGCCGAATCCTTGACTATTTACTTAGGATGTTTCCAAATCCTCAATTATTTACTTAGTCGGTGTTGGTTTTCAATTGTTTTGAACAACTGAAAAACAACTGGAAACAATTGTCAAACAATTGGCATTTTCCATGTCGGGGCCGAATTCCGGCCCCAGGTTGGAATGCATACCACTGGCTTTTAACCCAAACTAACATGTATATATATATATATATATATATATATGTATATGTATATGTATATATAAGCAATCGCTTCTATCGGCAAGTGCCATATTATGGTGTGGGTTGCTAGACACTTGGGCTGTTTCACCAGTGTTGCCTTTCGGGGAGGTGTGCTTGTTCGGTTTGTTGTCTATCTGATTAGGTGAAGGTTTGCACTAGGTTGCATGTTTGATTGCTTGGCTGCTTGCAGGACTGGTGGTTGGACTGCTTACTGGCTGGTTGCCTTGTTGCTAGAATCAAAAGAGGACACCCGCTCTGGGGAGGGGGGGGACAAAACTACACACTTCAGCACCACAGCGATTCCGTTGAATCTGGGACTTACCAATCGTAGTGTTGCCACGAATGAAGCATGGTAATACCCTATTACAATTATCTTGGCCTGCGCCGCAAGAGAAGTGTCCTCAATATGTTTCCCCATGACTTGCCCAGTGGTCCAGATGATGGGTATGCATGTGTGCACGAAGATGAACAACTATGTGCATATGACTGAATGAGTGTTCCTCCGAGTGTTAGAGATTGTGCACTTGCTCACACTACTCCACATTTCCCCGACTTCCACTGTTTTCTTAGACTGTTGGGACTCTCTTCAGCTACCCGTCCAAGAACCAAGAAATAAGACAAGCACAAAACCTTAGGCTTGGAGGATCCGGGCCGGAGGCAGCTCACTTGCCCGCGATCCACACGAAGCAGCGCTCCTCAAAGCATTACACAAAACGTCTTTGAGGACAACAATGGAAGGGGGGATTACAATGGAGGGCGAGGCTAATATATTGGGACCCCAAAGATATACACCACCACCGGGTTCGGGCCTAGAAAAAATAGGGAAATGGCTAGTGTGGACGATTTGGTTTGTATATACACCACCCCGGGGGTGCTGCGCGCCCCCGGGGCGGTGTATATAGAAAGTGTTGTATTTTACAGCAGTTTGCATATACACCACCAAATTGTCCACACCAGCCATTTCCCTATTTTTTCTAAGCCCAAGCCCGGTGGTGGTGTATATCTTTGGGGTCCCAACAATGGAGGAGGGGGCGGCTGATATAGGGAGTAAGATTGCAAACGAATGTGACTACTAGAGCTTAGGAAAGTGTTAAAGTTTTGTTCATACAGATATGTGAATATTATAGCCCTTTGATCTGAGAGTCTTGCCATTGTACGCAAGGCAGGCTTTCATGGATTCCTCAAGGGCACAACTAACGAAGCCACTCTAGACAGTGGAACTATTGACATACGAATGGCCATGATAACCAATCATTGCCAACTGCTTGCGTGTTACAGGGCCACCACATGCTTGCGCTGGTTTCAAAGGCGATACACACAAATCGATGGATGGCCCTCTGATGGGAGCTACAAGTGAATCCAATCCCAACACTTGATCCCATCTAGGAAATCCCAATTCCCATATAGAAGACAAGAATTAGAAGGTAGCTGCTTCCCATGTTGCTATGTTGCTATATTTGGGTCCATCTCCTATATATATATATATATATATATATATATATATATATATATATATACATATACATATACATATACACATATATAGATTTTAATATACTATGTACATATGATATTCATATATCGCTTACCCCTGTTGGTATATGCTGGATGTGTGCAACCCACTATATGAAATTTGGTGTAGGCACTGTGCTGGGTCCGCGTGCTTGGGCATGTTCGGCCTGTCGGAATTGGCATCAGTTGGCACCTCTCAATTTCAGTTACGATTTGGAAGATTACACAGGGGGCAAGACAGGGGACTATGCCAAGGGAAGCCGGCATTTTAATAAGAGAGAGAGAGAGAGATAAACAATAAGATGTAAAATTATCCCTCCAATAAACCCTGACAACTAATGATTCGGTTTTCCTTTCGCTTTACTTAGGTGTTCCTTGGGGTGGTCTGAAACTATTCCTTAAGTTACATGCAGTGTTCCTCAGGTTTTCCTGGGGGGAAGACATCATAAGGAATATCTACAAAACGAACAAAGAAAAGAGTTACAAGGACCCTAGAGTAATTTAAATCACAACCAAGGAAGTTCATGGGAAATTAAATGTAGTTCCTCAAAATATGAAAACACCCTGTCGGAAAAATCACACTCTTGAGTCAGCATTCCGGGCATTTTTTTTTACTTGGGTTTTTTTTTATTCGGAGTTTTTAATTACTTGGCAGTATGGACCCTGGCTGGGCCCAGGGCCGGGTGCCTGGGCCCAACAGGGCCGGGCCCTGGGCCTTGGGTCCCGGACCAAAGTAGCCCGCACTTGCAGTCTTGAGGGCCCGGTGGGTCCTAAAAACATAGAAAATCGAACTTGAAAGGGAGTGGAACCCAAATCCCGCTAAAAGGGCCCATGCTGCCAATGTAGCGCGCGCTTGCAGTCTTGAGAGTCCAGCCGGTCCTAAAAAGCATCGAAAATCGATTTCCGAGGGAAGTCGACCTAGATCCCGCGAAAAGGGCCCATGCTGCAAAAGTAGCGCACGCTTGCAGTCTTGACAGCCCGGCCGGGCCTAAAGCATCGAAAATCAACCTCCGAAGGGAGTGGAACCTAGATCCCGCTAAAATTTGCCCATGCTGCCAAAGTAGCGCGCGCTTGCAGTCTTGAGAGCCCGGTGGGTCTTAAAAACATACAAAAGCGACGTTGAAAGGAAGTCGAACCTAGAGTCCGCTAAAAGGGCCCATGCTGCCAAAGTAGCGCGCGCTTGCAGTCTTGAGAATCCGGCCGGTCCGGAAAAGAACCAAAAATCGACCTCCGAAGGGAGTGGACTTAGATTCCGCGAAAAGGGGCCCTGCTGCTAAAGTAGCGCGCGCTTGCAGTCTTGAGAGCCCGGCCGGACCTAAAAGCACCGAAAATCAACCTCTGAAGGAAATGGATCCTAGATCCCGCTAAAAGGGCCCATGCTGCCAAAGTAGCGCGCGGTTGCAGTCTTGAGAGCCCGGTGGGTTTTAAAAACATAGAAAATCGACTTTGAACAGGAATGGAACCTAGATCCCACTAAAAGGGCCCATGCTGCCAAAGTAGCGCGCGCTTGCAGTCTTGAGAGCCCGGCTGGACCTTGATTTGGAATGGAACCTAGATAGCGCTAGAATGACTCATGCTGGCAAAGTAGCGCGCTTTTGCAACCTTGGGCAGTTTGTGCTTCATAATAAACGTGTCTTGAAGAGATCTTCAATTCAAAATGACTAGAGTCGGGCAGGATGCTAGATTCGGGCCGAGACCGGTCGTGGACCTGATCTGGACGCCTTCCTGAATGTGGTCATTTTTAATTCATTTTTAATTAAAGATCTCTTTAAGAAAGTATGATTCTGGAGCCAAAACTGCCCAGGTACCCACAACGATCTAAAAGTACTGAGAATGGATTGCGAAAGGCTAAGAGGGCCGATGCCGCCAAAGTAGCAATCGCTTGAGAGGCATTGCACACCCAGGACTACCCATTTTTTTTTATATGACCGGTCCTTGCCCGACAGCAGGCAAACCCAAATCCCGAGGGGGGGAGGGGGGGCCACCCGTGCGGCAGCCGCCGCCGGCAGGCCGCACCAACAAGGCCTGGAGTCCCCAAGGCCTGGGGGCGTTCATCAGGGCCTGTGCGACCACCTCTCTATCAACGGCTGCTTGGTCTAGTGGTATGATTCTCGCTCAGGGTGCGAGAGGTCCTGGGTTCAATTCCCGGAGCAGCCCTTTTGCATCAAACCAACTTGCATACGCATGCCTTACCAAGGCATCCCAAGACACCTGCTGCCCTTGCAAGCACAATTCGGACACCATAACCACACACTTGCAGATGCACTCTGGAGGTGTTAATTAGGTGATGTGCTCAATTTGCTCTGCCCTTCGCTGCTCCCCCGGACCCCCGGCCACGCACACACCTTGTTTACACACTATGTTCAACCCTCACCACCGCCAGACACCTGCCAACTATCACCTTGCCCATCGAGGATGCAACACACACCGACCCATCCGAAACCATCCATCGAAATCGCATAAAGCACACAAAACCAAGCACAACCTACCAGCCCCACCTAGCCCGTATGGAACCGACCTGCACTCCCAACATTCACCCCAACCAACATCCACCAACCAACAACCACCCGTATAGCTAAAAGAAAATCCATCACTGTGGGCACCTGGGCCGTTTGTGCCTCAGAATTGCATCCTGTGAAGGAAATCGTTAATTGGAAGGTAGATCCCGCTAAAATGAAATCCGTCATTGTGTGCACCTGGGCGGGCAATTTGTGCCTCAGATAGCATGGTCTGAAAGAGATCTTTACTTCAAAATGATTAGATTCGGGCGGGATGCCAGATTGGCGAGACCGGTCTTCGCCCTAATCTGGAAGCCTTCCTGCATGTGGTCATTTTTAATTAAACATCTCTTTAAGAAAATGTGATTCTGGAGCCCAAACTGCCCAGGTGTCTAAAACAAGCTAAAAGCACCGAAAATCGATCCCGCACGGCTAAAAGGGCCCATGCCGCCAAAATAGCGCGCGCTTGCAGTCTTGAGGGCCCGGTCGGTCCTAAAAGTATGGAACATCGAGTTCCGAAGGGAATGGAACGTATATCTCGCTAAAATGGTCCATGCCGCCAAAGTAGCGCGCGCTTGCAGTCTTGAGAGCCTGGCCGGTCATAAAAACACCGAAAATCGACCTTCCAAGGAAGTGAAACCTAGATCCCGCTCAAAGGGCCCATGGTGCCAAAGTAGCGCGCGCATGCAGTCTTGAGAGCCTGGCCGGTCCTCAAAACACCGAAAATATAGCTTCCAAGGGAGTGAAACCTAGATCCCGCTCAAAGGGCCCATGCCGCAAAATTAGCGCGCGCTTGCAGTCTTGAGAGCCCGGCCGGGCGTGAAAGCACCGAAAATCGACCTCTGAAGGGAATGGCACGTAGATCCCGCTAAAAGGAAATCCATCATTGTGGGCACCTGGGCAGTTTGCGCCTCAGAATAGCATTTTCTGAAAGAGATCTTTACTTGAAAATGATTAGATTCGGGCGGGATGCCAGATTCAGGCCGAGACCGGTCGTGGCCCTAATCTGCAAGCCTTCCTGAATGTTGTCATTTTTAATTAAAGATCTCTTTAAGAAAGTGTGATTCTGGAGCCAAAACTGCCCAGGTGCCCAAAACGACCTAAAAGCACCGAAAATCTATCCCGCACGGCTAAAAGGGCCCATGCCACCAAAATAGCGCGCGCTTGCAGTCTTGAGGGCCCGGTCGGTCCTAAAAGTATGGAACATCGAGTTCCGAAGGGAATGGAACATATATCCCGCTAAAATGGTCCATGCCGCCAAAGTAGCGCCAGTCTTGAGAGCCTGGCCGGTCATAAGAACACCGAAAATCGACCTTCCAAGGGAGTGAAACCTAGATCCCGCTCAAAGGGCCCATGGTGCCAAAGTAGCGCACGCTTGCAGTCTTGAGAGCCTGGCCGGTCCTAAAAACACCGAAAATATAGCTTCCAAGGAAGTGAAAACTAGATCCCGCTCAAAGGGCCCATGCTGCCAAAGTAGCGCGCGCTTGCAATCTTGAGAGCCCGGCCGGGCCTGAAAGCACCGAAAATCGACCTCTGAAGGGAATGGAATGTAGATCCCGCCAAAAGGAAATCCGTCATTGTGGGCACCTGGGCAGGTTGTGCCTCAGAATAGCATTTTCTGAAAGAGATCTTTACTTCAAAATGATTGGATTCGGGCGGGATGCCAGATTCGGGCCGAGACCGGTCGTGGCCCTAATCTGAAAGCCTTCCTGAATGTGGTCATTTTTAATTAAAGATCTCTTTAAGAAAGTGTGATTCTGGAGCCAAAACTGCCCAGGTGCCCAAAACGACCTAAAAACATTGAAAATGGATCCCGAAAGGCTGAAAGGGCCCATGCCGCCAAAATAGTGCGCGCTTGCAGTCTTGAGGGCCCGGTCGGTCGTAAAAGTATGGAAAATCGACTTCCGAAGGGACTGGAACCTATATCCCGCTAACCGGGCCCATGCCGTCAAAGTAGCGCGCGCTTGCAGTCTTGAGAGCCTGGCCGGTCATAAAACACTTAAAATCGACCTTCCAACGGAGTGAAACCTAGATCCCGCTCAAAGGGCCCATGGTGCCAAAGTAGCGCGCGCTTGCAGTCTTGAGAGCCTGGCCGGTCCTAAAAACACCGAAAATATACCTTCCAAGGGAGTGAAACCTAGATCCCGCTCAAAAGGGCCCATGCCGTCAAAGTAGCGCGCACTTGCAGTCTTGAGAGCCCGGCCGGGCCTGAAAGCACCGAAAATCGACCTCTGAAGGGAATGGAACGTAGATCCCGCTAAAAGAAAATCCGTCATTGTGGGCACCTGGGCAGTCTGTGCCTCAGAATAGCATTTTCTGAAAGAGATCTTGACTTCAAAATGGTTAGATTCGGGCGGGATGCCAGATTCGGGCCGAGACCGGTCGTGGCCCTAATCTGGAAGCCTTTCTGAATGTGGTCATTTTTAATTAAAGATCTCTTTAAGAAAATGTGATTCTGGAGCCAAAACTGCCCAGGTGCCTAAAACGACCTAAAAACTCAGAAAATCGATCCCGAAAGGCTAAAAGAGCCCATGCCGCCAAAATAGCGCGCGCTTGCAGTCTTGAGGGCCCGGTCGGTCCTAAAAATATGGAAAATCGACTTCCGAAGGGACTGGAACCCATATCCCGCTAACCGGGCCCATGCCGTCAAAGTAGCGCGCGCTTGCAGTCTTGAGAGCCTGGCCGGTCATACAAACACCGACAATCGACCTGCCAAGGGAGTGAAACCTAGATACCGCTAAAAGGGCCTATGCCGCCAAAGTAGCGCGCGCTTGCAGTCTTGAGAGCCTGGCCGGTCCTAAAAACACAGAAAATATACCTTCCAAGGGAGTGAAACCTAGATCCCGCTCAAAGGGCCCATGCCGCCAAAGTAGCGCGCGCTTGCAGTCATGAGAGCCCGGCCGGGCCTGAAAGCACCGAAAATCGACCTCCGAAGGGAATGGAACGTAGATTCCCCTGAAAGGAAATCCGTCATTGTGGGCACCTGGGCAGTTTGTGCCTCAGAATAGCATTTTCTGAAAGAGATTTCTACTTCAATTCAAAATATCTAGATTCGAGCGGGTTGCTAGCTTCGGACTGAGACCGGTTCTGGCCCTGATCTGGAAGCCTGTCTGAATCTAGTCTTTTTTTATTAAAGATCTCTTTAAGAAAGTGTGATTCTGGAGTCAGAACTGCCCAGGTGCCCAAAACAACAAATCCAGTCTCAGTATCCCGGGGGCCACCCGTGCGGCAGCAACCGCCGGCCGGCCGCACCAACAAGGCCAGCAGCGCCGAAGGCCTGGGGAGGTTGGCCTGGGGAGGCGCAACCACCTCTACATCACCGGCTGCTTGGTCTAGTGGTATGATTCTCGCTTCGGGTGCAAGAGGTCCCGGGTTCAATTCCCGGAGCAGCCCTTTTACGTCAAACCAACTTGCATACTCATGCCTTACCAAGGCTTCCCAAGACATCTGCAGCTCTTGCAAGCACGCTTCGGACACCGTAACCATGCACTTGCAGATGCACTCTGGAGGTGTTCATTAGGTGATGTGCACAATATGCTTTGCCCTCTGCTATTTCCTACGCCGCTCCCCCCGGCCACACACACAGCTTGTATGCACACTACGTTCACCCCTAGCTTCTGCACACCCATTGCCAACCACCAAACCCTGCGCCATCTATCACCTCACCCATCCAGCCATGTGCATGGAACCGTCCCGCACGCCTGCTAAACATTCACCATGCAACGCATCACCCCCAACATTCACCCGCGCAACCACCAACCACCAACCAACAACCACCCGCATAGCTAAAAGAAAAAACCGTCACTGTGGGCACCTGGTCCATTTGTGCCTCAGAATTGCATCTTCGGAAAGCGATCTTTACCGGGTAAGTCAAAATGATCAGATTCGGGCGGGATGCTGGGTACAGGCCGAGACCGCTCGTGGCCCTAATCCGGAAGCCTTCCTGAATATGGTCATTTTTAATTAAAGATCTCTTTAAGAAAATGTGATTCTGGAGCCAAAACTGCCCATGTGCCCACAACGACCTGAAAACAACGAAAATCCATGCCGAAGGGCCAATGCTGCCAAAGTAGCGAGCGCTTGCAATCTAGGGAGTCCACTAAAAGGAAATCCGTCATTGTGGGCACCTGGGCAGTTTGTGCCTCAGAATAGCATTTTCTGAAAGAGATCTTTACCTCAAACTGATTGGATTCGGACTGTATGCCAGATTCGGGCTGAGACCGGTCGTCGCCCTAATCTGGATGCCTTCCTGAATGTAGTCATTTTTAATTAAAGATCTCTTTAAGAAAGTGTGATTCTGGAGCCAAAACTGCCCAGGTGGCCGCAACAACAAATCCAGTCTCTGTATCCCGGGGGCCACCCGCGCGGCAGCAACCGCCGGCAGGCCGCACCAACAAGGCCAGCAGCGCCGAAGGCCTGGGGAGGTTGGCCGGGGGAGGCGCGACCACCTCTACATCACTGGCTGCTTGGTCTAGTGGTATGATTCTCGCTTCGGGTGCGAGAGGTCCCGGGTTCAATTCCCGGAGCAGCCCTTTTGCGTCAAACCAACTTGCATACTCATGCCTTACCAAGGCTTCCCAAGACGTCTGCAGCTCTTGCAAGCACGCTTCGGACACCGTAACCATGCACTTGCAGATGCACTCTGGAGGTGTAAATTAGGTGATGTGCACAATTTGCTTTGCCCTCCGCTATTTTGTACGCCACTCCCCCCAGGCCTCCCACACCTTGTATGCACACTATGTTCAACCCTAGCTTGTGCACACCCACTGCC
>Ga0099797_100774_pt1 | contig 19328 bp, 25 predicted proteins | sample Uncmet_Sort48C_1_FD_89871 | JGI IMG/M metagenome (GOLD analysis project Ga0099797, IMG submission 89871) | Marine eukaryotic communities from CALCOFI LINE 67, Pacific Ocean - C012_Sort48C_1 | ecosystem: Environmental > Aquatic > Marine > Oceanic | place: Pacific Ocean: Monterey Bay | collected...
CTGCGGTTTTAGGCTACACCACTTGTTGCATTTTTATGTTAGTGTTTGCTTCGGGGGGATTCTTTGGCACACTATCTGCTATAGGTATATAACGCACGTACAGATAGGATTAATGACACGGTCTACAATCAATAGCACAGCATTCGAGGCAATCGAATTAACTAAGAAACCCACTCACAAACAAACGAATGACAAACAAATTAAGCAAACAACACGCAAAGAAACGAACCCACAAACACGCAAACAAACTATCGTCCGGACAATCGGAAAGAACGAACGAACACCCAACCACGCCCACAAACCAACAAACTAACAACTGACCACACAACCACCACAACAAGCAAGCATGCACAAGCACACAGGCACACAAACATACAAACAAACAACCAAACAAACACACATACACGCATACGAAGGAATACGCAAACAAACAAACAAACAAACAAACAAACAAACAAACCCATACATACCGGATATGCAATTCAAATAATCGAACACATAGAAATGGCACATCAAAAAACACATCACACTCAGTGCGAAACAAACCCATGTAAGCCACGAAATATTCGAACGTTGTATCAAAACAATTCAATTCTATCAAAAACACACTAAACATTAATCAAAATCCGTTACCGAAATACATCAAAAGTATACAAAAAATATTCAAAATCTATTCCGGAACTCGTGAAAAAACTACAGAAATTAATAAAAAAACGTAATACTTAGGCAGCACGAATTCGTCAAAAAGTCTAGCCGGAAATTCGCCAAAAAGACAAAAAATCACCAAAAAGTCACCAAAAAGTCACCAAAAAGTCTCCAAAATCAACCAAAACAATTCGTCAAAAAGTCTAGCCGGAAATTCGCCAAAAACTCAAAATAATTCGCCAAAAACTCAAAATAATTCATCAAAAAGTCGTCAAAATCACCTCAAAATAATTCGTCAAAAAGTCGCCAAAATAATTCGTCAAAAAGTCGTCAAAAACGCCAAAACCATTGTAAATAACAGCAAAAATCAACTTTTTGACGAATTATTTTGGGGTGGTTTTGGCGACTTTTTGGCGAATTATTTTGAGTTTTTGGCGAATTTCCGGCTAGACTTTTTGACGAATTTCCGGCTAGACTTTTTGATGACTTTTTGACGACTTTTTGACGAATTATTTTGAGTTTTTGGCGAATTTTTCAGTTTTTGATGAATTTCCGGCGAGGCTTTTTGACGAATTGTTTTGGGGTGTTTTTGACGACTTTTTGACGAATTATTTTGAGTTTTGGGGTGTTTTCTTGACCGTTTTTGTCGAATTTCCGGCTAGACTTTTTCACGAAATATGTGGGCTTAATACACATGATTTTTTAAAGAAGTTCTATTTTTTTTGACGAGTTCTGGTTATTTTCAGTAATTGTTTGTATATGTTCGATGTATTTTCAATGATATGTTGATGAGTTCGTGAAGGATATTAATAACTTTTTGAACAGACCTCTCTTGTTATTTGCATTTCGATTGATGGCTTCTGTAGTGTTCGAACGGTTGTCGTTTGTTTTTCCATGGCTCAATGGGACACCGTTTGCGAGTTGCATCGACTTTCGAACTGTCTTGCGTTGACTTTCGAATTAATATTGTTTAAAACAATTCGTTGGGTGAATTCTGGATATGTTCGATGTGTAAATCAAAGTTGTGCTTTCGGATGCCGATGCGAGTATGATTTATGCCCAAGACACCCGAAGGAGGCCACCGGACACAGAATATATCCATAAACTCCCGATCAACCACATACTCTGCCATGTTATTATTGTAGTGTTGGATTCCACGTAAAGTTGTTGGCCCAAGGAGGGTCTCACAGACTTCACATTCAAAACACACAAACTTCCAGCATAGTGCGACATGGCTCTATCCAAGTTACACCCGGCCCGGGAGGCGATGTATTGGCCTGAACCTGCGGCAGGTCCATCCGAAACTAATGATTTGGTGAACATGGAACAAGCACCTCTCCAAAATTGGCTTGACAATGGACATCGTCGCAACGTGCATTTCATGGAGAAAGGGATTCGTGCTCAGAGCAAGGAGGTTCGCCAATCTTTAAAAGCGTACCTCAAAAGCAACATGAAAAAGGATTGCATTCTCCATTTAATTTGGAAAAGGGCCAATTTATTGTTGGAGTAGCTGTGCACATTTTCAAACACATTAATGTTTCGCATTGGAGTTTGTTATACGAAGGTGTCCATCACATATTTGGGTATAAGTTGGTATAACCATTTTCATCTGAGATGTTTTGGGGGTTCTTTCTTAAAACCTTCACTCTCATCAGCGATTCCTACAACAGAAAACCCAGGAGTTCGCGAGCCCTTGTTGTGGGTCTGAACAAGGTTTCAACATGGTCAAAGCGTTCAAGGAGGCCGTTAAGTTGGTGTTCGGCTTGGATCTACAATGGTCACTCACTATTGCTGCGGAGCAGGTGACCTCAAACACATTGCCCTAGAAATGTAAATCCTCGGGATTTCAAGTGTATGGTTTAAATAAGCTAGGGGGTTACGAGGATTGGGTTAAAGTTATGTGTTTTATCTAGGGAGATATATTGAAGGTGAAATCGAAGAGGGACTTCATTTCAGATATGCAAGCTGGGACCCCAGAGGAGTCAACAGTATTGGTTGAGAAGGTCGCAAACCTGCTCGACACTATGGTTCTTAACCAGAAAACAGGGCAACATGTGCCGCGCCCAACGTTTTCAAACATGATGGCTGGCTTTCCATGTGATGACGTGAGCAGAGAAAATGCAGAGGCTAAGAGCAACCGGCAGACCATTGCGAATGGGGATCTTCGCACTGGATCAGTATTTGCAGAGCTGGCCCAAATCCTAGAAGAGGATGAGCAGGGAGAGCAAAAACTTGAATGGGGGGCCTGGGAGAATGTGTTTGCGATCCAAGACCCGCCCAAGCAAGAGAGTGATGAGGGGGAAAGGCAACCGAGCAACCTTGACTTCATCGCGGCGAAGATGCGCGGGGATTGCGAGTGTTTCTTCAAAACCTTTGCCCTGCAACCGAACGTCATCTTCAAGTCGGACGTGCGGCGCCTCCGTTGCTGGATGCCTTGGATCAAGAAGCGTATCCTCGGGGACACACCAGATAAAGAAGTTCACCAAATTATGCAGGACAGACATGCATATCATGGTTCTTGTTTACCCGCCTGCGGAAGAGTGAATGATATATAAAGTTTGTGCCATATGATATGTATGCATGATATACAACTCGAGAAGCTAGGTCTCGACATATCACATATCTTCAGAGCACTATAGGTTGGCTCAGGCTTTGGGGAAATATATTTAACAAGCGAAATTATGGAAAATGTGAACACATGTCTGAAACATACAAGCATGTGTTGCATGTGCAGGGCTTAATGGAATGTTAGAAAATGTCGTTTGCTCTTCCACATTAAGAACAAATTATAACAGTAAGTTGCCTATGGGGGGTTATTTTTTACTTAAGGAGATCATGGACATCATTTGTTGGAGCGCAGAGCCTGTGACATTGGATTCCTGTCTACTTCCGGAGTCACACCCCAAGATCCAAAGCTTCTACAACGAAGTCTCGATGATCAGGCAGCAGCAGCACAGGGCTGCTTTGTTGCAGCACACCCAAGCGCCTTCCCACCCTTTCAAAAGGCAGAGAACCACTTTGTCTTGGGCAAAGCAACACAGGGACAAGTGCGAGGAGAAAGGTGTGGATTTTGCAGCCAGCTGCGGGCCACCTCGAGAAATCTTCGATATGTTCCCAGGCTTGTACAAGCTATCGGCCCGTCAGTTGGATGCTCTGGGTTGTCTTGGGGTGAAGTTCCCGGAGAAGGAAATGCGTTCTGTGGACTTGGGCCCACAGCTTGCTCGCCAACATGTCAAGGTTGGTGGGACTGGCTGCGTGAAGCCAACTATGCTGTCGTACTTAACTCACAAGTGCAGGACCGCTTTGGGGGTCGAGGCCATGCATATGCAAGGGATCCACTATGGTGTCAACCACAACAAGCTTTTGAAATACCCAGACAGTTTCCTCACTGACATTGCGGGCAACGCGTTTGAGGCTAATTCGTAATTTACATGTCATTGAAGCGGGTGCGAGGGTTTGTAAAGTCAATGAGACCGATATATTAGTCATAGTATGTATAATATATGAATGAGTATGATATATATATATATATATATATAATATATATATAGTATATATATATATATTATATATATATATATATATATATATATATATTATATATAACATATATATATTATATATATATATATATATATAATATATATTAATAATATATATAATATATATATTATATATATATATATATATTTTTTTTTTTAATACATATATTAGATATATTATATCAGGGTATGAAATATTACATATAAAATATATAATATATTAATCGTATATTATATATAATGTAGATGTATGTTTAACATGTATATTATATACTATGACTATATAAATATAATATGGTATATTTCCACAATCTAGGACAAACATTGAGAGCCGATTTTAGAACCCCTACCCTTGTAACTAGTATGCCCCTATCTTAATTAGTTGGTTGGCTGCCAATCCTGTTGCAAGGCTCGGTCGTGTGGTGCGACCTTCTTGGCTACCGTCTGCACCGTGGCCGTGGTAGAGAAGAGGTGCGGGAAAAACAAGGTCAACTTCAGCCCTCCAACGCCGGCCAGGATCATGAATCTCAAGCGTTTGCCTGCATTCGACGACCTGGATTCCCTTTGGGACTGAGGCAGCACAAGTATAAGGTGCTCATATTTTTGTTGCCTCCCAACACGTACTCGCCAACAGGGCCCGGGCCTTCGGATAATTATTTGGAATTTCGCACATGAATTTAATCTGATTAATATGTTGTATGCCTTCGGCACACAACATATTGTTATATTCGCACACAAATTGTTGCGAATTTCCAAGCTCATTCGAGATTCATAACAAGGGAATGGCGATTTGTTAGCAAGTGTTGGGATGCAATTTTCGTCTGCCTGCGCATGAAGCTTGGGTGCATCCAGGCTGGTCAGGTTGGATGCAAGGTGTCCCTCAGGGATAACAAGGTTGCATTAGAGTTAAAAAAACCTGAAGCATTAGGGCTTGTAGGATATACCCAAAGAAGTTTGTGATTGAGTTGTTAGCGGATGTGCGATATGTTTAGGGTGTGTGAAATGGCTATGCTTTCAATTGTTGCTCAAAACCATGTTCGAAGATAATGTTCGCAGATACCTGTGCTCTGTGACGCTGCACTCTTCTCTATTTTGTTTTGTTCAGCTGTGCCTTCTGTGTGGATTGCACGGGTTCATAGTATACTATAGCATATGTTGATTCTGTTTATGAACATGTGCCAATTGCGGTGATGGCGAAATTGAGCTGCCGGCCGTGCGGCACCCACTGCCGGCTGTCCGCCAATGTTTCAGTTCGGCCCGATGGGTCGGCCCGTCGACTCGTGCCGGCTGTCCGGTTTGGACATGGGCCCCCATGGGCCCCATAAACGTTTGCGGGTGGACGTTGTCCGATGGCTTATGCAGTATCAACGTATTGCGTGGGCCCAGTCAAATGAATGGGTTGTATATGATAGTACAAGAATATATATATATATATATATATATATATATATATATTATATAATAATATATATATATATATATATATATAATATATATATATATATATATAATATATATATATATATATATATATATATATATATATATAATATACAGTATACCGCATATCTAGTAGGAGATAGGAACACTTGGGTGTGAAGTATGAGTGATAGGAAATAGGATTAGCTTTGTATAAAGTTTTTTGGGGGTGAGGGGTGTAGCAAACTGGACAACTTTTATACATTATACATAGTTTATTCTTCATATATCAAGGAACATGGTTGTAACTCGGAGGTCAAAACTGATGGGAGGGATTGGAGATCCGGCCGAAACACATAACTCAGTCATACATATTTACACGTACTGGTCAAAGTTATGGGGTAGAGGGGTCGTGCTGCCCTCCCCTCCCCACCGCTCCGCAGCGCCACACCCCAGCCCCCGCCCCTCTGCCCGCATAAAGCTCGACCAATCTGTATGAATATGTGCTCAAATCAGTCATGTTCCATTGATCGGTCTGTAATGGCATCTGTGCTATACTGTGTGTTTACGTACTACTAACTGTTCAATAAGTTGTTCACAACTATAAGTCCTTTTTAGATGTTGCCCTTTCACGAAATCCGCTGAAGGTTTATATAAGTTTTTATGTTGTCGTCGTTATCATGTTTCGTCGTGTTTGGTTTCATGTGTTTCCGTGTCATCGTAGGTTGTTTGTTAGGGTGTCGTTTTTGCTTGTGTTTGTTTATGTAGGTTGCTTACATTTTCAAGTTGGAGGTAGTGTCTTTGTATGATTGATTAGTTTCTTGTTTGTGTTGTGTTTTTGGATATGTGGATTTTTGTTGTTTTTGTTATATTCGTTTGGTTGTTTTTTTTTGATTTATTGTTTGTTTTTTGTTTTATTTTTGATTGTTTTTGTTATGTTTTTGATGTTTTTTTGATTAGTTTTTGTTATATTTTGATGTTTTTTTTTAATGTATTTTGATGTGTTTTTGGTTTATTTTTTGATTGTTTTTTGTTGTATTTTCTATATTTTTTAATGTATTTTGATGTGTTTTTGGTTTTGTTTTTGATGGTTTTTTGTTATATTTTTGATATGTTTTTGTTGGATTTTTATGTCTTTTTTGTTTCAACTTGTTAGTTTTTTGTTTAATTGTTGCTCGTTTTTTGTTTTAATTTTGTAGATTCCGTCGTATTTGTTCGGTGTGCTTGTGCATATGTTGTTGTTGTGTTCGTTTCATTGTTGGTTGGGTTTCGTTTCGTTTTTGGTTAAGTTCGTGTTGTTTCGTGTTTCATTTTCGTTGTTTCATTAGTTGTTGTGAAACCTTTGTTTGTTTGCGTTTGTTTTTGATTGTTGGGTGTAGTTATCCTGCACATTGTATGTTTCTATTCCGTTGTATCCGGTTTGTAGTTTTTTTTAATTAGTCATGTTGTATCCAGTTGTTGAGTGTTCGTGTTGGTTTTGGGAAAGTTTGATTTGCTTTTAATGACAAGCCGGTGTTGCTCAATACGATTTGCTGTATATGGTGTTGCTTCGTGATGTGTTTCGAATGTATTTGCATGTGTGTTCTTCGAATCCTTCGATGCGTATGTGCTGCGTATATGCGCCGAATGTTAGATATTTTCGCATGCAAATTCAATTTTGGTCATGACCCCCTGTGGTTTGCTGATATGTTCAAAGTCGTTTGCAACTATGTTGATCTGTTTGTGTTTGCTACACATGAGAGTGATATGCATAGACGGCACATGAATAAAATTGTCTTCGTTGTGTATGCTATTGTGCAAAACGACAAGCCTTGTGTTCTTGGGTTAAACAATCATACACACCTCCCGGAAATCAAATTAGTTATTTGGCTAGGCTTGGAAGGATGATACCCACAGGGTTTTCTAATTTTATGTCAATACAATTGTCTTCGAATCACCACATTCTGGGCTCGATCAAGAGCCGTTGGTGAAACAAGCTTTCGAAAGCACCTCGCTTACACACTTCTCTCTCGCGCCTCGCAGACAGCAGCAGATATGTCGCAGCCCTCCCAAGCCACACCGGAATCAGCACGTGGGTGTGCAGGCATTACTATACACAGATAACGAATAGGTCCTGACTTCTTTACTAGATCTGAGATAGCACATAATCAAACCATGTGCTAACATGGTGTGGAATGCCATCACAACATCACTTCTGGCCAGAAAAAAAAACAAGATCTAATGTCAGCAATGATGTTTGGGTGACCTTCTGTACCATGTGAGCACCTTGTTTAATTATGTGACAATGTGTTTTCGTCGATCTAGTAAACATGTCGGGACATTTAAGGCGGCTTGAAGGATAATTGTCGTTGGTGTCTGTGTTCTTTCCTCTCGACACCTAACCCAAAGAACTCCACACGCAAGAACAAGCCTTTGTTGCAACGCAGGGTCGCCAAGTCCAATGAGTGTGACATCTGCCCTGAGGTCCGCTCGGACCACTACCCGGGTTTCACTAAGGGGGACTTGGAAGAACACTTGGAGATTGAGGGTAACCAGGACTCCTATAACAACAACCGTGTGAAAACGCTCGAGAGAATTAACGGCAGGTCGGAGACGCGCCGTGGGCGGCCTCCTAAGACTGTGATCAAAGCAAATCAAAAGCAAGTGGTTAAAGGGGAGACCAACCTTGGTCCGCATAGTCTGAAACCAACCACAATAATTTGTGATTTGAAGTGTAATTAATGTGTTCCGACAAGCCCCCCCCCAATGAACTCACACAGCGACAATACAGACGAAGCAACTGCAAATTCGATGTGTCCCTGACCTGAATCCAATGGAAGACATGTGGTGGTTGCTTCAGATACCAAATTTCGTGCGCGTCCAGGGGTTACAGGGGCCCCTAAAGGGATTCATAGGAATATATTGGGATATTATATACAATATATATATAATATATATATATGATATATATATATATATATATATATATTATATATAATATATATATAATATATATATATATATATATTATAATTTATATTTACACATATTATAATATGGCCCATGGGGCCCATAGGGCCCATGGGGCCCATGGGGCCCATGGGGCCCAAGGTGCCCATGGGGCCCATTGGACCCCTAGGATCCATGACCCCCTTGTACCCATGGGGCCCATGAAGCCCATACATGATAGAGTATTTATCATACGTGTATAATATATATAATATAATATGATATGATATAATATAATATAATATAATATAATATAATATAATATAATATAATATAATATAATATAATATAATATAATATAATATAATATAATATATAATATATAATATATGTTATATATAATATATATATATATATATATATATATATATATATATATATATATATATATATATATATATATATATATATATATATATATATATATATATATATTAAAAAAAAAATATATATATATATATATATATATAATATGTGTTTTTTTTACAATTCTTGGTGTGCATTGGCCCATCGACACTTTCCGCCAAGAGTTCCCAGACGAGGTGCTCGAGAAGGGTGAGATCAGGAACTGGTATGGCTATGGTAAAGGTGTGATCCGAAATGAAAAGACGCATGGCTGGGGATCTAAGTGCACTCGCCTCACCGTTGCCAATATCAATGAGGCTGAAAAGAGTTCTGTGCTTCACGAAGAAGATTCGGATGAGCGGGAGGGTGCTACCGATGAACTTTGGGAGGCTATGAAGAAGAAGACAGATGCCAAAGTCACAAGCAAGACCGTCGGCGAGGGCGACGCTGCCAAGGTTGTACATGGAATCGTGTTCACTGCGCCGAAGATCAAGAAGAAACATCCGGATGCTGATGTTAGTTCTGATGAGGATGTGCTTGATGGAATTTGGAAGGGCACCTTTGCTTCTTCAAGTGTTGGTTCCGGCGGTGGCGGTGGTGGTAGTGGCGCCGGGCCTTCCGGCCTTCAGAGAGTCACAGGTGGTGTTAAGCGAGATGTGGGTATCAGCAAGCGGGACTCCACGTTGAATAAGTCTGAAAGTTTGTGCTTGGAAGTACAGCAATGTGTGAGGGCTCTTGGAAACAAGCCGACCATGCTCACTGTGTCTGGTGATTGCCTGAAGAAGCTGAAAGTCAGGGTTGATTTAAGGCTCACCGCAGATCTGGTCACTATCTATAGCCAGAATTTGGCCAACGCAGCCTCCGATGACACCGACACTCGTGACGCCTGGCGGCTCGAAGAGGATCGGGGCATGCGCATTTTGGCGGACCTCCGTTCTAAAGTCATTCAGCTTGGGCATTGCATTCCTATTGCTACAGGGCTTACTTGCACCGATGTGGAGAAGCCCGAGTATGCTCCGGAATCTTTGCTGGAGGCTATCAAGCAGGCAGAAACGGAAGGAACCACATTAGGCTGGCATCTCCGTGAAGTCTGCTTGCTTCGGAGAATGGAGCAGTGCTTTCGCATGGAGAACTATGACACCTTGGCCCTGGTGTTTAGGGGGGATGCAAGTGATGATTTGGGGAGTGTCACTTTGTCCATCGTCCCAATCGAAGTGCAGCCCAAAATTGTTGAAGCAAATCACTGGAAGTATCAAAAGGCTCTGCTTATGTCAGAGGATTCTTTGGATACGACCCTCAAATTTATCGAAGCGATGGTTATCGTTCCTTTCCCCGCCCCCTACAACGAAGAGAAAGAAGATATCGAAAAATTGGCAGAGCCCCGCAAGCAGAAGACCGCAGACCTTCAGTCATTGTTGTTGAAGTACACCACGAATGCCTCGTTGAGGCATCACAAGGCCTTGACACTCTTCGGGACTGGCATGGCCCTGGTGGATCGCGCCAATGAGGTGGTTCAGAAGCGGTCGGCCGAAGAGGGTTTCCGTACCGACTTGCAAAGCATATCGACTTTGTTGGGGAACATAGAGGCCCCGACTAGAAAGCAAATGGTCATCAGCAAGAACTTGGTACTTGCCCAGGAAGGTGTCCACATCGAGGCATACACCAAGCTCGCCTTCATCCAGGCAAATGCGTCTGGTGATTTCCTCAAGGAGCCTGATGTGAAAGACCTGGCTGACAAGATCGAAGCCAGGCTGAGCCCAAACTAGTTAACCTTTCTAAAAAAAACATATATATATATATATATATTATATATATTATATATATAATATATATATATATAACATAATATATATATATATATATATATAAATAATATATATAAATAATATATATATATATATATATATATATTATATATATATATATATATATATATATATATATATATATATATATATATATATATATATATATATATATATATATAATATATATCCGTCCTCCGCCCATCCGCCCGCCGTCCGCCCGCCCGTCCCCCGCCCGTCCGTTCGGCCGTCCTCAGGCTTCTCCATCTGGCCGCCCGTCCGTCCTCCGACCTCCAGCGTCCGCCCGCCTGCCCGTCCAGCCGCATGTATATGACATATATTTTCCTTAAGTGTTTCATATTATATAACAGAGCATTCATTTGCAATTCGACACATGCCGACGAACTGAAATTAAACGTAAAATAAATACTCCGTTTCGAGGTCCGGGGGGCCTAAGCAGCAAACTCCACCGACTTACTCGCGGCCCTAAGGTATTTCTGGGGGCTCCGAGGGGGACGAAGTCCACCCAGCCTGTTGCAGGGGTTGGGGGGCACCAGCCTCCCAAAACACGACAAATGAATGTAGGGACGAATTAGAAATAAACCGAATTAGCACTAAGCTTCTTCAATTGTTACAGTATTAAAGGTGTATATCGTGTTTGCTTTTGTGCCCCCGGCGGGCGGAAGGCCGGCAGACGGTGGGCGGATGTTTTGGTGATTCGTTTTCTCCCAGAGATGGAATATAATATATATATATATATTTTTTTTTTGTTGTTTCTCGAGGCTGGATGCGGTTCGAGTGGAGTGCATCTACGCTGGACTTGATGTCGTCGAGCAACACATGGCCGCTGGTTGCAAAGAATTTGCAGCAGCAATGTCAGCCTGCATGTCAAACGCGGATGCCAAGCCCAAGTTCGATGCTTTGCAGAAGACCTTGAATGCACTTCCGGCATACCTGCTTGATATCACGGCATCACCTCTGGCAAAGATCGCCAAGGAATCTGATATTGCATATAAGAAAGCCGAGTTCATCACGAAGTATGTCTCCTCCACTAAGACCTGCCTGATGGAGGCCATGCCCCTGTTCGGCACACTGCCCCTCGAGCTCTCGAGTGAAAAGTGCTATAACTTCGGGCTTTTGATAACCTTGGATGAGGCGAACACGGACTTTCGCGACATGACCTTGAAAATTCCCTCGCTTGACTTGGTTATCAATGGTGCTCGCCAATTGGTGAGAGGTATTGGCCTTCGCCAGTGTCACGAAGAGCTGAAGCCCTTGGGGTATGAGTTTCTGATGCGCTTGAAGACATTGAAGATTGATCCTGATGCCGCACTTTGGAAACAGACCCCCGACGTGGGCACCTGGAATGCGAAAGAGGTGCTTGGCACATCGGAATCCATTGGACAGATGGCTACCTTCACAGCTGTGCTCAAGAGTCACTATTCTCGAATCTTCCAAGATAAAGACTTTATCAAGTTCGAATTCGAAGCTGGTGATGCAAAAAAGCAAGTGCAATTGGCTTTGCCGTTGGTGGTCATGGCCCCATGGTTTGCATCGGTCATTCTTAAGATTGATGCTATGGAGGACAAGCAGCTGAGCATTGCAGACTTGGCTCAGACCTGTATGCCTGACATGGACAAGTTCATGATTGACTACAAGGAGGTGAACACCAATGTCCTCACTAATCTACAGGCCGAGTCGCCCTTCCGTTCAATATTGGACAATGTCTTGAATTGCTTCACAAATTACAGCAGCGTGAAGTGCGACCACATCATCACAACGGCAACTCAGGAAATATAATGTCCTGTGTTGGTATTGATTCCGGGAATATAAAACCGTGAAATGTGTTCGGATTGACGCAAGTATTGTACTCATACTGTTACAGCATGACTATGTATTGTACTTATGCTGTTACCGCATGACTACAACCTTGTTGTATTTATAGGAAGGATTTTATAAAGATGATTAAAAAATCTATAAAATATTCCAAACCATAATCCCAACACATGACATTATATGTGAGCAGGAACTGAAGGTCGCTTTTGAGGGAGTGGAAATGACCCAGCCCAACCAGTTGCCTGCCTTGGAGAAGGAGCTCATTGATGACTATTCTGCACATGTCAGGTCCAAGGTTTACGAGTTCGCCTCCTCCCAAAGCTCGCGAGACTTCTACAAGTTTGCCAAGGACTTGAAGAAGAAAAAGACGGCATTGGCTGCAGATGGCTTCCAAAGCGTGCGAGCCAAATGCAGCAGTGAGGTGCGTACTGCTCTACATGATCAGGAAGCCATTGTTAATGCTGCCATTGAAAAGGTGGATATCAGCCGCAACACAATCACTGTGCTACAGGCCCTCTGTCGCCCGCTGGAGCTGGGGGAGGATAGGCCAACCTTCGCAGTGCGCTGCATGAATGTCTTGAAGGAGACAGACCTTTCCAAGGAACCTCCCCCTCCCTTTGTCCTACTACTAACTAGATATATGGTTTTCTATTTAATCAATATCTAGTTATTCATAGGACCTTTGGCTGATGCTCAAGACAATTGTGGGCGACAAGAGAGAGGACGTGCCTGCAGTTGACAGTGTAGATTCTGCAATTCCTGTTGAGCAGCCACCGGCCAAAAAAGCCCGCGGCAATGTAGCCGCCGCTCGAATCGGTTCTTCAGCCGCTAGCAAAAAGCGCAAGACCGCAACTTAATTGGGGCACGTTGCTCTGGCGAACCTGCGCAGAATAGTGTGGCATCCCACATATTGCAGATTGTGCGCGGGACTTGCTTGCAAGAGCAAAGCTAAGTCTGAGCCGAAACATATAGTATAATATTTATATATATTATATTATATATTATATACTATATACTAGATACTAGATAGTATATATGTTAGCTTTGGTTTTGCAGGCCCCTTACTGTTTTTGTTTGTCTCTTGGCAAGAGACTCTTGCTGCTGACAAAGTCTCGCAGCGTGCATGTGTCGTTGCAGCCGCGCTCGGACGAGCGTTTGAACTTTCATCCACGATACACGGAAGCAAGGGGAAGCGATCAAGTGCATGCACACACTGCAAAGGGTCGATGTTTCTTTACAGGCTGATTGGATATTACCTAGAAATGCTTCGGGTGAAACCTTCAAATTCATAATCCTGATTTCGATCATATGTGTGTGAGTTGATATCGAGAATTGTTTCAAAATATACCAGAGGTCATCAAAAAATGAAACAAAAAGCACAGGAAATAAAACAAAAACATAACGGAAATTCACCAAAAAAACACAAAAAAATCGCCAAAAACATAACGGAAATTCGCCAAAAACATAAAAAGAAACACCAAAAACACATAAAGAAATTCGTCAAAAACACTTGATAATATACCCGGAAATAAAACAAAAAGCATTGATTTCCAAAAAAAAAAATCATCAAAAAGCTTGTTTTTTTGACCGAAATGGGCCAAAAACATACCCAAACGCCTGTAAAGAAACGTCGACCCTGGGAGCCCCCAATATATATATATATATAAATGTGTATAATATATATATATATAGATATAAAAAATATATATTATATACATATATATATATATTTTTTTTTTGATATATATATATATATATATATATATATATATATATATATATATATATATATATATATAATTGTTAGACAAAATACATATATTAAATATGAGGTCGCGATGACAATTTAATTTAAAAAATTGCACATTGAAAATATAGAAAAGTCCGAAAATGCATAGTTTGATCGGCTGCGCCTTCCAGAACACAGTAAATACTATCTTGATATGAGATTACTCGGTTCTAGATGAGCGTGTGACCAAGCTGCGGATCTCTGCTCAGGAACTTTACTGTACACACCATCTTCCACTTATAAAAGCAGTCAGATGCTGTTTATGAGCATCACCACCGATGCGTTCATCATCACCAATACTATACTTTGCTCGACTGGGCCTTCTCAGACACAATAAATACCTTACATTTGCTCGGCTGAGCCTTGAAAACACACAGTGAATACTATACATTGCTCGGTGCAGCCTTCAAACTCACAGTAAATACAAAATGTTGCTCGACTGAGCCTTCTCAAACAAAATAAATTTTGTACCTTTGCTCGGCAGAGCCTCCAGCACCACAGCAAATGATTTACTTTGCTACACAGTACTCCGCATTGACTGTGTTTTTCGCTTGGTTCTGACTTTCTTATCTTCCCTTCAAAATCAATGCACTCCTTTGCACCTTCGAAACCACAATACATACAATACTTTGCTGGGCGGACCTTTCCCAAACATAATAAATACAATACCTGTCTCGGCTGAATCTTCTAAAGCACTAAATACATTGCTTCTTCGGCTGTGTTTGTGCTTAGTTCTGACTTGCTTATCTTTCCTTCCAAATCACTGCACTGTTCTGTACTTGGAGAAGATTGCTACTTCGCGACATTGCTACTTAGTACACTTCCTTCGCATTGATTGTGTTGAGTGCTAAGTTCTGACTTTTGTATCTTTCCTTCCAAATTACCGCACTGCCTTGCACCTTCGAAAACACAGTAAATACCACACTTTGCTGGGCTGACCCTTCTAAAACACAATACATACAATTCCTGTCCCGGCTAAACCTTCTGAAGCACTGAGTACAATGCTTCTTCGGCTGTGCCTGTGCTTAGTTCTGACTTGCTTATCTTTCCTCCGAAATGCTTATGTTCGATTCGAAGACACTGTGCTGCTTCTACCAAAATATTGGAATATGCACTCGAAATCATTGCTGGAACATGCTTATCTGTTCTTCAAAGTCACTGCACTGCCTCGACACAAACATCCGAATCTGAACTCGCAATCACTACTCTCTCCGCTAGTTTTATGGCATGTTGGCCACTTTTTGCGTTTTCAGCGTTTGCCTCTATTCTATTAACGGTATAAATCATATTTGTCTTTCCATAAGTGGTTTAGGAACTTACAAAGCGCGCCCACAGGCTCAGGCACCCGCAGGAGAAACTGCCTAGCTACACCGGTGCGCAGAAGCGCCGATGCAGCAACGAGGAGGAGCCAGGCGCGTGCCCGGCATGGCTGCATTGCCTGGCATGGGGGCTTCGGCGTGCACGAATTTGTAAAAGCACCATATATGGACGTAGATTGTAAACTTGGAATCTCAAGGACGATGTTGGTTTGTTTTTATGGTGTGTGTGGGGTGCGTGGCTTGTGTGGGGTGTGGGTGTGTGGGTGTGTGGGTGTGAGGGAGGTGTGGCGGGGGGGAGGGGACGTGAGAGAGACAGACGAATAACTATTAAGACAAATATGTATAGCTAAATTGGTGCGCAGAACCGCCGATGTGGTACCGAGGAGTAGCCAAGTGCCTGCCCGGCATGGCGTCATTGCCTGGCCCGGGCACTTGAGCGTGCACTCGGGCATGGGTTGTAACGTTAGGATTAGTTGGCCTTCAAGGCCAGACCAATGATTATCCAAACTATGTTGGCCTCCAAACATGGACATATCAACACTACACTTATACAGCCAAGTTGGCTATATAAGGTCAGGTTCTAAGGTCAGCAAGCTTGCAATTAGCCAACTGGCTAATAGAAAATACATATATATATACCCTAAACCCCTTAAACTCCCAGACACCCAATTTTTGGGAGTTCTTTTGAGTGCCCTTTGGGGAAAATACATTTTCGAAAAATGCACACCCCAAAATGGTCATGTCAGCGACTTCTGGACCAATCTTTGAAATTGATGAATATATGTTGATGCAAATGACATAGCAAGGGTTCGCGGCAGCTTTTAGCCGCGGTCCCCTTTGATCCCAGGACTGCTCGGGTAGGCAAGATAAAGTTTAAACTTTTTGTTCCCTGGATTTTTGCCGAATCCTGGTCCGGGACGTCGTCCATTGGAGTCGGATCGCCGAGACGCCGAAGCTGCCTTTGTTTTTGAGTCCGTAGCATTTTTGACGGTCAGTTTTGTGCCCGAATCCATATTTTGGAATCCGGGTGGGAAAAAACATGCAAGCAAGACCGGGATCATAGTTACATGAAGCTATTGAAATATGGGCTTGGTGTTGGAAAGTCCTTGTTTGACATTGGAGGCCCGCATACTTGGAACCACAAAAACACTGCAATAGCGAGCACATTGAATGAAGCAAGTGATGTGTAAACATGTGGTGGGACGGAGCATTCTCTTTAAGGGTGTTCACATCCAGATGACAAGTACTGAGCAAACTGATGCAGCCAATCTGATTACGTTCTTCAGAAACGCATTCTAAATATGAAACACCCAAGGCCACGCATGGTCTCACATTCTACAATTTTGCATGATTCCTGATGCAATTTGGATGAAATCGCGGCCCGGACCTGCATAGGAGATGCATGGGTCTGGGGACCGAAATCTTATAAATCACTAACTACTTGTACTCCATTGGCCCATCTAATTGTTCGGGTCATTATTGTTGTTCCATGGGGCCCTTGGGCCCCTTGGGCCCCATGGGCCCCTTGGGCCCCTTGGGCCCCATGGGGCCCATGGGCCCAATGGGCCCCATGGGCCCCATGGGCCCCTTGGGCCCCATGGGGCCCTTGGGCCCCATGGGGCCCTTGGGACCCATGGGCCCCATGGGCCCCTTGACTCCCCAAGGGCCCATGGAACAACAATAATGGCCGGAACAGTAGCCTGGAACAGTTATATGGGCCGATGGAATCATTTTATTCCCTAGGTGTAATTTGGTTGCTTAAAAAACTTTATAGTTTTTTAAGCTTTCCATTTTTCGTTTTGGGTACGTTTTTCGAAAATGTATTTTCCCCGAAGGGCTGGCAAAAGAACTCCCAAAATTGTAAAATCCCAAAATGTTCGGATATTATTGATTTTCTTATGATTTTACCCATTTCCATATGCAAATTCGATGCAAAAAACACTCCCGATGCATTTAAACACGTCCCCGGCCTGTTTTGAAGGCTCCGGGACCGGAAAACAAGAAAAAATACACAACACCTTAAAAAACTTAAAACTTGCCCCCAAAAAACAGCTAGGTTTTATTCGTTTTGCTCGCAAGACACACTGCAAACTTGTACTATCAGGCTAGAGCTCCTGAGGCTACCTGCAAAGCCGATTCTACAAGGACTCAAGCCTCTGCCTTCTCATCAATTTTCTTCGACTTCTTTGCAACGGATGCTCCACCATATTGGAAGGTATTTAGTAGGTTTAATACACAAAAAAATCCAAACCCCTAAACCCTAAACCCTGTTTTCCGGTCCCGGGTTCCGCCCCCAAACCTCGGGAGTGCAATTTTAGGCATATTTGGACCGGTACGGATCGATTTGGACGAAGTTTCAACCCACACCGTCGGTTCCGAACCCGAATCGTGACATTTTGGTAAACTAATGGGGGTTCATTAGAATGGGGATGGAACCCCATTTAGATTAAACCCCATTGATAGAAAATATATAAGGAATATGAGAAGGAATATATTCTAATGAAATAGACAGAACAAGGGGGTGCGGCCGAAGGCCGCGCCCCCTTGTGGTGTCAATAAAATTAGAATATATTACTTCTCATATTCCTCATATATTCTCCATTAATGGGGTTTAATCTAAGTGGGGTTTAATCCCCATTTTAATTGAACCCCATTAATACTAAACCCCATCAACTGCCTTTCGACCATAGAACTTGGCCTTTTCCTCAGCTGTCTGGAAACGTCCATGGCCAAACTTTGAAGCTGTGTCGATGAACTTCAGTTCTATCTTCTCGGTGGCCCTGCGACTGACCTGGGGCAACAAGGACTTGCGGAGCGTGAGGACGCGCTTCTTCGGGCCGCAGACAGTGCCCTTGATCATGACCCAGTCCTGAGTCACCACACCATAGTGTGCAAAGCCCCCCAGGGGGGTAACGCCCTTCTCAGTAAGGTCGGCCTCTGTCATGGCACTGTTAGGATCCTCCTTTGCATTCTTGCCAATGCGATAAATCTTCTTGTTGATCTCTGTCCTGTGGTGGTAGCCATCCTGACCAGCCCTCGGCACCTGAAACTGCACACGAGCTGGGTGCCACGTGCCAATGCATGCAACCTTGCGCAAGCCGCGGTGGCTCTTGCGCGGCAAGCGCGAGCAACCCCAACGCGTGATAACACCATTGTAACCATGACCCCTGGTGGAGCCAATGATGTCACACATCTCGTCCTGCCCAAAGACATCTGCCACTTTGACTTCCTGCTCGAAAAGGCCTGTGACAAAGTCGACTTTCTGCTCAACGGTGCCACCGTTGATTTGGATCTCCTTGATTTGGGCCTTCTTCTGTCCGATCTTTACCTTGCCAATCTGTGTGTGGCAGAGAGCACGGATCACTTGGCAATACTTCTTGGCCCTCTCGATCTCTGTGGCCATTGGAGCGCCTTCGGACCCCTTGCTTGCATCAGCCCAGCGCTTCTGATACTTAGTGAAAGCCTTCTTCTTGGACTTGTGCCATGTCTTGTAGAAACGGCGCCTGACTTCCTCGTTCAAATGCCCAGCCCAGACAGAAGTCAAGGCACGAAGGCCACGAGGTGTCTCGACATAGCCGACAAAACCAACAATAATCATGGGTGGGGCCTCCAAGACTGAAACACCTTCGACAATCTCCTT
>Ga0099797_100775_pt1 | contig 19312 bp, 10 predicted proteins | sample Uncmet_Sort48C_1_FD_89871 | JGI IMG/M metagenome (GOLD analysis project Ga0099797, IMG submission 89871) | Marine eukaryotic communities from CALCOFI LINE 67, Pacific Ocean - C012_Sort48C_1 | ecosystem: Environmental > Aquatic > Marine > Oceanic | place: Pacific Ocean: Monterey Bay | collected...
TGTGTATGTATGTGTACGTGTGTATGTACAAATTGAGATTTTTAAATTAGCATGGCATACTATAGGTAGGAGGAAGTAGATAATACAGTACGTATATCGATACACTATTGGAAAATGGGTCTCACTACTTCAGCGGACACGCGGACACCCCGCTAGTAATAATATGAATAAATAGTTCCAATGTGCCAATGTTCCAATAATACCTGGTAATAATAATAATAAATAATAATGAATATATATATATAATATAATATAAATAATAAATAAATATATGGGTTATATTATACTGGTATCTGGTATTATATATAGAGTTATTATATTATTGGTTATATATTATTAATTATTATAGCAAAATGGGATATGAGATGAGAGATACGGACACATCTTACGAACGATACACATTGTAAAAGTAAAGGCAATAGTCTACATATCAAACAAGATACAATGGTAGATGTCAACGCATTCCTGGCTGCAATACTACCAGGTGTACACCAGCAGACTGAATTTTACATCGTGCACTTTGTTTTCATCGCGGTAGTATATTGGATAGTTCATACCGTGTTTCATTCATTTTGTAAATCTTCAGAATCTTCAGAATTCGATACGCTATTAAGCAGTGTTAAAAAGTTACGCGACCCAGGTCAATTGCAAATTGATTTAAACACCGTGAAACAACACACTACAAAGCTTCAAAAATTAAATAACGATTTGAAAAATAAAAAAAATGAGTTACAGTTAAAAAAAAAAGAAATTGAAAAGGAGATTCAAAAATTAAAAAAACAGCAGATGAATGTTAAAGAAGATGAAGAAAATATAAATATCGATGAGTTGCAAAGAATTGATTCATTGATCGAAATTGAGCAAAAACGAAAGAATGATTTGCCAGATCCAAGAAGGTTATTTCAACAAGAAATCGATAATGAAGAAAGGAGCATAAAGCAATTAAAAATAAAAAGTGCCAGCGTCTGCAATGTTTTCAACAATATCGAGAAATTTGTAGCATCGATAAAACAGAAAATTAAAAATGCTTTAAAGGAAAAAAAATATACTGAAGGAAGACGATTACAAAATGTACAAAAACTTGCGGCTGAAGTTTTGCAAAAAATAAAATTACGCGAAGATTATTTATTTCTTAGTCATGGATTTACCGTGGATGGTGATAATTGGGATGATTATGAATGTTTTGTAAAAGGTAACTTTACATCCAAAGAGGAAATGGAACACGCACGACGCAGTGGATTTACAACAAGAAGTGACGCTTATATTACATATGTTAACAAAGAACTGTATAAAACCTTAAATGAGAAATACAAAAACGAATTTCCAAAAGGAACACCATTGGTATGTTTGTGTGAGGAAGGTCGCGTGGAGGATGTGGAAGGTATGATTCGTGGTGCACGTGTAGCTGGGATGGATGTCACCGCAATGGTGAGTGAAGTAGGTACACGTAGTTATGGTGATAGTTGGACACCATTAATGATGGCTGCATGGAAAGAACATAGTACTATCATAGAGATACTACTACAATGCAATGCAGATACTGCTACTACTGATAACAATGGAGAGAACGCTCTACACTGGGCAGCATATAATAATAAAACAACCACCACCACTGTACAACTTCTTCTAAACAACATGAAACTGGAAGATATCAATCACAAGGATACATTTGGATACACTCCCTTGGATCGCTGCTATAATTATAATAACAGTTCTATCAAACAACAACTAATCGACTTGATTCGTCAAAAAGGAGGAAAAAGAAAGAGTGAATTATAAACGAAACGAACGAATTGTACATTCAATATTCAATAGTGCGCTGGCTTAATAAAAAACAAAAACAATATCGCGACTTTTCTTTTCTTCATATATTATTATTTTATTAATTTATTAATTTTTTGGATATATTTTTGCACTATTTACTATTAAATTATTAGTAAACTTTTGAATTTAATATTATATTAATAATAATAATTAATAAAAAATAAAATAAATATAATAACACGTATTACAACGCAACATTGTTGTAGTAAAAAATGTGTTGTTGTTGATTTCAACACTTCTAAACAACACGGAAGGAGGGTAAAACGAAGTAAGTAATATTATCAGATTGTAGGAGCCACGTTAAATGAAGCGGTTTACATGACGTTAATAAATGTAAATCATAACCGATAGGGTATCCATGAGGTACATACAGTTTACACGTTACGGGGCATATATAAAAAAAATGTGTAAGAGTATGCATATATAAGCTTACGTACTAAGTACTGGATATTGTGGATTTGATCAGAGAAACATCCACTGATCCCTAAATGGGAGTTCGTAAATAAAATGCAAAATGGCCAAAAAAAAGATTTAAAGAGAGGTGTTTATTTTTTTAAAAACATATAAAAAATGTACAAATATTTTACCCACACAAGTAATGGACCCTGTCTTAAGTCTTAAACCGTCTCGGTGATATCAACCTTTTGCAGCAAAAACTGGGCAGTAGGCAATTATATTACCATCACACTAAAACTACAATTTGCTTTTTGAGGTTTTCCATGTAATTGGTTCCGTCCTATTCTCATACGCCCCTTTCGTATGTATCCGATTTGAAATAGGCGGGTCATTGTATGCCATATTTATATCCATACGTTTGTTAGCTGCAGATGGGACGGAGATTTTACTACGTTTCCATTCATTCAAAATTCCTTTAATGCACGCTGTTAATGCTAGTGGTTGGTCCAACATGACATGATGTGCACTATCATGGAGTACATTTATTGGTATATTTTCTCCCAGCACAGTGCGATTATAATCAATAATCGAAGGGTTGCAAATGGCACTTCGATCACCAACAACAAATGAAATTCGTACAGGTATTTGTTTGACGTTTTCTATAGACAGATAATTTATTATGTTTGAGGGGAAACTATCATGTTTTGGATGTTTCATATATTTACTTGGATCAAAACTCCACGTCCATGACAATTCATCGTCATCAAACTTAATAGAATGGTCTGCAACCCAATCTACTAAATAACCATTCATAACTTTTTGAGATGGTTGCAAATAAAACCTTGACCGCACGGAAATAGATTTATCGCGTACTTTGTGCCTCGTTCTTGGTTTCCTTCTTGTTGCTGTGGATACTGGGAAAAACTCAAAATTATCAAAATAACCTTTTGGCCGTGGCAATTCATCCAACAATATAAAACCAGAAAAATGCTTTATTTTAGCTGGAAGCCCAGCAAGTGCCATTGCGACAATAGTGCCCATAGAATGTGCTACGACAACAGGTTTGTTTAAGGGATAATGTTTCAACATACCTGCATCGTTTGCCACACCATATATTTCTTCTGCCCAAAGAGAAAATGGATACATATCACGCCATCCTGATAAGCCATTGCCACTATTTGAGAAAGCAACAACATTGTAATCTTTTACAAAAAATGGCGCTAAAAACGTGTACCAATGGGCGTGTGCCCCGTTTCCATGTATAAATACAAGACCGGGCTTATTCAAATTTTCTTTTTTATTCCCTTGTTCTTGAAAAAATAAATAATGAATTTTGCAGTTTGATACGGTGACATACCTATCGTCATAGGGATATTCAATATTTGCGTAAAACCAATCAGGTGCATTTGGGTATAGTTCTCTATTCTTACTTGACTGTGCCATGGTATGCTGCTGGTATGTATAGTTGTGTATGTATTGTCGATACGCCGTTGACAACGTACTTTGAAAGAATATACTACCGGGTTGTACTGAAAAGAAGAGCAAGAAAAGGAGGAGAGGAGGGAGGAGAAGGGAGAAAGAAAAAATTAATGTATGTATTGTCGATATGTCGTTGACAACGTACTTTGTTGAAACAATATATACTACCGGGTTGTACTGATGAGGGAGGAGAAGGGAGAGAGAAAAGGCATTAGCATAATATAAATAATAACAATAATAATAATGTATTTATATATTTAATAGTATGTCGTTATAATAAAGATAGTTTAAAATTTACTCTCTACGCTATCTGTCGTAGTATTCTAAATTCCCTACTCCGGATCTCGCCTTCATTTATATATATAATATAATAATAATACGTAATAATAAATAATATAAATAATAATACAACACTAATAATAATAGCAATAATAATACGACGAATATACAAAATGAAATTTTGTATATTCGTTAAAGTATCATCTGCGCTGTGATACTGACTCTGGGGTGTAGATTAGTAATAGATGCGTGTAATTGTGTACATATCATTACCAAAAGGTGTAAGATATATATATAAAATTACGTGTGTTTTATATTAAGTTATTGTTAATATTTAAAAAGTTATATGATAATTTTACCACTCGAGATTAAATACTATGCTCAATACCCATTCTCAAGAATAATAATCAACCTACTATAGTGAAGCTCGGATGCACATGTTTTATATACTCGTATTATTTTATTAAAAATTAACATATTTTTTGTAGTTCGTTTGTAAGTATACACAACATATACTACGTAAATTTTTACACGGCTCCTCTCTCTCTCTCTCTCTATTTTTTTCTTTTTCTTTTGCCAACTCTCGGTAAAATTGGCTTTTGAATGCCCCCCCCTCCTCCCCTCCTCTGTCTTGTTAAAACTCAATGTTATTAAACAATATCGCACCAATATCATCATCGTATTCACCTTTCGCTTTCAATATTGGACTGACTGGGTTAAAAATACGTTTTGCTTTTGGGGATTTGGACAACGGATAAAACCGATTGCGCTTTCTACCACTACTAGGCGGTGTTTTGGTTGCAAACAAGGTTTTGTTACGATTTGGCGTGTGTGGAGGTGTTGCTAAATCATGATGACTAAAATCAATACTACTAGCTCCTGACGCCGATGATATATTAACAAGGCGATTAATTATAAGTTGGTCATCATCGAGGTCTTCATCGATATCTTGTATAACTTGTTCTCCTTCACCGTCACAACGTGTTGTTGTAGTAGTTGTAGTAGTTGTTGTTGAAGAGTGTGGTGTTTGAGGTGACAATGGCCCTGCTAATATTTTTGCAAATAAATATTCGATGGATTTAGCATTTTGATGCTCTTTGATAGACGCTAACTTTTGTTTGGTTGGTGTTACCCGTCTTCGCCTGCTATTGTTACCGTGGTTGATCCTGTTGGCCGTATTTTGTTTAGACTTTGTTTCAGTATCATGAAATAAGAATTGGTTAATATTTGTATGTGTCACATGTGATGCATTTGTTTGAAAGTCATCAGTAGCACCATTGGTAGCAGCAGTAGCTACATCAATACTTCTTCTACTATGGGATGGCAATAGTTTCGGACGTATTCCTAATTGTTTTAAATTGTCATTTACCTTTTTATATTCATCATAGAATACAGCATCAACATCTGGTGCATCCTTGATAATTTTTTTATACAAAGCTTTGCGTATTTTTAACAATGCTTTTGTTTTCCATGTACGTGCTGGAGCTTTGCGCGTAGGTGGTGTTTTTGCTACTTGTTGCTGGTACTTTGAAGTTGCTGCAATGTTTGGCGATGATGAAGCAACAATGTCAGGTTTGGAACCACTATTTTGAATGTTGTTACTATTCATGGTATCGTGTTTGCTCTTTATTGTCATCGCATGTTCGTGTGTATTTTCTTGCCGGTACTGTTTTTTTTCTGTTGAAGCAAGTTGGTGCGTGCTCACTGTTTGCGTAGGCGTTGATGCCGTAGTTACAACTGGTTCGATCGGTAAATTTATCGTTTGCGTTGTGCTTTCAGCCATATTACCATAATCATTTATTGTTTGTGTACTGATTGTAGAAAATTCTTTTTTCTTTTTTGGGCTTACTTTAACTTCTTTGACTAAACCACGTTGTCGCCTCAACAAAACGTGCAACGATTTTCTAGCACCCCTTAATGTTTTACGAATATCTTCAATACGCCTGCCGTTTGCATCCGGTACATTTTTTTGATACGTTGTTTTCAAATTTCTTGGTGTGGGTCCACGCGATATAATCCGTTCCACTTTTTTCTCTGTGTCAACAATCATTCGTTCAAGGTTTGATACAATTTGATCTAAATCTAACTCTTGCACATTGATTTGTAGTTTGCTTGGCCGACGTCTCATTGCGAATATATTTTTATTAGAAGCTGTATGTATGTAACAGGCAAAATGGCCACTGCAACCTTCTGGCTTCCGTATGACGTTGCAACAGGAAACTATAGTGTTGTAAGATTATTATTATTGTCTTATACAGCCTGTTTGGTGTATCAACAGTATGTATGTGTATATGTATTATTGTCTACTATAATGGCACGCAGACTGGGATACAATTGTGCCTAACTTCAGTTTGTTCTACCCACTAGACAAGACAATACTGTCAAACAATGGTTGTTGCTAATGCTTGCCCCCCGATTGTTTCTTGCGTGCAATCATCATCAAATATAATGCATTTTTTTCTATTAATAATAGTAATAATAATAATAATAATAATAATAATAATAATAATAATAATAACATTTTTTTTTTATTAATAATAATAATAATACAGTAATAATAATTATTATTATTATTGCACTATTTATTATTATAATAATACTACATATAATGGATGATGAAATCACAAAACACAAGTAAGTATAGTATAATTATAGAGAGAGTTGAATAATAATAATAATAATAAAAAAAAAAAAAATTATTACAGGTTTATTATTACTATTGTTATTAAACTATTATAATGTGTTAGAACTTTGATTTCAAAATATTAATCTAACCAAGAATTCAATAATAATCAGTACTAATTATAATGACTATCAGTAATTTGAAACAATGGTAAGAGTCTAGATAACACTAATAACAATAGAAGTAGCTCGTAATAATGGGAATACTAATAGTGATAACACTGATAACAATGTGATAACACTGATAACAATGTAATAACAATGTAATAACACTGATAACAATGTGATAACAATGTAATAACAATAATAATAATAATATAATAATAATAATAATAATAATAATAATAATAATAATATTATTATAAATAATAAAAAATAATAATAAATAATAATAAATAATAACAATAATAATTCAATAATAATTCAATAATAATAATAATAATTTAATAATAATAATAATAATAATAATAATAAAAAAAAAAAAAAAATTTATTACTACGTATTATAATAAAAAAATACTACCACACACAATACAAACGAAGAAACGTCGTGCATTGTATTATCGAACACCACCACTGTTTTGCAGCACGTAGCATATGTAGCATTGAAGTAGTAGTGTACGATACATGTTGAAGATAATTAAAACAGTTACGAACAATGACAGCACAAGTAGCAGCAAATGCGGCTAATAATTTGAGCGATGGCACAACAGCAACGACGAACCTTGGGACCGTTGTTAATATAAAATTGCTACATGGAAAAAATAAATATAATATTGAAATCGGTTTAGACAATACTGGTTAGTACCCCTTTTAACATATATATATATCAAACCATACAAACGCTAACCATAGAGTTTCACACGTCGTCACCACGAACAGTTAATGATTTAAAAATCCAACTAGAAACACTGACTAATGTTGATCGAACCATGCAGAAATTAATGTTTAAAGGTGCACTAAAAGAAGGCACATTAGGTGAAAATAAAATTAAAAATAAATCAAAATTAAAATTAATTGGTAACCCAATGGACAAAGTTATGTCAATTATTCACAAAACGCAAGTTGACGCGGACAAAGCAACCAATGATAAAATATTAGGTTTTGAACAAGAACTAAAGAAAGAAAAAGATGAAGATGGTGATAGTGGGCCGTGGAAAGATATGAAGGAACATAAAAAAGTGTTAGATATGGGTGTACCCGAAGGGACTGGGGTTGGCAATAAATCATTGCGCTTGCGTTTACCAGCTTCGCCATTGTTAGTCAGAGGCATGGATGGCCAACCAGTACGCATTGTGTTCCGTATGCAAGTTACACCGCCATCGTTATGGTTACAATCGGTAACTCGCACAAAGAAAATTCCCCTTGCGCAAGTGCAGTCAATTAAATGCGAGGATGTCGAAGATGGAAATTATGTTATTATGGCATTGCAATTAGGCAAATCATCGAAATCAAGAGTATATTTATATTTTGTGCCGAAACAATATGTTGAATCGTTAAAAACTGAAATTATGGGCTATCGTATGTAACAAAGAAAATATATGCACCAGTCTTCAATTGATTCACCCTCATATGAATATTAATTACACAAAAATGTGAAAAGTATTTTTGAAATGTTTGGAAAACACTTTTTATTATTATATTAATAAGTTATGACTTCAAGACTTCAGGTATGATCATATATGCTCGTAAAACAAAACACACACTATTTTGTTTATTTACACACCCTCCAAAATAACACGTAAGTCGTAAAATACGAGAGTAAAAATATATATTTTAATGTGTGATATATTATATTAAATTAAAAAGAGTAAGTGTTTGATATATATACTAGAAGGTTAGAATTATCGATGTACCTCTTTCGATACTTCCTTCTTGAGGACGTATTGATACGCAAAGTATGATCGACTAAAGGAACTCAGTTATTGTATTCCATAGAGAGGTAGGAATTATCATGAGAATAAATACGTAAAAAATATAATACGCGCATAATTATTATTATATACGAGTGTATAAATTACGCGCGCACATAAAATATTTTTTTAATTAATTTGAAAAAAAGTTAAAATCATTTTTTTTTAGTTTTTTAATTAAAAAATATTTTTCTTTTTCGTTTTACGCACCCGTGTACACTAACTCACGTGTACTAAAACAAAAGGAACAAAAAAAAATGTTTTACCTTTTTAATATATTATCAACATTCTCTGCTTCCAAATACGATCGCTTTAACTTTGTACGTTTTCCATACACAAATTCAAAACCCAGACATTTCGAATTCATGAAGAAAAAAAACTACACAAACGTAAACACACGCACCAAATATTTTGTACTAGAACAATATTACGACCTGTAAAACCAAATAACTGCATCGTTTATCTATCCAAATACAACACACTTACGCGTATATTATGCATCTGCTTTCAGTATCATGTAACATTCTTATTGTTTTTTCATTTTTATTTATTTTGTATATTGTAACAAAGCGAAAAGAAAATTACTAGCTTGTATATATACCCAAATTCATTTTCAAACTAAACCCAGACATTTAGTTTTAAATGTTGATATTTGATGTATAAAATATATTTTTTATATGCTACTAACTTCTATACCGCATGTCCATTTAAATTTTACTTTCCTATATATGTTTTCTTTACTATCTTTATCCGTCTATATTACTTTTTTCTTTTTCTTTCTTTTTTTTTTTTTAATATTAATTGTTTTGATTTTCCTTCTTCCTTTTCTTTGCCACTTTTCTTATTCAACATGTTCATGCAAACGCAATACATATAAATATGCATTCACATTGCAAAGCAGCCAAAGAACACAATTATGCCCACATGTCTATGTATATAATAGATACATAAATCTAACAAGCTGATCATTTGACCTCTTTCTCTCTCCCCTTCTGTTGCAGTGCAACATCGTCTGCTTCAACTTGCACCGCACCATTTGATTGTTGCGCTAGCAATTGTTGCTGCTGCTGTTGGTTGAATAATTGCTGCTGCTGCTGCAGTTGAAACTGCATTTGTTGCTGCATAGAATTTCCCATTTGTTGGAAATCATTGCTACCAAACATGTTGCCATATTGCATCTGTTGTTGCTGGCCGTTCATGCCTTGTTGATTAAATTTTTGTTGCTGGCCTTGTTGGCTTTGCTGGCCACTTTGATGATTGAAGCTACCTTGCTGTGACAATCCACTTTGATCACCCCATGAGCCTTGCTGCCCACCACCAAGTTGATTCATGCCAAAGCCGCCAAATCCACCTAATCCACCCATGCCCATGTTGTTCATGGCGCCCATGTTCATAGAATTCATATCCATCATCCCACCACCCATATTCATGGAGTTCATATCCATCCCCATTGGCGTCAATGACCCATCGTAGCCAACATTCCCTCCCATTGGGAAACCTTGTTGCCCTAACATATTCATCTGCGACATATTTGGAGGCGATTGCGTCATTCCGCCAAATGATTGGAAGGCCATGCCCATTGGGATAGTGTTGTCGCCAAATGCACCACCGCTGCTGCCTTTACCCGCGCCAAGAACCGAACTTGGTATAGGCTTACCATCAGCACCTGTGGCTAACTCTTCGACTGCAATACCTGCCCCAGTCCCATCTACTACAATGGATTTATCGGTTGGCACGTTGTCCCCTCCGCTTTTCGATTTTTCTGCTCTTCCAGTGGCTTCAACACCTGGCGGAGCTTTGCTTGAGGCACCACTTTTCGGATTGTTTGTAATGACTTGTTGCTGTTGCCCATGTTGATTTAACAATCCTTGGTTAAAATTTTGATATTGCTGGTTCATACCGCCCATCAATTGGCCTTGCCCATCCATACCTTGTTGGCCAAGATTGTTCAACATCATTTGCTGCATTGCTTGGTTGATTGCCAGTTGCTGGCGTGCGACTAATGCTTGCTGGGCTACAAAGTTATTTTGCTGCTGCTGCTGCATCTGCTGCGCCAGCAATGCTTGCTGCTGCTGCATCTGCTGCGCTGCTTGCGCTTGCACTTGCTGCGGGTCGACACCAACGCCAGGAGGCACGCTTTTGCCACTATCTTTGGATATCCCATCCTTGTTGCTTGATGATAATGGTATTTTCTTGCTGTTGATGTTGTTGCCATCATTTGCATTTGTACTCTTCGCAGATGCAATGTTGTTTTCACTAACACTGTTGCCGCTACTATTGTTGCTGCCATTGTTTGAGCTACTTCTGTTACTAGTATTGTTGTTTTGACTGATGTTATTATTGCTACTACTGCTACTGCTATTGCTGTTGTTGCTGTTACTATTCACAGTATTATTGCCACCGCCACCGCCATCGTTTCCCCCTCCTTGTGCACTTTCTTTCGGTGGTCCTTTCGATACGACATTTGCCCATGAAATATTGCGATGTATAGGTGCCGCTTTGACTGGTATGGAGGCAACGTTGGAGTTACTATTGCCTTGCCCATTTGACAACGCATTCACCGTGTTGTAACTGTTGCTACCATATACATTTGTACTATTCATGTTACTACCTGTTTTAGGTGGCGCCCCGACAACATTTGGTTTAATCGGCGAAGACACACGTGGTGTTGCACGCTTTACCTCTGCCTGTTTTTTGTCTATCATATGCATGCGCGTCTCTAATGCACGATCAACACTTTCAGCATCTGCGTAAATAACAAACCCAAAACCTCTTGATTTATTTGTCTCGCGATTGTACATAACTTCGCTGGACAATATTTTACCATATTGTTCAAAATGTTTTCGCAATCCAACTTTATCCGTGTCATAATGTAGTCCACCAACAAATATCTTTTTGCTCTGGCCTTCTGGTGTGAGCGCAGGGTTATACGATGATGGCCCAGTTGGGCCACTGCTGGGTACGTTCGCTTTGTTGCTGTTGTCTCTAACATTTGATGCTGTTGACGAGAGTGTATTCTTATTATTGTTGCCACTTGCTCCTGCACCGCCATTATTACCATCTACTTGATTATTTTTTTCATGACTATTACTATTACTATTATTACTAGTAGTTGTTGAATCTATTTTATTATTATTTGTAATGGAAGAGGAGGGTGTGGTGGAAGTTACATTGGAAGATGCTACGTTCGATTTTCTACTATTGCCACCGCCAGTAGCTTTGGTTGCCCAACTTGAGCCAACAACTGCACCGCCTGGATTGTTCGCGCTGTTGTTATTGTTGCTGTCTATTCCGCCGCTCTGACTATTGTTGCTGTTGTTGCTATTATGGTTATTAGTCGCAGTTGAGGAGGAGCGATAGGAGGAGCGCAACGGCCCGCGCCCTCTGCCACCACGCCCGGATGTATCGTGTCTACGGTGGTGCGGTGGACCATCTGACATTGGCGTTTGGTCCCTTGGCGTAGCTTTTTTAGCTTCTACTTGCCGTTTGTCCAATATATGTGGTTGTTTGTGGGCTAAACATTTATCTGCACCAGCTTCTGTTTTAAACGTAACAAAACCAAAACCTCTGGAACGTTTGGTAACATTATCGCGTAAAACAAATGCATCGGTTACTTCGCCAAATTCAGAGAAGTAGTTTTTGAAAGTTTCGTCAGTAGTATCAAAACTTAAACCACCAATAAATAATTTACCTGATGGATTCGACATATTTTTATTAATACTATCTATAAAGTATGTATGTTTTGTTTTTGTTTATTGAAGACCAATAGAACTTTATTTGTTGTATCGACCGGAATATATATTTTCTGGGGAATATATTTGATGACTGGCAAATATATTTGAAGAAAAGAAAAACAATGGAAACTGATGATAACAAGCAGGCAAACAAATAGCTCCTAGTACCAACTGCTATGTAATTTAATAACTATTATTTCCTAAAGTGATTATTTATTATTGCTATTATCTATTTATTACTAACAACAAATAAAAATAAAAGTAACAAACAATCGTCTAAACTATAACTATAACTATTGCTATTCCCTACGACCAACACGAATGTATATAATACTAAAGGCAATAAAGCAAACGGAATGTAACTTTCAGATGTATAAAAACTATAGCCCGTACGTTGAAATATACTATCTTATATCCACTAAGTATTTCACTAAAAATTATATTGCTAAACCAAAAAAAAATACAATAATAATAAAACACTTGAATCAACTGATCTTTTTTCTTTTTTCTTTTTTCTTTATATGTCTGTGTAACTTCGCAGGTATATACGTATCTCTAAGTATCGCTATGCGTTTATGCGCGTGTATATATATATATATGTAACAAGCAAATGGTGAAATGAATGATGGCGAAAGTGAAAACAGTGGCATTGTTACACTCGCAACGTGGTGGCAATGCATTTTACATTGTGATGTGTTGTTGTGTATTAATTATATTTATTATTATTATATTTATTATTATTTATTATTATTATTATTTATTATTGTTATTATTATTGTTATTCGTATTGTTAGCAGTGTTCTTTTTTAGTAGTAGTAGTGATAGTGTAGTACTACTACTGTTGCTATATAATAATGGATCTCGAAGCATATTATGGAACGATTACAGGCTGGTATTTGGCACAACAAATGATGGTCCATGGCTATTGTAACATATGTTAATGTTATGAAACAAATGGTGCAAAAAGGTGAAGTGAGTCTGCGCCCTGAATTGTAAATAGTAATAATAAGTAACGCTGGACCACACAATTGTTAGTGTGATGGAGATTTAGCAGGCGCAGAAGTGGAAATGTAGTGTGGCGCACTTTGTACTATTCGTACTTGTTTACTATTGATATGCACGGAGATTTTGATGTTAAAACACGGGTATTTAATATTTCACGTGCAAGTAACAGTCGTAGTTGTAGTGTGTGGAGGCTCTTTGTAATTTACCAAAGCGTGAGCCGACGGTGAGTAGATGGAGGCCGTGCATCGCTGAAGACAAACCTTAATATATAGCAGGTGAATACCATTAGATTATTTAAAACGTAATAGTATTGCGTGGCATGTTTAACAGGTGTGCAAGTTTTTCTATGTCGAACATTCATTGAATTTCGTGATGGTATTGCGTGGTACAATACATAATGATACAGTGTCTAATTTCCTTAAAATAACAGAAGTGTTGTTTTTCAAACAAAGACATTAAAAAAAACTATTGTTTCATGGTGCCATGTTTTACGTTGCAAAACCAAATTAGCATTCACACACGCCTACATACAACATAAAAAAGAGGAGCGTGTGTTTTGTTTTAAGGAAACAGTCAAAGTATCCACCCAAAAAAAGTGTCACCTATGTCCATACGCCGCAACGAGGAGTTTTGAACTCCTCCCAATCTGACAAAGCACCAAAACTTTAAGGGATTCGTCGAAACATATTATTTTATGCACCAACAGCAGTGTTTTGAATATATAAATTTCCATTTTTCAAGGCTTTAGAAACAGGCTTTCCTTAACTTTCCGTATGGATAATAGAAGATAGAAATGTTAAACCAAGAAACTCCATTGTGTGCCATTAAAAAGCTATGAAGGTCGAAGGGGATATATATATAGGCACCATCAACCTACATACAGTACCAATCGCAGTACTCTAAGGGGTTCCCTCCCGATCTAGCCACACGTCACACAGAGACGACTAAAATTTTGTAAAAGTTCTATCGAATAATCTTTCATTCTATCGGAACATCAGCCAGTCCCATCCTGTCTTCAAAAAAAACGTACCACAGAAGATGGAAATATGTCCACAATAACTCGCCACGATACACTTTCATGTATACAGTATTGTATTTTATTTTAAGTACACTATTTTCGTATACTATATATGATATATCGTCTATATAATCAAAGTTTATCAACACGTACACTCGGAAATATATACAACCGGTACATAATAAATGGAGTATCAGGCACGAACAAAAGAAAAACCGTGATGAGGTGGGGATGTTATTTATTGGCTATAATTTGGTAGATTTAGGAGAGAGACTTAATTATTATGAGCTACTTCTATCCGTTTTATTAGTAGAATGAGCTACTTGTATTCAAATTGTTATCACTATTAATATTATTAGAGCTAGCAGTTTAGTTACGTATACTAAGTAAAACCAACTACGGAGTATAGAAAGTACGACAATTAGCTGTACTTGCATAAATGTGGAAAATTGCCATAAAATTCTGTAATACACGTCTTTCGCCATTTATAGCAGCCCTATTGTAGTCTGGAGCAAGCTTAAATAATTCAATAATACTACTGCTACTGATACAAAATAACACTAATAACAATGGCTCGTAGGAAGAATAAAACCCATAATAATAATAATAAATAATAATAATAATACTGTAATAATAATAATAATAATAATAATAATAATAATAACTTTTTTTTTTTGCATTATTTTTAGCGTTGGCAATAATAATACATACATACATACGGAGAAATTACAAACCACATTAGTTGAGGCGTTGCAACAATTTTGCTGTTCATAGAGTTTTATAGCAGCAACAAATTGCAAACTAATTTTTTTTCTTTTTAAGAAACGTGCACTACTGACGAAGAACGCAACAAATACAAGAAGCATTTTTGTTTATTTGTTTTAGCGTTTAAATAGACCTTTATAATACTTTATACTTTTCCTAATAAACTTTTTAACAAGTATGCCAGAATTTATGGAAAATATGTTTGAGACCATTGGTCGTCTTGTTGGGCGGAAACCAATTACAACTATTGCAGTTGCGTTAGTTGTTACTTTAATCTTAATTTCAGGATATCCACGTTTAAAAAATGAAGGACGTGCTGAAAAACAATGGGTGCCACGGGGCGCACTTGCACTGGACCACCAAGACTATACGCAGGCAACTTGGCCATCGCGGTCAAGGTTTAACTTTTGGATTGCCGAATGTACGGATGGTGAAGACTGCAATGCAATGGATGCAAAACACATTAAAGAGTTAATGCGTTTGCATAAAGCGATTATGGACATTGAAGTTGATGTGAACGACGTGAAAAAACTATCAACGTGGGAGGATGTGACGGAAGAACAATGGGCCACGTTCAATGGCACTTGGTCGTTTGGGCTGAAGCGTGATGCAAGTGGGAACGAAATAACCAAACGGAAATGCCAAGCATTTGGACCGTTTTGCGGGATGTCCTCGCCGTTGGAAATTTTTCGCTCCGACGAAGCCGTAATTAAAGATTTGACAGACGCAGAAAGTCTCCAAGCATTTAATTTCTGGGAAAGTCAGGAGCAGAGTTGTCCAGTAACCATAGCAAGAAGCACGTCGCCATGCTACAGCGACGCCTGCCAACAGTATAAGACCTTGACGCAACGTAAAGTTTGCCGCGACAGCGCCAATGCATATTGCAATATTACATGCCCAGATGTGACCAATGAAAATACGTGCAAAGATAATGGCTGCGTAACATTGCTTGGTTTTGAACGGCTGGCACAAATGAACATGGCGTCTGGTAGAAATGGTAGTGCACCCGATGGGGCATTTGCATTTGAGCCGTTTAAAATCAGAACGGTTGCCTCGAGCGGCAGCGATGGACCAGTCAAAAAGGATGGAAAGTACGTCAGTGCGAAAGCGTTTTTCGGCTTTTATGCATTGGCAGCAACTCCGGTCCTTGTTGATGGTAGTGATCGTGATCCAATTGCAGCGGAATGGGAAAGCAAAGCATTATGTGTATTAGGCATTTCAGCACCAGTTCCTAGAGAGGTCACGGCACCGGAATGCCCAGGGAGTGATTTATTCACTTTTAAGGCACAATTTTCAAGAAGTTTAAGCGATGAATTTGGACAAGCCATCCGTGGCGATATTGCTGCACTATCCATATCCTACTTCGCAATTATCATTTACATGGGCATCATGCTTTCGCGACGCGACCATGTTCACTCCATGGTTTTCATGTCAATCATCACGGTAATCATCGTTTTGTTAAGCTTCGCCGCCAGTATGGGTGCGGGTGCGTACTTGGGCTTGATGAACAATAATTTGAACGGGCAAATTCCATTTCTACTATTAGGGCTAGGTGTGGACGATGCATTTGTACTAAGCAGTGAGTACGTGCGTATCTCAAAATCAAACCCATTAATGGCAATTGAAGAGCGGATTGCATTTGCAACACGGAATGGTGGAATGTCAATTTTAATTACATCCGTAACTGATGCATTGGCATTTTTCTTTGGTAGTATTACAGTATTGCCTGCGTTGTCGTGGTTTTGCGTGTTTGCCGGTATTGGTGTGGTTGTGTGTTTTTTACTGCAAATTTTCTTCTTTATGCCGTTCTTAGTGTTAAATGAGAGACGTGCGAAAGCCAATCGATACGATTTGTCATGCTTTCCACTCTGCTGTTTTAAAGCAACGAAGAAATTGGATAGAATCTGCTGTGCCAAAACTGAAATAGAACGATCGCCAAATGTTGAAGTTGTCGATGCAAAGACCCCAAGCCCAGACAGTGTTGGAAATGATGGAAGCAACGATGAAGATGCCTATACCCACGATTTTAATCAACCACGCGGTTGCTGCTTCTGTTGCAAGTGCCCTTCAGGTGGATTGGAAGAAGGCATGGAAAGGTTTGGACGATTGATAACAACGCCAATTGGTAAAGGAGTCACGCTTGCAATTTTCTCCGGCATACTTGTCGCAGGAATTGTCGGCTGTACGTTGATCATACAAGATTTCAAACTAGAATGGTTCGTACCTGATGATTCGTATTTAAATACATTCTTCAAGATGAATGATAAATATTTTGCAAGTGGGACACCCGTATCCATTTACGGGCAAGACATTGATTATTTTGCGCAGCAAGATAAATTAATAGCAATGAAAAGCTATTTAAACAACAGTAAGCTTGTTGATCAAAGCAAAGATATCTCTGATTGGTACGGCACCTTCATGACTGCCAGCAACAACAACGTTGCAAATCGTGATGCTTGGTTAACTGCAGACTATTCAAAGTTTAAAAACAAAGATACATTTTACAAAGAGTTGCATAATTGGTATGATGGAGGCGGTGGGGCAAGGTATCGCTCCAGCTTGCAGTGGAATGATAAAGATTGTAACAAGGGTGATCTGTATTTGAAAGTTGATGGTACATGCGATCCAACAAAAGGAGTTATGGCAATGAAAATGGGTATGACATTGACACTTGCGGCTACGGACAAAGGGAATATACGTTATGAGACAATGACATATTTGCGCAAGAACGTTACCGAAATTTTAGGTGATAAAGCATTTCCGTACTCCTTCCAATTTTTATATTGGGAAGAAACCGGTATCATTGGGAAAGAATTGGTGAGCAATTTAATCTCATGTGGTGCTGTAATTATCATAATGATCATGGCAATGATTCCACACCCTAGAATCGCACCATTCGTAATTTTTGGAATTGTTTACAGTGTAGTTGTGTTGGTTGGATTTATGCATTGGTGGGATATTACAGTATCGGGAGTCAGCACAATATATATATTAATATCAGTCGGCTTGGCAGTAGATTACTCCGCGCATATTGCGCATATGTTTGTTGCAAGCAATGGTACATCATCAGAGCGTTCAATTAGAGCATTGAAGCGAATTGGGCCTAGTGTTTTCAACGCCATCTGCTCAACGTTGTTAGCTGTTATGGTGTTGGGATTTAGCAAATCATACATTTTTAGAGTCTTTTTCAAAGCATTATTTTTGACCATCTTATTTGGTGGGAGTGTTGGGCTATGGCTGCTACCAGTTCTACTAAGTATTTTTGGTGGCGATAAAGAAGGCAAAGGGGAGGATAATGCTGGTGGTCACGACTCGCCTCGCAATTCAACTGTAAAACCAGCCAAAACTGGTGATGTCGAATTGACGAAGGTGAACAAAGAGGAAAATAAAGAAGCTGGAGAAGCAGAAGAATTAGAAAAAAAGACAACGGTATAAATTATCATTATTATGTCTGTTCGATGAAATTTCACATTCATACACATATATAGTGTGTAATAAATTTGTATAACGAGCAACGATATTTATTTATTCGGTATCATACTTCCTTCTTGAGGACGTGTTGATACTCACAGTAAGATTGATTAAAGGAACTCAGTTATTATAAAATTATTATTATTTCCATAGGGAGGTATATCTAAGGAATTATCACATGAGTGTATATTAAAAATTTAATAAATTTTTATAATACGCTCGCATAATTACAATATACAATATATAATTAATTCTTACTCATTTATATTACAATATATTGTTTATTAATCACCACGACAGATATAAAACTTTCATTCAAATTTCAAATTAATGAGAGCGTAAAACATATATATTTTTATCTTCTTTGTATTTAATAATTACGCGCATAATTATTATTATTATTATTATTATTATAAGAGGAGGAAAGAGGAAAGGGGTATGAGAACATACACCCTACCATTTTCGAGTGAACCCGACGTCCAGCGCGTTCAACGAGTGCGCACGGAAGGATAGAAACCTACTCATGCTTGTGGAGTATTAGTTTGCACACGTGCATTCGAGCTTCATTATAGTAGGATAGAGTAATATTCTTGAGACTGAGTATTGAGCATAGTATTCATCACGGGATCTAAAATTATATAACTTTACACTTTAACACTTTATCAATCACAGAGATATAAAATTTGATTTAAATTAGATAACTAATATTATATACCGTTCTGATTTTACAAGAGATAATCATCATCA
>Ga0099797_100776_pt1 | contig 19295 bp, 12 predicted proteins | sample Uncmet_Sort48C_1_FD_89871 | JGI IMG/M metagenome (GOLD analysis project Ga0099797, IMG submission 89871) | Marine eukaryotic communities from CALCOFI LINE 67, Pacific Ocean - C012_Sort48C_1 | ecosystem: Environmental > Aquatic > Marine > Oceanic | place: Pacific Ocean: Monterey Bay | collected...
AGAGCTGGACTCCCAGGAGGTGCTCTCGCTACGCTAACCCCCTCTGGCCTGTATCCGACGCCTGCTCCCCTGGCCTGATGCTAGCTCACCTGACCTAATGCTAGCCCGCCTGGCCTGATGCTAGCTCTCCTGGCCTAATGCTAGCTCTCCTGGCCTGATGCTAGCTCTCATGGCCTAATGCTAGCTCCCCTGGCCTGATGCTAGCCCGCCTGGCCTAATGCTAGCTCGTCTGGCCTGATGCTAGCTCCCCTGGCCTAATGCTAGCTCCGCAGGCCTGATGCTAGCTCCCCTGACCTAATGCTCGATCTCTCAGGCCTGATGCTAGCTCTCCTGCCCTGATGCTAGCTCCCCAGGCCTACTGCTAGCTCCCCTGGCCTGATGCCATCTCCACCGCCCATGCCGATGACACTGCCCATTGCTAATACATATTGATCACGATGACACACTCGGAGGGCTACCTAGCCTACTCATGCCCTTTCTCGTGAGTTGCATCATGGCAATGCGCCTTTCAGCGCCACCCATGATGCATCATGCTGCTATCCATCGTAACGATCCTCTTCCCTCCGCCTGGCATCCATGCCTATGGCGCTTGCAATTGTCATATGCTACTTGCTCGCTGCATCACCCTGTCACTGCATCCAGCACGCTACTTCGGAAGAGGCGCACTTAGCGGGTCCCCGCAAGAGGCTTCGGATGCAGGCTAGGGGGCTAGCATTAGGCAAGAGGAGCTAGCATCAGGCAAGAGGGTTCGGATGCAGGCCAGGGGAGCTAGCATTGGGCAAAAGGAACTAGCATCAGGCAAGAGGGTTCCGATACAGGCCTGCCGAGGGATGAGCATCACAAACACTCGATCATAGTCTTGTGTGCATACTTTGTCGGGCCTGCTCAATTGTGCTTGCTCTTTCCCCACGTCAGACTTTTGTGCAGTTTATTCCTGGGTGTGGCACGTGGTCACGATGGCCGTTCCTAGGGCGAAAGGACCAGGGGGATTAGTCTTCGCCTGGTCCTCATGAGCTTAGCTCCTCTGGTCCTCTTGGTGTGGCACGTGGTCACGATGGCCTTGCCTAGGGCGAAAGGACCAGGGGGATTAGTCTTCGCCTGGCCCTCATGAGCTTAGCTCCTCTGGTCCTCTTGGTGTGGCACGTGGTCACGATGGCCTTGCCTAGGGCGAAAGGACCAGGGGGATTAGTCTTCGCCTGGCCCTCATGAGCTTAGCTCCTCTGGTCCTCTGGGTGTGGCACGTGGTCACGATGGCCTTGCCTAGGGCGAAAGGACCAGGAGGATTAGTCTTCGCCTGGCCCTCATGAGCTTAGCTCCTCTGGTCCTCTGGGTGTGGCACGTGGTCATGATAAGTTACACCAGACGAATTGGACTAGCGGCTACCTTTGACGATTGGTGAGAAACACAGCTTTGAATGTATCGCATTTTGAGAGCAGTTCTGCGAAAGCCCAATCGTGCGTGGAGTCGAAGTTATTTCAACACGGGGAGTAGGCATAGGTCGCTGCGAAGTATTCCACGAGGCCAGAGCGTTAATGTGAGGGGAGTAGGCATAGGTCGCTGCGAAGTATTCCACGAGGCGAAGTTATTTCAACACAGGGAGTAGGCATAGGTCGCTGCGAAGTATTCCACGAGGCCAGAGCGTTCATGTGAGGGGATTATCCCCTTTCCGTTGGCTTGAGACATGTACATTACCTTCGGTGTAGCTACGCTTGACCGTCTCTTCGCTTCCTTGGCACCAGGGCGAGGCTGAGGGTGAAGAGTACGAGGTGCACCAAGGGATACGCAGGACTTGTGATGGTGCTTACGGCACAAGTGATATGTAGATGGCATGCGGTTTGTACAGCACCTCAGCACTTTGCACTACGCCTGCGCCTGCGCTTGAACTTGTTTACTTGTTTCTCAATCTAAGTTCAACATGACCGATTGACCACCTGGCCTTCCATATGTCCTACTCGATGGTGCACCGCCTTCTACCATCACCATCACCTGTACCTAACAGGAGGAGACTGATATGGCAGTAGCGCTGCTTCCAAGGATGTGTGAGGTTTTGACGATGGCAAACATGTAAAAGCACTTACGGTAGATCACATCACATACAGCAAGGAAGGAGTTAAACCTCGGAGGACGCTGGCACGAATCTGGCAGGTTTTTGGCCTAAGTCGTGTTCCTGTAAGCGGGTAGTAGTCAGCAGTGGCCCGGGCTCTGCACATGCAACGCAGTACCGCCGACATTCGAATGTAACCCTACATCTGACCACTTGTGCAAAATCAAAATCAACGAAGGTCGTTCCAAGAGGTGCAACGTTGCCTGTAGGGTCACACTCGATGGCTGCTCGTTGTTGTGCCGAAATGCGGCCACAGTGTCTCACATTGACGATCCATAAAGATGAAAATGAGTGAAAATCATGCTGAAGCCATCCCTTGACTGTCCTTACGGCACATTTGTTCCATGCTTTCGTTTGTGACGGGAGACAACGGGTACGATTTCAATTCGTAAAATTTCCCACGTTCAGTGCATGGGGTGAGTGTTGTTGCCCCCCCCCCCCCTCTCCCCCGAGGTTCTAAACTCTGCCCCCCTGTCCCCAATACCGTACTCCATATCGCAGCTAGCTAGCCTTGCTTTCAGCTATGGTGTATTCATGCACAAAGTAAGACAGAACCATTTTATTCTTCAAAAAAGTACGCGTCCCTTCCTATATTCGTGCGGTCCTTTTGTGCTGCCCTGTTTTGGAGGCTGCAGAAATTGCCTTTTTGTTATTTTACTGGCTGTTTGGAAATCTTGCTGTCCACGTAATCTTACCTTAGGACAGCCTTAAGCAAGTGCAAAGAGCGGCAGCGCAGTGATTATTTTGGGCAGTTGGCATGACTGCTTTGAATGAGCAGTTTTGTTTGGGCATCTGTTGATTACAGGTCTTGGATGGATCCACAAACGTGAAAGTTTAGATTATGGTAGCTTCGTATATTATATGCGAAACTTCAGTACTTTCTATGCGAGCTTGTATCTCTTACACCGCGCAATCCATGTACTGTGCGAAAGCAAAAAAATCTCAGCACGTGTCGCCAGTTCCTTGCCTTAATGGCGCTGTTCAAATATACTATTGTGGAACATCTCGGTACGAGGTATTACCAGTAGGTGGATCTGGTGGGTTAGAAGCCTGTGTGTTCCACACAACTTGGTGCTATATTTTGGCATTCTATGATGCGCGAAACACGCAGTTGCAGTCAAGCAGAGCCCCACGCCTGTTTATCGGAGTTCATGAGTTCTAACTTGCTAGGCTGCCGCTTTCCGTGGAGTTGGCAGCTGGCTCAACGTCAAATTCAATTTTTTGTTGGCAAATTGGCGTTTCCTGGTTTTGGTTTTCGGCTTCCCCGGGCTGGTTCATGGGTGCGCGGTGTTTGGTCATTCGGGCAAAGCCCGTAGTTAAGAGCGGCAAGCGACTGGAAATAGCCTGGCTTGCTTTTGTGTTTGCGGGTGCTGGGTGATTTTGCTTTCTTCTTTCGCACTCGGGTAGAAGAGACTTGAGAGTGGCCTGCTGGCACCATGGTGGTGTTGTTTTCTCATTCACGCTCAATTGTGCTGGCACAATCCGCTTGCGGTGCCAGATCCTAAAACACACTTTAAAGCGCAACGCGCTAGTGCCGCTGTCACCTTTTCATTTGAGCCTTCGTTTACAACGTGGGGAGGTAGGCTGCCAGCGCTGTGCATGTTCAAGAACGCCATAACACGATGCCGATCACGTTGGCGCAGCAGCTTTTAGAGAAACTTTTTCGATCAAAGCGAGCCAACAATAACATTTTAATTTTCAGCATGCACAGGCAACAACCTGGTGCCGTCCGCCCGGCCTTGCTAAGGGCGATGCTTAAATATAAGCAGTGCCAAAAAAGAGGAAGAAGCGCGACAGCTGCATATGTGGCTGAACAGGGTTAAAAACGTGATTTTTGTTGCTATCACTTTTTTGAGAAAAATCAATTTGAAATTTTTTTGCACCAAAGTCTGCCGTGGTTCACACTCGTTCAGGTCATCTAGGTCACTAAGTCTTGTAGTGCAGGCATTGGCTCAGGACTGCATGTGCCCAATGGTAACTCACGTCATCACATCCAGCACCTCACGAGCAGAGGTGGTCTCAATCTGCACATTGAGCGATAGCATGTGATTTAAGTCGTGAAAGTGAACATGCATGCACTTGATGGGTACTAGAGCGGCCACAGTGAGTGAGCCGTTGCCACTAAGGTACTTTTGTGCTTGCCTCCAGCTGAATGAAGGTAAATGTTTTACCAAAAAATGTGCATGTGCTCATTGATGATAAACGACCTGCAAACCTTGAGATACCTGGTTACATAGCACGCTCATGGCGCATGGCATGCATGAACAGCACATTCATGGAGGATGGGTGATAGAAGATGAGAAACATGCGACTTTACCCAGCGCGACAGCTTGCGATGAACGAGGGGTGTGCCAAAGAAAAAGCCGCACGGTGGCGCTGTTCTCTCATGGCGGCGTGAAAGAGAGTTCGCGGCGTTTCCTGTTTCGGGGTTTTGCCTTGGTTGGTTAAGGTGCGCACGGGCATGAGCTACCTGGCACTTTCGTGCATGTGCCGCGGGGCCCTGGCTGTGCCGGAGGATGGCAGATCCGCCAGCGAACTACACCGCAAGCCACAAGGCAAATCGCACAGCAAAGCACACACACACAAAACAGCACAATGGCGGCTAGTTGCACATGAAGCCACCACACAACAGCCACACGCCGCGGTAGTTCCCCTCTGGCTGTAATCCACGCCCATCTTGCCGTCAGCCCAGCGGCAGAGTACTGGGGCACGGCTGATAGGGAGGGGGGGTGAGCCTGGCCTCGGCCGGTGCTTAAGTATCAGTGGTGCTTGAGCCAACGGCTACACTATTGGAAAAGATCTTGCATCACTTGGAAGGAACCCTTGCATCACATCACAAGAGTGTCCTCATGATATCATGGTGCACGGTAAGCATGCTTGCGCTTCAGTACTGTCGGTAACAAAACCCAGGCATTGTTTTCTGATGAGCTAGAAGAAGAGCATGCAAGTTGGAGAGATTCGTGGGAGAAGACACTAGCTTGTGTGAGCTCGTGAATGCCATAATCGTGTCACTCAACGAAACTGCCCACTGATGCAACAAGACTCTCATTGACACAAAAAGATAGCTCGCTAATGTGACGAGGTTCTCAGCTAACGCAACAAGAGTGCCAGCCAATACAACAAGATTCACGGCCGCCTTGCTGTTCCATGACTAATGCAAGGCCATTCAATGTATCCGCCACACTTGCATGCTGATCCGTACCGTATACCTCGCGCTTAATCGCCAAGCTCGTCTCGTACTGCGCCCTCGCCCCCGCCAGGTCGCCCTGCTGCTCCATGACATTTGCAAGGTTATTCAATGTATCGGCGACATTCGCATGCTGATCCGTTTCATATACCTCGCGCTCAATCGCCAAGCACGTCTCGTACTGCGCCCTCGCCCCCGCCAGGTCGCCCTGCTGCCTCATGACTAATGCAAGGTTATTCAATGTACCCGCCACACTTGCATGCTGATCCGTGCCATATACCTCGCGCTTAATCGCCAAGCACGTCTCGTACTGCGCCCTCGCCCCCGCCAGGTCGCCCTGCTGCTCCATGACTAATGCAAGGCCATTCAATGTATCCGCCACACTTGCATGCTGATCCGTACCATATACCTCGCGCTCAATCTCCAAGCACGTCTCGTACTGCGCCCTCGCCCCCGCCAGGTCGCCCTGCTGCTCCATGACATTTGCAAGGTTATTCAATGTATCCGCGACATTCGCATGCTGATCCGTTTCATATACCTCGCGCTCAATCGCCAAGCACGTCTCGTACTGCGCCCTCGCCCCCGCCAGGTCGCCCTGCTGCCTCATGACTATTGCAAGGTTATTCAATGTACCCGCCACACTTGCATGCTGATCCGTGCCGTATACCTCGCGCTTAATCGCCAAGCTTTCTTCGAGACGCTTCTTGGCTATGGGGAAGTCACTACGTACACTGGCAGCGATGATTCCGAGCTCTTGCATAAAACTAGCTTGCCGGATCCGGTCTATGACCCCTGTTCGCCCACATAGTACTGCCACAGTTTGTTCTAACTCTCGCACTGTTTTGCTAAATACATCATGATCGCAAAACCTTGAAATCAGTACTCTGCAAAGCGTGTCTAGGATACAGCCCTCCACGCCAAAGGCAGCTAGTGGCGGGCGCAATAGCCAGTCTCTCATGCAGCGCTGTACTAGTGAGTGCACCGAAATGGAACCATCCATAGAGCTCTGTACCAAACATTGCTCTTCTAGCAGCCGAAAAGTGGCCTCAAAGCCGTCTTTGTTGAAGAGATCGACAAAGACGCCACCGCCAGTCCACCCTGACGTGAAGAGTGTCCTTGGAGTTCCTTCGGGGGAGAACACCGACAATGCACATAAGAGCGCTCTTCCCTTCTCTGCTTTCTCTGCACCATCTCTCTGCTGCATACGCTTGAATCCAACTTGCACAGCACCGGAAAGCCCTCGTAGATGCTGGTGGTCGGTGCTACCGTGTTCCAGGTTGACAAACTCCTCTGTCTCAAACATTTCTAGCACAGCCATTGCGTCTTCATACTTGAGCCCTTTCAGCATGCGGCCAAGAAGATTGACAGTCACAGGTAGATTGTCGAGCTCAGCACATTGTCTTCTCAGTCTGAACCAGAAGGAAAGTTCTTGTGACGATTTATGCTGCCGTTTTGTAATTACGCGAAAAGTTGATGAGCCACTTCGCTGATTTGCTCTCCACTGTGACACAATTGAGGCTTGGGTCGCCCCGAAACCCTCCCAATGAGCAAGATACAGACGGGCAATAAGCTGCGGTAAGGCGGCATCGAGCACCCCCAAGTTGTCGAGCAGCTGCATTGAGTCTCGGGTCGCAAGTACGTCGAGCCGATGTGCACACTCCGGTGATTGGCTCAGCTGGCCCTGGCTCGTCATTAGCACACAAGCAGCTGGTGTGCCATCAGAATGGTACGGAAGCCATGGCCAAACATCATCACGATCAAAGACATCGTCAATTAGCAGCAGCACCCCTGGAGTTTTCAGGAAAAACCTGATGGCACTTGCAATAGCGTCCGCTTCGTCTGCGTCCTGTGGACAGTCCCTCACGTGTGAATGCGCGAAGCTTGCAAGAGAAGATCGAAACACACTCGCTGAGCTACCACACAGCCAGACTTGAATGGGCAACTCGTTAATGAGCATAGAAGCACACGTAATTGCTGTCACAGTCTTTCCAGTCCCTGGAGGTCCAAAGAGAAGCTCACGTGATCCTGGAATCCTGATACGCGGAAGCATAGTATGGACGAGGCTTTCCCGGCCAGCTAACTTGGCGATTGGTATAGCTTTGAACGGTATGCGAATGCGACGTGTTGCAGACTCGCCGGCAACTTGAACTAGCCCAGTTGCACATGCAACGTTCGCTGCAAGAGATGAATGAAGACCTTTTAAGGCCAAAGCACAGGCCCCGAGTGAAGCTGCAATAGTAACCATAGCTTTCAACGCAGCTACCGCCTCATCAACCTGCAACCCTCCATGGTTGAGGTGATGACGTACATTGCATGACCTTACAATGGCTGCCTCGATAGAAGGAGTGAAATTCCAACTTGCATACGCGGTCCACTTCCTCAATTGCGGGTGCGCTCCTTTCCCTGCCTTGATCTCAGCAGCGTGTACCGCAGCTGCATGACCAGCACGCACCAGGCTCTCCGCAAGAGGCTTCTTTTGCAACTGGGACACTTTCATTGCATCATCGAGTGCCACATCACTCAGTGAGCCAAGCTGCTGAAGTGCCTTGACTAGATTCTTTTGGTTTGGCTTGTTGAGAAGCTTGCCAAGCAAGTAGACGGCGTCCTTGCCCGCGGCGGCCTTTGAGTTGATAAGAGGGCGGACATGCGGGTCTATGAGGTCAGCAATGATCTGTAGTCCTCGCTCCACCTGCACGTTTACATGTGCCCGTGTGAGGTGACAACTGTGAGGCGGCAGCGCAAGTGACACTAGATTATTGTTGCAATATACACGTGCAGGTATGAGAACCACAAAAAGAGGATAATATCAAGATTCTCACTCGGCGTGCAGGACAGATTAAATGACAAGATGCTGTTACAAACAGTTCATGTAGTAGTGACCAAGGCAAAAACTAGAAAGCAAGTGTAGGAAAGCACGCTCTGTAAGCAATACGTAGTGTAAGTTGCTGGGCTTTATGACCTGTATGCAGGCAAGCTCGCTGATAGCCATCTCTACATCCATCGTATCCCCATCATGAAGTTGCGCCAGAGCTCGGATGTCGTCCTTGACATCTCGGACATCTCTCAAGGCAGCCTCAGAAGCACCATACACCTGGGAAGAGGATAGAATGGGATCGCGTGAAGAACTACTATTAAGCTGATTATGTTAATATTTCTAACTTGAAGTTTCTATCGATTTGATGCGCTTGCTGTAACCTGCCACGAAATACATTTGCTATTAAAAAGAAGGTACAATCCAAGGCATATATTCCAATCTAGTTCTAGTAGTGTGCTCGCACATGCACACACACACACGCACATGTGCATGGTACTCCACGACACTCTCGTTCAACTGCAACTCCGCACGGGGGTCAGGCTGTGTGCGCCAAGCCTACCGTCATTACGTATGCTGCAGCCTCCGGCATCCCAATCATCTCGTCAATCGTCGTCGGCTTTTCTGGGTCAGGATGTGCGATTGAATTGCGCACGTACGCCACCTCACAAACATGCTGACAATCACATTAAGATGCAAACAAAGTACGCTGCAAAGTCAGTCGAACAGTCTATGAAATTCAGATGCTAATCGTGCCCCACACCAGACTACATTCATTTTGCACTTTCATAATGGGCTATTGCCTGGTGCACACACTTGCGCAGGTGCTCACACGCCTCGTCGTCGTCACGGATAGCAGCTGGCAGGAATACTTTCTTCATATGGTACCACATCACACAGCCCAGCACGTACGCATCCCATATGCTGCCCTCGTGCATGTGCTGCCGAATGCTGGGTCCAATGCCGTCACTTTGGATACACTTGTAGACCCATTTCTTATGCTGGCGACCTGGCTCGCCATCCCCCCAGTATTCTTCAGCGCAGGTTCGCACAATGGGGCCCATAGTAGCCTCGTAGACAGAAAATGCAGCACGACAGCGGGCCAATGCATATTCACGTGCAGATAAGCAAATGACATCCCGCGCCACGTTTAATGGAGGTTGTTGGTCTAGTTCTTCCACAGTAGTCGCTGGCTGATCCGCCAGTGAAGCACAAACCTGATTCTGCACAGTCAGTGATTATAATGACAGACGAAGGTTGGATATTGTGACATCTGCCTACCGGGTGCCTTCAGGGTCAATAGAACAATACGGAGGCTGCCGTATCGTTTGGCTACAGCTCACATTGATTGGCTCAGAGGTCACAACAAAGATCTGGATATTCAATTCAACAATGCCTTTGCAAACATTTTGAGCCGCCAAGGCATCCCCGCCCCCTGAATCGTTCTCATGTTTGATGGCTGTTTACCCATCATGACTTAGCCAGTGGATCGCAACTCAACACTATCCACGACGGGACTCATGATGCCAGGATTCATTTATAAATTCATGATTAGACACCAATGCATTAGCGTCAGAACTTGACGAGGCTGATTTCTAGCTTGGATTTCCTGATATGAATGTGGCAAACTGGATTCAAATTGTGAAGAATGCCACAAGTGAGGACCAAGACCTGGCTATAGTGAGTGCGCAAATGAAAGAGTGCAGTCTGCACACAAAGCAACGTGTTGTTCATGTACATCGCATTCTAACAGGTATCTTAGCAGTGTGCACCACCCATAATCCGCTGGCACCGGCAATGCAGCATCAAACAGATTTTAAAAAGCGGTGTCGTGCTTGATTCTCTGCCACTGTAAGTACAACAACAAAAAAGAGCGTCATTGGACCGAATGGGGAAGCAAGTATGCGAGTGTCACATGGGATGGTATCCACATCCGCTGAATGGAAATTGGATTTCAATCCTAGAGCGGAGATGTATCCAACAGAAGAAAAGCAGCGCACTTCTGAGTGAACTAGTTGTCAATGCCCTTCAAGCATACTGTCACGCCGTTGGCTCCGTCCGTTGATCAGCGATGCTGTTGTTATACTCGCAGTCACGTGACGAGGGGAGGCTGGGGAGGGAGGGAGCTCAATTGAAGGCAGCTGCCCTCTCACAAGATGTACCTTGACGAGAAATTGATACTCAATTACGGTGGTTTATGACAGGAGCGTTTGCCTTGAACATCAATACCACCACACACAAGTAGTTTATGAGGAAGGCGCTCATGGTCGTGTGTTCACATGTGAAGTAAAGTGACGAAGAAAGTACAACAAGGTGAGGTGGGATGCGTGGAGCTGGAATGAGCTGCAGCGGTATGGAATATGGAGCCGCCGCCTTGTCCACGTTTGGCTTCGCAGCCAATACCACGTGTTCCTTTTCCAGCTCCTCCTTTTCTAGGCGTTGCTGCTCCAGCCCTTCCTTCGTCCCCAGACCTCCCGTTTCCAGGCGCTCTTGCTCAGCATCAGCCCCAGCTTCCTCCGCCCCTTCCGCTTCTTTTGCTCCTCTGGCAGCTTTTTCCGCTGTCTTTGCGTCTTGCCTCTTGCGCTCTTTTGACACATGCGCGTCCTAGCGGTGCAGGAACTACTCAGCCCATGTGAAACGACCACATTCAAGTTGTATCTCGGAGCTGTATGCAGATCAATCAACTGCTTCCAGACGTATCAAGATATGTCCAGTTTTGCCACCAAATGCCTCATCCCGATGTAGGCAGCGTCGTATCAAAGCGGTTCAAATGTATCCTTACTTATCCAAGTCAAATGATAAATAGAAGTGTAACAAGCTGAAGTGGACTGCGGTGAGGTGAAGTGAAGTGATATGAGTGGAGGCAGCTGAGATAAGGTGGAGTGGAATAAGATGTTGCGAAGGGTAGACGTGGCTTTCTCTGTGATAATAAAAGTCGCGCATGCTTCGCAAGTTGTCTTTGGTGGACTGTTTTGCCGACGACTACCAAAAGATTTTTTGTTTTCTTATCGAGAACGCCTTGAGGACGCCTGGGCGGAATGAGGTGGCGTGCGGTGGAACGCATCCATGTCGCAGCAAGTTGAATGGTTGACAAGTGTGCTGCACAAAGCCACTTGGACCTTCCGTTTTGTATGGACACTGGAGGCTGTTGCTTAAGCCAGAGGCGTCAAATTTCCGGATGCACTTTGTTTGGTGAAACGCTCAGCCCGCAGGCCTCAGATGCACACCCCTTGTCGATGCCCACGTGAGCACAAGCGTAGGTGCGTCTAAGGCTGGTCTGGCTGCATCGAGTAGTACTCTCTGGTGTTCTTACGTTTGGTGATGAGAATTAGACACAGCTCGAGGGTAATCTTCACATCATATGCGTTTTGGTTTCAAGTGTGAGATGGTAGAGCTAAGAGAGGCCAGGGCTCAACGACTAGGGGCATCTGACTTCGGTTACCATTCTATAATAAAAATGTTTGTCCGTGTACAGCACATGGACACATTAGTCAGCTGAGAAGGCATACTGAGTGGCAAAGAGGTCATTCGTATATACAAGGATTGTGGGGGGTCTCTTGTGTTGTTTGGGAGTGAATGCAGTACGAGGATGGTGCAACAAGGGCAAGGATAGATGCTGGTTAGCATCCAAGTTTGGAGGGAGCGAGAAGAAGAGAAAGGAAAAAAAGACAAGAAAGGAGTAAACACACAGCAACAAGACATGACTGTAGATTATTATGCAACATCGCTTCTATGCGTTAACAAACGCGGGCTGCCGGAGAGAAGTTGGTAAGGTGTTGTTTGATTGGAAATTCACAAGTGTACATCGGAAAATTGCGCGAGACTGCTGGGGTTCGTAATGGTTACAAAAATCAAGACCACATATCGACAAGTTTGGTTCAATCAGCACCTCTATATACAAGGATGCAATGGCCCAGCGTCATGGTCCCGGGAACCAATAGTCTCTGGCCTAAATTCTCTTATGCCAAAACCTTATTGGGTGAACCCGTGCCATCTACGAGTCCGGTACCGGATTCCCCTGCTCCTCTGGGAAGTTCCATGACTATTCATCAGACTCTCACTCTCTGCTTTTGCCTGTGCGTGATGACGTGGGGAAATGCGTGTAGCATCTTCCTGAGTCATTTGTTGTCGATTCGAGACCACAACTGGGTGGACAACCCACTCGCGCAATGAAACCATGTCGGCCACATCCTTGTCCATCGTAGGAAAGATCATATTTTCGCAACACCGTTTCTAGTTTCGCTCTTATTGAGTTGACTATCTCTACCAGTGTCCATCATGTTGAACCAGAAAACAGCCATTATTCGTTGCTTCTGTGCGGTTTTGGCCGTTTCATTCCGTGTGAGGGAAGCGTGTTTGGGACCCATCCCTATTTCCTGCAGATTACTGCGCTTGGCTCATCTTTTATCTCCTTCTCAGCAATATTCATAACAAGACTCCACTCACGCTATCCGGTGGTTGCAGCTGACGTCCGTTATCAAACACCCTCCCAAGATAATGCAATCTAGAAAAATCCTCCACATGATAGCATAGATCCCCTCTCCGCAAGATAACATAGACCCCATGTTCTGGCCGTAGCTAAGGTGATTCTCAAAGATCATACACGGAGCAATACGATCAATGGCACTCTCAACTGCTACTGTTGCTTATTTCGCACTCAGTCTATACCGTTTATGACTAAATTCAACCACTCCTGCTAATTGTGATGTTGAGACGCAGGTGTTTTGATCAATGCGCCACGGTGTTGTGCATGGGCTGACTTTGGTCACTTATCTAAGGTGAGCTTCCAAAATACCTACGACTTGATTCCCATCAATGACAATTTGCGGACAGTTACCGTTGATCGGGCTCAGTTTCACGCTCCCGCCATACGCTGATATGACTGAACAATAGATCCTAATAGTCGTTTGAGCTCCTCGTCGGATCCGATCCCTCACTGGCTAGTCTCAGCATTTGTCCTTAGACACTTTTGTTGCTGCTCCTTATCACGACGGAGCAGAGACTACAGCACATCCATGGCGAGCATCTATTTTTGGATGGCTTTCGTGATGGTGACTTATAACGTAACGTGCCATAGGTGGAAATGATAGCGGTTCACCTTCTTTCCTTTCCCAGTGCCTCTCATCATTCCGCCCTTTGCCTTCCCACAGAACTCCACCTCGAGTTTCCGTGCATGGGGATCTGCGCAAAGCACGTGCGTAACTTGTTTTGTGCTCATGCAGAAATTTAACTATTCGTCGTATGCGAATCAGTGTCTACGGCAACGCTGCAACAGCTTGGATTTGGACTCTAGTATGTGCTTTTGACTCAGCGCATTCTTGAGAATACACTTACAGCTCTGCAGTGTGTGAGCAACTATGTATCAACGTGTTTGTGCCACTGAAATGTCCTCATTATCTACTGCACACCATAGTACAAGTAATATGAAGAAATCTCAATCCTGCCATTTAGAAGAAGAATGTCCGGTGCGCACCTAGCAGAGTAGCCAGCTGCTCGCGATCACTGATGGAGTAGTTAGCCAGTTTACCCAGCCGCCGAGCGTAAATTGGCTTTGTGAAGCCGCACTCTTCCTGACAGGAAGCTTGAGTGTCAGAAATCATCCTCTGCGCTGCAGCCGTCTAGGCATTAAGCAGCAAACCAATAGAACTGCCAAAAGCCAGAGAAATGGATGCAGGTATGTCAAACTGCAATGATGTTGACTGTATAGAAAACATGGAGTGGCAGGGTGCTTATGTTCGGCTGCAATACGTATGTGCATAGGAGTGCTTGGCCCAGTCACTGGACGCAATTCGCTCTGTAACCACACACTGAGTTCCGTTTATGGGTATTCGGAAGCGCAGAAGCATGCATGCCATCAGAACCAAAACGGAGGAAACAAAGGAACCTGAAGCTACAGTCGTGTCTGAATGGTTAGCTCTCAAAGGTAGCCCGTGCGAGTAATGGGCACTTCTGGGAGAAATCCCTTGATTGGATTAAGTGATGCGATAGAGTTAACCTTGAGTGCACGTTGAAGGTCAGCGCCGACCAATCCCAGCTTGTAAGGAATCTGTGTTGGATCAGCAATATCTCAGAGTAAAAAAAGACAACATGCGTAGTGACGACTCCTCTCATCACGATCATTCATTATGCGCACTTGGTGAAAGTCCCCACGAGCCACCTCAAAGGTCCGTACATCACCATGCATATTGATGCAGACTGTCAACGCTGCAGCCATCTCCGCACACATCTCAGTCGTTCGATTGCACTCCTGGCATAGGGACAAGGCCATGCCTGGGGGGACAGACCACGGCTTGCTGTACCAGGGTTAACTTAAGCTTGGTGGTAAAAGGACTGATCACATACGACGTTGAGTGATCACGCTTGACTCGATGTGACGTCTCTCACGTGTCACCAGAATTTGACGGACGCTTGGTAAATAAAAAGGAACGTGGTCAAGTTTGTAGCAACCATCTATGCCCACAGAGCATCAATGCATGGCATCAATCGGCAGTTCGCTATGGCCAACTGTGTTTGCCATGGCGCTGTTCCATACATTGATACAACGAATAAGGGAGAGTGGCACATGACGATGATGTGGTTTGGGTATTGGGTCGGAGTGTGTTGAGAAGTTTAATCACATGGAACGGCGGCCTCGTGCCCTTTGCTGCCAGCTTGTTGGTGCTTCCAATCCTCCACTATCTCTTCGAGTGCTTCCAAGCTGTCCTCCATCAGTTTGTCCTGTGCATCAAGCCTGGCATGCAGGTCTTTCATTCCCTCCAACTTCCTGGCCACGTCTTCATCCGTGGCTCGTCGCTGCGTGCGCCCATCCTCGTTCAACCCCTTCTCACGCAACTCACTCGCCGTGTCCCCCTTGCTGTGATCGCGAACCACTTGTGCCACCGTCCTGGCAGCCACCACAGCCGAACAGATAGGGGTCACGTTTGCCAAACACAGGGCGCTCATGAATTGCCCTACGTAAATCATCTTGCCCCTACGGCCTTGCCGGCGAAATCCTCCTGGCCGGTAGCGCCTGCGCCTCCGATGCACCCCACTTTGCAGCAATCCCTCTGGCGCACCCTTGGCCCTGATGCTGTCGGCCCTTGGCGCCACGTGTCTCCAGTGCTCCATCTCTTCGTCCACGGCAATCACCATGCCTACGTGCCTTTGCTCCCGATGCTGCTTCAGCAGTCTCCTCTGACGGGCGATATGAAGTTCTGCCTCGTGTATGTTGCACTGCGCTGCCATCTGCACAGCTACCATGAGGGCGCCCGGGAAAGTTTGCAAATCGAGCGGCAGCGGCACGGTGCTGCCTAGTAGTGAAGTGCATGGGAGTGTGATGCGACAGCAGTCCGTGTGAACTGGTGAGCAGCGTCCCTGACCCACAGCGACAGGCTGACTTCCATGGCACCCTGTCGATCATGCAGCCCGCCCCATATCTATAGCTGCAGAGAGCGTTGATCCCACATACGGAATTCGTGTGCGAAAGATGCTGAGGACAGTTGCATTTTCCTGGTTTTTGTTTTCACAAGCCTCCTCACGCAACAGAGAAATCATGTACGAAGAGAACGATATCAATTAAATCACATCACGCCAGAAGAAATTCAACATTCACGGCCTAAAAATTTGTCCGTCTTTGACTCACAAGCACCCTTATGCAGCAAAGAAATCAAGTCACATCATGCCAGAATCAAAGAACACGAACTAAAGTAAGTCCGTCTTTCTCCAAGGACCTCACCTAAAGTACAAAGTTCGTATCGCCCTTCAGCGAGTCGCTTGCAAACTGCAGCGCACGCGTCTTTGCTTCACACATACTACACCAGCACAATCCACCAACGTGAAGTCACATACACCTAAGGTATGCACAAACACATGCACACACAAACACATCTGAAGGAAACTCAACCTGTAAAGCCCAACCACTCACAGAAAGCCACCAAAATCACAACCTCACACTTCCTCCAACACCTCATCCACAACAACATCCATCGCATACGAATCGTCATCACCCATTGTTCACTCATACAAGAGACATCTGTGATAAATCGGCTTTGCCACATCCCGCTCACGTGCTGCCACTCAAGCTTCGTCTACTCCCTCTCAAACCTGATCCCAATTATTCCCCCTTAAGCCTGCCACTTTGCCCTTCCACTTGATTCTTCCACCTTGCCCTCGAACCTGGTCCTTCCATGCCTCCACTATATCAACCACAAGTCCACACCACCACGGTCACTACACCTGCTCTCTCTTCCACACCAAACACACTTCTCAACTCATAACGACACCTCAAGCACAACGTCCTTGGTTCTCCATATTGCTTCACTGCCTGCACACCAGCATGGCCAACCAGCGTCAGTCGCACACGTCTGTATCCACACAGACACAGGCCTTGGCAAAGAAATGGGATTTTGGTGTGACACTTCACATTTCCCCTCAGCTTACAGGTGATAAACTCGTCAATACTCGAGCGACAACTCTGGTATGTATTCAACAACAGTCGCATGATCGATTGCATGAGTGTGTGCAGGTGGTAGGGGGGACTGATGGGCAATGCATGTGATGTAATGTTGTTTAGGGAATTCAAGTTATCAGCCTCAACATGTGAGAGGGACAACTCTGTTCCATGAACTCTTTGCTCATGACTTGATCCCTATCTGAGAACAGAGATTCCCTGCCTCAAACATTACATCACATACATTGCCCATTGCTCCCTGCTACCACATGTCACAAGCGATCGGCCACCCTCAAGCAAGATCCTCTCGATCAACTTTCAAGCCTACCTTGCCCTCACTCATGGTCCTCTCTCATCTCCTCCTCTAACCTCCCATCTCAACTCTCAAGCTCATTCCTCGCCTCCACCATGCTACCCACACCCAAAATACACACAGTACTCTGCTCCCTGCAAGGTGTCCAACCTGCCATCCCTCACACACTCAACTCACCATGACACCACCTCACCTAACCTCACACAAATGGTTCCTGTTTGCGGTCTTCAGCGTCTTCACGTTACTTTAAAGCCTACACACCAGCACAATCCACCAACGTCAGTCACATACACCTAAGGTATGCACAAACACATGCACACACGAGCACATCTGAAGGAAACTCAACCTGTAAAGCCCAACCACTCACAGAAAGCCACCAAATTCTCTTCCTCCAAGTCCGACTTACAGTCCCGTGAAGTCCCGAATTGTGGCCCGCTACCTGCAATCGGTTTTTCGTAAAAAAATTTGTGTGTGCCGCATTTTGGTGCAGGGCAAAAGTTGGGTGAGCGGGTGCTTGGGAATAATAGCCACTCGAATGGCCACTAGTGTTGCCGCAACGGCGTTTTTCTACACCTTGTTGCCTGCTTTGGCCATAAAAGGAAGGTTGCAGCTCGAGATTTTTTTTACATGTTGCATGCAATAGCTCCTTATTTGGAACAAACACTTTTGGTCGTTAACTCAAGCTATCCTTATATGGAGCTACTCATTTTGTCCGTTATTCGGACTTGTCCTTTTCTGGACACAATTCTAACGAGATCTAACGACATCATCAGAAGTGCAGATGGCGAGGGAATCCTCCAGTCACGGCTGGATGTGGCAGCGGCAGATTTTCTTCGGCCGGATCTTGATACGTTGCCCACGGGCGATTCCTGTTTTTCAGATCTGGTGGAGGGGGAGCATAACACATGTTCTGAGGCACGTTGTGGAGAGCCATTCGCTGGGCAGCATGCTGTCGAGCCCTTGCAGCTCCAGCTCTTGCACGAAGCATTCGCATATGGCGCTCATGATTTCTACGACGCCGATCTTCTTCTTCCGCCTCGAACGTGGCTTCAGCGAGCTACAGTGCCCCCCGACAACAAGTTGCAGCCATTTGGTGTCAACACCATCGACCATGGGTCGGCGGGGAGTTGTGGAGCCCGGTGACGCCTCACAAAATTGTACTTGTTACGAGCCCAGGAGTTGTTTGCAACAGTGTTTTTGACAGCCTGCAATAAGCATGTGTTAGTTTAAGCAAGAATAAGCAAGAACAAATGCAACAAAACATTTCACAAACACATGCATGCATGTATGACACACCCACATCACACACACACCACCTTCAGGCCACACATCTTATGCCCCAGTGTTTCGATATCGACGTTGCTGCCTTCAGCGAAAGCAGCAGCAGCCTGGAGAGCTGAAAGCCCTTCCTCCTCCGACTCATCGTTGTCCACCAGCATCCGACCCAGCTCATTCTCCAGGTCTTCGTCCGCAAAGCGCAGGGTGTCCAGCGTCATGTCTCCGAAGATGTTGAACACCTCTTGCGCATCTGCATCCGCCACAGTCTTGTCGGTGGCCTCTGCCACAACCCAGCCAGTCGATGATTCCAGTGCCTGCCAAGCATGTGTTAGAACTGTTACCTTCGAACATGCTTCAAATCATGCACCATGACATACAACGACGCACCATGTTTCGGATTCTCGGTTTTCAAAATTTGAGCAATTCGAATTATAAATACAAATGCCAGCGTTTGCGTAAATGCAAACGGCCCATACTCATCCTCTCGAAGGTGCCATATTCGGGCTCCACTGTTCAGTCGATCCGAAAACCGGGCGCGAATTCACGTTTAATACGTCGAAACCGTTGAATACGTCGAAACGGCTGCCTGTGGGTTGCACGGCAGCCACAGGTTATCACTCACCTAAAGACACTTTTATGGCCAAAGCAGGCAACAAGCAGGTTATTACACTCGTTAAAGGGCTGTATGCGATATAATGGCTACAATTTTGCCATAAAAGGAGCTACTGATTGTCGCCCTGCGTAGCCATTATATCGCATACAGCCCTTTAACTCGTGCAATACAGCTGTAACCTATACGTAGGCCATGGTGCATCGCGCACCGGTTATTGCAGTGGCAACCACTCATCAATACAGAGAAATCGTTCCTCGTGTAGTCAAACGCAGCGATGTCGTTCTGGAGGAGTTTACAAACTGTGAATGCATCATTACCTCTCTTGTACGGGAAGGTGGGATCAGCTAATGGCTGTACATGCTCACTGATCTCTTCGTATGCACGTGAAGTTGTAGGAATCGACTCATCGGAGTCGGAGGCACAACCCTGCCCCCCTGCGGCGTGCGGCTACGTCAGTTTGCAAACTAGGCCGGTGATCATGTGTATGCCAGGTGAATGCAGCAAGGAAAAAGTTTCCTTCCATGCAATTCCACGTGGTACTGAATCAATCGCAGCACCAA